>OLLW01000423.1_pt1 | contig 30477 bp, 26 predicted proteins | sample 1604611 | NCBI WGS metagenome assembly OLLW01 (sample SAMEA104055725, study PRJEB20765) | soil metagenome | biome: Arctic tundra; feature: Polygonal ground; material: soil | place: USA | collected 2011-09 | depth 0-0.5 m | reverse complement strand
CACCATGAGTCGATTGAGAGCCAGCCTGGCCTTGACCGGCATAGTGATGTTCAACTCTTCGCTCGCTCCCGAGTGGGACTCTGGGGTGGGTAGTGAACCACCGCGGCCTGGAGCTCCGGTCTTTGTGCTGTCGTCGCCATCGCGCGACTAGGATCGCGGAACTGTCGTACTTTGCGAAGGTGTCCCGGCTGTCTGAGAGACGCGCGGCTGAACGGTGATGCGCTGCGAAGTGCGCTGCTGGATCGCGAGCGCCCACTCTCTCGATCACGATCACAGCCGTCGGGTTAGCCGCGCACTTGGCGCACGACGCGCAGGAAGTTCCGGCCGAGCATTTTCTGAATGGCGCGTTCGGGGATTTTTCGCGCCATTAGGGCAGCGACGAGGCGCGGTAGCTCGAGGCACGTGGGCATGTCGCGGGGCGTGATGATCGAGCCGTCCCAGTCGCTGCCGAGCGCGGGCGTGTCTTCGCCGGCCACACGCCACACGTGCTCCAAGTGACGCGCGATGGTGTCGACGCGACCGTTCCAGGGGCGATCGCCCAGGAATGGCGCGTGATACATGATGCCAACGACGCCTCCCGAGCGGGCCACGGCCTGGATCTGCGCGTCGTCCAAGTTGCGCCAATGAGGATGCACGCCCGACACGCCCGTGTGCGTCACGACGAATGGCACGTCTTTGGCGTGAGCCTCGCAGGCCGTCCAAAAGCCGCGTTGGCTGATGTGCGCCAAGTCGACCAGCACTTTGCGCTCGTTGAGCAGCTCGACCATCTGCGAGCCGAACGCGCTTAGCCCTGTGTCCGAGAGCCGCATCGGTGAGCTGGTCGAACCAATGCGAGAGCTCGACAAATGGACGAGCGTGACGCGCAGCACACGGCCGTCGCACAGTCGCGCCATTTCCGGCAAACTCAAATCCAGAGCATTTCCGCCCTGAATTCCCAGGAAAGCCGCGTGCTTTCCGGCGGCGCGCGCGGCGTCGTACTCACGCGCATTGGTCACGACCTGAAAGTGCTCGGAGTCGAGCTGCAACGTGCGCTCGAGCTCGTTCAGGTTGTCCTCGAACGCGCGCGCTCGATCGGCCGCGTCGCGAACGGGGTTCGTGGTAATGACCCAGGTCGCGCCGCTGATTTCCGCAGCCAAGATGCGCGGAAAGTCGACCTGACCGAGCAGGGCTCCCCACAGCGGAGCGCGGTGGCGCTTCGTGAGATCGTAGCCGAGCGTGCGCTGCCAGATGAACGAATCGATGTGCAGATCGATGACGTCCGTAGAGCGATACAGCTCGATGGCAGCCTTCGGAATTCCGAGCTCGGAAGCCCAGAGCTCCGAGCTGGTGCGCAGAGCAGGCGTCATGATCTCTCGCTCAGTGGGAAGGCCGGCACCCCGTTTGGGGCCGGGGCCCCGCTGAATTTGCTTCAGCGGGTGCGGGGGAGAATCCCCCGACTACAAACCCTTGGGCACGTTGTCGAGATCGATCGCGCCGAGCGCGTAGCGGATCAGAGCGCTTCGGTTGGCCTTGGTCAGGCCGCGCGCTTTGAGCGTATCGACCATGGTGTCGAGGCGCTTCAAGTCTTCGGTGTACATCGAAATGCAGATCACCTTGTAGTGAGTCGGCTTCTCTTGCTGCGCGATCGAGTCGGCAGCGTATAGCACCTTCGGTCGCTCTTCCGAGCTTGGGGCGTAGAAGCTCGAGCTCAGCACACCTTCGACCTCATCTACGTCGAGAACTTTTCGTGCAGCTTGGCGTAATTCATTGCGATCGCTCATCACCCCACTCCTCCAGCTAAGCTCGCTTCGTCGCGAGATGGTTCATCAATCTCGTCAATCTCGTCAATCTCGTTGGATTGCATTAGCCGTTCGATCACGCGCCAGTAGTCGCCGGCAGCGCTCGAATTCGGTGCGTACTCGAATAGTGTTTTGCCCATGGAGGGCGCCTCTTTGACCTTGATCGCGAAGTGGATCGGTTCGAGGCACACGTCCTTGAAGTTCTTCTTCAGCGTGTCGAGCGCTTCGTTGCAGATGCGTGCGCGGCTGTCGAACAAGGTCGGCAAGACGCCCCAGAAGTTTACTGGGTGATTGAGGATCTTGTTCACGTGCTTCACGGTTCGCAGCACCTGGCGAATACCGATCAAGGACAGGTAGTCGCAGGCCACCGGGCAGAGCACGGCGTCGGCCGCCACGAGGGCGTTTTGGTTCAGCAAGGATAGGCTGGGCGAGCAGTCGATGATCACGTAGTCGTAAACTTCGCGGGCGCGCGCCAAGCGAGAAGCCATCACTCGATCGCGGTTGCGTTGGCCGGCGATGTACAACTCGGCGGCGGCCAAGGTTTCGTTGGCCACGATCACGTCCAAGTTCGGCCGTGCCGCGATGCGCGCTTGCTCGAAGGGCAGACCCATCACCAGCACGTGGTACAGCGAGCGCTCGGCTTCCAGCCCGAGCGATGCGCCTACGTTGCCTTGTCCGTCGGCATCGACGAGCAGCACGCGCGCTCCGCGCGCGGCGAGCCCGGCGGCTACGTGCACGGCGGTCGTGGTCTTGCCTGTGCCGCCCTTGTGGTTGAACACTGCGAGCACCTGGGGCGTACCGCTCGGGCGCGTGGCGGCGCGCGGTTCCGCCCGTTTTTCGACCGGGCGGAGCTCGGTGACGGTTGCCACCGGCGCTGGCGGTGGGGTCAGCCTCGCGGCTGGCAGCACTGGGGTTGCCTCCGCATCAGACGCTTCTTCGGCCTCCAGGGGGTAGGCCGGGTCGAGCAGCTGCCCGAGGCGCACTGAGCGCACTCCGGACAGCACGCGGGTGCGGCAGTCGGCGCTGCAGGCGTAGTGACGTCGTCCGCCGGTGAACAGCACCTGGGAGGCTAGCTCGACCTCGAAGCGCGTGGCGCAGGCGTCGCAAGCTACGGCGCCGTCCGCGCGTTCGCGGTGGCTGGCTTCGAGGCAACGTTGCGAGCAGTAGAAGGTGTAGCGAGTTTGAGCGACGCCGCTCTCATCGGTCTCGCTGCGTTCTTCCATCTGGTAGCGGAAGTGCAGCTCGAACTCGTTCGTACAAGTGGTGCAGGTGCGATTGATGACAAGCATGATTGACCGCGCTTCCTGTTATCGAAGTGCGTTCAAGCGGATGTCATAGAGCGCGAATTCGGGCCAAATTCGCGACACGCGAGCGAGCTAGGGCTCGCCTTAAAGGTGAGCTACTAAGCTGCTGATATTAAAGATGAATCGCGGCTCCGAAGTGCTCGAAAATTCGCTTTCGCGAATCAGTGCCGGAAGTGCCGAACGCCGGTGAAAATCATGGCGATGCCGGCTTCATCGGCAGCCCTGATCACGTCGTCGTCCTTCTTACTGCCGCCCGGCTGAGCGACCGCAGTGATGCCAGCGCGGGTCGCTGCCTGCAGCCCATCGGGGAACGGGAAGAAGGCGTCCGACGCCAGGACCGAGCCCTTGGCGTGGTCGGCGGCCTTCTCGACCGCGACCTGGACGGCGGTGACGCGCGCGGTTTGCCCACCACCGATGCCGACGGTCGCGTAGATGCCCGGGCTGCGACCCGGCGCGGCCAGCACGATCGCGTTGCTCTTCACGTGCTTGCACACCGCCCAGGAGAATTCCAGGGCCGAGAGCTCGAGCGCGGTCGGTTGGCGCTTGGTCACGACGCGACCGCTCTGCACCTCGCCGAAGCCCGTCGCATCGCGCTCCTGCACGGCGAAGCCGCCGCCAACGCGCTTGAACTGGAGCGCCTTGTGCGAGCGGGCAAGCCAGCCGTTCGTGGTGATCAGACGAAGCTGCGCCTTCGTGCGCAATTTGGCCAGCGCGCTGACCGCGAAGCCGGGGGCGATGATGCACTCCAAGAAGGTCTCGCTCAGGATGGCCGCGGTGGCGTCGTCCACTTCATGATTCAGGGCCACGATGCCGCCGAACGCGCTCATGGCGTCGGCGTCGCGGGCCGCGCGGTACGCGTCGGCGAGCGTGGGTCCAGTGGCCACACCGCACGGGCTCGTGTGTTTGACCACGACCGCTGCCGGGTTCTCGAATTCGCGCACGGCGTCGAGCGCCGCCTCGAGATCGACCAAGTTATTGAAGCTAAGCTCTTTGGCCCCGCTGCCGACACTATCGACCATGGACAGCGAGCCCGCTTCCGCGTGACGTTCGCGATAGAAGGCGCCCGCCTGATGCGGATTCTCGCCGTAGCGGAGGCCGTACGCCTTCTCCAGCGGAACCGTTAGGTGGCGCGGGAAGCCGTCGGCCTCGCCGCGACCGGTAAGCCAGCCGCTGATGGCGGCGTCATAAGCGGAGGTGTGAGCGAACGCCTTGCCGGCCAGGCGTTCACGGGTCGGGCGGCTGACTTCGTCGTTCTGCGCTATCTCGGCGAGTACGGCGGGATAGTCCTTGGGATCGCAGACGACGGTCACGCGAGCGTGATTCTTGGCCGCGGAGCGCAGCATGCTCGGTCCGCCGATGTCGATGTTCTCGATCAACTCTTCGGCCGTTGCGCCCGGCTTTATCAGGGTCTGCTCGAAGGGGTACAGGTTCACGACGACCAGATCGATCGGCAAAGCGCCGAGACGAGCCATGTCTGCGTCGTCCGTGCCCTCACGAGACAAGAGGCCACCGTGAATGCGCGGGTGAAGGGTCTTCACGCGGCCGTCCATCACCTCTGGTGATTCGGTGTAGCTCTCGACGGTCTGAACAGGAATGCCCGCCGTCTGCAACGCGGCGAAGGTGCCTCCGGTCGATAGCAACGTGACCTTTCGCGCGGCGAGCACCCGAGCAAACTCGACCAAACCAGACTTATCGGAAACGGATAGCAGGGCGCGGCGGATGGGCATTGAATTGGCCCGGTATCCCCTGCCGCTTCTGCCGTCAATCGAAGGCTGCGGCAGCCGCGAAAATCCTGTATACGAACACGATTATGGCCCCGTCGAGCGTTCCGGCGTCGAAGAACCCGTCGCTCCGTGCGGCACGCGCCGTGTGTCTGGCTGTGCTCGCGTTGGCAGCCGCGGCTAGCTGCACCAGCGCCAAAGACACGGAAGGCTACGTACCGTCTCAACCGGGAGCGGTGCAGCCCAAGACCAACGGCCAGCTCATCGACGAAGCAACGGCGTGCGCGGACCTTAGCAAGGCCGAGACGAGCGCCCGATCCATGCTCAGCTGTCCCGCCTCCAAGCACACCTGTCCGGACTACATTCGTCCTGTCGGCGGCGCTGACTGCTTCAAATACGACGAGGGCAGCGTCAGCGAGTGCGCCAAGCTATTCGGTACTTTTACTGACTGCGATGATTTCGACGAGCATCCGTGCATCGTCACCGTGCAGTCCCCATGCACCACCGATGATTCGGGCGAAGGCGGTACGGGTGGGATGGGCGGCGCGCCCGCGGAAGGTGGCAGCGCCGGCTTGGTGGACGTGAGCAGTTTCGCTGGGGCGGGCGGCTCGCCGTAGCTCTTCGTTCTAGACTGAGATATTGGCCCAGAATTCGCTCAGATCGTGGGGCATCGGCGCGATCACTTCCAACGGCTCCCCCGTCACTGCGTGCAGCATTCGATAAACGTGCGCGTGCAAAGCGTGATGCGGTAGCTCGAGCAAGGCCAGATCCTCCTCGCTCAGCTCGTCGTCTGCAGCGCGCGCGAGCAACCGCTCGTCCGGGCCGTACAGCTTGTCTCCGACCACGGGGCAACCCAAGTGCGACAAGTGCAGCCGGATTTGGTGCTGACGCCCGGTGTGCAATGCGCATTCGACTAAAGCGTAGCCGCCGCGCGTTTCTCGCACGGTCAGGCTCGTGCGGGCGTCCAGTCCCGAGCCTGGGCTTGCGATGCGCATTTTGACGCGTAGCGGGTTGTCGATATCCGTTTCCATCGGCACGTCGACCAGCCCGTTCGGTGGCACGCCGCGAGTCAGCGCCAGGTAGATCTTCTCGACGCCGCGTTGTTCGTCGCTCTGCTGGGACAACGAGCGTTCTTCCAGCTTGCGCTTGAAGGCACGCTCGGCATCGAGCGAACGCGCCAGTAGCAGAATGCCGCTGGTCTCGCGATCCAAACGATGAATGAGCGCCAGGAACTCACCGGGGCGCTCGGCCTGCAGCCGCTTGATCACGGTATTTTGGTGATAGCGCGCGGTCGGGTGCACGGTGACGAGCGGCGGCTTGTCGATCACGAGCAGATGCGCGTCTTCATACAGGACCGGCAGCGGCGCTTGGCCCTCGGTATCCTCGAACGGCAGCCGCCAGAGCGCGATGCGCTCGTCGGCGCGCACGCGCTCGCTCGGACGGCGCGCGCGGCCTTGTGCGGAGTACGCCCCGCGTTTGACGATGGCCCGGGCGCGGGTGCGGCTGGTGCCGCGCAACTGCGACTGCACGAAGCGATCCAGACGCATTCCAGCAAGTTCGCCGGGCACGCGAAGCACGCGCAGGATCGCATCTTCCGGGATGCCGTCGGGGCGAACGATCGCTTCCTCGTCGAGCTTTTGGTTCACACTTTGCCGCGCCGAATTTCGGTGCCGACGCCGCTGTCCGTGAAAATCTCGAGCAGCAAAGCGTGGCGCCGTCGGCCGTCGATGATGTGCACCTTTTCGACACCGCCGTTTACGGCGTCCAGCGCGCAGCGCACTTTGGGGATCATGCCGCCGCTGATCACGCCGCTGTCGATCATCTCTTCCGCTTCCGCGGAGCCGAGCGAGCTCAGGCGCTCGCCCTTGGCCGTCTTCACGCCGTCGACGTCGGTCATCAGCACGAGCTTGGCGGCGTTCAGCGCGCTGGCGATACTGCCGGCGGCGGTGTCGGCATTCACGTTCAGCGAGTGCCCGTCTTTGTCGACCGCGATCGGCGCGATCACGGGGATAAAGCCGGAGCTGATCAGGTTTTCGACGATGCCGGCCTCGACGTGCGAGACCTCGCCGACTCGGCCTAAGTCGACGAGCACCGGCTCGCCGTGGTCGTCCTTGGCGGTCACCTTTTCGAGGCGCGTGCCGCGCATGAAGCGGTCGTCTTTGCCTGAAAGACCTACGGCGCGCCCGCCGTGCTGGCAGATCATGCCCACGATCTCCTGATTGACGCCGCCGCCCAGGACCATCTCCACGACGTCCATCGTGGCGTCGTCTGTGACGCGGAGGCCACCGCTGAAGGTCGAATGAATGCCCACGCGCTCTAGCATCTGGTTGATCTGAGGGCCGCCGCCATGCACGACCACCACGCGGATGCCGACATAGCGAAGCAGGCACACGTCGCGCGCGAAGCTCTCTTTGAGCGCTTCGTCGACCATGGCGTGGCCGCCGTATTTTACGACGAAAGTGCGCTGGCTGAAGCGCCGGATGTAGGGCAGCGCTTCGTGTAAAACCTCGGCTTTGCTAACAAGCTCGTCCATTGCGGCGCGAAACGTAGCAGCGCGTGCCCCCGTAGCCACTCAAAACCCGCCGTGGTAGACGGCCGGGCAATGGATATTCTGCTGGCCGTCGCCGAACTGGCCCCCTACGTGCGGGAAACCGAAGCATCCGAATCAGCAGCTGCTCTGGTCAAGGCTCTTCGCCAGCTCGGCCACCGAGTGACGGTCGCGGCGCCACGTACGCCCGGCTTCGAAGCGGGCGGCCTCTTGGCGGCTCGCCGCTTGACTCCGCTGACGCTGCAGGACGGCAGCGAGGTCAACGTCCTGGATGGGCAGCTCGCTTCCGGCGCCGAGCTCGTGTTGTTCGATCTGCCCGGTCTATTCGATCGCGACGGCATCTACGCGACCGGTGGCAAAGAGCACCCGGACAACGCCGCGCGCTTCGCCACCTTCGCCAAGGCCGTGGCGGCGTTGGTCGAGCAACGCGTTCTGCAGGGTAAAGCCGTGGATGTCGTTCACGCGCACGACGCGGTAGCGTGCTTGGTGCCACTCGCTCTGCGCGGGCAGCGCGTGCCGGTGGTGTTTACGATTCACGACATCGAGCGCCGCGCTGAGTTTCCAAACAGCGCGCGGGACGCGCTCGGCTTTGCGGATCTGTCATCGCTCAACCTTGCAGGTGGGCTCTCCGGCCTCGCCTCTGCGGTTTCGCTGGCATCGGCCGTAACCACGGTTTCCTCGCGCTATGCCCAGGAAATCCTGGATCCGGCGCGCTCGGGGGCTTTGGCGAGCGTGCTCGCCGCGCTGCCCGAGCCCGTGCTCGGCATCCCCGGCGGCGTGGACTACGCGACCTGTAATCCCGCTACCGATACCGCGCTCGAAAGCCGCTTCGACGCAGAGGACCCGTCGAACAAGGGGCGTTCCAAGGTCGCTCTACTCAAGAAGCTGGAGCTGGAGCTGGAGCTGGACCGCCCCCTGCTGGTGTTCCTGGGCGATCTCGGTCGCGAGGCAGGTACGGACGCGCTGTATGAAGCGTTGCCAGAAATCCTGAAGCTCGATCTCGCGCTCGTGGTCGCCAACACGGGCGGAGTGGCGGCCGCCGAGCGTTTTCAAACCGTGGCCCGCGAATACGCGGGAGATCTGGCGTGCGTCTCGTCGGTCGACGATCGCTTCTTGCGCCAGCTGTATGCGGCGGCGGACTTGGCGGTCGTGCTTTCGTCGGGTGGCCCGGGCGGCAATCGTCAGCTGTTCGCCCAGCGGTATGGCGCGGTGCCGATCGCGTTCGCGACCGGAGGCCTGGTCGACGCGATCGTCGATGCCGATGCCGAGCTGGAAACTGGCACCGGATTTCTGTTCGACATGTTGGACGCGGAGGCCCTGCTGGGCGCCCTGTCGCGGGGCTTTTCTGCCTACGGAAACCCGGGGTTTGCGCGGCTTCGGCGGCGAGTCATGCGGCTCGATCTGGCTTGGGACCGCGCGGCGCGTCGCTACGCTCAAGTGTACCGCAAGCTAGTCCCCAACTGATTCGCTGAGCTCGGCGTTCAAATCGAGGGTGCGCCCGAGCCAGCGGACGCGCCACGCGACGCCGAACAATACGGCGAGCTGGTGCACAGCGAAGCAGAGCGCGATGCGCGAGCCGAACGGCTGCGTGAGGTCGAGGCGGGGCACGAGCCAGGCGGCCGTCAAGTAAGCAAAGCTGGCGGCGGCGGCGCTCGCGTACGAGCCGCTCAACACGTCGAACGGGTGTACGCGCAAGATCGTCAGCGCTTGCAGTAGCGCGGCGCGCGCGCCGACGTCTCGCTCGACGACGGCTGCCCGGCCGAGATCGAGCACTCCGTTTAGCCATAAGCTCGTGAGCAGCGCGAGCGAGAAGACCGCGATCGGCGCCACGCTGAGCGCACGCTCATCGCCGGATTGTAAGGCCGTTTTCAAGGCCTCCGCGAGCAGGCTCGCTCCCAGCAGCAAGGCAACTTGGGCGAGCAGCGCTATCGCGCCCAACGCGAGGAAGCGCGGAAAACACTGGATGGCTCGCGTCACGCGGGTTCCGAAGGGTCGGTCTTCGTCGCGCAAGAAATCGAATGCGCAGGCCAAGGGGATGAGCTCGGTCAGTGCGCCGAGCGCGCCCAGAAGCAGCGCAGTCTTCAATGCGGAGCCGAGCCAGGGCAGGCCGACGCGCACCGCCTCGAGCAGCAGCAGCGAGCCCGGCCGATACAGCACGGCGTCGCGGTCTGGACCGGCGCCAATGCCGGTCGCGTCGATCGCGTTCAGCACCGGGTAGCTAACGAGCAGGCCGACCAGCGTGCGCGAGACCCAAAGCAGGCAACCGGCTGCTGCGCTCGTGGGCAGCCCTCTCGGCCTGCTCGAGAAAACAGCCTGATTCATGGGCCCGCCGCGCCGAGCAAGAGCTGGGCGACGTACAGACCCCGCTCGAAATTGCGCGGAGCGCGCACGGTCTTTGTGCTCACCCAATTGTTCGACAGATCGTCGTCGAGCAAAATGCGCTGCTCGGGATCCACGCTGACCGTCACAATCGGCGAGGGCCCCGCGTAGTCCACGTTGTGCGTGAAACCGTGACCGTCCCAGTGCTGGCGTTGGCGAGTGCCGTCTTCGCAAGTCAGCTCGATGTCCACGGGCAGCTCGAGCGTGCCATGTCGGTAAACGACCACACGCCCCACGTATTGACCGATCGCGTGCGGCGCGTCGGGCTTCCTCTTCTGTCGGCCGTCCGGGCCGTCGAAGACGCCGGCGGCGCTCGGCTCGGGCGCGTTGGAAATCTCCCGCACCAGGTAGTCCACCGTGCCGCGTGCAAACAGCGCTGTCGACAACGCGCTGGCTGCGTCCGCGCCCAGCTCCTCCTGCATCACGGCCACGAGGTCGCTCGGGCCCGGGTGTCGAAAGCGAAACCGCCGCGTGTAGTTACCGAGCGCGCGCGCGACGCGCTCCTCGCCGTACACGCGCGCCATGGTGGCCATGACCGTCGCGGTCCGGCTGTACACGATCGCGCCCAGATTGCGAAAGCTCGCGAAGTCCGCTGCGCCTTGCGCGACGGGCTCATCCGCGCCGCGTGCAGCCGAGAACACGCGGTTCAATGCCGTCGAGCTGACGCTGAGACCAAAGCCGTCGAACACCGCGCCCATGCCATAGCGAGCCTCCATGGCTTCGGCTTCGGCGTAGCTATTCAGTCCTTCATCGAGGAAGGGCGAGGCGTGCTCGTTGCTGGCGACGAGCCCGTAGAACCATTGGTGCCCCAGCTCGTGAATCGTCACGATATCGATGAAATGGCCGCCGCCGCGCGTGGCGTACCACGGGCCGCCGGTCGTGATCAGCGTCGGGTACTCCATACCGCCGGAATTTTCGGCGGCTTCCGGAGGATGAACGAGGGTCAGCGTCGAGTAAGGGTATGCGCCGTAGCGCGCATTGAAGTGGGGCAGTGCGAAGCGCACGCTGTCGAGCTCGGCCTCCGCATTGCGCTGATGATGCGGCGGATAAAGCACGGTGACTTCGGTGCCAGCGATGCGTTCGCTGCGTGTCTCGAACTTGTCCCAGGCCGTCCACGCGAAGTCGTGCACATTCGGCGCCAAGTAGTGGAGGAGCTTTCGGCCGGGCGCATGCGCTTCAGGCTTCGGATCGAGCGCGCCTGAGGCTCCCACGCGGAATGCCTCGGGTACGTCGAGCCTGACGTCATAGTCGCCGAAATCAGCGTAAAACTCGCTCTGGGCGTGGAACGAGAAGTGCGCGAAATGGCCGTCGGGTTCGAGTCGAGCGAGCTTTGGGAACCACTGCCCGAGAAAATGAAAGCTGCCGGCGTAGCCCGTGCGCTCGACAATCTCGGGCAACTGGTCCTCGAATGTCAGCTCGAGGCTCAGGCTCGCGCCGGGCACCAGCGGGCTGGGCAGCGGTAGACGCAGGTCCGTTTCGTCATCAGGGTCATTCGGGCTGTGCCGATCGCGATTTGGCCACAGATCTGCGCCGTCTCCGCCGACGATGCTGAGCTTCTTGACGTCGACGTAGCCGTACTCGTGGGCTTTGTCTCCGCTTCTCCCTGCGCCGAAGGGTGAGCGCAAGAAGAGCGTCTTGTCGTTCTTGAACGCGTTCAGATACAGGTGAAACCAGAGCTCGTTCAGCGTGGCGGATGAGCGATTGACGAAGTGAATCGTCTCGTGGGCGGTGATGCGATGCAGATTAGTGTCGAGCTTCGCGTCGATGTCATAGGACGCGACCTTGTCCGGCCCTGGCTCGCCGGCGAAGGTCGCGGGGCTGATCGCCGGAGCTCTGGCTCGGGCGCCCTGGACCTTTGAAAGCGCCAGCAGCGCTAGCCCTGAAAGCGCGGAAAATGCCAGGCCAATCAGCAGATCTTGTGCCGCGCGCCGCATTTTCGCTCGCTTGTCGGGCCTTCGAATCAGCCGAGCGAGATCACGCGCTGATCGAGCAGCTGATACATGATGCGTAGCGCGTCGAGCCGCGTCATGCCGCTGATGTCGAGGATCTGATCGACGGTCGAGCCGCCGTCGACCAAAGACAGCAGAAAGCCCGCCCGGTGGTCTAGCGTCAGCCAACGGATCTGATCGCTGGGCACGGCGATAGCCACGACTTGATCGAGCGAGCCGAGCCGAGCCGAATACATTTGCGTCAGGACGTCTCGGCAGCTTTGCGCGTAGCGAGGCGCTTCGAGATCTTCGGGATTGGATTCGAGAATGCCCTCGGCGATCACCAGTGCGCCGCTGAAGTCGCCCGTGGCGTAACGGTCCTTCATTTCACCGATGGGGCCAGTGTCCGGCTCCTTCTGTGATTCGCTCGCGCCGACGTCTTCGAATGAAAGCTCGAGCACCGGATCGCGCGGATCGTGAGCGACTTGCGGCTCCACCCGCGCTGCGGCTTTGATCGACGTCAAGCTGTCGAAACTCAAATCCGCCAGCTCGAGACCGGTGGGTGAGGGCGAGGAGGGCGGGACGCCGGGCCTGCGTGGCGGCACCGCGGGCTGTGCGGGCTTTGGACTGGGACCGGGCCGGGCGGTGGGCGCGTTCTGCGGTGAAATCGCCGCGTAAGGCGCGGTGCTGTCTGCCGCACTCGGTTGACCCGGCGGCGGTGCGCTGTCGAAGGTGAAGTACTCGGGCGGCGGCGGGTCGGGCACGGGCGCCGCCTTGGTCGGGATGCCGCTATCTTTGGCGGCTTCCATGACTCGTTGCGCATACAGCTCTGGTGGCAGCTCAGGGATCGCCGTAACGCGATCGAACTCGTTCAACGGGTCATCCAAATCGAGACCGGGCACGGTCTCGTCGTCCCAGCTCGCGTCGACCTGAGCGGTCGACTCGGGTGGAGCCGCGCTCGGGCGCAAGCTGATGAGGCGACGATCCTTGGTACTCATGCCTGTTCTCTCGGAGCGCCGGCGGCGAGCGATCAGCCGCGCGAGACGACCCCCTTGAACATGCGTTGTGTGCGCGACAACTGATCGACTTGTTCCTTGACCAAGCCGGTGTCCTTGGACGTGATCGCCGCGCGCGTGCGATCGACCGTTGTGCGGGCTTTGGCGATGGCGTCGCGACCGAAGTCCGCTGACCCCACCACCCGCTCGATCTCCGGAAAAAGGCGCTCGATCTCTGCGATCAACGTCTCGGCTTCTTGCTTGGCGCCTTCGAAGTGTTCGTCGGTGCGGCGCTCGACCAAATAGTCTTGCGCGTGGTCCATCATGTTCTTGATCTCGTCCTGAGTGAGGCCGCTCGTCGCCGTCACCTGGATCGACTGCGCCTGGCCATTTTCCATGTCCTTGGCGTGCACGCTGACGATGCCGTCAGTGTTGATCTCGAACGTTACTTCGATCTCCACGTGACCCTTGGGGGCGCGGCGCAGACCGGTCAGGATGAACTCGCCGAGCAGCTCGTTCTCGTCCGCGCGTTTGCTCTCGCCCTGCATGACCAGGATCTTCACGGCGGTTTGGTCGTCCCGGCTGGTAGTGAACACCTTGGTGCGGCTGGTCGGGACGGTCGTGTTCTGCGGGATCAGCTCCTCGAAGTAGCTGCCGAAGGTCATGATGCCGAGCGCGTGTGGAGTCACATCCAGCAGGATCATGTCTTGGCGATCTTGGACCAAGGCGGCGCCCTGAATCGCGGCGCCCATAGCCACGACCTCGTCGGGGTGCACGCTCTTGTTCGGCTCGCGCCCGAAGTAACCGCTAACCGCGGTCTGTACGGCGGGCATGCGCGTCATACCGCCGACCAGGATCACGTCCTCGACCTCGCTCACGTCGAGCTTGGCATCGGCTAGGGCTTGCTTGCAGATGTCGACGGTGCGCTCGACTAGATCTTCCGTCAGCTTTTCGAGCGTTGGGCGCGCCAACGTGCGCTGTAAATGCAGCGCCTCGTTGCGGCCGGTCGAGATGATGAACGGCAGGTTGATCTCGGTTTCGCGCACGCCCGAAAGCTCGCATTTGGCCTTCTCGGCGGCGTCGCGTAGGCGTTGTAGAGCCATGCGATCTTGGCGCAGATCGATGCCGTGCTCGTCTTGGAAGCCGGTCACCAGCCAATCGATGATCCGAGCGTCGAAGTCTTCACCGCCGAGGAAGGTGTCTCCGGTGGTGCTGATCACCTTGAATACGCCGTGCGCACCGATTTCCAAGATGCTGATGTCGAAGGTGCCACCACCCAGGTCATACACGGCGACCGTGCGGTCCATGTCCTTGCCGTAGCCGTAGGCAAGAGATGCCGCGGTGGGTTCGTTGATGATGCGGATTACGTCTAGACCGGCGATCGCGCCGGCGTCTTTGGTGGCTTGGCGCTGGTTGTCGTTGAAGTAGGCGGGTACGGTGACCACGGCCTTTTTTACCGGCTCTCCGAGGTAGTCCTCGGCCACGATCTTCATCTCTTGCAGGACCATCGAGCTGACTTCGGGGACTGAGTAGGTCTTGTCCCGAAGCTTGATGCGCACGTCGGCGTGTGGGCCTTCCACGATCGTGTAGCTGGAGGTCATGATCGCGTTCTTGACCTGCGGCGAGTTCCACTTGCGGCCGATCAAGCGCTTGGCGGCGTAGACCGTGTTCTCGGCGTTGGTGATGGCTTGGCGCTTGGCAATATGGCCGACCAGCCGCTTGCCGGCTTCTGTCACCGCGACGACGCTAGGCGTGGTCTTGTATCCACCTCGGTTCGGAATCACGACGGGCGTGTCGCCCTCCAAAATGGCGACGCAGGAATTCGTCGTTCCGAGGTCGATGCCGATTACACGCTCCATACTGAGCCTTTCCCATCACCGAGCGGTCGAGCCTTCAGGCCTCGCCGCGTTTGAGCCGACGTATCCAGTCTCGGATAGTATCATCCTTGGGCGCCAGCGTCGCGGCACGCTCGAATTCAGCCAGACCGCTTTGCTTCATGCCGGCCGCCACGTAAATTCTGGCCAGGGTCAGCCTAGCCTGGGCTTCCTCGCCGACGGTGACGGGTTGACCGGACGCCTGCGCGGCTTGCACCAAAGCGACCGCTTTTCGCGCGTAGTCGCCGGCAACGCGCAGGTCACCTTCGGCCATCAGGGCGCAGTAGGCTGCACGCTCGAAGGTGCGCGCGAGTGGGCTGCCCAAAGTCGCCCGGCCGTACGAGCGCGCCGCGTCGACTAGGCGCCCTTCGCGCTCCTCGTATTGTGCCTGAGTCAGATAGTGATCGGCGAGGAGTACCGTGGCTTCGGTTTGCGCCTCTTGGAGGCGTGCACTGATCTCCGCGTTATCCGGGACGAGCGTGGCGGCGACACGCAGGCCGTTCACCGCCGCCAGTGGATCCTTGCTCGCGAGCGAGGCACGCGCGTTGAGCAGCAGACGCTCGGCTTGCTTCTCGCGCGCCTGGGTGATGCGCTGCTCGTAGCGCCGCTTCAGATCTTCGCCAGCACGCTCACGCGAGGCAGTGCTGGTCGGCGGGGGAGACGAAGTGACCGACGGCATCCGCATCGCGGGCATGCTGCCCGAGACGTTCCGACCACCAAGCTTGCGAGCCAGCGCCCGTTTGCGGGCTTCGGGATCGAGCGGGGGGCGCACCGAGTTCAGGCGCGGCTGAGATCCCGAGACCGGGTTGCCACTCGAAATCGGGGCCGGCGCGGGCTCCGAGGTGATGCTGCGCTCGGACGACACGCCGCTCAGAGCGGCGTGGGCGCGCTCTGCCGCGAGCGCCTCTTCTTCGATTTGGCGTTGGATTGCCTGTACTTGAGCCTGCAGCGTCGAGTCCGACTGCTTGTGATCGAAGTCGCGCGTTTTCTTGAGTGACGCCAGGTACGCGTCGTACTCCGCGCGTGGCCCGGGCCGAGTGATCGCGTCGTAGGCCTCGGTGAGCCTGGCGAAGATGCGCTCGATCTTCGGCTTGAACGAGCCCAGGTTTTTCCCGAAATAGCGGTCGGGGTGAAAGACGTTGACGACCTCGTAGTAGGCGGCCTTGATCGCGCGCTTGTCCGCGCTCGGATCGACTTTCAGCAGCTGATAGTGGGTTGCGTTGCCCATGTGGTAAAACGCTTCCAGGATCAGGCGCTTGCGCTCCTGCCCCAGGTCGACGGCTTCGTCGAGCTCGCGCGGGTCGTACGGTGCAGCCGCCGGGTGATGCGGTTCGCTCTGGCCACTGGCCTCGATGATCGGCTCGATGCGCATCGACCCAGACACGCGCGGCGCGGGGCGCATGACGCGAGCCGAGTCGCCCGGCGCCGGATCGTCGAAGCGAACCGCGCCCAGACGGGTGAGCGCGTCCAGCGTGGCGGCGACGGCAGACGGGTCCAGCCCCGCGGCTTCAGCGATCTCGAGCACGCTGGTGGCGCCGTCCACACGCGACAGCACGAACGCTTCAGCCGGCCCGATCGGCAAAGCCCTAAGGTCGATCCCATCGACCAGATGAGGCAGTCGCATGTGCGGCGGGGTTGTGGCCACTCGATCCCCTAATGGAACGTCCGCAAGTGTAGCTATGCCTTAGTTTTTTCTGCAATCGACGAAACGGAAATGACGCGGTGCGTTAGTTTGGTGTGGCGGCGGGAGCGGCTGAAGCTGCCGGATTACCGGCTCTGGCCGGCTTTTCCGTTCCTTGTTCGATCACCTTCGACTGCACGACCATGGCCGATTCCAAGAGGCCGATGGCCAGCTGGCGCGCCTCGGCGGCCGCCTTCGGATCGCTCGCTTCGAGCGATTTCGCGCGGCGTTCTTCGACTAGCCCCTGAGTTTCCAGCAGGTGCCCCTGGAAGTAATTGGGGCCGCCGGCGTTCTCGAGGCCAGCCTTTATGTCTGCCAGGGCTTGGTCGAACGCGCCCAGGCGGCTGTGGAAATCCGCCAGGCGCGAAAGCGTGTCGGCGAGCACCTCGCGCACTTCCGGGGCGAGCTCCGCGCCGTTGCTGTGCGGGAGCGGGCCGGCAACGAGGCCAGCCAGGGGCGTCACCGCGCCGTTCAAGTCGCCGCTCGTCTCCAGATTGTCGGCAGCGTGGTGGGCGGAGCGCGCTCGGCTCAGAAACGCGAGCAGCAGCGGGTCGACTGGACTGCCCGCGTCCTGCTCGGAGCAGCGCTCAGGCGAGGGGCGCTCAGCACGGCTGCACGCGGCCAAACTGAGCGCGCAGCACAAGAGCAGCGCGCGCTTCATCGCACGCCCCACATTGCGTAACGGTTGGCGCGCAAATCACGCTCGCGGACGCTTGCGATGCGATCGATACGCGCGGAAGGCGGTCCCACCGCGGCCGTCTGAAAGAGCACGGCCGTGCTGCGCGATTGCACGAGCGCCAGTGCCGGCAGCTCCGGCACCGAAGCCTCGGGGCTATTGTGGTGCGTGCTGATCACGAACAGCACCGCGGCGGCTGCGGCGAGCGCCGCCGCGACTCCGCCGAAGCGGACGTAAAAGACTTTGGCCGCCGGCCTGCTCTTGGTCGTCAGCGTAGCCGGAGGGCGCACTTTGGGCGGAGCACCGCTCGGCGCATAGGCGGTAGACAGCGCGCGCGCCAAAACCAAATCCAGATGATCGCCGTCACCGTCGAGCGCGCGGCGCAAGCGCTCGCTGTCTACTACCTCTTCCGGGCTGGGCGTGGCGAAGGGGTCCTCGAGCGCGGAGAGCAGCAAGCGCTCGTGACGCGCGGGGGCGATTTCGCCAGGTGCGAACGCGCTCTTGAGCAGGCTCGCCAAGCGCTGCTCTTCTGCCGCGTCGAGCTGCGGCAGGTCGGGATCGGAGTCGTGCTGGGTCATGACTCGTTGCCTCCTTCCGGGAGAGCCTTACGCAGCGCGGCCATCGCCCGATGGAGTACCACGTCGAAGGTCGCGACGCTGACGCCCAGTGAAAGCGCGGCTTCCTCGCGCGAGCGCTCCTCGAGGACTCGCAGGCGGATCGCGTCCGCGTAGCGTGGGTTGATCCGCCCGAGCACGTCACGCACGCGCTGTTTGGCGCAATTCAGGTCGTAGCGCTCCAGCTCGTCGGCTTCGCGCGCGTCCCGCTCGGCGTGCTCCAGTTCGCGTTCGACGTCCTCCGGCTCGAACAAGAGCTCGCGTTTGCGAGCGCGCAGCATGTCCAGCGCGACGCGCAGCGCGACCACGCGCAGCCAGGGGTACACGCCCGCCGCCTGCCAAGTGAACTGATCGAAGCGCTCGAGCACCTTCACGTACGTACGCGACAGCGCCTCTTCGGCCGTGGCCGCGCTGCCCAAGCGAGGTAGCAGCACGCTGCGGTACAGGCGCGGACCGTACTGGCGCAAGATCGCGCCCAGCGCGTCGCGCTCTCCTGCCTGAGCACGCAGGGCCAGGGCCCGTTCGGCCTCCAGCTGTGCCGAGTCGTCCACCGCTGGCACTCTACACAACTGTTGGGAATGGGCGCCCGCTCGTCCAAACAGCACCCCGCGCCAATCGGACGGCCCGAAGGTCGGCTGCAGACCGACGGCAAAGGCGGCGCTGGGGTTCACCTATTGAGAACGGGTGCGCAGGCGGCGGGCTTACGGCAAGATGCGAAATCGCTTGCAATAAAGGGGTGAAAGGTCGAAGACCGGCGCGAAATGCCGACTCACGCCACGGTCTGCCCGTTCTGCCGCGGGCTGAATTCTGCGGGCGAACGGCGCTGCTATCGCTGTGGTCGCCCGCTGCCAGGTCCGCTCGCTTCGGGCGTAATCGGCTTTTTTCAAAACACGTTCACCGGTGACGCGGCCATCACGCGCATCTTCCTCGGGTTGTGCATCCTCGTGTTCGCGTTGTGCATGATCTCGGATCACCGGCTGCCCCTGTATTCGGATCAATTTTCGATGTCGACGACGGTGCGCTTCGGCGCGTTGCTCGGCTCGCTGGGTACGGCGGAACCCTGGCGCTACGTCGCGGCGATGTTCGTGCACTACAACCTGGTGCACTTGGCCATGAACGGCTGGGTCTTCTCGCGGGTCGGGGGAGATGTGGAGCGCGAGCTCGGCAAGGCGCGCTTCACGATCTTGTTCGTGCTTTCGGGCGCGCTGGGGTTCGTCGTCAGCACGCTTTGGTACAACGGCATCAGCCCGCCGACGGCTGGCGCGAGCGGCGCGATTTTCGGCGTCTTTGGCGGCCTGCTCGGCGTGGCTTATGCCCGGCGAGATCCGAACTGGAAACAGATCTTGGTGCAGAATCTGATCTGGCTCGTGATCTTATCGTTCATGGGCTCGGTCAACAACGCCGCCCACGCTGGCGGGCTCGCGACCGGAGCGCTGCTCGGCTTCCTGTTCAGCAAGGAGTCACGCAAGCTGAAGCTCGACCCGGTGTTTGGCGTCGTTGCGGGGCTATTGCTCGCGCTTTCCGTGGCCAGCGTCGCGCTCTCGGCGGCGTCCCCGATTTGGCGCGTCGTCCGCGCCCAGGAAATGAGCCGCCAGTACTAGCGGGGGCGCGCGGCGCGATCGGCCGGCAAATCAGGGGTAGCGGCGGCCTGCCTCGCACGACTATCCTCGCGTCGTAATGCCCGTAGTCAATCCCTTGGCGAGAGAGCTCGTCTTCAAGGTCGTGTACTACGGACCTGGTCTGGGCGGGAAAACCACGAGTCTCCAGTACATCCACGCCACGGCCAAGCCCGAGCACCGCGGCAAGATGGTGAGCTTGGCCACGCCGGTGGACCGTACCCTGTACTTCGATTTCCTACCCATCCGCGTGCCCAACGTGCGCGGCATGAACGTGAAGCTGCAGCTGTTCACCGTGCCCGGTCAGGTTCACTACAACGCGACGCGTAAGCTCGTGCTCACGGGCGCGGACGGCATCGTGCTCGTCTACGACTCGCAGTCGGCGCGCTCCGACGCCAATCTCGAAACTCTCGACAACCTGCGCGACAACTTGGCGGCACACGGGCGCTCGGTGAACGAGATGCCGCACATCGTGCAATACAACAAGCGCGACTTGTTCGACGTCTTGCCGATCGACGAGCTCGAGCGGCAGCTGAACCGCGCGGGTGCGCCGTCGTTTGCAACCACTGCCACGACCGGCGAGGGCGTGTACGAATCGCTGGAGGCGATTACCCGCGCCGTGCTCGATGATTTCGAGCGCCGGGTGCCCGGCCAACGCGGCATGGGAGCGACTTCACTGGAGCTGCCCGAGGGCGGTCTGATGGAAGCGCTGAAGCGCGCGGAAGACAGCGACGCTTGGGGTGATGAGCTCGCCGAGCGCGCGGCGCGGGCCGTGCGGCGTCACCCGAGCGGCGTGCTCATGCTCTCCGACGTGCCCGAGGCAGACGTGGGCGAAGCTGCGGCGCGCGCCGTGGTGACTGGCATGGGCGGCGAACCTAGCAACGTGACGCAGCCAAGCCTGCCCACGCCGCCGCCGCATTTCGACGCTGCGCGTGTCGTGCCGCCAATGACCGAGCCGCCGCCGGCGCCGCGTGTTTCCAACCTTCCGCCGCCTCCGGAGCCGGCCGCGGCCAGCACGGGGTTGAGCTTCGAGTCGCTCTGGCCGCAGCAAGAGCGCAGGGCGGTCCGTGATCTCGAAGCATCTGTTGCACAGGGTGACTTCGAGCGCGGGGTGGCGCTCGCCGATCAGCTGGTGACCCGCTCGCTCGCCAGCGCGGCCAGCCTGCTCGGCAGCAGCTTGGATTCGCCGCGCGACCCGGCCACGACGGCGCTGCTGCTTGGCTTGGAAGGCCGGCGTTATTTGGAATTTCGCGGCTTGGTGCGCGATGCTCGCAGTGGCCGCGGCGTCGACATCAATGAGGCGCTCCGCGCCTACGCGATGGCGATCGAAGTGCGTTTGGCTCGCGCGCGCATTCGCGGCCGAAGCTGAGTCAGTTGCTGACGCTCGTCGCGCTAAGCGCGCCGGAGGCGGACGCGCTGTCTGGTCCCACGCTGAGCTCGCCCACCCAGCTACCCTGGAGAGCGGTGACCGATGCGTCGTCCCCGACGTCGGCGCTGCCGGTGCCGGTGACGCCGAGCGTTGCGACGGTACTGCCCGATGAATCGCGGGCTCTTTGCCAGAGCGCGCTGACCGCGCTGGTGCATGTGCTAAGGGCGCAGCTTGCGTCGCAGCTAGCGTACACCGCGGCGCCGGCGGTCGCGCCGTGCGCGAGCAGCGTCTGCGCCACGAGCCCGCAGTCCACGCTTTGAGCGAGCGCGCTCTCCACGCCGGTGGCTTCTGGAAACTCGACCAGGGCGGGGGCGAGGGCCAGAACGGTCACTAGCCGGGAGGGCACCCAGGTCAGCTCCGTTCCGAGCAGCAGCGTGTCGCTGGAATCAGCCGACCACGTGCTTTGAAAGCTGGTCGGGAAGCCCGCGTCGGCAGCCGCGACGCCGCCGACGGTTGCGAGCTCGAGCAGCGCGCCGGCGGAAAGCGCGCTGACCTGCCCGCGGAACGCATCCGGAGCCTCGAAGCCTTGCAGACCTGCGCTCATCCAGCGGTCGGCTGGATCGCGCAGGCGAGTCGCGGCGTTTTGACCGAAGGCTACAGTCAACGCGGTATCCCAGTTGTTCGCGAGACGCGCGCTGTTGAACGCATCCCGGTTGGACGCGGCCGTGACGCCAGCCATGGCGTCGAGTAGCGCTTGTACATCGCTCGCTCCGTCGCCGCCGAGCGCGCTTTCGGCGATGCTGGCGCTGCTCTTCATTAGCTTAGAGAATTCGGGCTGCGCGTCGCTCGGTCCGAAGCTCAGGCCCAGCTGAGTAGCGGCCAAGTTGACTGGGCGATCACTGGCGTACACGAGCACCTGATTGCCGTCTCCTTCACTGAGCGGGCTCTGATCGGCACAGCCTCCGATGTAGTGCCCCGCGCGCAGCGTGACTGCAAGATCAACGCCGATCTTAACGTGCTCGATGGTCAGAGTCTGGCCGCTATCCGGAGTGATGAGATTCGTGCCATCCGGCGGCGGGTTTCCGACTAATTTACTGCATTTACCGCCCACGTGAATGGAGGCAGTCCACTGCTTTACCACGCGGTGCCCGTTGTACGCGGGTTGTACGAGCAACGTGGTGTAACCGCTAGCGCTCACCGAGACGCCGAGCAGCGTCTGCACCTTGCTCGCGACGGAGGCGCGCACGCTGAAGGAGGTCGGCGTGCTGGGCGCCGTCAGCGTGATCTGCGCCACGCCGTCGTCGCCCGTCTGAACTTCGCTGGTATCGAGCACGGCGTCGCCAGGCGCGTTGTCCGCGCCCGAGCCGATCAGCGCGAAGCGCACTAGATAGGCGCCCGCCGGGCTGGTCGTGACCGTCAGCACCCGAGTCTCCTTCGGGCTCAGCGTGACTGTCTGGTTTGGCGTGAAGGTCAGAGAGTCCGGTACGGGCACGTCCGTATCGGCGGCGCCGGCCTCACCGGTGTCGGGATTGCCGTCGCTCGCCCCTGAGCCGCCGGCTCGGCTGGCACCCGAGCCAGCGCACGCGGCGATCAATAGCCCACAGGCGAGCTCACAGAAAAGCAGCGTCGAGACGCGCTGAGCGGATAAAACGAGGCGCATCGTCGGTGACCGTCACAAGGCTAACAAGGCCAAGAAGTTCAGCGTAGCGCCGAAGCGTAGAACCTCGCCACTGAAGCGCAAGCCTTGGAGCCAATCCTAAAACTCCTCCCGTCCCGTCGCCCGCCTTCAGATCCGCTTCGCAGCCCTTCGTTGCGCCTCCTCGCGCCTCTTCGGCAGGCTCGGTCCAGGGTTTTCGGACTGGCTCCAAGCCCGAAAATGCTAGGGTTTTGGCTCGTGGCATCGCTCGTCCCCCCGTCCATCAAGGTCCTAATCGTCGAGGACGAGCCGGGCCTGCGTCAGATGCTCGAGATCTTGTTTCGACGCGAGGGCTACTCCGTCGTTTCGGCGCCCGGTTGCAGCGCCGCTCTTGAAGCCATCAAACAACACCCGCAACCCTTTCCGGTCGTGCTCAGCGACCTGGCTATGCCCGACGGCTCCGGCATGGACGTGCTGGCCGCCGCCAAGGCGCGCAACCCCGCGACCGAGGTGATTCTAATCACCGCGCATTCCACGGTTGAAAACGCGATCGGCGCGATGCGCAGCGGCGCGTACGACTTTGTCGCCAAGCCATTCGACGCAGCAGAGCTGGCCGTGCTGGTCAGCAAAGCCCTGGAAAAGCAGGCGATTGCGCTGGAGAACCAGAGCCTGCGTGCGCGCGTCTCGGAGCTCGACGACACTGAAGTGCTCGGTAAAAGCGGCGCCATGCGCGGCGTGTTGGACCTGATCCGGCGCATCGCCAACATGCGCACGACCGTGCTCATCACGGGCGAGAGCGGGACCGGCAAAGAGCGCGTCGCGCGCGCCGTGCACGACGCTTCGGATCGCCGCGACAAGCCGTTCCTAGTCGTCAATTGCGGGGCGTTACCCGAGGCGCTGATGGAAAGCGAGCTATTCGGCCACGAAAAGGGCGCGTTCACGGGTGCTGTGAGCAAGCACTTGGGCCTGTTCCGTGAAGCGAACGGTGGCACGGTTTTGCTCGACGAAGTCGGTGAGTTGCCCGCGAACCTGCAAGTGAAGCTGCTGCGCGTGCTGCAAGAGCGCAGCGTTCGCGCTGTCGGCGCCACGCAGGAGACACCGATCGACGTACGCGTGCTGGCTGCCACGAACCGCGACGTCGAAGCCGACGTCAGCAGCGGCAAGTTTCGCCAAGATCTGTATTACCGCCTGAACGTGATCCGAATTGCCTTGCCGCCCCTGCGCGAGCGCCGTGAGGACATCCCCGTGCTTGCGGAGCGCTTCATGCGTCGCTTTGCCGATGAGATGGGCAAAGAGGTCATCGGCTTCACGCCGGACGCCGTCCGTGGGCTTCAAGCCTACGGGTACCCGGGCAATGTGCGCGAGCTCGAGAACATGCTCGAGCGCGCAGTCGCGCTGGCGGGCTCGCGCGTCATCGGCCTGGGGGATTTCCCGCAAGAGCTGAGCGGCACTGCCGGCGCCGCAGGCGGCGCCCTGCTCGATCTGCCGGAGGCCGGCTGTAACCTCGACGAAGTCATCAACGAAGTCGAACGGCGCCTGATCACCGCGTCGTTGGAACGCACGGGCGGTGTGCGCACATCTGCCGCCAAGCTGCTCGGCATCAGCTTTCGCTCGATACGCTACCGACTCGCCAAGCTCGGTTTGGGCGAGGACGAGACCGGGACCGAGGCAGGCGAGCGCGGGCCCTAACAGCGGAGAGCTGGCCGATTTCCCGAAAACGAGCTACGCTGAAGCTGTTTTGAAGGAACCACACCTCACTTCGCGCGCCAGGCAGGCCGGCTTCACGCTGGTCGAGCTGATGGCTGTCGTGGTGATCACCGGCATCTTGTCGATCGCTGGCGTGGCCGTGTTTACCAAGTACATCTTCTCGGCCAAGGGTGGCGAAGCGCTGGCCACCATCCAAGCCATTCGCGCCGCCGAGGAAGCGTACGCCGCCGAGAATCACGTGTACCTGAACGTGTCGTCAACCGGCGGCGGCAACAAATGGAGCGGCAGTAACTGGTGGCCGCAGATCACGCCCGGCAAGGGGCGCTCCAGTTGGGTCGGGCCGAGCAGTCATCCGGACAGCGCGGCGTGGCTGCTGCTGGCGCCGCCCGTAAACCACTCCGTGCAGTTCAGCTATCTAGCCAACGCCGGTGTCGCTGGCGACCCCATCACCATCCTCAAAACCGCAAACGCGCCGGCTTTCGCTGCGCCCCCTCAGAATTGGTACGTGATCCAAGCCGAGGGCGACACCGACGGTGACGGTGTATTTGCGAACTACGCGAGCACCAGTATGTCGGGCGAGATCTACAGCGAGCGCGAGGGCGAGTAGCTCGCCGCCCGCGGTTTCGAACGTCCGGCACAAGCCTTCGGCGTCGCGTGCTGTTTGCTCATTGCGTGGCGTCAACAGCGCGATCCTGGTCTTCGCTGCGGTCGCGCCAGGAGGAAGCACATACTACGTCGTCCGAACGCATCAGGCCTGCACAGAGCGCTGGATCGGTACCCGGGCTCAGTATGAACAGCGCGGTGCGCGTTACGAACGGCAGATCTTTGACCCAGGCCGCTGACACGCGCTTCACGCGTTCCTCGAGCGCCTCATTGAACTCCTGCGACGAGATGCGGCTCAGCGCAGCGCTAGCCAAACGCTGTATCTCGGGATCGTCGTTGACGAGCCGAACTCGTTCCAGAAATTTCTTCGAAGCCGTCTGCTCGCCTGCCTCGCTGAGCAGCGTTGCCGCGGTAATGCAGTGATAGGGGACGTTCTCGTTGTTGCCGATCAACTCGCAAGCCCGCGCCAACTTACGTGCCCCCTCCAGTCGCCATTCCGCGGCTAGGCTCTCGTCCGAGAAGCGCGGCGGGGCGATGTACGCCATGAACTGGCCGGTCGACGACCAGAGCTCGGTGTCGAACGGCAACTCGCGCAAACCGCGTTCCAGGATTTGCCGTGCCTTTACGTAGCTTGCTAGACCGACCTCCCTCGGTTGCAGGGTGAGCAACGTGTCCGCGAAGCGATACGGATCTCTAAACTTGGGGTCCAGCGCATTGACGGTGTCCAAGTAACTGCCGACGAACTCGAAGTTGTGCTTCTCCTGAAAATGGATGCCGTATGAGACCAGCACGTGGGCGTAAATCAGATCAGCGAGCGCAGACCGATAGCCGAGCGATGCGGTCACCGTCTGTTGTGTCGGTGGTAACAGGTAGTCATCGCTCTTCAATGCAACTGACTGGAAGCGCGACACCAACGGAGCACGCACGCTCGCGATCACCACCACACTGAGCACGGCCAGCACGAGCGCGACCGCGCCGCCAGCGCGGGGTCTCCTCACTGCTGCATGCGAGCCGTTCATGACCAAGGTTACCTGATAGCCAATTCGCGGGAACTCTACAAACACGAACGGCGCCGAAGCAGTAAGCTTGGGCGCCGTTCGGCTCGTGCACGCGGAAGAGCCGCGTCGTCAGCTAGCTCATTCGTCCGGATTGACTTCCGCGATGTTCGGCGCGAGAACGGCAACGCCCTTGACGTTCGCAGCGGCCGCGTGCAGCTGGCCTTCGATCGAGAATGTCGACTGAACACCGTCGCCGTCGAGGTCACCATTGGCCGTACAGGTGAACTTAGTGAGGTCAGTGGCCGCGGTCGCGGCCGTGACGCCTGTGTAGTTGTACATGTAGTATTGCGGGTCGCTCATCGAGAACTTCACGCAATTCCAACCGGCGTAGGCGCCATCGGCGACAGCCGCGAGCTCACCCCACTCCGCCGGATTCGACTGATACTTCTTGCCGCCAACCGAGGTGATCGAGAGCGGGACCGTATGGCCTGCCGCCGAGCACAGCCGATTCGAGACTGCCGTGCTAGCGCCGAGCGCCATCGCCGTCGGCGCCATGCCTTCACGCGAATAGGCGGTGATCGCGTCTTTACCCATTTGACCAATCGAGTTGCGCGCTTCAGCGGTCTTGGCGTTGGTGATGTAATGCTTGACGCCGTAGATGGCGAGCGCCGCGAGGATGCCGATGATGGCAACCACGATCATTAGCTCGACCAGGGTAAAGCCGCGCGATTTTCTAATTTTCTTTAACATGATTCCCGTGTCTCCTTTTTTTGTTGGGTGTCACTCACTTGAGCCTCTGCGGTGCACCCAACCCGCTAGCTCGCGAAAAATCACCGGCTGAAGCCGGCATTTGTCTCAGTTGCCTGCCGAAAAAAGCTCTCCGAAGAAACTCGTGCCAACGAACACCGTGTGAAGCCCGTTGCCCTCGAAGTCGGCTTCGGCTTTGACGACGTACCAAGGGCTGTTCACCGTGGCCGGCCAATTGCCGACCGTGATGTCCGACGCGGCACCGCCGGGCGCCGGCACGGCAGCGCCGCTTGCCCCCGCCACGCACGAGTATTGAAACAGCACCGGGAGTGCAGCATGCACGCCGAGCGCTTGCCAGTTGGCTAGACTTGGATCGGCGCCGCCCCATTGCACCTTCACACGCCCCGCGCTCGCGTTGTTCGGGTAGTAAGTATCGAGGCCGCCGGTCACGTTCAAGTAGGCGAACGTCTCGTCCTTGTAGCTCTCCTGCGCTGCTTTGATGGTCGAGATCATCTCAGTTGCTTCGCTCGTCTTCGAGGCTGTCACGTACTTACGCACGCTGTAGGTGCCGAGTAAGGCGAGGATCGAAACGATGATCACGATCACCATCAGCTCCACCAACGTGAAGCCTGCTTGTGAGCGCCGCTCCTGAGCCGTTCGCCTCGCTTGATGCATCCGTTAACTGCTTCTCCCTTCAGCAAGCAGCGTACCAAGCGGGCTAGCGGCACTCGAAACCGCAAATTCAGGGGCGATCTTCGATTTTTTCGTCGAAGTGCCCAAAATGCCGAAGAATCCGTGTGACAAAAAGTGTCGGTTTGGTTGGTCATGAGCGACGCGAACTGTCGGCCATTTCGCGAAATAAGGCCTCCAAAGTAGGTCTAAAGCCCACCAACCACGCCCCGACACCCACATGGTTGAAGCGCGACTCGGCGGCTCGGGACTAGGCTGCCGGCGCTGCATGCAGAACGGTCGCCAACGCCTCCCGCTCCTGATCGGCTGTGTGCTGTTGATCGTGTTCAGCGCTGTGCGCCTCAGGCTGTACGTGCCGCTCGGGGACGGCCTGGACGGCGCGTACTATCTTCAGATCGCGCGCCACGTCGCGCAAGGCAAGGGTCTGAGCACGACGTACTCCGTGTTCCACATGGGGCTCTCGCCGTTGCCGCAAAGAGCCACCACGTATCCGCTCTTGCCGCTGTTGATCGGCTACTTGGGGCGCATCGTTCCTCTCGAGCTCGCCGCGGTGTGGCTACCAGGCGTTGCCTATGTGCTCAGTGTGCTGGTCTGTTTCGCCTTCCTGCTTTGGCAAACCGCGCGCAGTTTACCGAAGAGTGCGTCGCTGATTCGGCTCGCGCTGTGTACGCTGATCTCTGTCTGGGTGGGAGTGACCCCCGACTTGGTTTGGGCCAGCGCGCGCCCGTATACCGACACGCTCGGAACGCTGCTCGTGTTCCTGACGCTCGGCTGCTTTGGGCTCTGCTCGAGCGCGCTATTTCGCAGCCGAACGGCGCGCTCGGCGGCGTTCTTCGGCGTAGGGCTGCTTTCCGGGCTGTGCTACTTGACGCGCTTCCAGCTGCTGGTCGTGAGCGTATCGCTCGTGCTGGCGCGCGTCGTGGCTCGCGATCGCCGCGCCTTGCGCGACACCTTGTGGCTCGCGCTCGGCGCGCTGCCTTGTCTGGCCTGGCAGGCCTGGCGTCAGTTTTCGGTGCCGCACGGCGAGCTCGTCGCGCTCTTCGACTTCGCCGCGTATCGCCAGCTGCCAGATCTGCCGCGCTTCAGCTACGACATGCAGTTCGACAGTCGCTGGGCGTGGTTCGTGGACAAGCTGGGCGGCGTACTCGTGAGCTTGGACCCGCGCAGCGACGACTCTTACTTGGTCCAACACGGCTTCTTGGTGTGGCTCGTGCCACTCGGCCTGGCCCTGCTGCTGGGGCGACAGGGTTTGCGCCTGCGCACGCAGGGCAGCCGCGCGTTCACGCACAGCGCTCTACGGCGTCCGCGTCACGCGGCGTTGCTGGCTTGTGCATGGCTCGGGTTGTTGGCGGTGCTGCCGATTCACACCGTGCACTCGCTCCGCTGGCGCTCCTGGGCGTTCCCGTGGCGCCAAGGGTTGCCGATCACATTCTTGATCATTCCCGCGCTCCTCTGGCTTTGGTCGCTGGAGAGCAAGCTGCTTCGCGGAATCGCCGCGCTCGCGCTCGCCGCGAGCCTCGTGGTCGGCACTCGAAAAACGCTCGAGCTCGTCAAACACGAGACCTCGCCGCGTATGACCAAGGGTTACGCCGACGTCGGCGCGTACCTCGAGCGGCTAGCACCGCGCACCGGCACGATGGGCATCGAGCATCAGGGGCTGGGTGTCTTTACCGACGCGCCTCTGTATTGGCTGGCCTGTTGGTCGCCGCCGGCGCTCGCGTCCACGTTGGTTCGCGAGCTTCCGATCGAGCGCATCGTGCTGCGCCCGGGAGAGCTCGGCTGCTCGTCGCTGGACGGAATTCGGGCTCGGCTACAGCGCGAGCGCTCGTTCGTGGCTCACTACCCGATGACCGTCTATCGCATCACGCGCTGAGCTCGCGTCACACGCCAGGCCACCGCTCACTCGACCTCGCGGTAAATCTCCATGGGCAGCAGTTTCGGCTCCGCGCCGCGATCGACTGAGCCCGAGATCGAGAAGCTGCTGGTCACTCCGTCGCCGTCCAGATCACCGCGGGCGCGCGCCGTGAACGTCGAGTGCCCCTCGCTGTTGCCGCTCTCGAAGGCGAACGAATAGGCGTGTGGCGAGTCGAACGCGAAGTCGAGCGCGCGCCAGGTTGGGGCGTCCCACGTGCCTGGTGGGTCCAGCACGAGCTCTGCGCGCGGGGTCGTCGCCGGCGTGAACGGCGTGCTCTCAGGATAGGCGCTCTCCGTGGGCAAGCCGGAGGCGCGCAGCGTGGCGTGCGCGGCAATGCGCTTCAGGCCGTCCACCGGCTCCGACAGCCGAGAGGCGTGCACGTTGCGCAGGAAGGTGGGGATCATCGTCGCCGCTACGGTGCCTCCGAGAGACAACGCAACGGCGAGCTCCAGCGGCGTGAGCGCCCGCATCTAGCTAGAATCGAACGACGACCGTGGACGTTTTGCCCGCGACAACCGTGACGCTCTGAGATTTCCGACCTTTGTCGGCGTTCACGAACATGACGGTGTGCGGACCGGGTGCCACACTGACGCCCATCTTCGGGGTTTGCCCCATGGGACGGCCGTCGAGCAGCACGTTGGCGGCCGGAATCGCGTTCATGTTGAGCGTGCCGTTGCCGGTCGCAGCGGCGGCTGCCGGCGCGGGCTTCGCCGCCGCCGTGGCGGGTGTCTGCGACGGGCTCGTTGAGTGCACGGGCGTCGCGGGCGCGGGCGCCGGCGTCGCCGTGTCCGGCGTGCTGGTGCTCGAAGAGCCCGAGCCCGCGGACAGATTCACGACGAACGTGCGCTCCGCCTGGCCGTCCTCGAAGGCGACCTTCTCTTCGAAGTCCCCGTAGCCGTGCTTGGTGGCCACGACGCTGTACGGCTTGTCCACCGAGATGTCGACCGTGATGGGTAGCGCGGGCAGCGGCCGACGCTCGGAACCGCTGACCAGCAGTACCTTGGCGCCGTCCGCGTTGTCACCGAGCTTGATCGTGGCCAAGCCCTTCTTGACGCGCAGCTTCGGCTCGATGGTCTGCATCTGGTCGGTTTCGACCGTGACGTGCTTTTCGAAGGATTCGTAGCGATCCCCGCCGTCGAGGTGCACGAGGTGATCCCCGGGCGAGAGCTCCTTGAGCTCCTGCGGCAGCGGGCCGATTTCTTTGCCATCGACCGAGAGCTTGATGCCGCGGCCTTCTGCGGTCACGCGGATGCCGGTGCCGTCACTGGCGCGCGTCAGCGAGATGTTCTGGACGGCTTCGTCGCCGCTCGAGATCTTCACGGCTTGATCTGCCGTTGGCTGGTAACCAGCGGCAGTGACCTTCACGAGGTGCGTGCCAGCCGCGAGATCTACGACGCGGCAAGGCGACGCTTCGCACTTCTTCGCGCCGTCCACGTACACTTCCACGGTGTCGACGGGCTTGTTGCCTGGGCCCGCCACGGTCAGCACCATCGAGCCCTTTTTCGGCATCAGGAACATGACGCCGGCACCCGCGCCGACGAGCAGCAGCGCGACCAGGCCGATCATCATACCGCGACTGCCGCTCTGCTGCGGCGCGGGAGTTTCGAACAGCGCCTGTTGCGGCGGAACGGGCGGAGTGAAGGTAGCCGGCGCTGTCTTCGGCGGGGGCGGTAGGGGTGCGCGCGGCAACGTTGGCGG
>OLLW01000579.1_pt1 | contig 31183 bp, 24 predicted proteins | sample 1604611 | NCBI WGS metagenome assembly OLLW01 (sample SAMEA104055725, study PRJEB20765) | soil metagenome | biome: Arctic tundra; feature: Polygonal ground; material: soil | place: USA | collected 2011-09 | depth 0-0.5 m | reverse complement strand
AGTTCATGGAAACGTACGTGATCGCGAACAACAAACCGTCAGAGCGCTCGATGAAAGCCAGCATCCTGAAGCATCACCTGCTTCCGGTGTTTGGCGATCTGCCGCTCGATGCCATCAAGATGCATCCGATCGAAGTCTTGAAAGCGAGCTTGCTCGCCAAGGGGCTGAGTCGGAAGCGGGTCAACAACATCCTGGCCTGCCTCGGGAAAATGCTGCGCTACGCGCACGAAGTCGAGCTCATCGAAGTCGTGCCGCGGGTGAAGCTTTTGAAGACCCCGCTGCAAAAGTTCGATTTTCTCACCTACGAGGAGCTCTCGCGGCTCACCGAGGCAATGAAGATCGATCCGGAGCGGTGGGCGCTCGTGCTCTTGGGCGCGGACGCGGGTCTACGCCAGGGCGAGATCATCGCTCTGGAGTGGGGCGACGTGGATTTGGTCGCTGGAGCGCTGACTGTTCGGCGTTCTTCTTGGCGGGGCATCGTTGGCACGCCCAAGAGTGGGCGGGAACGCAAGGTTCCACTCACGGCGCGGCTGAGGGCCGCGCTCAAGGCGCATCGGCACCTGAAGTCCGAACTGGTGTTCTGCCACGCGGATGGCAAGCCCTTCACCCAATCAGCAATCGAGGCGGCGCTCCGCTTCGGGTGCAAGCGGGCAGGGCTTCGGAGCATTGGCTCGCACGTGCTCAGGCATACCTTTTGTTCCCACCTCGCCATGCGGGGCGCGGCGCCGAAGGCAATTCAGGAACTCGCAGGTCACTCGACGCTGACCATGACCCTTCGGTACATGCATTTGGCGCCGAGCGCCCTCTGCGAGGCGATCGATCTGCTCAACTTTGGGCAGCCGGTGGGCAGCGCTCTGAGCGCTGCAGTTTGAAGTAGCGAGAACGATTCGGGAATCTTTGCGGAGAGGGAGGGATTCGAACCCTCGGCAGGATTTCTCCTGCGTCCGCTTAGCAAGCGGGTACCTTCGGCCACTCGGTCACCTCTCCATTACGGTTTCCAGAGCCTCGGAGGCCGAGAACCTAGCCGCAGCGGCTGGGCCGTCAAGCAGGATCGCCCGCGCTGGGTTCTGGGGCGATTTTGGGGCGCCTTTTGGGCTGTTTTTGGGGAAGGGCGCGCGTTTGGGAACGGGCGCGCTAAGCTCGCGACGTGCTGCTTAGCCGTCCTGATGTGCCTCGACCTTCGGCGTCCGCGTGTGACAAGGCACGGTCGCTACTCGAACGTGCGCTCGGTCCCTCGAAAGTTTTGACTGATCCTGACGCGTGCGAGAGCTACGTGCGGGATGAGTCAGAGGCGGTCGGCGTCGTCCCGGACGCGGTCGTGCTCGCGGAGAGCGCCGAAGATATTTTGGTTGCGCTGGGCGTGGCGCGCGAAGCGGGCGTACCGATCACGCCGCGCTCGGGCGGCACGGGGCGCACGGGCGGGTCGGTTCCGGTTGCGGGCGGCATCGTGCTCTCGACTCTGGGCATGAAGTCGATCGTGGAGATCGATCGGCGCGAGGGCGTCGCTGTGGTGCAGCCTGGTGTGATCTTGGCGGATCTACACGCTGCGGTGGAGGCCGAAGGTTGGTTCTACCCGCCGGATCCGAATTCTTTGGCGTCGTGCGCGCTCGGCGGCAACGTGGCCGAAAATGCCGGCGGCCCGCGCGCGTTCAAGTACGGCGTGACGCGCGACTACGTGCTCGGCATGGACGCTTTCTTGATCGGCGGACAGCGCATTCGCGCGGGACGCCGCACGATGAAGGGCGTCACTGGCTATGACGTCACCGGGTTGCTCGTCGGCAGCGAAGGCACGCTCGGCGTATTCGGCGACATCACTTTGCAGCTGATCCCGAAGCCCGAGGGCGTCATGACGATGATGACGCTGTTTTCGAACGTGCAGCAGGCGGGCGCGGCGGTGCAGGAAATCATCGCGCTCGGGCTGGTTCCCCGCTGCATCGAGCTCTTGGACGCTACCACCTTGGACGCCATGCGCAGCGCGGGCAATGCCATCAATCCTCAAGCCGGCGCGATGCTGATCATGGAAGTAGACGGCGACGAGCAGGCTTGCGAGCGGCAAGCGCAGCGGGTGTCGGACGCGTGCGAGACAGCAAGCGTGCTCGAAGTGCTAGTCGCGCAGGACGGCGCGCAGCGCGAAAAGCTCTGGGCAGCGCGCAGGCAGATGAGCCACGCGGTGCGCAAGCTCAGCAAGAAGAAGCTGAGCGAGGACATCGTAGTGCCGCGGATGCAAATCGGCACTTTGCTCGATCGCGTCGCGCAGACCAGTGAGAAAACGGGCGTGCGCTCGCTCACCTACGGCCACGCCGGCGATGGCAACTTGCACGTGAATTTCTTGTGGAACGAAGACGACGAATTGCCCGCGGTTGAGCGCGCGATCGAAACCTTGTTCCACGACGTGATCGAGCTGCGCGGCACGTTGAGCGGCGAGCACGGCATTGGCGTACTGAAAGCGCCTTATTTGTCGCTCGAGCAGTCACCCGAGCTGATCACACTGCAGCGCGATTTGAAGCGCGTATTCGACCCGCAGAATCTGCTAAACCCAGGGAAGATTTTCCCCGCGGGCAGCCACCGCGCCTGTTGAGCCCCTCGCAGCGCACGCGCGACGCGCTTTGACAATTTGACAGGGCGGCGCTCCGCATCGCCGGGCGGCGCGTCAAATTGACCGCCGCGCTCGTAAACCTGCTTCGCAAATCCACCTGTTTTCCGTGGAATCGTGCGGCACGCGGGGTGGCACATGGCTTGCTATGCCTCAGCTGGTCATGGCTCGTAGTCATTCTCGCTCTGGTTCCCGCGGTGTCACTCCTGTAGCGGCCGCCGTCGCTGCGCTCGCGCTAGGGCTTAGCGCATCGGGCTTGTGGTGGGCCCAAAGCCGCAGCGCGGGCGAAGACGCCGAGACTTCGTCACGCAGCGACGCGAACCAGATTCAGATCGCCGCGCAAAACTTCCGAACGCAACACAGCGAAGGCTGCCCGACGCTCAGCCAACTCGAAGAAGAGCACTTCCTCGACCGCTCTGCGCGCGAAGACGACGCTTGGGGGGGCCGATTCCGCGTGCGCTGTGACGGCGACGCCGTCTCCGTCACCTCTGCAGGCCCCGACGGCGAAGCGAACAGCGCGGACGACATTCGCGCTCCGCACTGAAATTGCCGCTGCAGCGCAGCTTGTTTGGTCGGCGTGGCGCGGCGGTGGGCGGCGAGCGTATCTGGCGATCCAGTCGCTCGGACGGCTCGTATCAACTGCACGCGAAGGCTAGGGGCGTGTCAAAAGCCATCGCCGCGCTTGGAGCACTCAAATGACAAGGATGGACCCGCTAGCCAAGGCCGAACCTGCAAGCTCGGGTGCCTACCGTATCGGCGACGTCGCCCGCTACGTCGGCGTCTCGACGCACGCCTTGCGCGCCTGGGAGCGCCGCTACGGCACCGTCGACCCCGGCCGTACGGCCGGAGGCAGCCGCCTCTACGACGCCACCCAAATCGATCGTCTAAAAACCCTCAAGCAGCTCACCGACTCCGGTCACTCCATCGGCGAAGTCGCGCGCCTCTCCCTCGAAGAGCTTAAACGCCTCCTCGCCGCCACACTCGAGCTCTCACCAAGCAAGTAACGCGCACTCCCATCGCAAACCACATCGGTAGTGGACCGCGTGTCGGGAGTGCCCTCGCCTTCGCAATTCCATGTCGGACTTCCGGTCTTCCGACATAGAACTTGAATCACGAACGGGCCTAGGCCGACCTTCTGTTAGGCCACGAAGGGGACGGGCGCGCACCCCGTCACCGCGAGTCCGTAGGTGCATCAGCGCGGCACATCACGTCCCCGCAGCCACGCCTGCCCGCGTTATAACTTCCACCAATAATCAACAGTTATCGGATCTAGCAAACGAGCGGCCCGAGTTCCACGTGCCGGAGCAACATCTGCGCACCCGCCCTTCGGAGGCCGAAATCGCGGCGAACAAGCGGCGGTGGGGGTTGGACCTGACCGATTCTTGAAGCGTTACAGTCGTATACCGAGCGCCAAGTCGAGGCTCGCCCTCGGGTGATCTGCTCGACTGCGAGGTGAGCTCACCAGCCGGCGAATCGCGTCAGGTCTCGCCGCTTGCGCCAAGCCCACACGAGCACGACGGCACCCATCGATAGCGTCAGAACGTTGATCACGATTTCTACGATCACGCCGCCGCTGTCGGGGGAGCGATAGATGCCGTTTTCGAGATCGAAGAGCACATCGAGCAAGCCCAGGTAGACGCTGGTCGTGCCTGCGGCGATGCTCCACAACAGCGCGCTGGCACGGCGTCGAAACAGCGCCACCGTGGCAGCCAAGCCGACGAAGGTCATCCAAGCGTCAGCCGCCGGAAACGAGTTTTCGAAGGCGTAGTAACTCTCGGTGTGGGCGGACGCGAGCAGCTCGCGGTTCACGCCAAACCAGACCAGCCAGTAAGCCGTTGTAGCTACGACTCCGAAGATCAACACGCCAAGAATGAAAGCGCCGCCGCGCGGCAGCTCACTCACCCGATTCGAGCTCATGCGCTCCTTTCGCCGTGTGTCCGTAAGATTTCAAGCACTGAAGCAGAAATCCCCATGTTCCAAGCCAAATAATCAACAGATCTGCGAGCAGCGAGGAACGCGCGCGGGTGGCAAGTGGCTTGGACATCAGCCGAGCACCGCGCCAAACAGCTCCGGATCGAGCCAGCGTGTCTCGTCGCCATCCACGAGCAGTACGGATTCGAACTTCGCGCCCAGCGAGCCGTGCCCAAGGTGCGGTTCGACGGCATACAAGCCTTGTGGGCGACCTGGCGCCCCTGCATTTAGAAAAGGATACGGCGCGCCGGCCAAATGGTGCAGCACGATGCCGGTCGCGTAGGTCATCAGTAACGGCAACTGAAAGCCAGTGCCGATACGCGGCGCCGACGAGCACCAATTGGGAAAGCCCTCCAGCGTGTGCGCCAGTACTTGCGCGGGATAGCGCGTGTGGATCACCTCCAAGCCGGCATCTTCAATCGCGCTTGCCACGCGCGTGCACAGCTTTGCGCCGCTCGGCGCTTCAGAGGCCCAGCGCACTAGCGCGCGCTTTACGTCCGTCAACTGCAGCAGCAGCCGCGCGTGTGCAGACTTTTCCTCCGCCGTGCCCAAAGCGAGCCCGGAATAGGCGAAATCCGCAGGGAAACCCGCGACAATCGGCGCGGCGTCGAGCACGAAGGCTTCGCCGTCCAGTAGCACGCGGTCAGTCGGCAGCGCGTTCGTCTCCCAGCGCCCGTGCCAGTCGAAGCGCGTGCGTTCACCCCACCATGCATAGGGCGTATGAAGCCAATGGCTGACCTTCGCACGCTGAAACTCGCGCTCGATGCGGGCAACCACTTGCCGCTCGCGGTCCCCGGGTTTCACACTTTCGACGACGGACAGAATCGCCTCGCGAGCGACGCGCTGCGCTTCGCCAATGCCCCTCACGTAGGCCGAGCGCAGGTCGTGAGCTGTCGAAAGCGACGCACTCATGGCTTGCCGCGCAGCGTGGGAACGCGATTGAGGGTCCCGACAACCGCCCGCACCGCCGCCCGCGGGCTGATACGTATCAGCTGTGTGCCAAGCCAATTCAGCAGCCCGTGCACGACCACCGCCCGACCGCGTTGCATGGCGCGATACGCCTGCTTCGCCACGCTGGCGGCCGGTGCAGCACCGAGCTTGAACAAGCGCGTCTTGTTGACGCCGGAGACATCACCGAACTCGGTCTCGGTCGGGCCCGGACAACTCAAGGTAACGCTGACGCCGCTCCCCTTCAGCTCGTACATCAACGCTTCGCTGAAGCTGTTCACGAAGGCCTTGGTCGCATAGTACGTGGCCATGTACGCCCCCGGTTGAAAGCCCGCTGTCGAACCCACATTCAAAATCCGACCGCTACGGCGCGCGAGCATTTGCGGCAACACTGCGCGCGTGAGCCGCACCACAGCCAGAACGTTGAGCTCGACCATGGCCGCTTCGCGCTCCGCGGGCAGCTCCGCAAACGAGCCGCACGTGCCGAAGCCGGCGTTATTTACCAGGTAGGCAAGCTCCAGCCCGCCCACTTCGCCAAGCAGCTGATCGAGCGCGCTCGCCGAGCTCAGATCGCAAGCGATGGCGCGCGCCTTCACCCGATACCGTTGCTCGAGCTCGGCGCACAGCGTCTGCAACTCGGGCATGCGGCGCGCCACCAGCAACAGGTCGTGGCCGTCCGCCGCGAAGCAGCGCGCGAGCTCGCGCCCGATACCCGCCGAAGCGCCAGTGATGAGTGCGGTAGCCAAGCTGAAGCCAGGCTACCACGGAGTGCCGCTGCCTTAATTCAGATTACCCGCACAACTCATCACGGAAGCCGCCCCGGGCACGGCGCACGTGCTCGGCCCGGTCGCGCTAGCGCTCGCGCCGCAGTCGTCGCTCAGGCAGTCGCTGGATTGATTGCAAACGGCGCCACCTGCCTTTTTCGGAGTGCACTGACCACCAGTGATGTCACAAAAGCTGTTTGCTGAACACGCTTCCGGCCCGTCACTACATGAGCCCGAGTCGCGCTGCGCGGCACACGTGCCGGCATCGCAAAATGCGCCCGTCACGCAGCCGCCGGGCTCACACGCCTTACCGACTTGCGCAAGCGACGCGCAAACCTGCGTCTGGGACGAGCAGTAGAGACCATCGGACGTATAGCAAATGCCTGCGACTCCAGAGCCGCCAACCGCACTGCCACTGCACTCGGTTACGCCGTCCGAGGACGTGCAATCGCCGTTGCAACCTGCTCCGACCTTGGCGTGCGTCGTCGTACGCTCCTGCGCAAGGCACACCAGACCGCTGCCTGCGTGGTTCGGATCATCAAATCCGCAGCTACCGCCATTGGCGCAATCGGTGTCGTCCTTGCAGGCACCACCCACCGGCACCGAGCCGATGAAGATCTGAGCGCAAGCGACGCCCGTGGTTTGGTCCTCGAGCTTCTGGCAGCTCTGCAGCGCTTCTTCCACCGCGTCTAGGCAGCGACCCGCGGCGGCAGCGTCGTAAATCTTGCCGCTGTTGTTCGTTACGTAGCCTTGGAAGAAGGCTGTCGCCGTCTGCTTGCAGGTGGCCGAATCGTACGGGAGGCTCGCCGCTCCGCAGCACGGCGCAATGGTGTCGCAGTACGCCGAACCGAACTGAGTAGGGAATTGATCCAAGGGCACCGCGGCGCTGCTGTTGGTGTTTTTCCCAGAGCACCCACCGCTCAATGCGCCGAGCGCACACACCGATACCGCGACCACCAGCTTCGTAAAACGCATCGCGCTTGTCCCTCCGAGTAAGAAAGTCAGCCCCGCGCAAGGCGCGAGCGACCAGGGGGCAGGCATATCAGATGCCCAGGGCGATTCCAGAAACAATCCTGAGGCGCTTTCGCCGTCAGCGGAACGGGCGTCGGAGGTTCGGTGGTTGTCCGCGCGAAGAGGCGATAGCATTGGCCAATGCGCTCGCGCCGCAAACCGCAGTTCATGCTTCCCGGCGCGCCGCTCGCCTTTCCGGATCCGAACGCCGCGGACGACGAAGGGCTGCTGGCCTTAGGCGGCGACTTGTCGCCAGAGCGCCTGCTGTTCGCCTACGAGCGCGGCATCTTCCCTTGGTACGACGAAGGCCTGCCGCCCATGTGGTGGTCGCCCAATCCACGCGCCGTCATGGACACTGAGCACCTCCACGTGTCGCGCAGCTTGAGCCGGGTGATCCGCTCGCAGCGTTTTCGGGTTACGTTCAATCAAGCATTTCGCGAGGTGATCCTCGAGTGCGGCCGCGAGCGCGATTCCGGCACTTGGATCTTGCCCGAAATGGTCGACGCTTATTGCGCGTTGCACGCGCTCGGACACGCGCACAGCGTGGAGGTTTGGCAGGGCGCCCAGCTGGTGGGCGGCCTGTACGGCGTGCAGCGCGGCGCGTTGTTCGCGGCAGAAAGCATGTTCCACCGCGCGCGCGACGCCTCGAAGGTGGGGCTCGTCAGCGCGGTCGAGCGGCTCTTCGCGGCCGGGATCTTGCTCTTCGACGTACAATTTCTGACCGAACATTTGAAATCGCTGGGCGCCTACGAAATTCCTAGATCTCGCTATCTCGAGCTCAGCGCGGACGCTGCGCAACGCCCCGTGAATCTGAGCGGGCGGGACATTTTCGCGAGTCGATAAAACTTTCCGGGCGGCGATTGTTTCGATTTGTCGGCGTCCTTCTCACCGGCGCCCAATAGTGCTTTATTTGAAGTATGCCGCGCAGCGTTCGAGTTGCAGTCGGGGTCACGTCGGTTCTAGTCGCAGCCTGGGCCTGCGTTGCGTGCGGCTCTAGCTCGCACCCAAGCGGGGTAACGGGAGGCGCCGCGGCCAGCGCGGGGACTGGCGCGGGCGCCGGTCCCGACAACGGCAGCGGTGGTTCCGACGGGATCAACACCGGGGTGAACGGCAGCGCCGCCAACGGCGGGGCGAACGGCGGAGGCGCTCCACTGGACGAATGCGCCGCGCACGTCTCGACTGCGCAACCCATCCCGCTCGACATGTACATCATGCTCGACAGCTCGGGCTCGATGCTCGATCCAACCTCCACCATGGTGACCAAATGGGACGCGGTAAAGACAGCGCTCACGTCGTTCCTGAACGACAGCGCCTCGGCCGGGCTCGGCGTTGGCTTGCAATTCTTCCCGCTCACCAAACCAAACGCGCCCACTTCCTGCGCCAGCAACGCGGACTGCGGCGACAGCGGCCCGTGCTTCCTCAAAGCCTGCGCCAACGCGACTACAATCGTGCCTTGTGACACAGCGCGCGACTGCACTGGCGGAACGGGCCCGTGCACGGTTCTCGGGCAGTGCTCCAAGAACGCCGGCTACGTCTGTCCCAACCTCGGCAACGCGTGCGGCGCGGACGACATGAACAACGATCTTGGCACCTGCATGACGCTCGTTTCCAGCGTGTGCGAGGCCACCGACAGCTGCGACGCCCCGCAATACGCTACCCCAGCCAGCGCCATCGCCGCATTGCCGGGAGCTGCTTCGGGCCTGATCGCATCCATCAACGCCCACATGCCCGCGGGCGCCACGCCCACGCAAGCCGCTCTAGGAGGCGCAATCTCACAAGCGAGCAGCTGGGCTACGGCTCACCCGGACCACCGCGTCGTCGTGCTATTGGCGACGGATGGCCTGCCGACCGAGTGCATCCCGGCGACGGCAACGACGCTCAACGCCGCTGTTGCCGACATCGCGGCCGTCGCAGCTGCAGGCGTCAAAGCCGCGCCGAGCATCAACACCTTCGTGATCGGCGTGTTCAACGCGGACGACGTCGCGAACGGCGCGCCGACCAACCTGGATGAGATCGCCGCGCAGGGTGGCACGACCAAGGCCTTCATCGTCGACACCACGCAGGACGTCACGAAGCAATTCCTGACCGCGCTCGACACGATTCGCGGCGCGCACTTGGCGTGCGAGTTTCAGATCCCGCAACCGATGGGCAGCGCCATGCTCGACTACACCCAGGTCAACGTCCAGTTCACCAGCAACGGCAAGCCTGACGTCTTGTATTACGTGACCAACGCTGCCGGCTGCGACGCCACGACCGGCGGCTGGTACTACGACGTCGATCCGAAGGCCGGCACCCCGACGAAGATCGTCGCCTGCCCCACCAGCTGCACGGCGTTCCAGGCCGCTACCGGCGCCTCGTCGGTCGGCATCGCGCTCGGCTGCACAACGGCCGTGAGGTAGTCGTGTTTTCGATAAAGCGCGACTAAACCCAATAAAATCAACCGGGTAGACCAACTCGCGAATTCCGACCGAAATAGTGTTAGATCAGCCGCCCCGATGACGGCCGTCGACACTTCTCCCGACCGCGCGCTCGAGTTTCGGCTGAGCCACCTTCGCCAGCTAGAAGCCGAGAGCATCCACATTATCCGCGAAGTCGCCGCCGAGTTCGACAACCCGGTGATGCTGTACTCCATCGGCAAAGACTCGTCGGTGATGGTGCAGCTGGCGCGCAAGGCCTTCCACCCTGGAAAGCTGCCCTTCCCGCTCCTGCACATCGACACCACCTGGAAGTTCCGGGAGATGATCGCGTTTCGCGACAAGTTCGTGAAGGACAACGGGCTGAACCTGCTCGTCCACACGAACAAGGCGGGCGTGGAAGAGGGCATCAACCCCTTCGATCACGGGAGCTCCAAGTACACGACGATCATGAAGACGCACGCGCTCTTGCAAGCGCTGCACGCTGGCGGTTACGACGCAGCCTTCGGTGGCGCGCGCCGCGACGAAGAGCGCTCACGCGCCAAAGAGCGCATTTACTCCTTCCGCGATCGCTACGGGCAATGGGATCCGAAGAACCAGCGCCCCGAGCTGTGGAACTTGTACAACGGCAAGCTCACCAAAGGTGAGAGCATCCGCGCCTTCCCGCTCTCCAACTGGACCGAGCTCGATATCTGGCTCTACATCTACTTGGAGAGCATCCCGATCGTTCCGCTGTACTTCGCGGAGGAGCGACCAGTGGTGGAGCGCAACGGCACGCTCTTGATGGTCGACGACGACCGTTTGCCGCTAAATCCGGGCGAAAAGCCGCGCATGGAAAAAGTGCGTTTTCGCACTCTCGGCTGCTACCCGCTGACGGGCGCACTGCCCTCCAATGCGACCACCCTGCCGGACATCATCCGCGAGATGCTGCTCACGAAATATTCCGAGCGCTCCGGTCGCCTCATCGATCACGACGAGGAAGGCTCGATGGAAACCAAGAAGCGCGAAGGCTACTTCTGAGAGTTTTTGGGCGATCGCTGGGCGCACATCGCAAGTCTCAGACTGAGTTTGAGTTTTCAATGACTACCGAACAAGACCAGATCAGCGACGATATCCTCGGCTACCTCGAGCAACACCAGCAGAAGGAGCTCTTGCGCTTCGTCTCCGTGGGCTCGGTCGATGACGGCAAATCGACGCTCATCGGTCGACTCCTCCACGATACCCACGGCATCTACGAAGATCAGCTGGCGTCCGTGAAGCGCGCGTCGGGCCGCGCCGGCATGGAGATCGATTTCTCACTGTTCACCGACGGGTTGAAGGCGGAGCGCGAACAGGGCATCACGATCGACGTCGCGTACCGCTATTTTTCGACCGCCAAGCGCAAATTCATCATCGCCGACACGCCCGGGCACGTGCAGTACACGCGCAACATGGCGACCGGCGCATCGACCGCCAACGTCGCGATCATCTTGATCGACGCGCGGCTCGGCGTCTTGCAGCAGTCGCGCCGTCACGCGTACATCGCCTCTTTGCTCGGTATTCCGCACCTCTTCGTGGGCATCAACAAGATGGATCTGGAGAGCTACAGCCAGGACGTCTTCAAGCGCATCCGCGAGGAGTTCGCGAATTTCCTGGCGCCGCTCGGCTTCAAGGGCGTGCGCTTCATCCCGATGAGCGCGCTCAAGGGCGACAACGTCGTGCACCGCAGCGCCGCGATGCCTTGGTACGACGGCAACACCCTGCTCGAGCATCTGGAGAGCGTGCCGATCGCGAGCGACTGGAACCACAAGGATTTCCGCTATCCGGTGCAGTACGTGTTGCGACCGGATCTGAATTATCGCGGTTTCTCCGGGCAAATCTCGTCCGGCGTGGTGAGCAAGGGCGACAAGGTCATGGTGTTGCCCTCGCAGCGCGTGAGCACGGTCGTCGCTATCGACACCTTCGACGGCGAGAAAGAGCAAGCCTTCGCGCCGATGAGCGTGACCCTGCGTTTGGCGGACGAAATCGACATCAGCCGCGGCGACATGCTCGTCCACCCGGACAACCTGCCGCGCGTCGGCCAGCGCTTCGAGACCATGCTGGTCTGGCTCAGCGAACGCGCTCTCGATCGACAAAAGAGCTACTTGCTCAAGCATACGACGCAGCTCGTGCGGGCCAGCGTTGAGCACGTGTCGTACACGACCGACCTCGAAACGCTGAAGCAAACGCCGGCCACGCGCCTCGAGCTGAACGACATCGGTCGCGTCACCCTTTCGCTGCAGAAGCCGATCTATTTCGATGACTACAAGAAGAATCGGGGCACCGGCGCATTCATCCTGATCGATTCACTCAGCAACAACACCGTCGCCGCCGGCATGATCCTCGAGGTCGACCCCGCGCTGCCCGCACACGAGGACGGCGGCCAGCGCTCGATGGACCGCCCGCGCACGCAAGTCAGCCCCGACGAACGCAGCGAGCGCCTCGGCCAAAAGGGCGCGACCGTGTGGATCACCGGTCTGCCGGCTTCCGGCAAGAGCGCGATCGCCTACGCGCTCGAACGGCGCTTGTTCGACTTGAAGCGCTTGGCCGTCGTGATCGACCCGGACGACGGTTTGTCGCGCGGCGTGCTCCCCGACGGCTCGAGCCCCGCGCAAACGCCGGAGCTAGCGCGGCGCACCACCGACGCGGGTCTGCTGGCGATCTTCGCGTATGCATCGCCGCTGCGCGCAGACCGCGAAACCATTCGCGACACCGTTGGCGCCGAGCGCTTCGTCGAGATCCACGTCGCGACGTCTCTGGATTTGCGAAAAAAGCGCGACCAACGCGGCGTGTACGGCCCAAGCCACCAAAAGCCCGCCGAAGAGCCGCCGAAGTCCGCGGACATCGTGGTTTCTCTCGATGAAGGGGACCCGGAGGAAGCCGCGCAACGCATCATCGCGATCCTAGTGAAGCGCGGGCTCTTGCCGTCGCTGTATTCGCTGTAACGAGTTGAGAGATCGGGCACGGGCACGGGCACGGGCACGGGCACGGGCACGGGGTTAGTGGCAGGGGATGCCCTCTAGGATCATCATGATGGTCAGGCGGGGGCCGTGCTGGTCGTTGTGAATTCGCGCGCCGACGCCGAAGCGGCGTAGGCCCGGCGCAAGCAACGACGAATTCTGCTCGAGCTGACTGAGCTCGAGGATCTCGGTTAGGAGTGAGCAGCCGCCTGCGCGTGATGAGTGCGCGCGCTGTACTTCGCGAGCGAGCGCCTCGTTTTCGGCGCGCGCGGCGATATCCGGAGTCGGCTTCGCGTCGGCAATGTAAGCCGCGACGCCAGCGTCGGCTGCGGCCCGATACAACGGGTCCGAAACTGGCACAGATAGGCCTTTTTTGGCGCGCAGCGCCAGGACCGCGGCTTCCACCTCCGCCGCGCTCTGCGGCATCCTGCGAGGGTTCACGCGGCGTCCGAAGATCAACGTAAACACGAGTTGATGCGCGTCAGTGCTGACTCCCGCGATGCCAACGTGTGTAAATTGCGGATTGAGCATGTTCGCGCGATGCCCGGGGCTAGCCATCAGTCCGTCGAACGAGCCCTCGGCGGTCTCCGCCTCGGCGACGTTCTCGCCGTAGGCAGCGACGATCACGCCCGAGCGGCGCGCGCGGTCTTCGGTGTTGCCCGTGGTGGGCGAGACATGACCGAAGAAGTTGTGCTCGGCCATGTCCGTCGAGTGCAAGAGAGCAATCTCGCGCAGCTCGCCGTCGGCTTGCAGCGCGCTTAGGCCGGCCGCCTGACGCGTTCGATTGAGCAGCTCGAACATGCGCACTTCCCCCTCGGCGGGCGAGGTGACGTGTCCGCTCGAGGCGGTAAGTGGGGCCTCTTCGACAGCCACGTAGAGCGGGACATTGAACACGATTACGGGGCCGCTAGCGCCGTCGCCCATCACCTCGAGCTCGTACCTGCCAGGAGCCGCGAAGGTATAAGAAGCGTCGACCTTGCGCGTTGGCATGCGTTTCTCTTCCACTGAGCCATCGACTTTGGTCAGGTATACGTGCGCCGAGGAGTAGCGAGCCGCGACCTCACCGCGCAGCGCGACCGGCTCGTTGAGCGCCGGATGCCGCGTGATCGGAGCCATCGCGACCTCGACCGCGCCAAACACGACTGCGGCAGAGCGCCCGCTGTTCGACACGCTGATCCCGAAGCGATTGACGGGCATGTTCGGTGGCACGCGCGCCAGCGCGTCACGCCATATTTCGCCGTCGGCCTCCGTCCCAAAGCCGGCCATCGACACGATGACTCCCGCAAAGCCAAAACGCCTAGCCGCGGCCTCACTCGACGTTAAGTCAATGGTGCGGCCGCTGTTCATCTCATGCAGGATCCAAGTCGCTGCGGCCGCTAGCTGACCGTCTGGGTTCGCCGTAGCTCCGCGCTTGGAAAGCTCCGCCGCGATCTTCGCGGCCAGCGAATACCCGCCGTTGCCACCGACGACTCCGCCCGGCGTCGCGTCCGTCGAATAGACCCCGACGGCATCCGGCACGTCGACCTGCTCGGCGGGAATGCGCGCGACCCGTGCGCCAGGTGCAGCGCAACTCACGCACAGCACCACCCCCAGGACCCCAAACCAACCTTGCCGCAACATCGGCGGCGATGTTAGGCGCCGATGTGGGCCACCGCAACGCTGCGAGATTGTTCATTGAAATCGTCTCCTGGGTGGATCGTTTCCGATCGTGGAAGCGCGATCACCAAAAGCGTCTTTTGAATTCAAAACGGAATTCCGACGAATTGCTGCCTCCCGATCGCCGGACTCGGAACTGAGGCGCCAGACCACTCCGCAACGGCGCGGCGCCCCTCAATCCCCTGTGCAGCGACGCCGCTCGTTCCTGGTGTACGCCCCTCAACTGGTCAGACCACCGATCGCGAATTCGGCCTAAAACAAGCTCGATCCTTGCCAAACGCAAGCAGGGCACCAGATACTGATCAAGAGAGCTGACTGTGTATAACTTGTGCAAAGTTGCCCACGCCTTTCCGGAACTCCACGGTTCCGACACAGGCGCCCGATATCCAGAGGTCCCAGGTTCACTCCACTACGAGTGACCGAAGGAAAATCATGGAGATCGCAGTCATCTCGGACCTTCACCTGGGAACCGGCGACGCCGCCGACGGCTTCGGCCACGACGACAGGGACTTCCTCAAGTTCCTTACTTTCCTCGAAAAGAATTTCGAGAGGGTCGTGCTGCTGGGGGACGTCTGGGAAACCCTCACTGGCAGTCTGCCCGGGGACCCCGCGCAGGAGTTGCGTCGAGCCCGTGAGTCGCACCCTGAAATCGCGGCCCGTTTCGAGCGCCCGAATTATCTGTACGTGCACGGCAATCACGACCTCATCGCGGGAGCAGTTCAAGGCACACCGGACGAGCTCGTGATCCACACCGGTGACACACGCATCCTGTTCACACACGGTCACCAAAACGACGACTTGGTGCAGAGGCGGCGCTGGCTCTCCGAGCTCGGCGTCTGGCTCGGCGGTTGGATTCGTCGGCTCGGCATGGGTGCTTTGTACCGCTTGCTGAATGAGCTCGACGAAAAGCGCGGTGGGCTGTCGCTCGACAGCACGCGCTGCTCTTTCCAAAAGTGGGCCATGAACATCGCCGCCGAACGCGAGTTCGACGTGATGGTCACTGGTCACACTCACTTGGCCGCGAACGCCGTCCACGGTAACCGCTTGTTCCTAAACAGCGGCTCGTGCAGCGAAGGCCAGCTGAGCTTCCTCAGTATGGACACGACCCGCGCCAACTACGCGGTCCATTCCTCGTTCTGAAGCTGTGCTCCGCAGTTTCCGCGGCTCGGCTCGGCTCGCTCCACCGTCATGCGAAATCGCAAGATGCGAGCCGTTCGCGCTTCAGGCTGCGTCGGGGCTCAGCTGGGACGCGCTCAGCGAGGCCGTAACGAGCGAGGGCGTAACGAGCGAGGGCGTAACGAGCGAGGGCGTAACGAGCGCGGGACGCGCCTCGGCCGCGAGCAACAGATAACCGCAGGCAGCCCAGAACAGCTCCTTACCGCGCTTCAGCGCAGAAAAAGCGGCGCCAAGAGTGAGCGCGTCCGGCACGCCGAGCGCCGCCAAGCAGGACACGTAGCCCACGTCTTGTACACCGATGCCCGCGGGCAAGACGAACAGCACGTTCTTCAAGAACGACAGCAGCACCTCGATGCTCGCAATCGCGAAGAAATCGAGCTCGACACCCAGTAGCCTCAAGATCACGTAGCTCTCGAGGGCCTCACACAGCCAGCCGCACAAGAAGAAGACGCCCGGCATCAAGGTCGTGCGCATGAAGCCGCTCGCGAAGTATGACTCCGTCAAGCTATCGGTGTTCGCGAAGCTCGCTTGGCGCCGATTCAACTCTTGCTGCAACCGGACATGGCGCAGGCCGCGCAGAGCCGTGAGGACGCGGCCTGCAACGCGGCCGCGCGTGAACGCGCCGCACACACCGAAGGCGAGCAGACACAGCGTCGCGCTCACCGCGAAGGCGCCCCAAGCCAGCCCCGCGTGCCCAGTCAGCGTCTGCGAGAGTCGGCGCAGTGTTGCAAAACCGCAGGCAGAGAGCAGCCCGACGTACACGGCTTGGGACGAGATCAACAGGTATTTTCGCGCCACAATCGCGGCAACGGCGCGACTCGTGGGCACGTTGGCGTGGCGTCCGAGCAGCAATGGCTTCAACGATTCGGCCCAAATTACGCCGAGTGGCAGCGTCTGAGCGACGGCCTCCGTCATCAATCGTACGCGCAGTAAGGGGCGCAGCGCGACCGTTTGCCCCAAGCTTCGGAACACGCCGCTCCAGCCGATGCATTCCAGACACAGCGAGAGCAGCTGTGGCAGCGCGATCAGCAGCAAGCCGAGCAAACCGACGCCGGCTACGCTTTGCCTGACTCGACCGAAGTCGACGCCGTGAAAAGTCCAAGCAAGAAGCGACAGCGCGGACAACCCACTTGCAACTCGCAACGTGAGTAGCCCCCGGCCTTGTAGAGTGACCACGGAAGCGCATCATGGGCAGCGATTGTCACGAGCCCGTGTCGGTCTTCCAATTTTCTGGCAACGCGCGTCGAGCGTCGGCTACTGATTCAAAAAGCAGCGGCTCACGCCACCCGGCACGGGGTACAGCTCGGGTAGCTCCTTCGGGCAACGCTCGAAGGCCTTCGAACAGCGCGGATGAAAGCGACAGCCGCTCGGCGGGTGAGCGGGCGACGGCACCTCGCCGGCCAGCGCCGGGCGCTTGGCGTGCTCCTTGGAAACACGGGGAATCGAGCTCAAAAGAGCCTGTGTGTAGGGGTGTGAGGGCGACTCGAACAGGCTCTCCGTGTCGCGCAATTCGACGATTTGTCCCACGTACATGACTGCAACACGGTGGGCGATGTAACGCACCACGCCCAGATCATGGGTGATGAACAGGTAGCTGAGGCCGAGCTTCTGTTGCATGGACCGCAGCAGATCCAAAATCTGAGCTTGGATCGAGACGTCCAGCGCGGAGGTGACCTCGTCGCACAGGAGCAGCTTCGGCTCGACGGCGAGCGCCCGAGCAATGCTGATGCGTTGCCGCTGACCGCCAGAGAATTCGTGCGGGTAGCGGGCACGCAGCTCGGTATCGAGGCCGACCTGAGCCAAGAGCTCGCACACCTTCGCATCTACGTCGCGACGCGTGGCTTTGCCGTGCAAGAGCAGGGGCTCGGCGAGTGTTTGGGCGATCGTGAAGCGCGGGTTCAGGCTCGCGTACGGGTCTTGAAAGACGAGCTGCATTTCGCGCCGAAAAGGGCGCAGCGCAGCGCGTGAGAGACCGGTGATGGCCTGGCCGTTCAGCTCGGCGCCGCCCGAAGTGATCGGGTTCAGGCCGACCAGGGCTCGCGCCAGAGTCGACTTTCCGCAGCCGGACTCACCGACCAGCGCTAGCGTCTCGCCGGCGCCGAGCTCGAAGTCAACGCCGTCCACGGCGCGCACCAGCGTACCTTCGGTCGCGAAGTGAACGCGCAGGTCGCGGACTTTGAGCAGCGGGGCGGTCATCCGCGGAGCTCCGAGGCTGGCACGATGCAACGACGCAGCCGCTCTGGGCCGGCGCTCTCGAGCGCGGGCTCGCCGTTCTTACAGCCTTCACGCACGCGCGGGCAGCGCGGGGCGAACGCGCACTCTTCGAGCTTCTTGTCTGGTAGCCGCGGGGGCAGACCGCCAATCGGGTGCAGGGTTCCACCGCCCGCGACGTCAACGCGCGGCGTGCTCTTGAGCAACGCTTCGGTGTACGGATGCAGCGGAGACTCGAGCAACTGCGCGGTCGGCGCTTGTTCGACCACGCGCCCGGCGTACATCACAATCACGCGATCACACAGCTCGGAGACGACGCCGAGATCGTGAGTGATGAACAGAATCGACATGTTTCGGGTTTGGCGGAGGGAGCGCAAAAGGTCCAAGATTTGCGCCTGAATCGTGACGTCGAGCATCGTGGTGGGCTCGTCGGCGATCAAGAGCTCTGGATCGCACAACAGCGCCATGGCGATGCACACGCGCTGACGCATGCCGCCGGAGAGTTGGTGCGGGTAAGCCCGCAAGCGCTCTTCGCCCGGAATGCCGACTTGGCTCAAGATCTCGAGCATGCGCGCGCGCGCCGCGGCGCCACGCAGGCCGCGATGCAGCTCGAGCACTTCTCCCAGCTGCTCACCGACCCGCAAGTATGGGTTCAGGCTGGTCTGCGGATCTTGAAAGATCATGCTGATGCGGTTGCCGCGGATCTTCCTTAGCCCGGACTCGGGCATGCCCACGAGCTCGCTCTCCCCGAGCTGGATACTGCCCGTGAGGCGCCCGGCAGGCTTTTCCTGCAAGCCGAGAATCGCCAGACTCGTGACGCTCTTGCCGCAACCTGACTCGCCGACCAGGCCCACCACCTCACCGGGCTGTACGTCGAAGCTGACGCCTTCGACCGCGCGCACGGTGCGCTCACGCGTGACGAAGCGCACGGATAGCTCGCGAACGCGCAGCCGGTCGTCTGTCATGTGCGGGCCTTGGGGTCGAGAGCGTCGCGTAGGCCGTCACCGATGAAGTTCAGGCACAGCAGCGTGGCGCCCAAAAACAAGCTCGGCCAAAGCAGCAGCCACCAGTACGAGCGGATCGGGTTGACCACCGCAATGCCATCCGACACCAACTGCCCCCAAGACAGCGAGACACCCAAGCCGAGGAACGATAGAAACGACTCCAGAATGATCACCGACGGCACCATCAACGTGCCGTAGACCACGACCACACCGAGCACGTTCGGCAATACATGCCGAATCAGGATGCGAGCGTCGCTCGCGCCGAGCAATTCGGCGGCCAGCACGAACTCTTGGTTGCGCAGCGTGAGCACTTGGCCGCGCACGATGCGCGCCATAGTGAGCCATTGCACCAACCCGAGCGCCAGAAACACCGGCAGCATGTCGCCACGCGCTGTCTCGGAGAACATGAGCATGATCAGAATGACCAGGAACATGTACGGCAAGCCGTACAGAAAATCGACCAAGCGCATCATCGCTTCGTCGACTTTACCGCCGTAAAACCCAGCCACCGCGCCGTAGCTGACTCCGACTAGAATCGAGACCGCGGTGGCCGCGATGCCGACGAGCAGCGACGTGCGACCTCCAACCAGCACCCGCGCAAAAACATCGCGACCAAGCGTGTCGGTGCCGAACAGGAAGCGCGCCGAGGGCGCTTGATGGTGCAGCGCGGGTTGTGTCGCGTTCGGATCTAGCTCGAGCAAGAGCGGCAAGAAGACGCACGCGAGCACAATCGCGGTTAGCAAGAGCGCGCCGACGATCGCGATGCGGTTCTGCAACAAGCGTTGCCAAGCCAGCTGAAACGGGCTCTTTTGCATCAGCTGCCTCGCACGCGCGGGTCGAGCCAGGCGTACGCCAGGTCCACCAGCAAATTGAACAAGATGATCATGCCGAAATACACAATCGCGGTGCCGAGCACGACCGAGTAGTCGCGGTTGATCGCGCCTTTCACGAACCATTGGCCCATACCCGGGACCGCGAACAAGACCTCCACCACGAACGAGCCGGTCATGATCGCCGCAGCAGCCGGCCCCAAGAACGAGACCACGGGGATCAGCGTGCCGCGCAGCGCGTGTCGCGCAATCACCCAGCTTTCGGGTAAGCCCTTGGCGCGCGCGGTGCGGATGAAGTCCTGCTGCATGACTTCGATCATGCCGCTGCGCGCGAGGCGAGCGATGATCGCCGCGTTGGGTAAGGCGAGAGCCAACGCCGGCATCACCAAGTGCCGGAGGCTGCCCCAGCCGGCTACCGGTAACCAGCCGAGCCAGAGCGAAAACACGATCATGAAGCCTGCGCCGAGCACGAAGCTGGGCAATGAGATGCCGAACAGAGCCAGCGCCATGCTCAGGTGATCAGCCGCCGAATTGCGCCGCAAACCGGCGAAAATCCCGAGTGTCAGACCGATCACGACGGACAGAATCAGAGACAACAAGCCGAGCGATACGCTGACTGGAAATGCCGGAGCGATTAGCTCTTCGACCGTGCGGCCCTGCACCTTGATCGACGGGCCGAGCGTGCCCTCCACGAGCAGGCGTCGCATGTAGATGCCGAAAAATTCGGGGGCGTTCTTGGGCACGCCGTATTGGGCGCGCAACGCGGCCTCGACTTGCGGGCTGGTGGCGCGCTCATTCGCGAACGGGTTACCGGGTGCGCGGTACATGAGCAGCGTAGTCGCAAAAATCAGCAGCACCAGCGCGGGCACCAAGAACACCACCCGCCGCAAGACGAGCAACGGCAAGAAGCGAAAGGCCAGCGCGCCGGCCGCAAGGGCGCAGCCGATGGCAACAGGGACGCCGAAGGTAAAACGCAGCACCACGCCCAGCACGAACGCAAACAAGAGCGAGCCGAGCACGCGCGTGAGGCGCGGCGGACACCACGCGGTGGCCGTGAGCAGCGCGATGCCGAAGACCAGAGCCAAGGTAGCGATCATGGTGCCCCTAGCGCGCTCTTGGAGTCGTCGATGTAGATCGAACGCAGCGGGTGAATGTCCCGCAAATTGGAGCGTTCGCGGCCGTCCGAGCCCACGAGCTTGGTGTAAAAGCCACGGACCTTGGGTTTGACCATGTCGCCGATGACGTAGAAATACAGCGGCAGAATCGGAAATTCGTCATGCACCAGGATGCGCTCGGCCTCAGCGAGCAGCGCGAGGCGCAGCGCGGCCATGTTCTTCAACCGCGCGCCTGGGTCGGAGTTGCTGCGAGTCTCGTCGGCCAGGCGCTTCAGCTCGTCTGCGCGGTGCGCGTGCTGCAAGATGAACTCCGGCGCGCTCACGAATTGCTCGACGTTGGCCGCGGCCTCGAGCAGGCGATCGTAAACGAGGCTACCCCAGCCGGTTTGGTTGTTGCCTCCGTTGGTGGTGAAGAGATCGAGAAAGGTGTTGGGATCTTCGTAGTCGCCGACCCAAGCGGCGCGCGCCAGGTCGTAGTCGAGCGAGCGCGTGCTCTGCAGGTACGACTGCCATTCCTGATTGTACGCCGTGACGTCCAAATGCAGATTCCGGCGTAGCTGGTCTGCGACGACTTCGGCGATCTTCTTGTGGGCCTCGAGCGTGTTGTACAGAATGCCGAACTTGGGGAAGCCACGGCCGTCTGGGAAGCCGGCCTCTGCCAGCAGCTTACGAGCTTGGGCGGCGTCGTAACTGATGCCGGTGTCGGGCGGCGTGTAGCCGCGAATACCAGGCGGCACGAACTCGAAAGCGGGCGTTTGGCCCACGCCCAGCACCTCGCGCGTGATCAGCTCGCGATCCACGGCCAGGTTCAAGGCTTTACGCACGCGCACGTCGTCGAACGGCTTTCGTGTCGAATTGATCCGGTAATAGTAAACGATCAACGCGGGGCCGAGAAAAAAGTCGGACCGCTTGCGCAGATCCGGCGCCAGATCTTGCGGGTAGTTGTTCTGAGGTAGCCAGTCGACTTCACCGGTGAGGTATAGGTTCAACGCGGTGGTTGCGTTCTCGATCGGTAGCACGTCCGCACTCTGAATCTTGACCTCACTGCGTCCCCAATACGTATCGCTGCGTTCTAGGCGAATGCGCGAACCGACGTTCCATTCGGCTAGCCGAAACGCGCCGTTCGACACGATACTTCCAGGCAAGAACCAGCTTTTCCCGGCGCTTTTTTCGATCGCCCAGCGCGGCACCGGGTACGACGGGTAGAACGCGGTCAGCTCCAAGAAATATGGGGTCGGGGCGACCAGTTCAACGACCAAGGTGTGATCGTCTTTGGCGTACACGCCGCCGTCGATGCCGAAGTGCAGCTTCGCCTCGTCGTACGACGCGCGTCGGCGCTTGCCCTCCGCGACTAGCTCCGTGCGCAGCGCCGTCAGCTCAACGCGAGGAAGATCTCCGGACCGACGGAGCAAGAACCCACGGAGGGTGGGATTCGTCGTGCCCTTCAGAACCGCATCGAGGTGCTGCTTGCTCGCAAACTGACGCACAGCGGCCGCTGGGATCGCGCCTGGGTACGCGCCCGCTAGCTCGTTCACTGCCTCGGGTATCGGACCGGCGAGTGCGGTGGCTTGGTCTTGGTGGGTGTTCAGCGCGGCCGCGTAGCGCACCACGTGCATGATGTACGCGTATTCCGCGCCGAACGCTGGGTCTTGCAAGCGCCGCCAGGCGTAAGTGAAGTCTTCTGCGGTAACCGGGTGGCCGTCGCTCCAGCGCGCATTGCTCCGCAAGTGAAACGTGTACGTTTTGCCGTCGGGCGTGATGTCCCAAGACTCGGCCACCCCAGGCACGGGCTCGAGCGAGCGCGCGTCGAGCCGCGTGAGCCCCTCGAAGATCGCTTCGGCGATGCGCCCTTCGGGCTCTCCGGTCATCACATCCGGGTCCAACGTCTTGGGCTCGGCGCCATTGACGAAGCGCAGATCCGCGCGCCGCCCGGTCGACTTCGACAACGTCAAGCCGACGATCGATAGCGACACGAAGAGCACGATGAATGCGCTAATCAGGCTTCGGAGCATCGTACAAGTGGCACCAAACTCGGTGCTCCTCTGTGGAGTGCGCGCCGCCCGAAGCCGCGCGCGACAAACGCGCTTCGGGCACGACGCTGCTGCACGGTTCGAAGGCGTCGGGACAACGGGTATGGAATCGGCAGCCTGACGGCGGGTCGAGCGGCGAAGGCAACTCGCCCTTGAGAAACACGGGGCGAAGCGGCGCGTCCGGATCGGGCACCGGGTTCGCGGACAGCAGCGCGCGCGTGTACGGGTGCTGCGGCGACTCGAACAGCTCGCCCGCGTCCGCCAGCTCCACGAGGTTGCCGAGGTACATCACCGCGATGCGATCAGCGATGTGCCGCACCACGTTCAGGTTGTGGCTGATGAACAGGTAGGTCAGTCCGTATTCGTCCTGCAAATCACTCAGCAGGTTCAGAATTTGCGCTTGAATCGAGATATCCAGCGCCGACACTGCTTCGTCGCACACGACCAGCTCCGGGCCCAAGGCGAGTGCTCGCGCGATGCACACGCGCTGCCGCTGTCCGCCGGAGAACTCATGCGGATAGCGACTGCGATAGCTTCCGGGCAAGCCGACGCGCTCGAGCAGCTCGGTCACGCGTTGCTCGAGCGCCGCGCCACGCGCGAGCCCGTGTACGAACAGCGGCTCTCCGATGGCGTCACCGACGGTGCGCCGCGGGTTCAAGGACGAATACGGATCTTGAAAGACGATCTGCATGCGCCGCCGCATCTGCCTGAGGCGCGCGGGCGACAACTGCAGCAGATCCTCACCGGCAAAGCGCACGCTGCCGGCTGTGGGCTCGAGCAAGCGCAGCACCAGGCGACCCACGGTGGTTTTGCCACAGCCGGACTCTCCCACCAGACCCAGCGTCTGCCCCTTCTTGATCGAGAAGGACACGTCTTCCACAGCGTGCACGACGCTCGCGACTTTGCGGAAAACGCCGCCGCGCACCGGAAAGTATTTGCGCAGCCCGCTGACTTCGAGGAGCGGCGCGTCGGGCTCAGTGAACGGCAACGCTGAGGCGGCTTCGGACATCGGCGGGGGGAGCCCACGCTAGCACGACGCGGCTGATTACTAGCCTGTTCCGGCTCGCACCGACGCGCGCGACGGGTCGTGCAGCAGACAAGCGGCTTGATGACCCGGGGCGATCTCGAACAGCTCGGGCAGCACGTTCGCACAGGGCTCGAAGGCGAGCTTGCAGCGCGCGCAAAAAGCGCAACCGGGCGGCAACATTCGTGGTGACGGCACACGCCCCGGGATCGCTTCGAGGCGCCTGGCAGGGTTTTGGGGGTCGGGCAGCGCGGCGAGCAGCGCTTGGGTATAGGGGTGCGCGGCGCGCTTGAAGATGTCCCGCACTTGACCTTGCTCGACGATCTTGCCGGCGTACATGACCGCGACGCGTTCGGCGAAGTGAGCCACGACGCCCAAGTCGTGTGTGATGAGCAGCACGGCCATGCCGAGCTCCTCCTTGAGCGAGCGCAAGAGATCCATGATCTGCGCCTGAATGGTTACATCCAGCGCAGTCGTCGGCTCATCAGCGATCAGCAGCTTGGGCCGACACGCGATGGCCATGGCGATCATCACGCGCTGCTTCATGCCGCCGGAAAGCTCATGCGGATACTGCAGAATGCGCCGCTCGGGCGATGGGATCCCCACCCGCTTGAGCAGCTCGAGCGCTTGAGCCCGAGCTGCACGCGAGCCGAGCTTCTGGTGCAAGATCAGCACTTCTTCGATCTGCTTACCCACGGTGAACACAGGGTTCAGAGAGGTCATCGGCTCTTGGAAGATCATGCCCACTTGGGCGCCCCGAACCCGGCGCATTTCGGCTTCGGGCAAGGCTTCCAATTGTTGGCCCTGAAAGCGAATGCTGCCGGCCGAAATACGCCCCGTGATCAGCCGCATCACAGACAACGCCGTCACGGATTTGCCGCAGCCCGACTCTCCGACGAGCGCCACGGTTTCAGCAACCCCGATCTCGAGATCGACTCCGCGCACGGCCGGCACGCCGCCCGCATCCGTATCGAATTCGACATGCAGACCGCGGATCGACAGCAGCTCGCCCGCGCTCCCCCGAACGTCGGTCGGCATCAGCTCGCCCGCTTTCGCAGCTTCGGGTTCATTGCATCACGCAAGCCTTCGCCGACTAGGTTGAAGGCGAGCACGACGACCAAGATGGCGCTACCCGGAATGACGAACAGCCACGGGGCATCGAAGATGTAATTGCGACCGTCGGCCAAAATGTTGCCCCACGTCGCGTAGGGTGGTCGCACTCCGAAGCCGAGGAACGACAACGCGGATTCGGTGAGGATAGCGTAAGCGACGTCGATCGTCGCGGAGACGAGCACGGGGGCCATCGCGTTCGGTACCATGTGACGAAAAATGATGCGCCACTCCGGCAAACCGAGCGCCTTGGCGGCGGTCACGAAATCCTGCTCGCGCAGCGCCATGAACTCGGCGCGCACGAAGCGCGCCGTGCCCATCCAGCTGGTGATGCCGATCACGATCATGATGTTGTAGATGCTCGGCGGAAGCAGCGCCACGACGGTCAGGATCAAGAAAAATGTCGGAAAACACAGCACGACGTCAGTAAAGCGCATCAGCAACGTATCGATACTGATTGGGCCGAGTTTCCGCTGTCCGTAGTAACCGGCGAGGCCGCCAACCGCGATGCCAATGCCGAGCGAAATGCTGACTGCGACGATGCCAACCGACAGTGACACGAACGAGCCCTGCAGCATGCGCGCAAATACATTGCGCCCGAGCTCGTCTGTGCCAAACGGGTACGTGCCGAGGGGCGGGCGCAGTGCGCTGGCGATGGCGCTGGTAGGTGCGCTCAGTGGCGGCAGTAGCTTGTCCGGCAGACGCACGGTCGTCGGGTCGAACACCACCCACCATTCGGTGAGCAGCTTGCCAAGCAGAGCAAGCACGATCAACGCGATCAGCACGGCCAAGCCAACCATGGCCAAGCGGTCTTTGCGAAACGCGCGCCAGACTTGCTGGAGCGGAGTCTCCGCGGGGGCGAGCGCCTCTGCGCGGGCGAAGGGAACTACCGGACTAATCATTCCAGCCGAATGCGCGGATCGACCAGCGCGTACAGAATGTCCGAGATCAGGATGCCGAACAGCGTGAGCGCGGCCGCCATGAAGTTCAGCGTGAGAATCATCGGGAAATCACGCGCCAAGATCGCCTCGTAGCCAAGCAAGCCGAGCCCCGGCCAAGCAAAAATCTGCTCGAATATCACAGACCCGCTGATCAAGCCGGGCAGCAAAAAGCCGAACATAGTGACGAACGGCAAGAGCGCGTTGCGCAACGCATGTCCATACACGACCTGTTCTTCGCTCAAACCCTTGGCGCGCGCCGTGCGCACGTAGTCCTGATCGATCACCTCCAGCATTTGCGAGCGCACGTAGCGGGAGAGCACCGCAATACCGGTCAGCGCGGCCATCACCGAGGGGATGGCCAAGTGCCAAATGCGGTCCATGAAGCGAACCAAGAAGGGCGCGCGCTCGGTGCCGAAAGTGTGCAGACCGATCACCGGCAAGTGAAAGGTGCGCACCACGCCGATGATCAGGAGATACGAAAGGAAAAACCCGGGCACCGAGATCAGCGCGTAGGCAATGACCGTGGTCGAGCGATCGTACAACGAGCCGCGGCGCAGGGCGGCGTGAATGCCGGTCGGGAACGAAGCCGTCCAGACGATGAGCGTCGTGCACAAGAAGAGCGGCGCGGAGTTCAGGAAGTGATCCCAGATCTTGGGCAACACGGGCATGTTGTCCCTGAACGACGTCAGGTTGCCCGTCAGCAAATCCCGCATCCAGTGAAGGTATTGCAGATAAAACGGGTCATCCAGATGAAACGAGGCGCGGATGCGAGCGATGTCCACGGCCTTCATCATCGGGTTCATCGGATCCACCTCGCTCGGCCGCCCCGGCGCCAAGTGAATCACCAGATGCGAGAGGATCGAGATCACGACCAATAGCAGCAGCCGCTGGGCCACGGTGCGCAGCACATAGCGCCACATCAGTGGCTCCCCCTGGCGTCGCGGCGTTGGCACATGTCGAGCATCATTCTGCTGCGTACTGCGGATTGACGCGCAGCTTTCGCCATTGCGCGACTGATTGATCCACGTTCCCGAAGGCCGGCACCTGGATCTTGGCGATCACGTCTTTGCCGTCGGGGCCCTTGAGCACGCGCACGATACGTTTGTCGAACACCACCGGCTTCAGAGGCTCATATAGGAACGTGTACGGTTGGTCTGCGGCAATCAGCCGATGCAGCTCGCGGGCCAGCTCGGTCTGCTTATCGGTATCGTATTCCGTGCGGATGCGCGCGATCAGATCGTCGGCCTGCGCGCTGTGATAGGCCACGTAGTTGAGCTCGTCCTTGTGTGTCTGGCTCGAGTGCCAGATCTGATACAGGTCGGGGTTCAAATCCCCGCCCGTCCAGCCCAACACGCAGGCGTCGAAACTGCCCACGCCGATGAACTCCTCGACGAATACGGTCCACTCGAAGACCTGGATTTTGCAGTCGATGCCAAGCTTGCGCCACGCCTCCTGCGCAATCGTCATCACTGCCTTGCGCTTCTGATTGCCGTTGTTGGTGACGAGCGTGAACTGAAAGACCTTGCCGTCTTTCTCGAGCAGGCCCTGCGCGTTCTTCTTCCAGCCCGCCTCGGCGAGCAGCGCCGCTGCGCCCTCGGGGTCATACGGCAGGGGTTTTTGGGTCTTGTCGTTGAACGGCGTGCTCGAGAAGTAAGGACCGGTCGAACGCTTGCCCTGACGGTAGAGCACGTACTTGATGATACTATCGACGTCGATCGCCATGCCCAGCGCTCGACGCACGCGCGCGTCCTGGAACAGCGGACGCCGCATATTGTAGCCAATGTACGCGTATTGACCTTCGGGGCTCGACACGACGTTGTAAGCCGGGTCTTTGATGTAGCGCTCGGCTTGATAGGGCTGTGCCTCGTAGCGATCGAGCGCGCCGGACTGAAACTCGAGCTCCATCGTCAGGTAGTCGGGAATGACCCTGAAATAAAGGTCGCGATACTCCGCCTTTCGACCCCAATAGTCGTCATTGCGCGTTAGGCGGATGTACTGATCACTCACCCATTCGGCGAAGCGGAATGGGCCGGTACCAATCGGCTTCTTATTGTAGTTCGAGTCGCGCAGCGTGAACGTTTTGTGCGCTGCCGCGGAGATGCCGCGCGCAGTCATCTCTCGAGCGAGCGCCGCTTCGTCCAACAAGTGTTTGGGCAGGAGCTCCAACTGCCAATCTAGGATCGCAGGCGAGTATAGCCGCTTGTAGGTGATGCGCGCGGTGAGCTCGTTCACGACCGCGACTGACTTGATGGTCACATAAGAAGCGGAACGCGGCGAAGCAACGTTGGGATCGACGAGCGCTTCGTAGGTGAACTTCACGTCATCCGCGGTGAGCGGTGCGCCATCATGCCAGTGCACTCCGGGGCGCAGGAAGAAAGTGATCACTGGGTTGTGCTCACCTACCGCGAGCAACTCTGGAAATTTGTCTCGAATTTGGCCAAGCAGCTCGGGCTTCTTGAGCTGAAAGCGGTCTGCGAACGGATACGCTTCGAAGTAGCTGGCTCCGACGACTGCCTCGAGTCGCTTGAACAGCTGCGTTTCGACCTTGGACAGCTTGAACTTCACGCGCTCCGGGACCTGCACGGTCATGTCCACCGCAACGGGCTCCTTGTTGCCCTTCGCGTTCTCGATCAGTACGGTCTCCGACAGCGTGCGCAGCTCGCTCGGGGCGATCTCGAGCTCTTGAATGCTCGCTTCGACGCCGCCAAGCGCCGCCGCTTTCCACGCTCGCTGAATAGCCGCAAGCAAGCTCTGCGACGTAACCGGGGTGCCGTCGGGAAGCCGTCGCTCGGGCAGCACGGCCAGGTACGCTTCCTCGCTCACCTCCCAACGCTCAGCGAGGCGCCCAATGACCTTGCCGTTTTCGTCGGCGTCAACCAACGCCTCCGTCACGTTATCCAACATGATGTCGGCGGCACCGGCCTCTGTCTGGAGGATCGGCGTCAGATGCTTCACATCGCCGATGTCGCCACGCAAGAAGGTCGACAGGCGCTCAGGATCGCGCTCTGCCTGACTCGCGTACGTGGGCACCCAAAAGGCGGACTGCGCGAGCACACCAAAGAGGAACAGCGGCAGCGCGATCAAGAGCCATTTCGTGCGCATTTCTGCGGGCGGACTATGCGCTCCGGCCGCGGACGGGTCAAGGCGAGCCGCAGCGCCGAGTTACTCCAAAATTTGGAATAGATTGCTGTAGTGATCGGTCCAAAGCAGCGGCGCGACGTGCTTCGCGCTCGGCGGCGGCGCGGGCGGCGTAGCGGCAACGAACGCCTCGTTCCGCGTGAGCAGCATCCAGTCCGCGCGATACGCAAGCTGTGCTTGGTTCGGCTCGGTGTAGATACGAATCGCGCTCAGGTGGTAGGCGTCGGCCAGACCTTCGACGACCGGCGCGAGATTCAAGTGCCGATTGGTGATGTTCACGGCAATCACGCCGTCCGGCCGCAGGTGGCGCAGATAAACGGCAAACGCCTCCTTGGTCAGGAGATGCGCCGGCACAGCATCGCCACTGAACGCGTCGAGCACGAGCACGTGAAAATGCTGTGTTGGCTCGCGCTCAAGCGATAGCCGCGCGTCGCCCAGAACGATCTCGCTCTTGCCCAAGCAACCACTAAGAAAGCTGAAGTACTTCTCTGCCATGTACTTCACTTCTTGGTTGATCTCGTAGAAGCGAATGCTCTGGCCGGGGCGCGCGTATGCAGCGACCGTACCGACGCCCAAACCAACCGCGCCGACGCGCAAATCCGCCTCGCCTCGGAAGTAGCTGAGCGCTTTGCCGACGCCGGTGTTCGGCGCGTAATACGACGTCGGTATGTTGCGCTTTTCGGGTGCTACGAATTGCCGGCCGTGTACCACGATGCCATGCGCGAGCGAGAAGTGGTGCTGCTGGACGTCGCCCTTGTCTACCTCGTACACCGACACGACGCCGTAGAAATTTCGGCGAATGTCGAGCGGGGAATCATCGTCCGCTTGGTAGTGAGCGATGCTGGCGAGCCCCGCCAAGGCTGCAACGGCCGCGAGCGCAACGCGACCTTTGCCCAGCCTTTGCCGAGCAGCACGACCGCATAGAATGGCGAACCCCAGCCCAAAAGCCACTAAGAGTGCGAGCGTCCACTCGACAAAGGTGGAGAAGATCGCCGGCGCGATCAAGCTGACGAAGATACCACCGAGCGCGCCGCCGGCGGCAATCAGCAAGTAGAACTCGGTCAAGCGCGCTGGGTTCGGCCGCGAGCGCACGAGCTCGCCGTGGCACACCATGCAAATGCAAAATAGCGTGGCGAAGTGCAGCACCAGATTGTCTATGAACGTAAAATCGTAGGAAAGGGTAGCGAGCGCGTCGCGCAGCGGATCGAGACAACCGACGGCCAAGCACAGTACGACCGTCAGCCCAGCGAACAGCCACCGCCGATACCAACGTTCGTGATCGAACGCGACGATGAACGAAACCAGATACAAGCTGAGCGGCACGACCCACAGAAATGGAATCACCGCCACGTCGGAGGTGACATGGTTGGTGGTGGCAAGCAGCGCAAGCGACGCGCACGCCGGCAGCAAGACCCAACGCGCGCGTTCGCGCCACGACGCGCGGGCTGCCGCGCCAGCCGGCAGGCTGGCTCGCTGATTTCCGAGCGCGGGCAGCACGCACCAAGCACACACTGCACACAACAGCGCAAACGCGGCGAAGCCCCACGACCAGAGCCGGGCCTGCGTCAGCACGTCGAACGCGGGCTCGAACAGAAACGGGTAGCTGAGCAGCGCAAGCAGCGAGCCCAGGTTCGATAACGCATACAACCGATACGGCGAGCGCTTCGGGTAGACACTGCTGAACCAGGCTTGAATCAGCGGCCCGGTCGAGGACAGCGCGAAGTACGGCAAGCCGACCGTGACGCTCAGCAGCGTCAGGATATGCGAGGTGGGGTGGTCGGCGTTGAGCGGCTTGAATTGCTCGCCCGGCGCGACGTGGAGCGAGAGCACCGCGCCGAGGAGCAGCACGCAATGCACGCCCACGCGCACGCGCGGCGCCAGATAGCGTGTGCTGAGGTGAGCGTAACCGTAGCCGCAAAACAGCACTACCTGGAAAAACAGGAGGCAGGTCGTCCAAACGGCTGGGCTGCCACCGAACCAAGGCAAGATGAACTTGCTGATCAGCGGCTCGATCTGAAAGAGAAGGAAGGCGCTCACGAATACCGTCAACGCGAAGTTGGCGGCTAGCCAAGCGCCTTCACGTTCAGAGCCTGCCGGGATTGCGATAACGGTACTGGCGTTGCTCATCGCTCAGCTCCGTTCTGCCCCGACTCCGGTTTCAAAGGCGTATCGGCGCCCTGGAATTACCTCATTTCTGGCTGCAAATTGCGGGAACGGCGCGAGCGGTGAGGTGCGTGGCTGGGTTTCGGGCGCCCACTCTACAAATACG
>OLLW01000435.1_pt1 | contig 31818 bp, 23 predicted proteins | sample 1604611 | NCBI WGS metagenome assembly OLLW01 (sample SAMEA104055725, study PRJEB20765) | soil metagenome | biome: Arctic tundra; feature: Polygonal ground; material: soil | place: USA | collected 2011-09 | depth 0-0.5 m | reverse complement strand
GGGGTGAACCAGGCGGACGGCCGTCTCAACCGAACGCGTTAGACGCGAGACGCTTCACCCGTCTGCAAGCACCCGAACTCAGACGCCGAAGGCTCCGACGCCCCCCGCCTCGCCTCCCGACCATAAAAAAACAGGCGCCAGCGCCAGCCTTGCCAGCTCGGCAACCAGGCGGACGGCCGTCTCGACTGAACGCGTTAGACGCGAGACGCGTCACCCGTCTGCAAGCACCCGCTCGCCGCGTGGCACCCCGCTGGCTGAGCCGGTCAGCGCATAGTCGCTGGCGGTAAGACGGACTGACCCACCCCGAGTCCGGATACGCCGCCGGAGATGATGAAGGTCATGAGCTCAGCGCTGTTGACATCGAGCGCCTCGACTTGCTCGCGCGCAACGACCGCTAGATAGCCCGCAAAGTTATAGGACTGTGGAAAGTAGACAGCCACATGCAGGGGCATGTCGAGCGCGTGCAGGCCGTCACGAGTGATAAAGCCGAGCGCCTTGAGCCCGCTGCCCGGGTGCAAGGTCACGGCGACCGGACGGTTGAAGCTCTTCTTGTCGCCCATGAACGCGTTGATAAGATCCTTGATCGAGCTGTAGAGCAGCTTCACGAGCGGTAGGCGCCGGAGCGCGCGCTCGCTCGTTTCGAAGATGCTTCGCCCCACGACGTTCGACGTCAGTACGCCAACCAACGTGACGAGGATCAGCGTCAGCAGCAGCCCAACTCCCGGAATGCCAATCGGAAGGAGTTGATCGATGGTGCGCAGAATCGCAAAAAGTATGTAAAAGGTGAGCCCCGCTGGGACCAGCACCAGGCAACCACGCACGAAATAGCCAACCAAGCGTTTGACGGTCATGGTGGCCTGAGCTTAGCCCAGCTTTCTTAGGGAGTACTCGACTCAGGCAGACTCATCCGGCTCCAACACGCGCGAACCGAGGCTCAAAGCGCCGTCTTGTACCGAATTCAAGATCTCGCCCGCCGACTCTTCGTCGAACTCCAGCAGCGTCACGAGCTTGTTCAAAAGCTCCTTTTCGGAGTCGCTCTGCTCGCCGTCGGCGTGGGTGAGGAGTGCGGCGTTGGCCAAGAGCAGCTCGCGATCTTCCGGGCTCAGCTCCTTGAGCGGCGCGTCCGCGCTCAGCGTGCGTTTCTGCTTCGCGTAGTCGAGGATTTCACGTTCCTCGTCTTCGCTGGCATCGAAGCCGCAAAGCAGTCCTTCGATTACCCCGGACTCCGGCGCGGCCACTTTGCCATCCGCCCATGCCACCGCCACCAGACACTTTACGATGTTCTTTTCCCCAGGGGTCATCGCCGAAAACGATACTACCGCTTCCAGTTCGCCAAAAGAAAAACGCGGCCCTCGCAGAGGGAGGACCGCATTTTCTCGGGCATCCGCCGAAACTCAGTACCGGTACGTCTCGGGCTTGTATGGACCTTCGACCGGCAGACCGAGGTACTCTGCCTGCTTGCCGGTCAAGCGCTCGAGCTTCACGCCCAGCTTGCCGAGGTGCAGACGCGCGACCTTCTCGTCCAGCTTCTTCGGCAGGATGTGCACGCCGATCGGGAACTTCTCCCCGAACAGTGCGAGCTGCGCGAGCACCTGGTTGGTGAAGCTCGAGCTCATCACGAAGCTCGGGTGACCCGTGGCGCAACCGAGGTTCACCAAGCGACCGCGAGCGAGCACGATCAACTTCTTGCCGTCCGCGAAGATGAAGTGATCGACCTGCGGTTTGATGTTCTCTTCGCGGATGTCCTTGTTGCCTTCCAGCCAGGCGACGTCGATTTCACTGTCGAAGTGACCGATGTTGCACAAGATGGCTTCATTCTTCATCGCCAGCATGTGGTTGCTCTTCACCACGTCGCAGCAGCCCGTGGCGGTGACGAGGATGTCCGCCATCGGGGCGGCTTCATCCATAGTGACCACCTGGTAGCCCTCCATGGCTGCTTGCAACGCGCAGATCGGGTCGATCTCCGTGATCAACACGCGGGCGCCCAGGCCACGCATGGCTTGCGCGCAGCCCTTGCCCACGTCGCCATAGCCGGCAACGACGCACACTTTGCCGGCGAACATCACGTCCGTGGCGCGCTTAATGCCGTCCGTGAGCGACTCACGGCAACCGTACAAATTGTCGAACTTGCTCTTGGTCACCGAGTCGTTGACGTTGATCGCCGGGCACTTGAGCTCGCCCTTCTTGAACATCTCGTACAGGCGGTGAACGCCCGTAGTGGTCTCCTCGCTGAGGCCGCGGATGGCGTCCGGGCCGTTGAACAGCTCGGGGTGCTTGGCGTGGATCCAGATGGTGAGGTCACCACCGTCGTCGAGGATCATGTTCGGACCCTTGCCACCTTCGAAGGCGAAGATCTGCTTGGCCAAGCACCAGTCGTACTCGGCTTCGGTCTCGCCCTTCCAAGCGAACACGGGCACGCCGGTCTTGGCGATGGCAGCGGCGGCTTGGTCCTGCGTCGAGTAAATGTTGCACGAGGTCCAGGTCACCTCGGCGCCGAGAGCGGTGAGCGTCTCGATCAGCACGGCGGTCTGGATGGTCATGTGCAAGCAGCCAGCGACGCGCGCGCCCTTGAGCGGCTTCTTGGCGCCAAACTCTTCACGCAGGGCCATTAGACCCGGCATCTCGGTCTCGGCAATCGAGATCTCCTTACGGCCCCAATCGGCCAAGCCGATATCCGCCACGCGGTAGGTCTTGCCCTCTTGAGTCGCGACCCCGCTCTGCTTGCGCCGCTCGCCCGTTCCGGTTTCTTGCACGCTCATGTCGATCGTCTCCTTGTACTTGTCTGAAAAACCCGGCGCTTACCGGGAGTGAGTTGTTTTTTCGGCGGGGCGCTTGCCGGACAGCAAGAGCCAGCTCAGGTGCCCGTCTACACCGTTTTGAAACAGGCCGCGCGGCAGTTCGCGCGCGCGCACGGCAGAAAGACCTGCTTCGCGCGCGAACTCTTCCAATTCGCGGGCCTCGAAACCCATCCAAACGTCGGCCTGCGCGTCGCGCAGCGCTTCGTCGGCGTGCCGCGCGTAGTCGAGCAGAAGCAAGTGCCCGCCCGGACGGAGCAGCGCGGCGAGCGACTTCATGGTCTCGCGCGGCAGCGGGGCATGATGCAGCACACGCGCCGCCAGCACGACGTCTGCGCCCTCGCCCACCGCACGGCGCACGACGCGATCGCCGATTTCTGCAGAGAAGAGCTCGACGTTGTCGTAGCCGCGCGCGAGCACGCGACGCTCGGCGCGCGCCAACTGCGCCGCGCTGCGGTCGAGCGCCACCACGCGATCGAACGCGGGCGCCAAGACGTCGAGCAACGCGCCGTCGCCAGTCCCGGCATCGACGGCCAAGGCGTGGCGATCCAGCAACGACGCGAGCGCGGCGATATACACCGGCAACTCCGGCGCCAGCACGAGCGGTTCGTCTGTGGGCGGCGGGCGTGCGAAGAACTCGCGTGTCTTCTGATCGCGCGCGCGCACGATGGTGCTGATGCGCGCGAGGCTGCCGTCCTTCACACACATGCTGCGGCCCGCGAGCAGCGCGTCGCAAACGACTGGATCGGTCTTGGCGGCGGCGTCGAGCCGAACCAGGGTGCGCGTCCCTTGCCGCCGCTCCGCGAGCAGGCCGGCTTGACGCAGCGGCGCCGCCTGCCGCGACAGGTTCGGCTGGGACTCGCCCAGTAGGTCCGCAAGCTCTCCGAGCGCCAGCTCCTCCTCTGCAGCGAGCGCTAGCAAGCGCAGCCGAAAGGGGTCGCTCAGCAGCCGATACAGCTGCCAGCGTGCGTCGAGAGGGGACACCTGTGACATCGAACGAGCTCATATTTACAGATATTCGCAATTACGCAAGTATCAAGAATACCTAATTTATTCATATAACTACAAACCGTGCGACCAGCCGCTCAGGGGAGAGCACTCAGCAAAGGCATCGCTATCGCCTGGAACCTTCGAGTTAGACTGAAGGTCATGGATCGGTTTCGTCGCTTCGACGAAGCGTACTACCACCGCTTCTACGAATCCCCTCAGACACGCGTTGTTAGCCCGGAAGAACACGCGAACCTCGCCTCGTTCGTGGTTGGCTTCGCGCGCTGGAATCGCCTCGATCTCAAGAGCGTCCTCGATATCGGCGCTGGCATCGGCTTGTGGAAACACTGGCTCGAGAAGCACGACAAGGCCATCGCCTACACGGGAACCGAAGTCAGCTTGGCCATGTGCAAGAAGCACGGCTGGCTCAACCGCGACATCGCCCGCTGGCGTGACCGCAAGAAGCACGATCTGATCATCTGTCAGGGCGTGCTCCAGTATTTGCCGGACCCCGACGTGGCTCCCGCGGTGGCAAACATCGCGTCCATGTCGCGCGGACTGATCTACGTCGAAGTGACTACCCGCGGTGATCTTCGGGATCGCACAGACAAGACCCGCACGGACGCGGATATTTTTGTGCGCAACGGCTCATACTACCGCGGCATCTTGGCCAAGCACCTGATCAGTGTGGGCGCCGGGTTTTGGTGGGCCAAGGACAAACCCCCACCCTTTTACGAGCTCGAAATGGCCGGCTGATCGTGGAAGCGCGCGCGATTGTTCGGCCATTGGTCATGCTGGTTTGCCTGGGCGGCACCGCGCTCGGCCTGAACAACACCTACGGCGACGACACTGAGCTCAAGGCGCTGGCCGAGAAGACCGCCTGCGGGAGCGCGCAGTGCAGCGTGAAGATGCTGAACGAGCACCGCTCGGCGTTCAACGCTGCATTCGGTTTTCAGACGAGCTTGGTCCAAAAGGGCAAAACGGACCGCAGCGCCAGTGCGGATGTCGAGTGCCGGCGCGACTACTACCTGCTGGGCGAGTACCAGTGCAGCGTAGTCAGCGGCGGCCTACCCGACACGGCGCCTGCACACTAGTTCCGGCGCGCCGCCGCGTCCTGCTCCAGGCGCGCCAAGAACCTCCGCACCTCGACCACGTCTCCTGCGTTCGGGAGCACGCCGAGGTAGCGCTGCAGGTTTTCGATCGCCGCCTGCGGAGCGCCCAGCTTGGCGCACAAATAGCCGTGATCACGAAGCTCGTCGGTCACGTCGGGCATCAGATCAATCAGGCGGTCGAGCACCAACAAGAGCCGCGGGTAATCGCCTTGGGCCGCGTAAACTCCGCGCAAATTCATGAGCATACGCGCCACGATGTGACGATTCGGCGTCGGGTCGAGCATGCCGTCCTGAAACTTCATCTTGCCGGCGACTCGCTTCAGCAGCTCCACTAGGTCACGACGCGTCAACGTGGCGCCCCCGGCAAACGGGTCGACGATCACGCTGCCGTCCGTATCGTCGACGCGCGCCAAGAAGTGTCCCGGAAACCCGACGCCGCGTGCCCTTACCCCGGCGCGCCTGGCAACCTCGACGAATAGTACGGCGAGCGAGATCGGGATGCCGGTCTTGCGCTCCAATACGTCGTTCAGGAACGAATTTCGTGTGTCGTAGTAATTCTCGGCGTTGCCTCGGAAGCCACTGCGAATGAACAGGTGGTCGCCGATCGCACGAGCCTGGAGTGCCGCGGGTAGCTCGTCGATGTGGCGCCGCCGAAGCGGCGCGGCTAGCTCGTCGAGCTTGTCCTCTTGAGCCTGAAAGTCGAGACCCGGGTACGCATCGCGAGCGATGAGCAGAGCTCCGGTGAGCAACTCGAGGCGATCGTCCGGCTGGGCAGCGTACTGCCGAAAATCCACGCTCCTAGTATACCGCGCGCGCCTCAGGCATTACACTGTCCGAATTCCACGGCGATTTCCCAGTGATGCCCGGGGCCAGTGCCCTCGCATCCGGGGCGCCTGGTCACTACCTTTCGCAGGACGCCCGATGAAAATCGACGAAATCATGACCCGGAACGTGCGCTGTATTTCGCCCGACGAGACCCTGGGCACGGCCGCCCAGATCATGTGGGAGAACGACTGCGGCGCTGTCCCAGTCGTCGACACCGACGGGCGGCTGGTCGGCATCGTGACCGATCGGGATATCTGTATGGCGGCGCAGCTGCAGGGCGCGCCGCTTCACGACTCGCGGGTCACGAGCGCCATGGCTCGCGACGTGAAAACATGTTCGCCTCGCGACACGCCCGTCACCGTGCAGGCGATCATGCAACAAAACAAGATCCGCCGCGTGCCAGTCATCGACGACCAAGGCCGCTTGGTCGGGATCATCACGCTCGGTGATCTCGCTTACCTCGTCGGCCGAGAAACCAACGGCGGAGACGGCATGACATGGACCGCGATCGCCCATACGCTGGCAGCAGTCAGCCAGCCGCGCTTGCCCCGCTTCGGCGGCGGCTACTCAGATCGCTCGACCGGGCGACAGAATTTTCCACAGAACGGTTGAAGGAGGCCTGTCGATGTCGTTGTCGAGATTCCCAAAGCGCAATTCTCCCGGTTCGGTGTTGACCGAGCTCTCGCAGCTGCGCGACGAGCTGCGCGTCAAGCTGCACCTGGCTGGGCTCGAGGTGCGTGCGCAGTGGGAAAGCGTCGAGCCCAAGTTGCTGGGCTTGGAGCGCACGATCGAGCAGCAGGGCGAGGGCGCGTTCGAGCAAGCGGGCGAGCTGGCCGTTGAGCTCGTGAAGGCCTTTCGCGATTTTTCAGTGCGGAGCCAAGACCGCGGACCAAGCAAGGCGCCGGTCCACGACATCATGCGCGTGCGCGTATACAGCTGCAGCCCGACGGACACGTTGCACCGCGCCGCACAGATCATGTGGGAAAAAGATTGCGGTTGCCTACCGGTGATCGACGACGTGCGCCGCGTGCGCGCCGTGATCACCGATCGCGATATTTGCATGGCAGCGCTGACACAAGGCGTGGCGCTGGCCGAGACCAGCGTTTCCAGCGCGATGTCAGGATCGCTGACCGTGTGCTCACCCGACGATTCCCTGTCTACCGTGGAGGATTTGATGCGAGCGCAACAGATCCGCCGCGTCCCGGTGGTCGACGCCAACGGCGTCCTGATCGGCATGATCTCCCTCGCAGACATCGCGCGCTACCTGCGGCCACGCACTATGCAAGCGCCAGCCAGCGTCGCGCAGCTGCTCGAGACGTTAGCTGGGATCAGCGAGCCGCGCGCTCGTGCGTCGGTTCCACCTCCGGGAATGTGAGCGAAAGCCCGTCACCCAACCTCACTCAAAATGAGGGCGGTTCCGCCGGTGACGGCAAGATGAACGCCTTGTGTCTCAAGCTGTCGACCTCTTGCGTGAGATCTCGCTGCGGATCGATGAAGCGGTGGTGACGACGGCCGTTGAAGGTGACCTGGCTGTCCGCGTATACGCGCACCTGCCCGTGCCCTCTGATCTGGAAATCGCGCGCAACGACGTGCGCGAGCTCGAGGATCATGTCCGGCTGCGTGGCGGCCATTCGAGCCTGAAATGGCGTCAGATAGTCACTTGCGGGCACCGTGTATGCGCGGCCGACCGCATCGACGACGTGGAAATCGAGCGTGCCGAGCTTCTCGATCAGCATGACCTTCCAGGAGAAGCGGAAGCCTTCTTCGCTCCAGAGCGTGTTGCCGGGGTACAGCAGGCTCCGTAGCGGCATTAGCATTTGGTACGAGGCATACAGCGCGGCGAGCGCGCGGCCGAGCGCCGAGAGCGGTGCTCCGGCAACGCCGTCAACCGGGAGATGAACGCGTGAGCCGCGCTCCAACAACATGCGCGGCCATGCCGGATCCCAGAACAGCGTCGCCGAGACGATCATGATCCAGGGAAACATGCCGATCTGAAACAGCAGCGCGGTCAGCACATGGAACACGACGAGCGCGACGTACGCGGGCGCGCGCGTAACACGCCACGACAACAGCGGCACGATGCACAAGTCGAAGAGCGCGCCGGCCCAGCTAAAGGCGAGACCGGACCAGGGCCGAACCAACAGCGGCCCGAGCAGCGGGAGCTCCGCGCTCATGGCCAACCACAAGCGCAATGGCTCGCCGTAAATCAGCCAGTCCGAGCCCAGTTTGCCCATCCCGCCGAACACGTACACGACGCCGATTTGAAAACGAAGCAGGTACAATACCCACGCGCGCACCTGCGCACGGCGCGCGCTCGGCGTGCGCCAAACGCGCCATGAGTACTCGCGATCCAGCGGCAGGAGCACCAACAAGCACGCCAACAGGCTGACGAGGTAGTAGTGATTCAGGTAGTTGGACTTGTCGCACAGGTGCGCATAACTGAAGGCGAGCGCGAATACGCACGCGGCTGGGCGGTACCAGAAACCGAGGAGCACGCACGAGGCCGCCACCGCAATCAGCGAATACAGCGCGTACATGCCAGAAACGGAAAACGGATGAACCCAGCCGAAACCCCAGTAATGGAAGAACAGCCGAGGTTTGCCGTAATCCTCCGTAACCCAACCGTGCCCGAAGAAGCGCAGCGTCGAAAGCAGCATCAAGACGCCAAACAAGACGCGAAACGCTGCGACAGAGGCGGCGTCTACGGGGCGATCGAGCGCACGGGTCAGTCGTCCGACGACCATGCGAACGTCGCAAAAATTTGGCGAAACCCGGCTGTAAAGATGCCGTTCGGCAGGCGATCGGAGATGTACACTTTGTCCAGCAAGCTCTTGACGCTGAGGCCGAAGCTGACCCCACTCGGGGCGTAGCGGTAGCGAGCACCGACGTCGAGCGTGGTGTAGGCGTCGATCACGCCCTCCAGGCCCTCCACGTCCGGGATCACCGTGTTGTTCGAGTCCGTGTATTGAGAGCCGATGTACGCGAAGGCGACTTGACCACTCAGACCGACTGGGTGTGCGACGTCCAGCGTGAAGTTGGCGCTATTGACGGGCGAATACGGGATGGTCCGACCGTCGTAATCGCCGCCGACGAAGCGCGCTTGCACGAACGTGTATTGGGCACCGAAATCGACGTCCAGCGGCAGCGCCAAGCGTTTGCCGAGCCGTGCCGTCGCGGTCGCTTCACCGCCGACGTGTCGCGTGCGGCCGCCGTCGATGAACTCGGTCGTGCTGAGCAGCGGATTACTCGAGATCAGCTGATTGTCGAATTGAATCAGGAATGCGTCGGCCTCGACGCGCAGCCATTCGTTCCTGGCGCGCGCGCCGACTTCGTAGTTACGGCTGCGTTCGGCGTGGAGGTCCGCGTCGTGCCCTTGTGGCGTGATGGCCTGGCTCACGCGCGGCGCCGAGTACCCCAGGTACGCGCTACCGAACACGTTCGCCTTGGCCACGCCGTAGATCACGCCCACGCCTGGCATCGCTCCGCCGGCGCTACTGCTGGACTTGTATTGAATGGTGCTCGGATCTTCGTCTGCCGGCGGCGTGTGGATCGTCTTTGCAGAGCTCGAGTGCTCGTAGCGAAAAGCAGGGGTCACGAGCAGCTTGCTGCCGATCGCAATCTGGTCTTCCAGCCACGTCGAGAGCCCGAGGATGCGCGTCGTGTCGTCGGTCAGGATCGGACCGTCGCCGGACGTCGGCGTCGCACCGCTCTCGAGCTTGCGACGGGCCACGTCTTCGATCGCTCGCGCCCCCACTTTCAGCCGGTGCAGCGCTGGGCCGGTTTGAAAGCGATGCTCGAGCTCGGTGGAGACGCCGCCCACATAGTAGCGGCGCTCGCGAATGCTCGACTGGTCGAGGAATAGCAGGTAATTCGCATCGGGCGCGCGCACGTAAACGTGCCCGTCCAGGCTATTTCGGTCGAAGTCCTGCAGGCGCTGGCCGAGGTTCATCTGGTACGCGAACGCGCTAGTGCGCAGCGATGTGCGGTCGCTGAAGTGCTTTTCGTGGACGAGCGATACCTCGTAGCGACGTATGGCGAAGAAATCGTCCGGCGCGACGGTGTCCTGCCTGGGGTCGGCGTTGAAGAGCGCTTGCGTGAGCCCCGTGTATGTGGTGCGCGCGCGGTCGTCGTGAAAACCGAGCTTGAGCGAGAGCTGGCCGAGCGCGCTGCTGGTGTACACGGCTTTGCCGAACGCGTCCGTCGCGTAGAAACCCATGTTGCGATAGCCGTCGCCGCTCTTGCGTACGATTTGCGCGACATAACCGACTGAATCCGTCGTTCCCGAGTAGCGCGCTTGCACGCCGCCATAGCCGCGCGAGCCGACCACGTCGGCCACGTACCAAGCGGGTTGCAGCGTCGGATCCCAGGTATGCAGTTCTACGACTGCGCCGACGGTTTGCGGCCCATAGCGAAGGACGTCGCTCCCCTTCAGCACGTCCAAGCGTTCCACGCGCTCGATCATCGGCGTGTAGTACAGCTCGGGCTCGCCGTATGGGCTGACCACGACGGGCACGCCGTCTTCTTCCATCAGGATCAGTCGGCTGCGCGTCGGGCTGAGCCCGCGCACGCCCAAATTCAGCCGAAAACCCATGGGATCTTCGGTGCGCACTTGGACGCCGGGGACGCGCCGTAACATCTCCGCACTGCTCTCGGGTTGTGCGTTACGGATCTCGCGCTTGCCGATCGTCGTGCCGGAGCCGGACGCGTGTTTCAGCGCATCCGCTTTGACGCCTTGCACGGTGATTTCGTGCGCGGCGTCGTTGGACGGCGGCGCGTCGTTGGCCGGCGCGGGCTCTGCCGCCGGTGGCGTAGCGGGCGTTGGAGCCGAGTCCACGTATTGGGCATGCGCCGAGCGCGCTGCCAGCAGCACGCCCCACCCAAGGGCCGCGACCGAAAGGCGCGCCGTGCGAAACAACAGACACCCGGCAGCTCGACGAAGGATTGGCCGAGCGGCCTCAGTCGCCATCGAAGTCACTAGGCTTCGCAATGGCACCGAGCGCGCTGGACAAATCCGTATTCCAGGTATCCTTTAAGGTCTTTGTGGCGTCATACGCGTCCTGGACGGCCTGCGTGTCGTTCACGACGGCATCGCCGAAGGGCGAGGGAATCGCAGCAAGCTTGTCTTTCGACGTCTGCAGGTCGTCCGTCACAGCGCTGTCCAACTTGTTGTTTTGGAGCTTCACTACGCTCGAAAAGCCGTCGCCTTGGTAGAGCGCAGCGACGCCGCTCAACGAGGCTTGCATGTCCGCAACGGCGCTATCACTACGCAACGTCGGATCCTGTGTCGGGTCGGGGGTGCCGGTTTTCCGGCCCAAGGGCAGCGCCAACCGCACACCCACGATGTATTCGAGCGCGTTGGCCACGCCGCCTGCGACGAGGTCGTCTACCGCAGCGCGCTGAGTCGCGTATTGGGTGCCCCCGGCGCCCGCGAGCTCAAGCTGCTCTGCGTAGTTGCCGCTGCTCGGTTCCCAGGCGTCGTCGAGCTGGTGCGCGGACTTTGCGATTTCGTCGGCGATGCTGATCGCCCAGGTGCGCCGGCGCGGCGCGGCGTCGTCGCTTGCGAGTGCCGGCGCGGGAGTGTCCTTGGCTGCAGCCGCGTCGGGCCATAACAAGTATTCCAGCCCGAGAAAGCCCTTCTTCTTGCCGCCGGCGTCGGCAACCGCTTGGTCGTCCACCGCGTCCGCGCCGGTGACGATGGCCTCGATGCCATCCGCATCGACCGGAGTGACGTCGATCCGCTCGGCGATGTGCAACGTGAGCTCGGGACCGATGTGAACCGCATCGAGCACGCGCCAGGCGCGGCGCGCGTCGCGCCAAGCAGCCTGCGCCGAGGCGAGGTTGTCGGCGTTCGGCTTGTCCGAAAGCGCCTGCACCGCAACCACGAGCGCGTCGGCCTGAGTGTCGAAATCCTGATGCTCGGGAAGGATCACGTCCTCGGTCAGGTTCTGGAGCAACGGCCCGTAGTTGCGTTCTGGTGCGCCGGTGTTGTTGCACGCCAGAAGGACGCAGCATGCGCTCAGCGACAGCAGTGAGATTAGGCGACTCATAGGGAATTCAAGAATTTCAACAGCGCGTCACGGTCACTCTGTTCGGCCTGACGAAAGTTCTGGCGCGCTGTAGCCGCTTCGCCGTCGTGCCACAAGATGGCTTCGGCGAGGCCGCGAGCGCGGCCGTCGTGGAGCAAGAACGAGTGGTGATTCACGGTCTGAAGTAGCCCGATGCCCCAGAGCGGCGTGGTTCGCCACTGGCTGCCGCTGGCTTCGAAATCCGGGCGGCCGTCTGCCAGATCCGGCCCCATGTCGTGGAGCAAGAGGTCGGTGTAGGGGTGGAAAGTTTGATTGGCCAGCACGTCCGCCGCGGCGTCCGCGCCGGTGTGCAGCGTCGGGATGTGGCAGGACGCGCAACCAAAGCTATCGAAGAGCTTTTCGCCCTTCAGCGCTTGCGGGTCGTCGAGGTTGCGTCGCGCCGGCACTGCCAGCGCCTTCATGTAGAAGCCGACTGACTGCCAGCGCGAGTCCGTCAGCTCGAAATCTGGATCCGCGCCCGACGGCGCAGCCAAGCACTTGGTCATGGTCGCCGTGCACGTGCTGTTCGGAAATAGCGAAGACGTAATGCCAATGTCGCCCAGGAACGCGCCGGCGGTCTGCTGCAGCGTGGTCGGCTGATTGGCCTTCCAGCCAAAACGACCGAGCACTGTTGCCTGCTGCGCGGCGTCCCAGACGTGATTGGGCACGCCGTGGACGCCGTTTTCATCAGCGTCATGAACGTTGGAAAGGATTTCTTGTTCGGGAACAGCCTCCAGCAGCCCTAAACCGATCACCGACGGTCCAGTGCGTGGCGAGATCATTAGGCCGTCCGAAGGAGGTCCGTAGTTCCAACCGTCGATCGTGTAGGTCGGCGTCCGCAAGGAGAATGCAGTGCCGTCGCCGTAGGTCCCGGGAGTTTCCTGATAGTCCACGTGCGGCGTCCCATCCCCCGGCACGCCTAAGATGCCGTATGGGCGAAGTTGATCGCCGTACACCGGATCCGGGTTCGGTCCGCCCGTCGCGGACATGCCGGGTATGCTGACGCGCAGCAGCATGCCGACGAACACGCCGTTGTCGTCTACCGGGGCGCTGCGGCCATCTTTCGAGTGGCATGAGGAGCAGGCATGCGCGTTGTAGATCGGCCCGAGGCCGTCCATGCCGCTGGTGGTGGCCGGCGCGGTGACCCAGTTTTGGCTGAACACCGAGTGGCCGTAGCTGAACTCGCCGGCTTGCGTGTCATCGAGGCGATCGATGCTGTTGGAGTAGGCGTCCGACGTTGCATCCAAGGCAGTGGCGTCTCCGCCTGACTTTGGATCGGCGGAGGGAGGCGCGTCTGGTTTGGACGCACCCCCGCCGCTGCAGCCACTGGCTGCCAATAGGAACAACGCGCAACCTCGCAGTTTGATCATTGCCCCGGATCTGCTGGGTCGTCGACCATGATCGTCAAACCAAGCGCCGCCGCTGCGACGCCAAACTCGTCACCCTGCGCGGTGAGCGCGTCGAGCGCGGCCTTGATCGCGACGCGACCTGGCGAGTCGTCGTCGCCGGCGATCGAGGCTTCGAAGGGCTTCGGGATGGCGACGATGGCGTCGATCGACGCCTGAATCATCGCAGTGAGCTTATTGTCAAGCGCAGGGTCTGCGGCGCGGACCAAATCATTCAAGCCCGGTCCATCCGTGTCGCCGTACTTGCCTAAGTATAGATTTTGGATGCCGCGCGCGTCGCGCTCGTAGTCGACCAGCGTTTCGCTACTGAAGCAGTCGTGCTGGTCGTGGCGTTCTTTCGACATGTACGCCGCGCCGATGCGCTGTGAGCCGAGCTCTCCTTTGCTGAACTTGGCCAGGCCGGTAAATATCTTCGCGAGCGAAGCGTCCGGATCGCCTTCGAATTGCACGCGATAGTCAGCCGTAGGCGCCCAGGCGTCATGCACCTCGGACAAGTGCCCGATGATGCCGTCGATCGCCACTTTCAGGTATTCCCCCCGACGATCAGGGTTCAGGCGCGCGCCGTTGAGATCATAGTCGCTAGCGGGGCGTTCGCCTGGACCTACATCCTTGAGCGCTTGACCCCAAAGTAGGAACTCGACCGCATGATAACCGGAAGAAATGTTCTCGTCGCCGCCCACCGCGTTCAGCCCATCGAGGCCCTCAGCGGTGATGTCCTTCAGGATGCTCGGATTGTTCACGACGCCCACGGTCTCGTCGACCTTGCCCTTTGCGTCCGTCGTGTAGTCGATGTACGCCTCATCGAGCGGCCAGGAGTTAATCAAGCCCTCACGGCTCGGGCGGTCAGGCGTATCGATGTCGATCGGGCCGTCATAGAAGCGGGCGCCCTCGGTGAGCATGTAGTGAGCCCGCGACGCGAGCCATGACGTGCGGGCGTCGGCGAGTGTCGCTTCGGTTGGGTTGTCGAGGAAGGTCGCGACGAAGCCCTTGAATACGTTCTCGTCGTCCACGGAGTCGGAGTAGCCCTGCGTGAGGTTCTCCGAATAGGTCTTCACCACGTCCGCTCGCGAGACCGGCACGGTCACCGCGCCGTCCGAGCCGCACCCCACCGAACCCGCAGCCAGTACCAGGCACGAAAAGAATTTCTCAGTAGTTCCGAACATTTACAGCTTCTTTCGTCGCATCGCAGGCATGCGCCCGCTCGTTAAGCACGGTGCTGTAATGACTCTATTGAAAACGAAAGTCAATATCATTCTCAACTGTATACTCAAGAAGCGCTGCGTTTTGCGAGCCAACTTGCGCTTGCCGGCAGCCGCTGCGTGCTGCGGCAACCCAAATGAGATCCGGTCGCACGAGCTCGCAACCTCACCCGCCAGGTGCTCGAGATTGCGTGACTATTGGGGTTGCAATCAGTAGCCAAACGACTACGTTCCGCGAGCCCTTCGGTCGGAGCCCCGATGCGAAGAGCGGTCCGGGGCGTAGCGCAGCCTGGTTAGCGCACTTGACTGGGGGTCAAGGGGTCGGCGGTTCGAATCCGCCCGCCCCGACCACTTTTTGTTTTTTCAGATCGATGCGCTGCGCCAGAATGGCTCGCACTCGAACGGTCCAGATGTGGTGCTCGTGACCGCTGGCGGCGACGTGTGCTCCGACTTTCTCAGCGGCGGTGAGCGCCGCTTCCTCAACCCCTACCCGGGGCTGCGCGGCGGCTACGCGCGAGTCAGCGGGGCGGACAACTTCGCCCCTCCCCGACCGTTCTTGCCGTAGCCGGGTGTTCTGGAGCTCACCGGCATCACTCCACTTGGATCGAATCTGGGATCAAGTCGCTCGGACCACAGTGTCGTCGACCTGTCACTGACTCTCGAACGTGGATGCCAGGGTGGGCTTCGCGCGATCGGGTGGGCGCCCGGGCGGCCTGACATCACCGCGCACGCTCATCTGCCTTTGCGCGTCCGCCGTCTGCGAAGCTGCCACTTCGTCACCCCGCACGGCGACGGAGTACACGAAGCTCTGGAGCCATCCGGGTCGCGTAGCGACGCAACCACAGAACGGCCGGCCGAGCTGAACGGCCTAGCCGCCTCTCTCGTTGGGCTCAAAGCACGGGGGGACGGCTACTGCGGCGACCGCGCGCTGGTTCGCGCAGGTAGGTCACCGCCGTCCTGATTCCAACTATATAAGGCCCGTCCAGAGCCTCTCCCGATGACGGACCAAGCCAAAGATCCCACGCTCGTTCTCGCCGCGCTGGCGCGGGCGCGCCCGGCGCTCGAGCTCGGCACGTTGGATTTGCTGTTCTTGGCGGCACTCCATCTACGCGCCGATGGCGCGGCCCTCGCCGCGTTCGACGAGCAGCAGCTGGCAGAAGTCTTCGAACAGGTCAGCGCCCTGCTCGAGCCGCGCGCCGAGAACCTTCGCCGGCGCGCGACGCACGCGCTGCAGCGGCTGCGCGATCAAAAACTGCTGGCGCGGGTCGACGGGGCTGGCGTGCTGCGCGCGGGCGAGTTCGCGCTGACTCCCCTCGCCGCTGCCATCGTCGAGTCATTCCTCGAGGACGAAACCCTGACCCGCGAGAACCTGACCGTACTGACGCGCAGCCTTCGCGTCAGCTTGGCGGAGATCCTGATCCGAGCCAACGAGGCTCGCACGCCGGAGGACTGGCAAGCCAGCGTCGAAGCGCCGCTGCGAGTGACCGTTACCGACCTTGTGAGCGGCATCGAGCGCCGTCAACGCAGCCTGGATCTGGAACAGCAGGCGTTCCAGACGCAGATCGCCAAGCTGCTCGAATCCGACTGGTTTGGGGCTGTCGATCAGTGCCTAGACCTCTTGGAGAGCACCAGCCGCACGCTAGCAGAACTAAATGAGATCCTTCTCCGCGACGCGCACGAGCTGTCGTCACTATTGCAAGACATCCAAGAGGTCGCGGTCTCCGCGCTCGCCGAGCGTGCGGAAGCGGCCGTGCAGCGCGTCATGGAGCAGGTCGACCGAATTAGCGCCTGGGGCGCGGCACGCCAACGAGCCTGGTCCGAGTATTACCAATACGTGCACCGCTACCTGTGCGACGTCGTGCGGCTCGATCCTTCGCGGGCGTTGATCGAACGGCTACGCGAGCAATTGTCGCAGCACGTGAGCCGGCCATTCGCGCTCTCGCTGGCTGCCGCGCCGGCCCCGCGTCTACTGCGAGAAATCGAGCCTTTTAAGGACGACAAGCCGAAGGTGAGCCGTCCCCGCGCTGAGCGCGAGAAGGCGCCAACCACGACCGACGCGCCAGACCCGCACGCAATCGTCGAAGCGCTAGTGCAGGCTGCCCTGGCGCGAGGTTCCGCTGGTCTTTGTGATGTGACGCAACAAGTCAGTGCGGAGACCGAAAGCGAGCTGCAGTTCGTGACCGCCGGTCGTGTTGCTCAGGTCGTGGCTCGTTTGGCGCGAACGACGCACGACCGAGATCGCCCCTGGGTCAGCGTGAACGATGGTCTCGTGATCGAAGAATGGCAAATCGCAAAAGGTGGAGCCCGTGACTGACACGCGCTTTCTCGCGCTGGGTGACGTGGTCGCCGACGAGCTCTTTCCGGACGTTGATCTGGCGTTGCGGCGCGGGCGGCACATCGATCGCGAGGACCAACTTTGGTACTCGTTCTTGGTCGACGCGCAGGCGCTTTTGGAGGCTTTTTATCGTCGTTTCAGCTGTGAGCTGATTCACCCGGCGGACGGCTATTTCTACTTGCTACCGAGCGGTGATCGCCTCGGGCGGCGGCACCTCTCCGTGCCGGAGATGCTCGTCGGGCAAGCGCTGACGCTGCTCTATCTCGATCCGGCCACGTTGCAGCACGGCGGCGTGATCAAGCGCTCGGACGCGCTGTCGCATTTAGCCGCAGTGATGGGTGGGGATGCGTTGACGCGAGCCTTCAACCCAAAACGCAAACGGCTCGATGAGCGCGTCGCACAAGAGACCGTGCGCGGCAAATTCGCCGAAGCGCTGCGGCGCTTGGCGACGCTCGGCTTCGTCGAGCTATTGGAGTCCGACAGTCTACGCTTGCGTGCCGGTCTACTGCGCTTTGCCGAACCAGTCCGCGGTCGCGGCTCTCCGGCGGAGGCGCTGGAGCGGTTGGTCGCCCGCGGCGAGCTGGTGCTCGGCGACGGCGAAGACGTAGAGCTCGAAGACGAAGAGCACGACGGCGCGCAGGAAAAGGCGAACGACGAGCCCACCGAACCCGAGCTCCCGCCGCAGGATTTGAGCGACTTCGACGATTTCGGCGACCCGTTGCCTACGGATCCGCTGCCCCCGTTGGAGGACGAGGCTTGACTCGCGCGCGAGCGACCGCGCTCGCCCTGGTGAACTGGAAGGGCGTGTTCTACGAGCGCTACCTGCTCGATCCGAACGTCACGGCGCTCGAAGGGGCTAACGGCGCAGGCAAGACCACGGTCATGATCGCCGCCTACGTGGTGCTCATGCCGGACATGTCCCGGCTTCGCTTCACGAACCTCGGCGAAAGTGGCGCGACCGGCGGCGACAAAGGGATCTGGGGGCGGCTCGGCGAACCAGGGAGTGCATCCTATGCGGCCCTCGAAGTCGAGCTGCACGGCGGCGCGCGTCTGCTTGCCGGCGTGGAGCTGACGCGCAAGGCTGAACCGAGCGTCGAGCTAGCGCCCTTCTTGATCACGGGCCTGAACCCAGAAGCACGCCTACAAGACCTTCTGCTGCAGCGCCGCGGGGGCGCAGACGAAGTACCCACGCGCGCCGAGCTGAGCGAAAACGCCAAGGCCCTTGGCGGGTCACTGCAGGTCTTCGCGACAACCAAGGAATACTTCGCGGCGCTCTTCGAACATGGCGTGAGCCCGCTCCGCCTAAGCACCGACGAGGACCGCAACAAGTGGAACGAGATGCTACGCACCAGCATGACCGGCGGCATTTCTCGGGCGCTAACCTCCGAGCTGCGCTCATTTCTGTTACGCGAAGAGAGCGGCCTGGGCGACACTTTGTCGCGCATGCGTGGCAATCTCGATGCCTGCCGCCGAACGCGCGTCGAAGTCAGTGAGGCGCAGCGCCTAGAGCACGAGATCGCGGGCGTCTACGAAGCGGGGCAGAGCATGTTTTCGGGCGCGCTGCTCGCTACGCGCGAGGAGTCGAACGAGCTTCGCGTCGCAGTCGAACGCGCTCGCGCAAGCGAGCTCGAAGCGGCCCGCGAGCTCGCGGAGCTCGATCGAAACGCGGCCGAGCAGGCAGCTCGACATGCGGCCGTGCTAGCGCGCTCGACCGCCAAGCGCGCGGAGCTCAAGGCGGCCCTCGAGGGTCAAGCTCAGCTGGCCCACGCCCGCTCGCTCGCGGCGGAACGCGGCGTATTGGACGCGGAACGCATCGCGCGCGAAGCGGCGGTGGCGCTGCTGCTTACGCAACGTGAGCAGGCCGCCAAAGGGCGCGCTGAAAGGCTCGCTGCGCGCGACCGCGCGCGCGACACCTACGAACGGAGCGCGCAGGGGCTGGCCGATATCCAAAAAGGGCTCGACGAGCTGCACCGTAACGCGCACCGGGAGCGCCGAGGCAAGGCGCTCCTCGCGGAGCTGCGCTTGCTGCTGCGCGAGCCGGCGTTCGAAGTCGCATTGCTGGGCAGTGGCGCGGAGCGAGCCAAACGCGAGCTTTCGCGCATCGACAACGAGCGGTTGCGCTGCGCGCGAGACGCTGAGCTCGTCGAGCTGCGGCGCGGCGAGCGCCAAACCGCGATCTCTGCCCTGACGCTGATCGACCAGCGCGGCTCGGCTGACTTCAGCTACGAGCGCGCTCAGCAGGAGCTGACTCGACTGGGCCGCTTGCAGGAGCTCGCCACGCGCACGCCCGCGCTCAGTACCGCATTGGAGGAGACCGAAGCGCTGGCCGCCCGCCAAGTTGCTGCTCGGCGCCGCGCGCGCGAGCTCGGCTTCGCGGAACAGCAAACTCTTACCGCGAGCACTGTCACGTCGGCGCTGAGCGAAGCGGAAGCAGCGCTCGGAGCGTCGCAAGAGTCGGCCCGAAATGCGCGTGCGCTGCTCGAGCGCGCCAGCACCGAGCAGGCTGCAACTGAAAGCGAGCTGAGCGAGCTGGAGGCGCGTTCGGCTCGCCGCAGCGCCGCCTACGCGGTGCTCTCGGGCATCCAGGCTAGCGCGGAGCCGTGGACCTTCGAGAGCGCAGGAGAGCTGGCGCTGCGGATAGACGATGAATACGAATCGCTGCGAGCGAGCGCGCGAGAGCTGGGCGCCCAACGCGAGGCGCTGCTCCGTGAAGCCAACGAATTTGAGTCTCAAGGCGGTTCGTTTCAGCCCGAGCTGCTTCGGCTTCGGGACGAGCTGGACGCCGAGCTGCTCGTGCAACGCTTCGAAGACATCGAGCCCGAGCAGGCAGCGGCGCTCGAGGCTCGACTCGGTCCTCTGCTGAACGCACTGCTCGTGGCTGATCCGGCGCGAGCGGCACAGGTTCTGGCTGGGCGCCCACGAGAACTGGAGAGCGTTTGGCTAGTCGCCAGCGATACGCGAATCGAAGCCGAGACTGTCGACCCGGGTGCGCCGGACGTCATCGTCGAACACGGCGTCGGCGTCCGGGTCACGCGTCTGCCGGCGAAGCCCCTGCTCGGTCGACGCGCACGTCTGGAGCGAGCGCGTACGGTTCGACTGGAGGCCGAGGCAATAGCGAGTCGCTTGGATGGTATCGAGCGCCGCTGCCGGCGGCTCGAAGCGACGATCCGAGAGTTGCGTCCGATCATCGCCGATCCGACCCTAATCGGCGGTGAGCGGCTCGGTCCGTTGCGCGAGGCATGCCAGGCAGAACTGCAGCAGCTGCGCGACGCTCGGTCGCCTCTCGAGCACGAAATAGCGCGCTGCGCCGCAGCAATCAACGAGCTCGAGCCACGCATCATTGGGTTGCGCGCGCTGCTCGTCGATGCGTTCTTGCTCGACGGACGTGACCACAGCGAGGCCTACCGCGCGATTGCCGCCAGCATCACCGAGGGCGAGGCCGCGGCGCGGGAGCTGAGTCGGATCGGCGGCGCACGCCAAGCGCTGGAGACGACGCTTCAAGCGCTACGTTTTCCGCCTGGCGCGAGCAACGCGCTCGACTCGCTGTACGAGGAGCGCCAGACGCTCGACCGCGACCGGGACCGCTGGTTCAAAATCGGCGAGCACCTGAGCGAGCTTTCGCAATTGTCTGACGCCCTCGATTCGCTCGCCGAAGCGCGCGCCGTACAGAACGTCGCCCTGGTGCCAGCGCTAGAAGACCAGCACGAAAGCGCGCGCCAAGCTCTAGCCGTTGCCGAAAGCGCGCTGGAGCAGTCCGAGCTCGTCCGTGAGCAGGCGGCGCTGACCTGGCAAGCGGGCGAGGGTGAACGCAGCGCCTTGGTGGCGCAATGCGCGCGGCTCGATGCCGAGCTCACTCGACTCGGGGTGAGCGATTTCTCGAGCCTCGATCTACGTTCGCAAACGCAGCTGATCGGCGAGCTGAGCGTCGAAGCCGAGCGCTGTGAGCTCGAGGAGCGTGAGCTTGGCCTGGCTCTCGCCACGCTGTCCGAGCGGCGCCGAGAGCTGGCGAGAGCCAACGACAGCGCCTGGCGCATGCTCGCGGCAGCAGAAAGACAAGCACAGCCAAGCGCCGACGTGTGGCAGGAGCTGCGTTCGAATGTCAGCAAAAGCGGTCTTGCGACGCCGGTCTTTCTGGACGCGCCAGCGCCGCGAGCCAGTGCCGAGCTGTGGGCGGACGCGCGCAGCAAATACGAGCTGCTGCTCGACCGTCTGACGACGTCGCACGGCGGGCTCGAGCTCGGCCCGACTCTGAAGGCCTTGTTTGGAGCCGACGTGCGCAGCGCGCGGGCAGACACCTATCTGAAGGCCTGGCTGAAGGTGCGGGAATGGCTGGGCAGCCGCGTGCCCGCTCAAGTCGCCGACGTGCAAGATCCGCTCGAAGCCCTGGAACGCCTGCGCGATCATCTATTCGGGCTCGAGCGCCGGCTCGCGCGCCAGGAAGCGGATTTGCGTGGGGCAACCGAGGACATCGCGCGCAGCATCGAAGTGCAGCTGCGACGCGCGGGAAGCCAGGTACGACGGCTGAACCAAAGCCTCGGCCCGATGAAATTCGGCAGCATTCAAGGCATTCGCGTCCGCGCAGAACGCGTCGAGCGAATGGCGCAGGTGCTACGCGCGCTGCGCGAAGGTGATGCTCAGGAGCTGCTGTTCCAGCCCACGCTGCCCATCGAAGACGCCTTGAACGAGGTATTTCGTCGCTATGCGGGCGGTCGCTCTGGTGGGCACCGTATCCTCGACTACCGCGAGTACATCGAGCTCTCGGTCGAGATCTTGCGCCAGAGCGGCGATACCTGGGAGCTGGCCAACCCGACGCGATTGTCGACCGGCGAAGCCATCGGTGTGGGCGCGGCGTTGATGATGGTCGTGCTCAGCGAATGGGAGCGCGACGCGAACCTGTTGCGCGGCAAACGCGAGCACGGCTCACTTCGCTTTCTATTCTTGGACGAGGCCAACCGGCTGTCACCGGACAACCTCGGGGTGCTCTTCGATCTGTGCCAATCGCTCGAGCTCCAGCTGCTGATCGCGGCGCCAGAGGTCGCGCGAGCCGACGGCAACACCACTTACCGGCTAGTGCGCACGGTCACGGAAGACGGCCGCGACGAAGTGATCGTCAGCGGACGACGCGCGTCGATGCCAGCAAGCCCAGCGTCCATCGGCCGTGAACCAGCGACGCCCGACGCTGGGCAAGGCGTGTTCCGCTTCGAATGACGCACGCACGCTATTTGCCGGCCTTGGACGGACTGCGCGCCATTTCGGTGCTGGCAGTGATCGGCTTTCACGCCGAGCTTCCCGGACTGAGCGGCGGATTTCTGGGCGTGGAGGTGTTTTTCGTGGTCAGCGGCTACCTGATCACTTCCCTGCTCCTGCTCGAACGGCAGAGCAGCGGCACTATCTCGCTGCAGCAATTCTGGCTTCGGCGCGCACGGCGACTGCTGCCGGCCGTGTTTGCGCTGCTGCTTTTTGCCCTAGCCGTCTCGCTCACGCTGGCTCCGGACAGCCTCGCTCGAACGCGCAGCGACGCCGCGGCAGCGCTGATCTATTTTAGCAACTGGTGGCAGGTCCTGGAGCACCGTTCCTATTTCATGGAAGTGGAGCGGCGACCGCTACTGCTACATTTGTGGTCGCTTGCCGTTGAAGAACAATTTTATCTAATTTGGCCGCTAATCGTGGTGTTTCTGACACGCACCGCGCGGCGTTGGTTGGGCCCCGTGGCGCTGCTCGGAGCAGCAAGCTCCGCGCTCTGGATGGCGCACCTGTTCGACCCAACCGCGGATCCAACGCGCGTCTACGTAGGCAGCGATACTCGCATGTCAGGCTTGCTACTGGGCGCGACGTTGGCCGCGTCGCTAGCCGCGCCGTTGACCTGCGCAGCGTCCCTCAGCCGCACAGCTCGTGTCGTGCGCGAAGCGCTGGCACTCGCTGGCCTTGCCGTGCTCGGTTGGGCATTCGTTCATTTCGACAGCCACGCGCCGTTTCTGTATCGTGGTGGCCTGCTGATCGTTGATCTGGCGAGCTGCGCGTTGCTTACGGGTCTGGTTCTGCCAACCGTCGTCTCGAGGCTGCTCGGCGCAGCGCCCTTCGCCTGGCTTGGGCGCCGCTCGTATGGCCTATACCTGTGGCATTGGCCGATCTTCGCAGTGACGCGCCCGGACTTCGACGTGGCCTTGAACGGCCTACCGTTGCTTGCGGTGCGACTCACGCTCACCGTTCTGGTGAGTGAAGCCTGCTACCACCTGATAGAAACGCCTGTACGGCGCGGCCAGCTCGGTGTGCTGTTACGCGCGCGCCCGCTCGTGTTCGGAGCGTCTGCCGCGCTGCTCGGAAGCCTCGCCGCCGCGCTGATATTCGTATCCGGCACGCGAGTCGCGGCGGCTCGAAACGCAGTCCGTTCGAGCTCTGGAGCAGCAGCTAAAACCGCGCTGGTGGTTCGCGCCGATCTACCCGCGGCTGACGGCGCGCGGCCGATAAGCACGCCGCGAACAGTCCCCGGCGTGGCGCTCGATCCGGCGTGGCCGAAAACGCTCACCTTGCTCAGCGATTCGGTAGGACTAGGGCTCGGCAAGGCCCTACCTGCGGCACTACCGAGTTGGAGAGTAGAAGTGCTCGGTCGACCGGCGCTCATGGTCAAGCAAGTAGTCCCGGAGTTCCTCAACGCGCGAAGCGTTGGGACGGTGGTGGTCGTCGCGCTCGGCTACAACTCGCTGTTCGAGAGGGAACGCAAGAGCTACGATCGCTGGACGGAGATCTGGGATCGGGGCGCGGAAAGGCTCGTCTCCGAGTTGAAGGCCTGCGGCGCCAAAAAGGTGGTCTGGATCACGCTACGTGAACCGGCGGCCGAGCTCGTCACCGACGCCGGACGTGATCAGTACGAGCGCTACGCTTGGTTCTTCCCCTACGTTAACGAGCGAATCCGCGCGCTCGCGGCCCGTCATCCGGAGCTGGCGATTGCGGATTGGCAGGCCGTCTCCAACGTCCCAGACATTACGAAGGATCTGATTCATCTGAATCCCGCGGGGGTGGCGTTGATGACCGACACGATCGCGCGAGCCGTTTTGGGCCCTGTACCTGTGCGCTAGGTTTGGCGTGGCCCGAAGCCGCGCTCGCGTGCTACGCCATATGAATGCAGCGCATTGCGGTGATCGGCGGCGGTATCGCCGGGCTCACCGTGGCGCTGCGCCGAGCTGACGCGGGGGATCAGGTGACCCTGTTCGAGGCGGGCCCGAAAGTCGGCGGTCAGCTGCAGAGCGAGTCGCGGGGCGGCTTTCTGATCGAACATGGCGCCGAGGGCTTCGTGGCGCGCAGCGAAGCGGTTCCTGCGCTGGCCGCGGACGCCGGCATCCCTGATCGTTTGGTCGACCAGCTTGAGCAACGCTCATTTCGCTTCGACGGCACGCAACTGCTCGAGCTGGCTCCCGGTGAGGCGGGGCGCCTACTTGGTTTCCAAGTTCCGGCGGACGAGCTCGGACGCGGCATACGCTCATTCGTGTGCGGCATGGGCGAGCTGCCGGAGCAGCTCGCTCTCAAGCTCCGCGATCGAGTCACTCTGCACTTAAACAGCAAGGTGAGGAGCGTTACCGCCCACGCCAACGGCGTGACCCTGTTTAGCGCAGAAGGCGAAACAACTGAATTCTCCAGTTTGGTAGTCGCGACCTCCGCGCGCGACGCTGCCTCGCTGCTGAGCAACGCCTTCGGGTCGACCGCTTTAGCGCTGCAAGACTCGGCCCAGTTATCGAGCTTGACTGTGTCGCTAGTCTTTCGACGCGCGGCCATCGCACATCCATTGCACGGCACCGGCTTCATCGTGCAAAAACCAGAGCAGCTCGAAGGCCTTCGCGCAGTGACCTTCAGCTCGAGCAAACTGCCCCACCGAGCGCCCGCGGACCACGCGCTATTGCGCTTGTTCTTTCGACCTTCCGAGCGCGATCTACAAACGTCGGATGCCGCTTGGGCTGAGCGCGGCCTGCGCGCCTTGGTGGGCGCCCTGCCAATCTCGGGCGGCGCTGAGCACGCCGTGGTGTCGCGCTGGCCCAACGCTTTGCCAGTTTTCGATGACGCACACCGTGAGCGCGTCAGCGTGCTATCAGCGGCCATGTCTGGGAGAAGGATTTGGCTCGCTGGCGCCGCGTTCCACGGTTCAGGCATCGACGCCGCGATTCGCTCTGCCGAAAGCGCGGCCAAAGCACTATCTTTATGAGCGACAGGTCCCGTGCGAACGCGCTTCGAGCGTCATTGACCGCGGTCGCGTACCGCGGCTTTCTCGATTTGCCGAGGCAATGCTATGGCCGTCGTCATGCTGCATCCCCAATCCATCCTGAGTTTTGGTCTCCTAGCTGTAACCCTTGGCTGCGCCGGCTCCCCTCCACCGGTCGAGCAAGCGCCGACGCCGCCCGCGTCATCGCTCCCGCCAGCACCCGTCGAAGCAACTAAGTCGCCGGCCCCCGAGAAGCCCCCCGAGCCGCCGAAGGTCGAAAAGCCGACGGCACCGACGCCCGTGTTTCGCGTGACTGAAGGCATCGCCACGCCCGAGAGCGTGCTCTACGACGAAGCCAACGATCGCTACTTGGTCTCGAACATCAACGGTAAGCCTGACGAAGCCGACAACAACGGCTACATCACCGAGCTGTCGCCGGACGGCAAGGTGATCAAGGACAAGTTTATCGCCGGTGGCGTCGGCAAAGTGAAGCTCGACGCGCCTAAGGGCACCGGCATCTATGCTGGCATCCTGTACGTCTCGGACATCACAGTGGTGCGCAAGTTCGATCTCAAGACAGGTGCGCCAAAGGGGGACATCCCGGTCCCAGGCGCCACGTTTTTGAACGACATCGCGGTCGCCAAGGATGGGCGCGTGTTCGTCTCCGACTCGGGCATCAAGTTCAGTGCTACCGGGCCCGAGCCGACCGGAACTGACGCAGTGTACGTCATCGAGAAGGGCAAGCTGAAGGCTGTCGCCAAGAGCAAGGATCTAGCAGAGCCAAACGGCGTGCTAGCCGTCGACAAGGGCGTGCTTGTCGTAACATTCGGCAACAATGAGCTGTACCGGCTCGACGATAAGGGCGTGAAACAAGACGTCACCAAAATCCCAGGCGGCGTTTTGGATGGCATCGCGCAAGCTGGTGAATCGCTGCTGGTATCGAGCTGGCAGACGTCGACTGTGTACCGCGGCACGCTTGGCGGAACGTTCGAACCAATCCTGACGGAGCTCAAGTCGCCCGCGGATATTGGCTTCGACAGCAAGCGAAAGCGCGTGCTCGTACCGCGCTTCCTCGAGAGCGCCGTGGAAGCCTACGACCTCAAGTAACGCGCGACGTGCGACAAAATAGTCACAGCAAGGCCGCCGCAGTCCGCTGCGGTCCAAGAGAAAGCGGAGGCGCTCTCCGTGGTGGCGGCTCCCGCCAGCGGGACAAGAGTCCGGCTGCGGGAGCTCTCCCGCGGTAAGCACAGCGGCGAGGGGCATTGCGGTTGTGGGCGCGGCCGAGGCCGAGTGAGGCCGAGGCCGCTCGTGGTGTCGGGGTTAATGCACCTGACAGAAGCCATGCATGTTAGGGTCGCAGTATTCGACTTGAGCGGGTTGAGCGGAGCATGCATGCGGGCAACCGCAGAGCGTGACGGGGACAACATGACTGCACGAATCCTTGTTGTGGAAGACGACGACGAGACACGCGAAGCCGTCGCCGGCGCGCTTCGTGATCTCGGCTATGACACTTCAGTTTGCCCAGACGCGCGCACTGCACGTGCGCATGCGGACGTCGACATCGTCGTGACCGACATTCGGATGCCTGGCGAAAGCGGGCTCGATTTGTGCGCGGATATCGCCGGTAACCGCCCGGACCTGCCGGTGATTCTGATGACCGCGTTCGGCGATACGCGCGCCGTCTCGCTCGGACTGCGCGCCGGAGCCTCTGATTTTTTGGCCAAGCCGTTCTCCATGTCCGACTTGGGCGCAGCGGTCGGCCGGGCGCTGGAGCGCCGCAAGCGCAGCACCCGAGTCAACCGCCTCGCGGATCCGACGAATAGCGCGGACTCTCCACTGCCGGGCGTGGTCGGCTCGAGCGCCGCGATGCGCGCCATCGCCGATCGCGTCCGACAACTCGCCAATCACCGCGCGCCGGTGCTCGTCACGGGCGAGACAGGTACGGGCAAGGAAGTCTTCGCGCGCGCCATCCACACCTTGAGCGAACGCCGAGACCGACCCTTCGTTGCCTTGAACTGCGCGGCACTTCCAGCAGAAATCATCGAAAGTGAGTTATTTGGCCACGCTTCCGGCGCGTTCACCGGCGCCGCTCGCAGTCATCCGGGGCTGTTCCGCGATGCCGAGGGCGGCACGCTATTCTTGGACGAAATCGGCGCGATGCCGCTTGGCCTACAAGCACGCCTGGTGCGAGCCATCGAACAGCGAAGCATTCGCCCAGTGGGTACGGTCGGCGAAATCGCTACGAACGTGCGCATCATCGCTGCCAGCAACGCGCGCCTTCGCGACTTGGCGGACTCCGGTCGCTTTCGAAGCGATCTGCTGTTCCGGCTCAGCGCCTTCGAGCTTGATCTTCCCGCCCTACGCGAACGCGAAGGTGACGTCTTGGAGTTGGCCGAGCACTTCCTGCGCAGCCTCTCGACGACAGACACGCCGATAGTCGTCGGCGACAGCGCGAAGCAGGCGTTACTCGGTTACTCCTGGCCGGGGAACGTGCGCGAGCTCGAGAACAGCATGCGCGCGGCCGTTGCCCTGGCGCGCGGCAAGATCCTCGAGGCGGCGGATCTTCCAGTGCGCGTCCGCGAAGCCCGTAGAGCTCGCTCCGGCGATCACGTGGGTGTGGATCTGGACGGGCTCGAGCGCAGCCACATCGCGCGTGTGCTCCGTGAGACCGGCGGCAACCGCTCAGAAGCGGCGCGCCAACTCGGCATCGACCGCGTCACTTTGTATCGTAAAATGAAGCGTTACGAGGTCTCGGGCTGATCCCGGCTGCGGGCGCGCGTCGCCAGCGCGCCCGCTACTTCGACGGGCTGACACCTACTAGGAGGCCCGGCCGGCTGCGAGGCGGGACGTCGATCGACAGGCGATCCAACTTGCGGTGCAGCGTGCGCCGATCGATGCCCAGCAGCCGCGCGGCGTGCGCGCGATTGCCATCGACCGAACGGAGGACGGCTTCGATATGCTGGCGCTCGACGGCGGACCAACGAGGATCGTCGGCGCGAAGATCTGGGTCGACACGTCGAGATTGAACCGCCTCGGGTAAGTCGCTCTCACTTAGATGATCGAAGGCCGCCACGGTCACTGCGTACTCGATGACGTTCCTCAGCTCGCGCACGTTGCCCGGCCAACGGTACGCCAACAGCGCGCGCGCTGCTGCGGTCGACAGTGAGCGAACGGTCTTGCCCAGACGCGCCGACGCCTCCTGCAGAAACACCTCGGCCAGCAGCAGCGCATCGTGCTCTCGCTCGCCGAGCGGCGGTACGGCGACCTCGACGACAGCTAGGCGATAGTACAAATCTTCGCGAAACGTGCCGCGCTGCACGAGCTCCTGAAGCGGCACGGACGTCGATGCCAGCAACCGGAAATCGGCCGGAATTTCCTGGGTTCCACCGATCGGCCGCACGCACCGTTGCTGCAACACACGGAGCAGCTTGGCTTGCAGATCAAGCGACAGCGAACCTACGTCATCGAGGAACAGCGTGCCCCCATGCGCGGCACGCACGAGCCCAGGATGCGACGTCAACGCGCCGCTGAAGGCACCTTTGACGTGGCCGAAAAGCTCACTCTCGGCGAGCGAAGCCGGGATGGTGGAACAACCTACGACCACGAACGGGCCGAGCGTGCCGGCGCCGCGGCGGGCGTGCAGCAGGTTCGCCACCAGCTCTTTGCCGGTGCCCGTCTCACCCGAGATCAGCACGGTCACGTCGGACGGAGCGAGTTGTGTCACGCGCTCGCGCAGCTCTCTCAGCTTCGAGCTGTTCCCTACCAAGGCGAGGCCGCGCTCCGTGCTGCGAGACACGCCCGAAAGGCTACTGACGATCGCCCGCTCTGAAACGAGACGGCGCGCGACCGCGGCGATCTCTGTTGCGGGCGCGGTCACTTCGAGGTAGTCCGCCGCACCGGCGCGCATTGCGGCGATCGCCGACTCGAGGCCGGCGTCCCCGACGACTACTACCGGAACGCCCGGATGCGTCTCGTCAAAGCCGCGACGCAGAACGGCAACGTCTCGTGCGAGGCGCTTCGGCTCGATCAGGACCAGATCGACCTCGGCTATCCCCTCACCCTCCGACGCCACGACGACTGTTACCCCCAGCCCCTCCAGCTCCTGGCGCAGACGCTCGCTGGGATCTGGAATAAACAAGATCGACGGCCTTAACAACGTTGCGACTCCCTCCGCAAACTACGACTCTTCCACGAAAGTACGCGGCGCGGCGGCGTTGCCGCAAGCTATTCCGCACCTGCTCGCAAACTTAGAATTTCAGGCAGGCGGCACTTGACGTGAACCGACACTGAGGCGAACTGCAACAGCTCGTGAGAGCCTTGAGAGTCGGATAGAGTCCGACAGGGTCCCATTGAGAGCTGGCGGAACGTCCTCACTATTGCTCGCCCTCGCCAGCGCCATGCCGAGCTCGGAGGTTCGTTTTACCGCCATCTCGGACCTGATCGTCGGCGCATGTTGTGCGGCGGTTGCCTTCGCGCTGGCCCACGTCGCACGCAGGTTCAAGGATCTGCCGTTCCGATTCGTGTATGTGCCGTTCGGCAGCTTCCTCGTGCTCAGCGCGTTGGCTCACTTCTCGTTTGCGCTGGGCCTCTTCGGGCGTGGCTCGTTGGTCCACCGCAGCTTGCTCGCGCTGACGGCGGTTTCTTGCCTGGGAACGGTCGCGTTGCTCCGAGAATTGGTGCGGCGCTTGAACCAGCTCGCGGATCGCGAACACGATGCTCTACGCCGCGAGGCCGAGCTGACGGCAGTTGTCGAGGACCTATCGGGTGCTTACTCGCGAGCTCAAGAGCTAGCCATCCTCAAGACGCAGGTCTTCGCCAACGTCAGCCACGAGCTGCGTACGCCGCTGACGTTGATCCTCGGGCCGATCCAGGACCTGCGCGATTCCCCGAGCATCAGCGTCGAGCAACGCGAGGCGCTGAGCCTAGTGGAGCGCAACGCACAGCTGCTACTCGGACACGTCACCGATCTGCTCGAGCTATCGCGAGCTGGCGCGGTGGGTGTCGCGCTGGATCGACGACCGACCGACGTCGTTTTGCTACTGCGCGCTCTGGCGACCAGCTTCCGCCCGCTCGCGCAGAGTTTGGCAGTGCAGTACGAGGTGCAGCTACCGCGGAACCGACAGACACTGCTGATCGACCCGGAAAAGCTCGAGCGTGTAGCGATGAACCTACTGGCCAACGCGTTCAAGTTCACACCTCGTGGCGGACGAGTCCTGTTTCAGGTGCGGTTCAGCGAGGCCGAGGCATCGGCAGCGCCGGAACTGCTGCTCAGTGTCGACGACAGCGGCCCCGGCATCCGGAAGGAGGATCGCGAAGCCGTCTTCGAGCGCTTTCGTCAGCTCGACAGCAAGCCAAACCGCGCCTTCAGCGGCACCGGCCTCGGTCTGGCAATCGTACGAGAATTCGTCTCCGCGTCCTCGGGCCTGGTGTCGGTCGAAGACTCTGCGCTCGGCGGCGCGCGCTTTATCGTGAGTCTGCCCGCTGAAGTAACGGAAGCACTGAGCGACCGTGACCCGGAAAGCCTACCGCCCTCAGTCGGCAGCGCGGAAATGCTGGCTCTTCGGCCGCGGCCGACGGCCGAGCCGCCGGCGGGCAAAAGCTCCGATTTGCCGCTAATCTTGGTAGTCGAAGACAACCCCGACATGAACCGCTTCGTAACCTCGAGCCTGTCCGGCGAATTTCAAGTCGCCGCCGTCTCCGACGGTCGGCAGGCCCTAGCCAGGTTGGAAACACTGACGCCCGATCTAATCGTCACGGACTTCATGATGCCGCACATGAGCGGAGAAGAGTTCGTGCACGCGCTCCGCAGCAGCTCGGAGCACAGCGACATCCCGGTCTTGGTGCTGACGGCGCGCGACGATATCGAGCTCAGAGTGCGCGTGCTGTCCGACGGCGTCCAGGACTGGCTGACCAAGCCGTTCACGGTCAAGGAGCTCGTTGCGCGCGCCCGCAACCTCACCAGCGCGCGTCGCGCGCGCGCCATCTTGCGCACCGAGCTGACGAGTCGCGAGTTCGACGTCGGAGCGCTCGCCAATCAGCTTGCAGAACGTAAGCATCAGCTCGAGTCCTTGCTCGGCTCACTGAGTCATGCTCTGGAACAGGCGGAGCTGGCGAGCCGCTTCAAAACCAGCCTATTACGCCTGGTTTCGCACGAGCTTCGGACTCCTCTCGGCGCCCTTCAGCTGCAGCTCGAGCGGCTGTCCGGCGAACATCGCGGGCCGTTGAACGACGCCCAACAACAGCTGATCGTGCGCATGCGTCGCTCGCTCGCCCGGCTAACCGACACGATTCAGTCGCTGCTCGAGTACGCGCGCATCGAAAGCGGTCGGCTCGAGCTGTTCGTGGAAACGTTCGACCTTCTCGAGCTCGCCCAGAGCGTGGTCGATGATTTTGCTGCGCAAGCCGAAGCCAAGGGTCTACGCCTGCAACTGTCGGGCTCAGAGCGACCCGAGGCGTTTGCAACGGACGCGCGGCTGCTTCGGCTGGTGCTCGTGAACTTGGTCTCGAACGCGTTGAAGTTCACGGACCAAGGCGAGATCACGCTGGGGGTGGAGAGCGACATGGACTCTTGCCGACTGCACGTGCAAGATACCGGACCCGGCATCGCGGCGAACCAACAGGCCGCCGTCTTTGAACCCTTCTTTCAGGGGGAATCCGCGCACCACTCGCGCCATTCACAGGGCGCGGGCCTCGGCCTTTCGTTGGTGCGCGAGATGCTGCACGCCCTCGGCGGCAGTATCGAGCTCGAATCGACTCCGGGAGCTGGCAGTATATTCCGCATTTGGGTGCCCCGAGCGCCGCTCTCAGAGGCGCAGCTCGAGCAGCCCGAGCAAGCTCGAAACACCGCGTAGCGGCTCGGTATTTCCGGTGACGGTCGGCATTGCAGTCGCTCGCAAGCGAAAC
>OLLW01000240.1_pt1 | contig 32448 bp, 25 predicted proteins | sample 1604611 | NCBI WGS metagenome assembly OLLW01 (sample SAMEA104055725, study PRJEB20765) | soil metagenome | biome: Arctic tundra; feature: Polygonal ground; material: soil | place: USA | collected 2011-09 | depth 0-0.5 m | reverse complement strand
GGAACCGAGTGCTCGCACTGCTGAGCCAGCATTTGCCAGTGCCGGCTTCGGCGGATTTTCAGCCCGCGCGCGATCTAGTGCATCTGTACCTTGGGCTGTACTCGATGCAGGGCGCAGATCTTTCCGGCGTCGCGCTCGGCAAGTTCAACAAGGCTAAAATCGAAGCGGCGGTGAACGGCGTCGATAAGACCCCACAGGGCGTGCCGATTGCCAAAAGGCAGTACGCGGGGCGCACGTTGTACACCGCGTCCGGCGCGGGCTTCTGCTTGCTGACAGACAACACAGCGCTGTTCGGCAACGACACCGGCATTCGACGCGCGCTCGACCGCATCCGCGAGGGCCGTGTGAAGCGCCAGACGTTGCCCTGGATGGACAAGCTCCTGAGCGGCGAGACCGCGCCGATCGTGGCCGGTGTGGATTTGCGCGCCCAGGCCATTCCGGAGGCCGCTAGCAACAACCTTTCATTCCTGAGCGGGCTCGAAACCATGGCCTTTGTCGGCAATTTCGCGGACCCTGGGATCAACCTGGCCGGTACGCTGGTATACGGAGACGAAGCGGGCGCGAAGCAGGGCGCCGACAACGTGCAGTCCCTGTCTCAGAAGCTCGGCACATACGGAACGTTGCTCGCGCTGATGGGCATCCCGCAGCCCGTGCGCCAGTTGCAGGCCGAGGCCAAGGGCAAGGAAGCGGCCTTCGTGATGGGTCTCGACGCAACGGCGATCGGCACGTTGCTCGACAAGCTGCCGGACTATCTCCCGAAGCTTGCGGTAGCGGCCACCCCATGACACCGGCTCGCCTGGTCGTTCGTCCACAAAAGAGCCCGCTGGAGGGCAGCGTGCCCGTGCCGAGCGATCGCAGCATCACGCACCGCGCGCTTATCCTCGGGGCGCTCTCCAATGGGCCATGTGAGCTCCGGGGCTTCGCATACGGAAATGACAATCTGGGCACGCTGCGCGCGCTCGGCGCGTTGGGTGTGCGATTCGAAGACGATCAGAAAGGCACGGTTCGGCTGCGCGGCGTGGGTCTAGTGGGCCTCAAAGCGCCGGAGGTCGACATCGATTGCGGGCATTCGCCGACCACGGCGCGGCTGCTCGCCGGCGTGCTCTCGGCGCAGCCGTTTGGGTCGCGCTTGGTTGGCAGCCCCGCGTTGTCGCGGCGACGCATGAAGGCCGTCGTCGCGCCGCTCGCTGAGCGCGGCGCTCACATCGACTGCGCGCCGTCCTTGGTCCATCCGGATGACTCTGCACTGCCGCTGAGCATTGCTGGGCTCGAGCCAGGGCAGCGCCTGGGCGGCATCGAGTACGCGATGACCGCGCCCAACGATCACGCCAAGGGCGCGCTCTTGTTCTCGGGCCTGTTTGCCTCGGGCCCGACCGTGATCTTCGAGCCCGTCGTGTCGCGGGATCACACCGAACGCCTGATGAGCGAGCTGGGCATGCCGATTCAGACCGCAGGCTCGATGGTCAGCCTGCACCCACCCGCGGATCCGCTGGCGATTCGCGGGTTCGAGGTCGACTTGCCGGGCGACATCACAGCGGCGGCTTTCGTGCTCGTGGCGGCAGAGCTCGTGCCCGGCTCCAACGTGTCCACGCGGCGCACTGGCCTGAACCCCACGCGCGCTGGGATCTTGGAAGTGCTACGCGCGTTCGGTGGTCGCATGGGTATCACTCCTAAGGGTGATTCCTTGGGTGAGCCGTGGGGCGAGGTGAACGCCGTCGGCTCCGTGCTGCGCGGCACGAAGGTGAGCGGCGAGGTCGCAGTCCGCAGCTTGGATGAAATTCCGGTGATCTGCGCGCTCGCGGCGCGCGCTCGCGGCGTGACCGAGATCAATGACGTGAGCGAGTTGCGAGAAGAAGAACCCGATCGCATCGCGGCGCTGACCGAGCTGCTACGCGCCTTTGGCGTGCAGGCTGCGGCCCGCGCGGACGGCCTAGTGATCGAGGGTCAACCTGAGCGGCCCCTGCACGCCGCGCGCGTGTCGAGTGGCGGCGATCACCGCTTGGCGATGACGGCCGCGGTGCTCGGGCTGGTCGCGGATGGTGAAACGATCGTCGATGACGTCGATTGCCTGGCGGTGAGCTTTCCGCGCTTCGCGGGTACGCTGCGCGCGCTCGGCGCTGACATCGAGGTGCAGCGATGAAGCGCCCCGTAGTGGCGATAGACGGCCCGGCGGGAGCAGGGAAGTCGACGGTAACGAAGCGCGTCGCCGACGAGCTCGGCTACCTCTTGGTCGACACGGGCGCGCTGTATCGGGCGGTCGCGCTCGCGGCTCAGCGCGCGGCTGTCTCTTGGGACGACCCGGACGCGCTCGGCGATCTCGCCTACGCCTTGGTGAACGAACGCGCGGTGCAACTCGGCAACCAGAAGTCCAGCGGGTTTGCCGTCAAGCTGCGTGGCGAAGACGTGTCACTGGCGATTCGCGAGCCGAGCGTGAGTCAGGGCGCGAGCAAGGTCTCGGCCGTGCCCGCGGTGCGTGAAGCGTTGCTCGACATGCAGCGCCAGGCAGGCGCGGCCGGTGCTGTCGTGCTGGAAGGTCGCGACATCGGCACGGTCGTATTCCCGAATGCGGAAGCCAAGTTCTTCCTCACCGCGAGCGTGGATATTCGCGCTCAGCGCCGCTTCGACGAGCTACTAGCGCGTGGCGCGCTTCCGGAGCTCGCGGAAGTGAAGCGCGAAGTCGCGGAGCGTGATTTCCGCGACAGCAACCGCCCGATCGCCCCGCTCAAACAAGCCTCCGACGCGCAGATCATCGACAGCTCGGTGTTGACCATCGACCAAGTCGTGGCGCGCATCGTGAACCGGGTTCGAGAAGTCGAAGCAGAGCTCGGCGCTCGCGCATGACGTGGCGAGCTGCCCGGGCTCTGAGTGTGCTCCTCGTCTCGGCGTGCGGCACGCAGCACGTCGGACCGCCGCCGGACGCGCCGCGTGTGACACGACCGCTAGCCGCCATGCCCGCCGATCTGGATGTGGTGCTGCGCCTCGATTTGCAACGCATTCGCGGCACGCTCGGAGTGCCAGCAATGGCGGCCATCAGCGAGCAAGCGCTGCACGGCCTGCACGGCGCAGATAGCGCGACAGACGAGCTACGCCTCAAATTGCTGGGCGAGACGGACACGTTGTACCTCGGGCTCCGGCCCGGGGCTTCGCTCGACGTCGCCGATAGCGTGTTCGTGATGGTCGGTAAATTCCCGAGCTTCGACCCCGAGCATGCGCCGAGCACGCCGCGCTTTCAGCATGCCGTGGATCTCGGTGGCGATTTGCGGCGCTTCGATCGCGCGTCCCCGCCGTCGCGCGGCGCGCCCGCGCGCTTCTACGCGCGCGCTGACGATCTCGTGGTTTCGGTTAGCGAGGCGGAGATAGACAGCGTGGAGCGAACGCTCGAACAGGGGCGCGGCATGCCGGCGCTCGAGCCCCTGGAAAAGGGCGTGCTCTCGGCCGTGGCGAGACCGGGAGCGCTGCCGAGCGCTCTTTTCGCTGGTTCGCACACCCTGCAAGAGTTGGCCGATCGAGCGCGCCGCATCGAGCTCGATGCGGATTTGACCAGCGCCGGCGTTGACGCAACCCTGGCTCTGAAGCTCGAAGATCCGAACGCCGCAGAGCGGGTCGGGCACGCTTTGGGGGATCTGCGCGATGCGCTGCAGGCCTCGCCGGGACGGCTCGCCAAGTTTGCGTCGCGTGTGAAGGTGACGAATGCCGCTGAGTTCGTGACGCTGCACTTCGAGCTCGGCCGCGACGAGCTGTCCGAGCTAATCAATTGCCGAGGCACTGCCTGTGCCTGGTGAGGTCACCGAGCAGGGCTTTGCCTCCGAAGAACGACGAGCAGGTCGCGGCGGTGGGATCGGTCACCGCGCGGTGTTTGCAGTGTTTGCGCTCACGATTTTAGCGGCGTTCGTGGGCGGGGTGCTGATCTACTTCAAGTTCGTTGCCTACGGCCGCGTTGCGGCGCGACACTTGCCAGACGACACGGTTCTGGCCGCGCGCATCGACGTCGAGACGATGCTGATCTCGGATCCCGTGCGCCTCCGTTTGCTGCCCTTGTTCGATCAAGGCGTGGCCGGTCCCGTGACGCTCAGGGCGCGTCACGACCGCTTTCGCGCTCACACGGGTGTCGAGCTGGGCCGCGACTTGCGCGAGATCGTCGTCGGCATTTCGAAGTCGGGCTGGGTCGTCGTGTTCGGCGGCAAGTTCCCGCGCACGACGTTGGTCGAGGGCCTAAGAACCACCTTAGAGGAGGAGCACACCGCGGCGCGTTTCCAGGACGGCGTGCTTCAAGTCGATGCCGGCCCTGCCGTGGGCCAGGCCGAGGACGGCGCCTTGATCGTCGCTTCCGATGCCTCCGAGCTCCGCGCGGCGCTCGCGGGGGGCGAGGCCTACCTCAAGCTCGGCCTGCCGCCCGAGGGCGCGGGCGGCTTCGCGTTGCTGGTTCGCGACCCCATCCCGCCAGGGTTCGACGGCTTCGAGAGTGTGGCGGGCGCGATCCAGCTCGGCAGCTCGATGCAGGCCGATGTAGCCGTGCGACTACGCCCGTCCGTTCCCGCCGATCCGGCGGCAATTGCCCGGGCTTTTGCGACTCTGGGCGCGGCCGCGCCAGCCCTGTCACAGGCGCGTCGCCCGCTCGAACAGGCTCAGGTCCGGCCCCGTCGGCCCAATGAAGTTGGAGTCGTACTGTCCTGGACGCGGCCCGAGCTCGACGCCGGGGCTGGCTGGCTGGGGGCCCTGCTTCGGGCGCAGTTTGCGCGGGCTGTAGCGCGGCCTTAAGCTTCTTGCCGAGTTTCGAGCGCCCATTTCGGGCCCAGCACACGGCTCCGGTACGGCTTTTGCGTTTGACGCGACCGAACCCGTGCGCTACCTCAGCGCGTCCGACGCGAGGCCCTGCTTATTTGTGCACCAATGCACGAAGAGTTTGGACCCGCGGGCGAGCGTCCCAATTTAGGAGGCAGTGTTTCAATCCATGACCCAACTTCAACCCGCAACCCCTGACACAACATCCCTCTCCGGCTTCGCCGCGCTCTTCGAAGCGACAGAAGCCACAGCAGGAGTGGAGATAGGAGGTGAAGGGCAGATCGTAAGCGGAACCGTCGTGCAAGTGCACCACGACTCCGTGATCGTAGACATCGGCGGGAAGAGCGAAGGCGTCATCAGCAAGAGCGAGTTCGTCGGAGCCGACGGCACGTTCGGCGTCAAAGTCGGCGACAAGGTAGACGTATTCATCGAAAGTCGCGAGAGCGACGACGGCCTGATCTCCTTGTCCAAGGAGAAGGCCGACAAGATGAAGGTGTGGGACGAGATCTCCGCTGCTTGCGAGCGTGACGAGATCATCGAAGGCACCATCAGCCAGCGCGTGAAGGGCGGCCTCTCGGTCACCATCCGCGGCGGCGTCAAAGCATTTTTGCCGGGCTCGCAGGTTGATCTGCGCCCGATCCGCAATCTCGAGAAGTTGATCGGCCAGACTTACGAATTCAAGGTCATCAAGTTCAATAAGAAGCGCGGCAACATCGTGCTTTCGCGGCGCGTGCTCCTGGAGCGCGAGCGCGATTCGCTGAAGCAGAAGACCTTGCAGACCCTGGAAGAGGGCATGACGGTCACGGGCACGATCAAGAACCTCACCGAGTACGGCGCGTTCGTCGACCTCGGCGGTATCGACGGACTACTCCACATCACGGACATGTCGTGGGGCCGCGTCAATCACCCGAGCGAAGTGTTCAAGGTCGGCGACGAGGTCACCGTCAAGGTGCTCAAGTACAACGCTGAGACCGAGCGCGTCAGCCTGGGCATGAAGCAGACCCAGGAAGATCCGTGGAACCATGTCGAAGAGGCGTACCCCCTCGGCAAGCGCGTGCGCGGCAAGGTAATGAGCCTGACCGACTACGGCGCGTTCGTAGAGCTCGAGCCGGGCGTCGAGGGCCTGATCCACGTAAGCGAGATGAGCTGGACCAAGAAGGTCAAGCACCCGTCGAAGCTCTTGGAGATGGGCGCAGAGGTCGAGTGCCAGGTGCTCGAAGTCGATTCGCGCGCCAAGCGCATCTCGCTCGGTCTCAAGCAACTCGAGCCCGATCCCTGGACCCTGTTCACGGACAAGTACAAGCCGGGCGACAAGATCGGCGGCAAGGTGCGCTCACTCACCGATTACGGCGTATTCGTCGGCATCGAAGAGGGCGTGGACGGCATGGTTCACAAGACCGACCTGTCCTGGACGGTCAAGGTCAATAACCCGGCCGACCTGTACAATAAGGGCGACGACGTCGAAGCCATCATCCTGTCGATCAACCATGACGAGAAGAAGGTCAGCCTCGGCGTTAAGCAGCTTTGGGATGACCCGTGGCCCGATCTGTTCAACAAGTTCAAGCCCGGCACCGTCGTGGAAGATGCTCTCGTGCTCAGCGTTCCTGAGTACGGCGCGTTCATCCGCATCACCGACGGCATCGAAGGCATGATCCCGTCAAACGAGATCCCGAATGGTACCGAGCTCACGCCGGGCATGAAGGTGAAGGCCGAGGTTCAGAACATCGACACCGTCGATCGTCGTCTGACCTTGACCATGCGCAAGCCCGGCGAGAGCGTCGAAGCCGAGCACATCCAAGTGCTCAAGCGCGAGTCAACCGGTAAGGGTGCAACGCTCGGTGACGTGTTCAAGGACAAGCTGGGCGCTCTGAAAGCCGGCGCAAGCCAGCCGCCGCCAGCCGCTGACGAGAACGAAACGAACTGATTCTAGCTAGCTAGCTAGAACAGTGAGACCAGCGAGCCTGGGTGGACGACGAGAGTCGCCTGCTCGGGCTCGTTTGGTTTTGTGATATGTCCCCGGACTAACTGATGGTGGTCCCGTGGCGAATCCCCCGAATTTGAGCACCGCACCGCCCCGCGTTGGGGGCTGGACACGGCCGCGTATCGTGTTTCTCGCGGTCAGCGCCGCGCTGCTGCTCGGCTTCGTGTTTTGGGCCAGCGAAGTGCTGCTGCCCTTCTTCCTGGGGCTGATTATCGCGTACGTGCTGACGCCGTTGGTGGCGCGCTGCGAGCGCGCTCGCATTCCACGGCCGGCGGCAATTTTGCTGGTCTACGCGGTGACGCTCAGCATCCTGTATTTCTCGATCGCGGGCATCGCGCCGCGCATCTACGACGAGGGCGCGAAGTTTGCGCGTGACGCGCCGGCGCTCGTCGACGAAGCCGCGAAGAGTTGGGGCCCGCGCGTGGAAGATTGGGTGCAGAGCTTCGAGCATCGGCGGACCAAGCCGCTGCCCGCGCCGTCTGCGAATGACCCGACGGGCGCGCTCGAAGTGCATCAGCGTGCGGACGGCGTGCTCGAGATCAATGTCGGGAGCGGCGTCGACATCGTGCAGCGCGGGCCGGGACATTGGCGGGTCGGGCCGGCCCTGACCAAGCCCGTGGATCACATCAGCGTCGCGGATCTGACCAATCAAGGCGTCGACGAAGCCGTCAGCTACATAAAGCGCAATGCGTTCGAGCTGATCGTGCTCGGGCACACCGTGATCCGCACGGCGGTCCGCGGCATTTTTCTATTGTTCATGACGCTGATGATTGCGGGCTACATCATGCACACGCGGGAAGCGATCGTTGGCTTCTTCCGCTCGCTGCCGCCGCCGCGCGCGCGCATCGGTTTCGATCGCTTGCTGGCCCGCCTGGATCGCGGGCTGTCCGGTGTGGTGCGCGGTCAGCTCTTGATCTGCGGCGTCAACGGCGTGCTTTCGGCCATCGGCTTTGCGCTGTTCGGGCTGAAGTATTGGCCGATCTTGGCGATCGTCGCGGCCGTCATGAGCATCGTGCCGATCTTTGGGTCGATCTCGAGCGCGATCCCGGCGGTGATGATCGGTCTCACTCAGGGCCTCTGGACGGCGCTGTCTGTCCTGATCTGGATCATTGGGATTCATCAGATTGAGGCCAACCTCCTAAATCCCAAGATCATCGGCGCCGCCGCGAAGATCCACCCGGTTCTGGTGGTGCTGGCACTGATCACCGGAGAGCATTTCTTTGGGTTATGGGGTGCATTGCTGGGCGTGCCCGTCCTGTCGCTGACGCAGGGCGTCTTCAACCATTTCCGGTACGAGGCGATGCCGGACGCTCCGCCCGATAGCCTATTGCCCGGCACCGGTCGCTAGCGGCGGCCGCCGCGCTCTTCGCTCCGCGGGCCCTTGCTACACCCCAAACCCACAGCTATAGGCTCCCCGTGGGCGAAACACGGAAACACAAGCGCGCAGTAGAACGGCAGTCTGATGGCGCAAAGGGGGCGTTGGCGCCGGGTCCCAAAGCGGCTGCGATCGAGAACCCGATGGGTGCCGACCAGCTAAAGACCATGGTCACCCGGCTCTTGATCCCGGTGCTCGGTATCTGGGTGCTGTGCGGAACGATCGCCGCCTTCACGCAGTCCACGACACTGCGGGTGATTCTGATCACCATTCCGGGCATTCTTAGCGTGCTGGCGGTGGCGATGGTCGTCTGGGCGCGGGCGCAAGCCAAGAAGGCGCAAGGCGTTGCCAGTATCATCAGCGGTGCGGATTCCGCGGAGGAGCGCAAAGCTGCGCTCGCCCAGCTCGACGCCAGCTACAAGAAGAACGACACGACCGCGATCTTCGCCCGCGCTCAGCTCGAGATGCAGGACGACCCTAAGAAGGCGCTAGAGACCCTGGAGCGCATCGACCTGTCGAAAGTGCTGGGCACGGTCGCGGACGAGACACGCGCGCAGCGCGCCATGATTCATTTGACGATGGGCGACGTCGGCCCCGCGCGTCAGCTCGTGGACAACATCGATCTGGGTCGGCAGCGCGACGCGAAGACGCGCGCCATGCTCACTGCGGTCTGTGCCGAAGCCTGGGCGCGCACCGGTAACGCCAAAAAGGCCGTCGAAACCTTGACTCTGTTCGACCCGGAAGACGCCGAGTACGAGAAGCTCCGCCCGCAGCTGTATCGCGCGCTCGCCTACGGCTACGCCTACAGCAACGACATCAAGGGCATGCGCCGCTCGCTCAAGCGCCTCGCCAGCGTCGATGTCCGCTTGCTAGGCGGGTTTATGATGAAGCGCACGCATCCGCTGCTCCAGAAAGAAGCCAAGAAGCTCGTTGAACAAAGCGGAACTGTGCCGCGCAAGATGGTTGTTCAGCGTCGGGTCTGAACGCCCGCAGAATTTTTCTGATGGTCACGCGGCCCTTGATCGAGTTGCGGTGGTCGGGGCTTTCCCGGTCTGCGAGCTTCTGCAGCGCAGACAGCAGATGTCGCTTTGCTCCGCCAAACGTCTCATCCGAGACTGCCAGCTCGACCTCCCCTGAGTTCTGCGGGCGTGACTATGTCGACAACGACATGTGCGACTAAGCGATATCCCGCGAGCTCACGCGAGAGGACGGCGTTCAACGCTTTTTCGAGTGCCGTGCTCTGGCGATTCGCAGATAGTTGACGCCGATATAGGGTTATTGCCGGTCGGATCGACCCTACCGAGGGCTGGCGGCGCAGGTGCCGGTCGCGTGTTGATTTCGAGTTTGAATTCGAACTTGAAATTCGGACTCGCGAACCGTCTGTTCGGCGGACGACGGGGGGAGGCTCAAATTCCCGCCAGGGTAGCGCGGCCGATTGGGCGAATCGCTACCTCTGGCAATAGCTCCGCGTACGAAACCACGCGCGCTTCGCGTAGATCGAGCTCTAGGAGCTTGCGTACGAAGCGACGGATGTCGGGTTGGGTGAGCACGACGAGCGGTGTGTCGCTCGGCTCTTTAGGGATCGCGCGGCGCACCGCGGAGACGATGTCGCGTGCGGCTGCGGGCGCGAGAGTCAAGAAGCTGCCCGCCGGGGTACGCGATACAGCGCTGCGCACGGTTTCTTCGATTTGAGGCTCTAGCACGATGACCGATAGCTCGCGGCCGCCTTGGGTGAGCGCGTGCGTTAGAGGACGGCGCAGTTGCGAGCGCACGAACTCGGCCAGGTTGAGCGGGTCGCGCTCGGCGTTGCCAACTAGCGCCAACGCCTCCAAAATAGCGCGCAAATCGCGGATGTTGACGCGCTCCTCGGCCAAACGGCGCAGCACGTCCGCGAGCAACGTAACGGGGATGGGCTTCGGTACGACCTGACGTACCGTGGCAGGCGCGACTTGCTCGAGCTCGTCGAGCAAGCCCTGAGTTTCGGCGATGCCCAAGAAGTCGACGGCGCGATTTTGCAGCACAGACAACGCTTGCCCAACCACGTACTCCGCGATCGAGGCGTCGGCGATATCGGTTGGGATTGCAAACACGCGAGCCGGCACTTCGTGAATCGAGAGCACCACGTGTCGGGGCGGCAACTGCTGGTTGGCCACCAAGCGCCCGGGGGGCAGCGGCACGCCGAGTTCTCGGAACACGATTTCGCGGACGGCACTGATCGCGGAGCGCAACCCTGGGCGGCGCACTTCGCCGCCGCGTACTTCGTCGTCTTCGAACGAAGCCAAATCCGCGGCGACTTCGAGCCCCCAAGGGGTCACCACCGGCACGAAGCGCATGCCAGCAGCGCCGCTCACGCGCCTCGGGCTGGGCTCGCTGGTCGCGCTTTCTGTGCTGGAACGCATGGCCTTGGTGCGCGCGCGCGAGCCGAGCAGGAGCAAGACTCCGATCACCAAGAAGGGTAGCGCGGGAAAGCCGGGCACCATCGCCAGCAGAATCACGAAGAAGCCGCCTACGCGCAGCGCCTGCGGTTGGCTAAGCAGCTGGTTGGCGAGCTCGGCGCCGAGCGGCGTGTCCGCTTCTTCGCTGGCCACGCGCGTCACGAGCACGCCTGCGCCGGTCGCGATCAGCAATGCCGGGATCTGAGTTACTAAGCCATCGCCGATGGTGAGCAGACCGTAACGCTTTAGCGCCGCGACGGGCTCCAAGCCCTTTTGCCCGACCCCGATCGCGAGCCCGCCCAGAATGTTGACGATTGTGATCAGAAGCGACGCAATAACGTCGCCTTTGACGAACTTCATGGCGCCGTCCATGGCGCCATAAAACTGGCTTTCGCGCACCAAAGTGCGACGCCGAATGCGAGCTTCTGCGCCGTCAATCGCGCCGGAACGGAGCTCGGCGTCGATCGCCATCTGTTTGCCGGGCATCGCGTCGAGGGCGAAGCGCGCGCCGACCTCGGCCACGCGCTCGCTGCCTTTGGCGATCACGATGAACTGGATGATCGTCAAAATCAGGAAGATCACCGCACCCACGACGTAGTTGCCGCGCACGACGAACGCGCCGAACGCGTGGATCACCTCGCCGGCGTCGGCCTGCAGCAAGATTAAGCGCGTGGAGGAAACGTTCAATGCCAGGCGGATCAGCGTCGTGATCAGCAGCAGGGTCGGGAAAGAGGCGATCTTGAGCGCCTCACTGACGTACAGGGAGACCAGCAGAATCACGACCGAGCCCGCCAAGTTGGAGGCGATCAGCAGATCCAAGAGCCAAGTCGGCAGGGGCACGACCATCAGGCCGACGACTGCGATCACCAGGCCAGCAAGGACCGCGTCAGCGATACCGAAGCGCGCTTTTGGCCGCGCGAGGTTCAAAGCGGGCGAGGGAGGAGGGCTCATGCGTTTCGACTCAGCTGGGTGAAGTGAACAGCGCGACTACGCCGGTGTACAGCTGAAGTGCGGGCTCGTCCCCGTGCGGGGCGATCTCGAAGCTCGAAAAGAGGCCGACCCATGGGATTTCGCCGAACCGCGCCTTGAGCATGCGCAAATCCGTGTCCGGGTTCTTGTACAGCGAAATGCCGCGGCCAGCGCAGTTGAGGCAGATCCCGAAACGCGGCGCGGCGCCTGCGGACTCGCGCACGATTTCGCGGATGCGCATCTCGAAGTCGGCTCGCGCGGCGCTTGCGTCGCGTACAGCAAACGCCATCCGCATGCCGACTCGCACTTCCTCCGAAACGATCAGCCCGTGGCGCGACGGGTCAACACCTTGTACGGCGCGTAACAGCAGCGGCGGGCGCGTGCTGTCGACTCCGCGTTCGGTGGCTAAAGCAACGAAGACCAACGGTTGATCGACGAGCGCGTGGGCGACCGTGCTCAGCACCTCGAGGGCCGGCTCGCCCTCTATCGAGAGCACCATCGGGCCGCGGACTTCGCTGATCTCGCGCAGTGGCATGAGCAACTTGCACGCGGGAGACGACGCCAAGATTGGCCGCGGCAGACCGCGAATGGTCACAGCGCCTCCTGCGCCACGACTGACCGCGCCCGAGCTCGCTACGGCGTAGACGTAGCTGTCGGCAAGTGTGCCGGCCCCAAGCACGCGGGCCGCCTTGAGGCCGTGTAGCGCTTCGATGGTGTGCGGCTGGACGCCGTTCGGGCGGACGAAGACCAGCGCGGTCTCGGCTCGGCCGGCGGGGTTTCGTGCGCTGAGCTCGCGGCCGAGGGCCAGGCATAGGTCGCAGTGGGTGGCGTCCGCCACCCACGCATCAGCAGCTCCACCTACCCACAGCAGGGCCGCGGCCGCCGACTCACCCTCGACCTCACCACGCTCGGTGATGACTCCGGAGCCGGACGCCACGAGCACCGGGAAGCCAAGCTCGGCACCGCCCAGCGCGCTGGCAACGGCTTCGAGTTTGGTGGCCATTCCGCCGGCAACCAGCACGAGCCCGCCGGCCGGGCGCCCAAGGCTAGCCGCTCCTTCGCGCACCGAACTGACGAGCCGCGCGGGGCTTTCGCCGCGCACGAGTAGGCTCGTGGCTGTGGCCCTCATGGGGGCACCTTATTTCCGACCTCGGCCGCCCGCAAGGGGTAGCCGCGGCCTCGGCGGCACATCCGAGCGCCGAGCAGCGGCTTACGGCTTCCGTCGCGGGGAAACATTACATACCCTGATCGTTGAATGCCGGTCGTGACCTTGCCGTACACTATGCGCTCCTACGGGGGGACGGACATCGGTCGTCGACGCTCGGTCAACGAAGACGCTTATCTATGCGATGACGAGCTCGGGCTGTGGGTGGTCGCCGACGGCATGGGCGGGCACGCCGCGGGTGAGGTCGCGAGCCAAGAGTCGATCGATACCGTTCACGGCATGGTCAAGCGCGGCAAGATGAAGCTCGACCTCGAGGGGCCGCACACCGAGGAGAAGGCGCGCGCGGCGTGCCGGTTGCTCGAGGGCGCGGTGCAGGCCGCGACGTACATCTTGTTTGCGATGGCCGAGCTGGACCGCGGTAAGGCCGGAATGGGCACGACAATCAGCGCCATGATGCGCTTCGGCGACAGCGTGGTCCTCGGCCAGGTCGGCGACAGTCGCATCTATCGCGTGCGCACGGACAACGCACTGCAACTGACGGAAGATCACACACTTATCGCCTGGCAGCTCAAGCAAGGCTTGATCACCCCAGACCAAGCTCGCGTCAGCAAACAGCGCAACGTGATCACCCGTGCCGTTGGCAGCCGCGATTATGTCCAAGTAGATACGAGCGTTTGGGAAGCAGGTCTCGGGGACTCCTACCTGCTCTGTAGCGACGGCCTCCACGGTTACCTAAAGCAAGAAGAAATCCCGGGTATGCTCGTGGATGGCGGGCACTTTGCCGTGGAGAGGTTCGTGCAATTGGCCAATGCGCGCGGCGGGAAAGATAATATTACTGCTGTGGTTGTTGAGGTTTCTTAGGGGGTTGAGATTGTGGTCTCTGATCCGGTGTTGGGTTTTCTGGCCTAGCGGCATCCGGCGGCAATGGGCCGCCCGCGCCTTGCTGAGAGATCGCATGCGCCTGTGCGGTCAGCTCTCGTAGGCCCAGCTTCGATCGCGGATCGCGATCTGGTCTTCCAAGACTTTTCGCTCGTTTTGGTTCCGGGCATTCGGCTGGGCTGCTTGGCGCGCGCTTGGGCGCGAGGCGTGCGGCGCTTCGCGCGCACCGGAGCGAGAGCGAGAGCGAGAGCCCTGAACGAGAGCAGCGGCAGCAGTAGGAGCGGAATGGGACGCCGAAGGCTGTGACGGGGTGGGCGCGCTTTGTGACCATCAATAAATCCCTGGTCCAGGGGAAACCCGCCTGAATTCTTGGCCCGACTCGCGCGTTTTAGATACCGATACCTGGATGGCACAGTCCACCCAAGGAGACGCTTCGATGAAAGCCACTCGCGTAGGAGTCGTTATGGGCGGGTCGTCCGCCGAACGGGAAATCTCGATTCGTTCGGGTAAAGCGGTCGTGGCTGCGTTGAGCGGGCTTGGGTACGACGTGAGCTCGGTGGTGCTCGGAAGTGGCGCGGACGCGCTCACTGAGTTGGCGGGCGCGGACTTGGAGGTGGCGTTTTTAGCGCTGCACGGGCGGTTGGGCGAAGACGGCTGCGTGCAGGGCGTGCTCGAGCTGCTGGGTATCCCGTACACCGGGTCGAATGTGCTCTCCAGCGCCCTGGCCATGGACAAGCTCAAGGCCAAGGAGCTATTCCGGCTGCACAATGTGCCGACGCCGCCCTACTACGTGTTTGGCGCCGAGCGTTCGGCGGCGGACTTGGAAGAGGTTCACGGTTCGTTCGGCTTTCCGGTGATTGTGAAGCCGCGCCGTGAAGGCTCGAGCTTGGGTGTCGCCAAGGCGACGAACCTGAGCGAGCTGGCGCAGGCCATCGAGTGCGCGCTCAGTTACGACTCGAGCGTGCTGGTCGAGCGCTTTATCGAGGCCAAAGAGGTGGCCGTGGGCATCCTAGACGGCCGCGTGCTGGGCGCGATTGAAATCGCGCCGCGCTCGGGCTTATACGACTTCCACGCCAAGTACACGCCCGGCATGACCGACTATTACATGCCTGCGCGCTTGCCAGCCGCGCGCTACCGCGGCGTGCTGAACCTAGCCGAGCGAGCGGCGCAGGCCTTGGACACGAGCGGCGCCGTGCGCGTCGACTTGCTCGTCACCGAAGGTCAGAACGAGTACGTGCTCGAGGTGAACACGCTGCCCGGCATGACCGAAACAAGCTTGCTGCCGAAGATTGCCAGCGCTGCAGGGTTCGGCTTCGCTGAGCTGTGCGAAGCCATCTTGGAGCGCGCAATGCTGCACACCGGCAGCCCTAGTCGCCCCGCGACTATCCAAGCGGCGCCGGCCGTGTCGGCCTTCGCTCTGGACGCGGAATCTGCGGAAGAGCAGAGCGTGGTTCGGAACCGCCGCGCTCAGGGTGAGGGCGCGCGCTCACACCGCGTACGCACTGCCTGATTGTACGTCTGCGTCCAGGTCACGACGCTGTCGCGCGTGTCTTTGGGCGGCAAGAACACGTAGCGCGCAGCCTCTGCGCGCGAACGCTCTGCCTGACCCGGGTTCAACGACAGCCCCGCGATGCCCAAACCGAACCCGCCGAGCACTAGGCCTGCACCGATACCGGCTTCGGTGCCGTCGATCTTTTGTTGTTGGTTCGCGTCGGTTTTGAACGAAGACGCAAACAGCGCCGCGCCGACGCTAATCGCGATCAGCGCAGCACCGCCCAAACCAGCGGCGGTCCACGTCTTCGTGTCGTAGGAGTGCGCCTTGTCGACGTGCTCGTCGACGTTCGGCAACTCTGGGTTCATCGCACTGGCCAGCGAGGGGATAGACTCGGGGTGCGTCGCGCCAACCTTGTACAGCGAGACGCCGTCGTCGCGCGGGGTCGAGCGCTGGCCGCTCTGTTCGACGAACTGCACGCGCGTGGGAGCCACGACGAGCCAGTCAGTCTCCTCGCAGGTACCCTTAGCCGGCCCGATCGGCGCAGGGAATTCTCCGTCCAAGCGTGTGACAGTCGAAGCGCAGCCCAGCGCAATGAACAGCACGGCGCCACAAGCAGCTCTCATCCCCTAACGAAGTATCATGCGCGCGCTGCGCAGTCATCGGCGTGACCGAGTGCGCCCGCACCCGTGCCGATTCACGGGCTGAGCATGGCGGCGACCGTGGTCGGGTCGTGATAGCGCCGGAGGTCCTTGACCAAGTCCTCTCGTGCTGACCAGGGCAGGGTGTTGCCGCGCGGGGTTGCGTATTCCAGGTACAGATTGCTGTCGGTCGAGATCATTTTTTCGACCGGCTCACCGGCCTCCGCCGCGGTGTCAGCCAAAAAGCGATCGAGGCCTGCGTCGCTCACCAGCGCGTCATTCAGCAGACTGAGTAGCGGGCGCTGTAGCGGGATGGTTGCCGCCACTTGTGGCGTTTGTTCGAGCGCTTCGATGCGCGCCTTCGATGTAACTAGCGGCGTGTCAGACGCAACCAAGATACCTTGGCCACCGCCGTAGAACAGCGTCACGTGCGCGAACTCGTGGCGCAACGTATTCAAGATGGTCGCGAAATCGCGCGCACGAATATGGTGCAATTGCACCCATTGCTGGAACACGGCGCCCGGCTTCATGCGTTGATGGATAAGGCCGTAGAACTCGCGGCTGTACAAGCTTGCCGCTCCTGCAAACCAGATGCTCGACAGCTCCATGCTGATCAAGTCGTACTTCCGCTCTTCTACCAAGACGAAGTTGCGGCCGTCCGCGTGGTGAATGGTGACGCGCGGGTCGTCGATGGCGCCCAGATTCGCCGCCTCGAAATAACCGTGCGCAGCTAGGCGTATCGAGGGCGAGATCTCGGCGACGTCGATCTTTTTCCAGGGGTAGCCGGCGAGCGTGCCGAGCGTTGTGCCAGTGCCCAGGCCGATCACCAGCAGATCGCGGTAGTCTTTGACGAACAGGGACGGGTAATGGGCAAAGAAGCGCTGAGCGTTCATCTCCCAGCCCGTATTGCCCTGAAATTTTCCGTTCGTGTACAGCGTGCGCACGCCGTCGGTCTCGGTAACGCTGGTCACGCCGCCGTGCACGTCTTCGCGCATCATCAGGATTTTCTGAGGCGCGTGGTAGCCGTCGAAGTACACGTTGGTGCCACTGGTCAGCATGGCCAGATCCCAACGCGGCGCGAGCAGCGCGAGTAGCAGCGTGGCGGCACTGCTGGCGAAGAGCAGCTGGCGAGCGCGACCGTTGACCCAACTGGCGACGAGCAAGCCGGCGAGCGCGAAGCACAGCGCAATGGCAAGCAGCGTGCGCTGCGAGCCGAGCCAGGGCAAAAACACATAGCCCGTGAGCAGCGAGCCGAGCACCGCACCCAGGGTGTTCACGGCAGTGAGTCGGCCCACCCAGCGACCGACGTGTGAGTAGCGGGCGGCGCGCTGCAGCAGCAGAGGGAAGGTGAGGCCCATCAAGGTGGTCGGCACGAGCAGCATCAAGAATGCCGCCACACCGCGCGTCGCCTCGCGGGCGGTGAAGGATGTCAGCACTTCCCCCGTGTTGTCGAAAAAGTACGGCAGCTTGTCCCAAAGCGGCAGGCTGAGCGCCAGCCCCAAGCCGCTAAGCGCCAGCCCCAGCGGTAGCGCGGCCTCGCCGAACCGCCGCTGCGCCCATGACGCGCGCGAGGCCCCCAAAAACAAACAACTCAAAAATGCTGCCAAAATCAGGCCAAAAGCGTACGCGCTATTACCGATGATCAGCGCCAACAGGTGCGTGAACACGACCTCCGCCGCGAACACCAGAGAACCCGACAGGAATGCCAGCAAGAACAGCGGGCGGGTCTCGCTGCGCTCCGGCTCGAGCGCGCCGCGCACCTCCGAGAACGCACCGTGCGACGTGGCGACCAAGCGCGCACCGAAGAACAACGCGAGCGCGCCAATTAGAGCGCTGCCGCAGGCGGACGCGAACACAGTGCCGTCGACGCCGAGCGCTGGCAGGATCAAGTAGGCGGCGAGCAGCGCGCCGAACGCGCCGCCCAGCGTGTTGATCGCGTACAGCGCGCCCAGCCGGCGCTCACGCAGCGTGAAGGCCTCCGCCGAGCTCTCACCGGTGTCGAAGATGCGCGACAACAAGGGCAAGGTCGCGCCCATGGCCATGGTAGGCACAACCACCAAACCAAGCGCGGTCAACCAACGCACCACGCTCAGCGTGAGCAATGAATTGGGCATGCTGCGCGCTAGGGTCGTGTACAGCGGCGTGAGCACGCGAAACGCAAACGGCGTGGCCGCGACGCCGGCTGCCACGATCAGCTCGAGAAAGCCGTACGCGCGGAGTGGTCGTGTCACGCGCGGCGAGGCTTTGCCTCCGAAATGCGCGCCGACGGCTAGTCCGGTCATGAACGCCGCCAATACGGCGCTCACCGCGTACGCCGTCGAGCCGACGATGTAGCTCAAATACTTCGAGAAGCAGAGCTGATCGATCAGCCCCGTAGCTCCGGAGATCGCGAACAACGCCAGCGTCAGCGACATGGGCGGAGCCGCAGATCCGCTGGGTTCGGAGGAGCGACAGTCTTCTGCGGCGGGTTCGGGCAGGGTGGCTTCCAAGAGACGAGCACCATATTGCGAGCTCAGCGTGCTGGCGAGACGTCCGGCCCGAGTGGGGCAGAATCAGCGCGATTGCGCTCGTTTTCGCGGGGCGCGCGTCTGGAAGGGCTCGCCGGTGTGGCCCAAATGCAGCTGGCGTCTCGGTAAATCGAGCGGATCCTAGTATTGAGGAACAGTGAGCACGTGCACAACCGTCCGTCGCTTTGCGGGAAACCCGATTCTGATCCCGAGTCAGCTCGCGCCGTCGCGACCAGACTTCGAGGTGGTGGGCGTGTTCAATCCGGGAGTGATCCGGATCGCGGATGAAACGCTGCTACTGCTGCGTGTCGCCGAAGCGCCGCTGGACGTGCCCGAACACCACGTGGCGGCGCCGATCTACGACGCCGATGCCAGGCGCATCGTCGTCCGCACTTGGCCGAAGGACGCGCCCCTCCTCGACACCAGCGATAGCCGACTAATCACTGTTGGAAACGACACCTTTCTGACGTCGATCTCGCACTTCCGGCGGGCGCGTTCGAAAGACGGCTTCAAGTTCGAGGTCGAAGCTCAGCCTGCATTTTCAGCGACCGAGCCGTTAGAGGCATTCGGGGTGGAAGATCCGCGCATCACGCGCATCGGCGACACGTATTGGGTGAACTACACGGCGGTTTCTTCGGCGGGCATTTCGACGGCGCTGGCGTCGAGCCGTGATCTGGTCAACTTCGAGCGGCACGGCGTGATCTTCTCGCCGCCGAATCGCGACGTGACGATCTTCCCGGAGCAGATCCACGGGCGCTATTGGGCCCTGCATCGCCCCATGCCGGAGGACATCGGGCGGCCGGCGATTTGGCTCGCTTCGTCGCCAGATCTATTGGCTTGGGGCGGGCATCGCTTGGTGGCTTCCGCGCGCGCCGGCATGTGGGACGACCTGAAAATCGGCGGTGGCGCGGTGCCTTTCCGCGTCCAGGTACGCGGTCGCTCCGCGTGGCTGGCGATCTACCACGGCGTCACGGCAGCGCCGCTCACGTACTCGCTCGGCGCGCTGCTGCTCGATGGCGACGACCCCGCGCTGGTGCTCGGTCGGTCGCATGCCCCGATCCTGTTTCCGGAAGCGCCCTATGAGCTCAAGGGCTTCTTTGCGAACGTCACGTTCACCTGCGGTTTGCACGCCGAGGGTGATCTGGTACGCATCTACTACGGTGCCTCGGACGGCGTGACGTGCGTGGCGGATCTCTCCCTCCAAGAGATCTTGGCGGGGCTTGCCTGAGCGCGCGCTAGCGCTTTTTCGGTTCGTGGTGTGTGAGCACGTCGACCACGAAACTCAGCAGATCCGAGGCGAAGCCCGTGTGCTCGCCGGTGACAGTGAGGGAGTTGAAGGCCAAGGGGTGCGGCTGCGAGCCGCTCGCTAGGTGGTCGTGATCGTGAGCGCGCGCCAGCCGTTGGCGCTCGACCTCCCGAGCGCGTTCTCGCACCAGGCCGCCGCTCTGCACGAACTCCAGCACCTGCGGTAGCTCCTCGGCGTCGAACCAAGTGCCGTGCTTGGCGCACACGTCCACGATGACTCCGCTCGCGCCGCCAAAGTTCTTGCGATTCATCATTTGCCCGCAGACAGCGCACGGGCGGTAGTGCACGCGCCCGAGCGCGGCCTTCGGTGGGGGGCGCTTGTAGGGCGCGTCCGGGATGGCGGCTCCGGCGCTTTCGGCGTGTTGGATCAGGCTGCGGAATAGCGCGTGCTCGACGAATTGACCGCCGCAGCGTCGGCAGCTGAGCAGGGTGCCCGCGGGCTCCTTGATCGCCTCGAGCGGTTGATGGCAATCCGAGCATTGCGCGCCGTGCAGCTCGGTTTCGACGATCAAGCCGAGCTCGCAGCCGCAGCCCGAGCAATGCTGGGCGTGCGCCATGTTCATGTGAAAACAGCGGCTGCAGCGCAGGGTCGCGATTCCTGCGCCGCAAAACCGACAGCTGACGTCACCAGCTTGCGCCGGCGCGCCGCACACGGAGCACTTGAACGTCGGAGCCTCGGCCATGCCGCCCGCACAATAGCACCGGAGGCCGAGCGTACGAACAGCCCGCGGCTAGTTCTCGACCTTTGAAGATGTTGCGCAGCGCGTTCGAGCAGTGCGGTTCAGTTGATGTGCTGGCACTTGCCCATGACGCACAGCTCGCCTGCTGAGCACATGCCACAACTGTCGATCTTCGCGCCGCAACCGTCGGCGGCGGGACCGCATTCCAGCTTTTGCGCGGCGCACGTGGTCGGCGCGCACGTCTGCGTGCCCTTCCCACACTTGTTCGGGACGGGCGGATTGCCGACGCCGCACGACTCTCCGGTCGGGCAAACGCCGCACGAAACCAACCCACCGCAACCGTCTGGCGCGTAACCACAATCATCGCCCGGAGGGCAGGTGCTGGCCGGCTTGCATTCCTTCACCGGAGGGACGCACGAGCCCAGATCGAAGATCATGAACTCGAGCAGCTTCTCCTGGGAGTTCATCGGTTTGGTGTCGCACTGCGCTGGAAACGTCTTGTCGTGCTCTTGCGCGTCTTGCACGTGGAAGTCGCTGAACAACACGCGACCGCACTGCAGCTTCGGCGGCGTGGTCGTCAAATCCTCGGTTAGGTTGACGGGCGTGTTCCAGGTAAAGTGGAGAGGCGTAGTGCCGCCGCTGTAGTCCGTACCGTCGCAGCTGTTGGTCTTGCAGGTCTGTGTCACACAGTTGGTGCCGCCGCCGCAGTCAGAGTTCTTGCTGCAAGCCGGATTGCCCAGCAGGTTCTTGCAGTATTTGTTGGGTGTGCAGTCGCCGTCCGCGGCGCAAGCGGTGCCCGTCCTGACGCTGCAGTACTTCGGCAGACCGCAGTCCGCCGCGGTGTTGCAGGTGATCTTGTTGTCGATCGCGCACTGTTTGGCGTTGTCGCCGGCTCGGTACAGCCATTGTTGGGTTTGACCAGCAACAGAGGAGATCTTATCGGTGTCGTGGCGGATGACGATTACGTCCGTGGTGCCGTCCGTCCCGGCCATGCCCGGGGACGCACCGACGGCCTTCAGCCAACCCTTGAACGCATTACCCTTGGGATTGCTCACTAGGTCGATGATACCGACCGCGGTTGCCGGCTCGTCCCGGCCGTCGTCGTTCCACTTGGCGACCTCGCTCCAGTTGTCGGCCTTGCCCGCGCCGGCGGCTGTCACGTCCGTGTCATTGTGGTACGACCAAGTGTAGCTGTAATGAGAGCTGAACACGCGGCCGCCCGACGCAGCGTAGTTGCGAAGCGTCGTCTGATCGGCGGCGGACTGAGTGTACGCCGCGCCTTGGCAGGCCAAGATCGTCATGTCGTAGCCGTCGATCACTGGTTGCCCGTTGCCGTCGTTGCCGAACAGTACGCTTTGAGCCGGAGTGTTCGCGTCGATCTTCTGCCCCGAATTGCCACCCTTCGCGGTCTGATCGTTGCCCAGATAGAATTGAATGCGACCACCGTCAGCCGGATCGGTGAACTCGGTGTCGGCGATGCCCATCTTGCGCAGGACGCACTCGAGCGAATCCGCGTCGCCGGTCACCATCGCCATTAGCGGGATGTTGCCCTGCGACTGCTTGCTGGGCATGAGCAGTGTCTTGTCGGGGACGTTGTTCACGTCGCAGGGCGTGTTGATGTCGAGCGTGAACACGCGGCGCCAACGCCCGAGCTGAATCACGACCGTGAGGCCCTTGCCCACCGGGACGTTGGTCAGGTTGAACGTGCCTGTCTCGTCCGTGTACGTGCCGGCCATGCCGTCCGCACCGAGCGCAGGCGAGCCAGCGGCGGTCGCGCCGCATACGTCACAGGTGATGCCCTTCGGGAATGTCTTCAGATCCGGATCGGCCGGGTTGTTCGCGACGTAAACGAACACGTGGTAGAGCGGGTTGTTACCCGCGGGGTCGTAGACTTTACCGGTGAGCGTCGTGGTTTTGACGGGGGCGGTGGTGCAGTCAGGCACCTGGCTACAGGCGCCGGTGCAACCGCAAACGCCGAGCTTGCCGCCGCCACCGCATGTCCAACCAGGGATCGCGCAAGTGTTGGAACCGCAGTCGAGCTTGCCGCCGCAGGCGTCACCGGCCGGGCCGCAAGTGAAGCCGAGATCTGCACACGTCTTAGGCATGCAGCTCATGCAATCAGTGCCGTTGCACGCGCCACCTTCACCGGTACCCGTACCGCAACGGCTCGAGCCGTCCCCACCGCAGAACTCGCCGGTCTTGCATTTGCCGCACTCGATGACGCCGGTGCAGCGCACGTCAGTCACGGTGCCGCAGTTGGCGTCGAGCTGGTCGCATGTCGAGGGGCAGCCGTCACCTTGCGAGCCACCATCACCCGGGCTGATGATGAAGCCGCCGGATGTTGCGCCGCTGCCGTTATTGCCAACACCGGCGTCGCCGCCGTTCGACGTGCCGGGCGATGGCCCTGTACCGCCGTTGACTACGTCAGGGCTTCCGCAGCCAGAAGCGACGGCGAAGGAGCCCATAACGACGAATAACAATGAGCCAAGCCAGGTTCTCATGACAGCGGGTTCCTCAAAAAATTGTGCGGGGAGCTGAAGCTCCCGCCCACCCCAGAATCGCACCAATACTGCGATGAACTTGACCCGTCCGCAATTGCTTCGCGAGGCGCGGGGCGACCTACATGTCGGCGGGCCTTATCGAACCGGTCGGCCCGCGGCGGTCGCAGGTTGCGTTGCGTTGCGTTGCGTTCGCCAATGGCGCAAACCGCAGTCACTGGAAGCTGATCCAAGAGCAGCTCGCGAAAGCCAAAGCGCTTCCCTGGTCGCGACGATGTCCGGAGATTTCCTGGCTGAGACTTCGACGCTTCCCTCCGAGGGGCGCAGATCCAAACTCTGCAGGAACAAGGTCGCCGCAGAAGGCTGCGAGATCGGCGATGTTTGCAGCAGCGACCGGAACGGCCAACGGCATCGTAGGCGGTCTCACGCCCCGGCGCTGAAACGCCGGTTGCTCAGCGTTGGCAGTGGGCGTCGGGGGTAGTCAGAGGTCCCGCGTTGACGGAGGCTCACCCGGTGCGATCCGGCACGCCCAGCCGGAGATCGATCTACAGCGAGAATCTAATTTTGCCTCTCCAGACGATTTGAGCCGGCCTCGCAGCTTTCAACCGGTTGAAAGAAAAACATTTTAGGACAGATTGAGGCGAGTGACCGCACTCGAAGTGCATGGCGTGTAAGCGCTCAGCAAGCCGGTCATCGTCATTGCGTCGAAATTTTGGAGAGGCAAGTTGAGCAAGGCATTCCTGCGGCGGCTCGGAGCGGCAAAGCCGGCGGCTATGTATGGTCTCGTGTTTTTGGCGGGCTGCACGGGCGTCGTCGCCGGCAAATCTGGCGGAAGTGGCACTTCCTCGCCGATCCCCGGCGCGGGACCGGCCTCTGGGTCCGGGTCCTCCGGGTCCGGGTCCTCCGGGTCCGGGTCCTCCGGATCCGTGCCTTCTGGGTCCGGGTCTTCTGGTGCTGCCGCAACGACCGATCCCAACACAATCGTGGACAATCCTCCGGCATTCGCGCCCGCGCCCGGCCTGCTCCGTCGTTTGACGCGAACTCAGTTCCGGAACGCCATGAGCGACGCCTTCGGCTACGCGGTGGACGTGAGTCAGCTCGACGCCGATAGCTGGGATGAGAACTTTGCGTCCGTTGGTGCCGCGGTGGTGGTCACCTCGGATCAAGGGGCCGAGCAGTACAACACGGCGATCGAAAGCGCGGTCGACACCGTGTTCTCCGACGCCACCAAGCGCTCCCAGTTCATCGGCTGCACGCCGACTGGCCAGAGCACCGACGCCTGCGTGCGAGGCTATCTTCAGAAGCTTGGGCTCCGCGCCTGGCGTCGTCCACTCACCAGTGCGGAGCTCGATGGCTTGGGCGCGCTAGCGGCAAGCGCGGCCACGACCTTGAGCAGCCCGGTCGAAGGGGCTCGCTGGGCCACCGTGGAGTTGTTCGAGTCGCCCAATTTTCTATATCGCCCGGAGCTGGGCGCTCCGGCTGCAAATGGGGCGCTTCGCTTCAGCGGCTATGAGATGGCGGGGCGGCTCTCATTCCTGATTTCGAACAGCCTGCCGGACCAAGCGCTGCTTGCTGATGCGGCAAGCGGGGCGTTGACGACCACGGATGGCATTCGTACCGCAGTCACACGAATGCTCGCGACCACCGCCGGTCGGGAGTCGGTAGGGAACTTCGCTGAGGAGTACTTGCGTCTGGATCGACTGGCGACTCAAGCCAAGGACCCGGGGCTGTTCCCCGAATACAACGCGAGTCTACAGACGGCAATGCTCCGCGATGTGCGAGACACCTGGGCATCCGTAGTGTTCGACGATCAAACGAGCGTGATGAATCTATTTACGACCACGAAGGTCGTGGTCAATTCCGATCTCGCAGCGCTCTACGGCCTCCCGACAACGGGGCTCACCTCGACGACATTCCAGACGCTCACGCTACCAGCGGACGGCACCCGATCGGGGCTCCTGAGTAAGGCTGGCTTACTGTCGGAGTTCGCGAATCAGCAATCGGGATCGCCCACGCTCCGTGGCAAGTTCATGCGAGAATCACTGACGTGTCAGGCGGTTCCGCCGCCTCCGCCCGGCGTCAACACCGCGGCGGTCGATCAGCCGACGAGCACGCCGATGACGAAGCGCCAGAGGCTCGAGCTGCACCGGGCCGCTCCTACTTGCGCAGCATGTCACGCCCTCATGGATCCGCTTGGGTTGCCGCTGGAGAGCTTCGATGCAGTTGGGAAATACCGCACTACCGACAACGGCTTGCCGGTGGACCCGACGAGCACGTTCGACGGGCTGCCCGTCGCTGACTCTCGCGCGCTGGGCGTCGCGGCGAGCCAGAGCATGAGCGTCGCCAAGTGTTTGGTGCGAAGGTACTACTCTTACGCTCTCGGCTATCCGGAGCGTGACGTGGACGGGAGCGTGCTCAATACCCTGCAGTCGACCTTCAACGCATCGGGCTTCAAGATGCGCGACTTGATCTTCGCTGTCGTGACGAACGACGCATTTTCCTCCGTTGCACCGCAACCTTGATCGAACGCTTGATCGAACGGTAGAGCCATGGCCAAAAACGCTTTAGATCGACGAACGGTTCTGAGGGGAATGCTCGCGACCGGGGCCGCGGTGAGCATTCCGCTGCCTCTTTTGGAGATCATGCTGAACGGCAACGGGACGGCCTACGCTCAGACAGCCACGCCGGTATCGCCGCTGTTCGTGATGTGGTTTTTCGGCAACGGCTCCCTACCGAATTCTTGGAAGCCGGCGATGACGGGAACGGGGACCAACTGGGCTCTCAGCGCGCAGCTCCAGGGCTTGTCAGCTGTAAAACCGTACCTGACGGTGGTCAGCGGGCTGACGAACAAGCTGGTTGTCGGTGGCTCCGAGCACCCGAGCGGCTCGGCCGGCGCGACGACGGGCGCGCCCTTGAATGGGAATGCCGTCACCGCGCCTTCAATCGATCAAGTCGTGGCGAAGCTCATCTCGAAAGGCGCAGCCTTCAATTCGATCGAAGTAGGCGTGACGCCGGCGACGCCGAACGGCCCACAGGACTCGCTCGCCACCGTCTCGCACAGCGGGCCGAATGCGAAAAACGTCCCGGAGTACAGTCCACAGGCCGTCTTCAACCGCTTGTTCATGGGCTCCAGCACGGGGACGGGGACTACCCCAACCACTACGGATCAGGCAACGAAGTTGGCCAGCGTGCGAAAGAGCGTGCTCGATGCCGTCTTGACCGACGGTGCGGCGCTCGAGAAGAGGCTCGGGGCCGCCGACAAGCAGCGTGTAGAGCAGCACCTTACGTCCATTCGCGGCATCGAGAATCGGCTCACGAGCATGCCCGCCAGCACTGCGGCGCCAATGATGTGCGGCACTCCAACCGCGCCCACCGTCGCTAAGGACGCTAACAGTGAAGCGCCGCCCGCGGTGGCCACCGCCATGACCGACCTGTCGATGCTCGCGCTCGCATGCGACAAGACCCGAGTGCTTTCCTACGTGTTCTCACTGCCTGCCGCGCACGTTTATTATCGGCACCTCGGCAGCAACATGAACGCGGATTTCCACGACACGATTTGCCACGGTGATGGAACGGATCAATCGACCCAGCCGCGAGTCGACACCGGCGTCCAATACGTGATCAAATGCCTCAACGAGTTCTTGACCAAGATGCAGGCGACGGCCCACGGCGCGTCGAACCTCCTCGATCAGTCGCTCGTGCTGGTAACATCCGACACGGCTTGGGGCAAAATCCACACGAACTCGGAGTGGCCAGTGCTTCTCGCGGGCAAGGCTGGTGGAAGGTTGCAGGGCGATGGGCACTACAATTTCCCTGGCGACAACCTGGGCAAGGCGCTGCTGACCACCGCCCAGATCATGGGCTCAACGGCGACAACGTTTGGCAGCGGCAACGGAGCCGTGACGGCCCCGCTGAGCGGCATCATCAAGACCTGAGCGTGTTGCATGGGGCGCGGCGTCCGCGCTGGAAACGCGGAATGGACCCGCGCGAGAAGTTCCCACCTGATCGTCTCGCCTGTCGTTCAGGCGCGGGTGGCCTCGAACGTCAGCACATTTTCGAGCAAGCCGCGCCCGGTCAACGGAGAAACGAAATGCGGCAGAGGCGTTTGCTCCCAGTCGCCGACGCGGAAACCAACGGCGCGTGCGAGCTCGAAGACTTCCTCGCGGGAGTACCAGTGCGCGACTGGAAGCGCGTCCGAACCGTAGATGAGCGGCCCGTGATTAATCCATCGACCTCCCGGGACGAGCAGCCCGTGCAACGTGCGTGAGAGCCCAGCGAGATCGACCGGCACCTGGTCAATGAACCAAGGGGTGACGACGGTGTCGAAGGTCTGCTCAGAAAAGGGAGGGTCTGTGCCATTCGCCAAGAAGAATTGGAACGCCTGTTCGCCGAGCGGCCCAGACGGCGCAGCTAATATCCAGCGGCGGCCCACGGGATCTACTTCCGGCGCATTGACGCTCGATTCAGTGAGACTCACGCTGGCGCCGCGGATGACCGCTTCAGCGATTCCCAGCAAATAGGGGTCAACGTCGACTACTGCTGTCTGCGTGCCGCCGCACTGAACGTGCAGATCGTAAGCCAGCCGACATCCGCCGGCGCCGAGTACGAGCGTGCGGCAAAGCGCTCGGCCTTCGCTAACACGACGAATCGCGTCCAGCGATCGGAGGTTCTCTTCGTCGTCACCATTTGACCAGGCCCAGTCCCGAAATAGGCAAGTGATGTAGTCCATCGCGCCGCGCGGGAGTCGGATGCCCTCTCCCGGCGGTAGCGGGCCGCCGAACACGGGACCGAGAACAAGCGCGAGGTCTGCGACCTGGGCCGCAACCGCGCCAGCGAGCGCGTGAAGCCGCGTCCGAGTCGCGTGGCCGATTCCTGGCTGAGTCGCCTGATGCCGAAGGGCGCGCGGCGTCTCGTCCGCTTGCTGGACAAGGAATCCGAGCTGCCGTCGCCAGTGCTCGCGATGAGCGTCAGGGTTCGTCAACAAGACTCGCATACTGCTCATGCACGGGTAGACCTGCCCGCACGCTGCGCAGCGGAACGAGGCGTCGAGCAGAATGCGGCACTGTGCGCAAACGACGCGGTCCGAGATACTTGCCGTCACGCGACTAAGCTACTGCGTTGGCCGAACCCGGTGAAGGGGTGGGCGAAGGGTGGGCTAGCGAATCAACAATCAGCAGTGTTTCTCGGCGTCCCCAAGGGAACCGTACACTTATGCAGCTCGCGGAATGGCGAGCGTTGCCGGTCGCAGTGGTAGTCTAGGGCCAGTTTTCGCCTCCGGTCGACGGGTCGACAAGCCAGAAGACGGCGCTCCCCACACGCACCGGTGATCCGTAAGCTACGCTGCATGTGTTCGAGCCCATCAATCACCACACTCCCCGATCCGCCGTTCCAAAAATCCGCGCTCCGCGGCGTTGCGCGCCAAGCCCAACGCCGCTTCGAAATGGCCGCGCGCCACCGCGCGCTGACCACGCCTGAGCTCGAGCTCACCGCGCGCAGCCGCATAGAAGGGGTAATCGCGGAGGCGTTCGACTTCGGAGATGGCGGCGATCGCTTCGAGGCCTTTTGCTGGGCCTTCGAGCTCTGCGAGGGCCATGGCTCGGTTTAATGCCACGACGGGAGACGGGCGGAGCTTTAGGTACAGGTCGTAGAGCTTGACGATTTCGGCCCATTGCGTGTCTTCGGCTCGGCGCACGGAGGCGTGCAGGCCCGCGATGGTGGCTTCGAAATGGTACTCGGAGAGCTCGCGGCCGCTGGCTGAGCGCTCGAGCAGCGCGAGGCCGTCTGCGATGAGCTGGGCATCCCAGCGTGAGCGATCTTGATCCGCGAGTACCAAGAGCTCGCCAAGCTCGTTCATGCGCCCTGCTAGGCGTGCGGCGCCGAAGTACATCAGAGCGGCGAGCGCGTACGTGGCGGAGGTCGCCGCGGGCGCGTGGTCGACGAGCTGCCGGATCAGGCGCAGCGCTTCGCGACACAGATCCGCGCGGATGACGGACTCTTCGCACGCGCTGTGGTACCCCTCGCTGAACAGCAGGTAGACGGAATCTCGCTTTTTAGAGCACGAGCACGGGCCGCACCTCGATCAGGCAACCGGCCGCGACGAGCGGGCAGCTATCTGCGAGACGCACCGCCTCGTCGAGATCCTTCGCCTCGATGATCGAGAAGCCGATCACGATGTCCTTCGTCTCTGCATACGGCCCGTCAAGCACGTCGCCCTTCGTTACGACGCGCCCTTCGGTCCGGTTGAGTGGATGCCCATACAAGGCAAGGTGGCCGTTTTGCTCCAGCTCGCGAAACCACGCCAAGGTCGAGGCCATCCGCGATTCCAGCTCTTTCGGCGTCGGCGTGCGCGCCTCGCGATACAAAAACACGAATTGACTCATGTTCAGCTCTCTTGCTCCGTGGCCAAATACACTCCGAGGAAATCCAGAAAACGTTCCCACCCTCCAGCGTGCTCGTAGGCGGGCTCATTCGAGCCGAAGTCCTCCTGCCGCACGGTGACGCGGGTGCCAACCTCGCTCGGCTGCAGCAGGTACGTCACCTTCGTCACGCGGCGGCCCAGGGTCGGATGGTCCCAATCGTAGCGCCGCGTTTGCACCAGCCTGCTCGGTGCCTCGACCTGCAGGAATTCGCCGCTCGCGGGGAGCGCGGTTCCATCCGGTAAACGGATGGTCAAGCTCCACGCGCCACCGATGCGCAGGTCGGCCTTCCAGCTCTCGATCGTGTAGGCATCAGGCGCGCCCCACCAGCGCTCGGCTTCGTCCGTGGTCAACGCGCGGAACACGCGCTCCGGCGCGGCGGCGATGTCGAGCGTGGCCAGCACGATGTCTCCGTCGGTAATGGCACGCGCGTCCGGCGCGGCTTTCAGCTGGGCCGTGACCGGGCGACCGATCGCAACTTGGTTTTCAGTGGTCATGAGCCTTCTCCTTGGTGATTGTGGCGGGTGGGTCGACGCGCTGTCCATGGCGAGCGTCACTGTTCGAACCGCGAGAGGTCCTCGCCATTTTTGACCACGCGAAACATTTGGCCGCCAGGTGCCTGGAAGTACAGGTGCTCGGCCCCCGGGATCTCGATCTTGGTCACGCCAAATTCGATGATTCGTTGGCAAAGCTGGCCGGGCTCGTCCGTGCGCAGCTCGAGCCAAATGGACTGCCGGAGCGCTTCCATGCCGGCCACCTCTTCCTGGTAGAGCACGGCGACGAAAAAGTTCTGGTGAAACCGAATGTAGTCGACGTCCTTCGACTCCTTCGTCAACGTGCAGCCGAGCACCCCGCGATAAAACGCGCGAATGCGCTCCTGATCCGCATGCCGCGCCACGATTTTCGAATGATTTCCAATTGAGACTTGAGCCATGTTGGCACCTCCACTCTCGAAACGCGCGGGGGGGGGCGCGGTAGACAATTTTTGGGATGATCCCAAACGTGGAATCGACCGCGTGAATACGCACTACCGATTTCGCTGAGCAAGTCCTCCCGATCGAGATCAGCGAACCTGCTGCTCGATATTCATGCATTCCTCGAAGGCGGCTTGACCATCGTGAGCATCGACGAGACGTTTGACCAGTACGGCGTCATGCGCCTTTGGTAGCCGATCACCGTGGCTTGAGGCGATCGTGCAAAATAGGTGGTACTCGGCACCTACCCGCGACCGATGACGTAGCGGGCCTGCGCCCGCCCCAGGTGCATCACGCTGCAGCCGCTTCCTGGGAGGCGGTTGGCGCGTCGGGAGAGTGGCTGTCGTCGTCGAGCGGTTCGCCTGGCGCGGGATCAGCCGCGTCGAGCTTTGGCTTAGCGCCCAGCGTTCGCGCGACCCGACCGTGAGACGAGGGTTGACCTGAATTCGTTGATGGTGGCCGTGGTACGAGCCGTACGGCGCCGGCGCCGGTGCCGCCCAGTCGACGTCGAACTCGGCCGCTGCAGGCGTCACCAGCGGGGTCCCCCCGCGGCGGCACGAGAGCCTGCGGGCGGCGGCTGGCCCGCAGCGATACGGAAAAAATCGCCGCGCCGTGGAGCGCAGCTGCCACCAGCCGCGAACGTTTCCGGCGACCCCCGCGCCATGGGACGAGGTTAGCGGCCACCGGGGCGTTCGGCACGCCGAGCAGGGTGACGCAAGTTACTGCTGCACCTTCGCGCGCGCTCGCGGCGAGGCCGGCCGCGTTGGGATTAAGGACCATCGCGTCGAAGAACGCCTCGCGGAGCGGAGACAGCGCTGGAATGGGAGGTGCCGATCGCCAATGGCTCGGATTCGGCAATTGCTGATAGCCTGCCGACCATGAGCCCAATCTCGAAAGCACTCGTCGCTCAAACCGTCGCCGCCATCGCTCCACCGCCAGTGTCGGCCGAGCGCGTTCGGAAAGAAATTGGGAGCATCGGCGCTCACCAACTTCCTGAACTTGTGGGCGTTCTGAAGGAACTCGTAAACGATGGGGAGCTTATTGAGCACGCCCCCGATGCGTTCGAACACCGAACACCAACGTGATCGGTTTGCGGCTCCGTAGACATTCGCAGGTTTGAGCGAAGCGCGATCGGCCATTTTGCTGGGCGAGCGCGAGCACCGTTCGGACGAGTAAGCGCCCCGCGCCTTGGCCTTGAGCGCTCTCGGCGACGGCGAGTCGGGCGAGCCGCAGGATCGGGGTTGGATGCTTGGGCAGGAGCTTGCGCTTCGTCGCGGGCATCGAGACGGGTGAGAGCTCGGAGGCTGCCACTGTCACGTATCAGCCGATCCCGCCCCCTCCGTCGACGGTAATGTAGGTGGTGCCAATGTGGTTTTGGCCAGCGTAGCGAGCGAAGAAACGATCCAGATCTGCGTTTCCGCAACCGAAGCAAGAGCGGTCGTCCTCCGGCGAGAGCCTCCGAACCTCGAGCGGCACGGCTAGCTCAGGGTTCGCCAGTGACGGGCTTGCCAGCCATCAAGTCGCGCAGCGCTTTGGTGGGTTTGCGTGGCTTCTTAACGAGCTCACCAACCTTCTCGAAAGAGTCGGCCGTCACGATGATGCGAGGCGGGATCACGATGTCCGCTGGGAGCCCGCGCAGAGCCTGCAGGTGACCGGGGTTTGCACGGGCGTGTGCGTACCGGGCTCCAAGCAGTGTGTAGGGAACGGCACGCGAACGTGCAGCGCAGACGGCACTTTGCTCGAACGGGGCCTGAGCGAGGGAACGAGAGCGGGGCCGGGAGTGCACCGAAGCAACGCGCACCGGCCCGAACGGAAGACATCGTAGTCATGAAGGCGATTGCAATGCGGCCGCGCGACATTGCCGACATTGGAGCAATTTTGGACGGCGGGCACGAGCTGAACTTGAAGCGCATCCACCGGGTACTGAAGACCTTCACGGAAGCGTTGGAGAGCGACGACTCTGCGCAGAGCTCGAACGTCTCCTGACCCACCATCGCCGCGGCTGTTTACCTACCAGGCGGTGACCACGTCCCGCGCGGAGACCGTCGTCCCCGTCGCACTGCCAAGGGCAAGAGCGACGGCCTGATGCCTGACAAACCTACAAAGTGCGATCTGATGCGCTGGATCTGTGACGATGCGCGGGACCTGCGGCCGACGCTTTCCTGGCTCCACCGTGACGGCCGAAGTGATATAGTCCGGGTAGTCATGATCCGAAATCGTTGGCCTGCGGCAATTGCGCTGTGTGCGCTAGCTGGCTCATTCGTTTCTCTCGGTTGCTCGAGCTCAGTGGGGCCCGGCGTCGGTGCGTCGCACGGTGGGGGTGGAGGCGCGGCCCAGGCCGGCGCAGCC
>OLLW01000317.1_pt1 | contig 33337 bp, 26 predicted proteins | sample 1604611 | NCBI WGS metagenome assembly OLLW01 (sample SAMEA104055725, study PRJEB20765) | soil metagenome | biome: Arctic tundra; feature: Polygonal ground; material: soil | place: USA | collected 2011-09 | depth 0-0.5 m | reverse complement strand
ATTGCTAAATTATAACGCTATTACGCAGTGCGCCGATCGGCCTCATTTCGACACGTTTCGCATGGCGTTTCCGCGACCCCAAAAATGAACCCCCGAAGCTCCGTCAGGAGTCGGGGGTCAGAATTCGGGCAGTGCTACGGCCGCTCGCGTCAATTTTAGCAGAGCCGCGAGCTTTCCGGCCCGAGGTCCTGTCAGTGTCTACTCTCAGAAGTCCCGCATCTGCCGGCGGATTTTGCCGATGGCCTGCTCTTGTAGCTGGCGGATGCGTTCGCGCGAGAGGTTGTACTTGTCGCCGATCTCTTTCAGCGTGAGCTCGTCCTCGTTGTCCAGGCCGAAGCGCCAGCGAATGATGCGCGACTCGATCGGCGTGAGGGTATCCAGCAGGCGCTTCACTTCCTCCGCCCACTTTTGGTTGGCGAGGCTTTCGTATGGCGAAAGTGAATTCTCTTCCACCAGGAAATCGATGAAGCGACGGCCGTCCTCGTCGCCCACAGGGCGGTCGAGGGAGAACGGAGTGTCCGCGTACAGATCTCGAACCTTGTCGAGCTTGTCGCGGGGAACGCCGGTTTCCTTCTCGAGCTCTTCGATCGAGGGCTCTTTGCCGGTGCGGGCGATGATGGTCTGGGTGGCACGCGCGACGCGGTTATACGTGTCGAGCATGTGCACCGGGATGCGCACGGCTCGGCCCTTGTCAGCCAAGGCGCGGCTGATGGCATGCCGAATCCACCACGAAGCGTAGGTGGAGAAGCGGTAGCCGCGTGCGTGGTCGAAGCGCTCGACCGCCTTCATCAGGCCGATGTTGCCTTCTTGAATCAGGTCGATCAGGGGCAGGCGACCGCGGTTGTAGCGCCGCGCGATGCTGACCACGAGTCGCAGATTCGCCTTCACGAAGCGGTTCTTCGCGTGGCGTTGCTTGGTGTCGCTGGTCTTCACGCGCTCGAGGTAGCGGCGGTACGCCTGAGTGTCGGGCACCACCACGCGTTCCGGATCTTCTTCCGGTGCGTCGTTCACGACGTCCCGGGCGGCGCGGTTGGCGTTCGACATCCAGATGCGGTCAGAGTCCGGTAGGCGAATGTCGCGTGCGAGCGTCTCGGTCAGCTCCGTCCATTGCCGCAGTTGATCCGCGTGCAGCTTCGAACGCTGCTTCCGGTACACCTTGGTCAGCCGGCGGAGCTCCGTGACCTGGCTGAGCTCGGGGCGCTCTTCGGGGTTCATCGAGCCGACGTCGCGCTCGAGCTGCTCCAGCACGTGCTCGGCCGCGGGGATGTAGGCCAGGAGCGCCGCCCAGTGATCGACCTCGGCGCTCTCCACCGCTTGCGCGGCTTGCAGCTCTTCGTCTGGACCCATCACCTGATGCGTCGCCATCTCGCGGAAGTAGCGAGACAGCATCGAATCACTCGAGCCGTCGATCACGCCCGCGGCCGGCGCCTCGGAGGCAAAGCCGCCGGCGTCCGCGGCCAGGTCCGGCGTCTCTTCCGGACCGTCTTCGGACGGGGAAGATTCCGAAGAAGCCCCCTGAGGCGACCGACGAACGGCCGTGTCCTCTACCGAGTCTTCGCGGTATTGTTGGGTCGTGTCTTTCGCTGGAGCGGTCTTGTTGGACATGGCTGCCTTGCGGGGGGTGGGGGACGGACTGGAGCTGGTGCTCGAGGGTGTGCTGCCCGGCTTGGGCCGCGCCGACGGTTCGGGCGGGCCCGAATGGGTTCCTGGGGCGGGGCTGGTGCGGGTCATGGAGGGGCTTTTCAGCAAGTTACGTGCCGGGGTTTTGACGACCGCCTTGGCTGCTTCCCTACTGAGATGCGCCGGGGCGCACAGTTTTTTCGCCCCCGACGGCGGGGCTGGCGTTTTGGCTTGGGGAGCTCGGGAGGTCATGGGCACACCAGAATCAAAAACTCTTCAATTTACAGTACGTTCAACTTGCCGAAACAGATTCATCGAATTCGCTGGCCGGAGGGCCTATTTCAAAAATCGGCAGAAAGCGCCTTGACTGAGGCAAAGGGCGACGGCTAGGGGCCGCGCTTGTTAGACAAAGTCTACGGCTCAATCATTCCTGTCCGTTAGATCCGCCGACGAAAATCGTACTCATTGATGTCAGGCTCCGGAGCCTCGCCGTCAAGGTGGCGCGTTGGGAACGGTGTAGGCGTGACTGCCTGCGCACTGCTCCCCGCAAGATTTGCGGTGTGAGCCATTCGGCACACCAGTTGGCAGCTCGCAACGCATCCACGATCAGAATGTCGCGGCGAGCGCCCGCCGATCATTTCCGTAGTCCGCGTCCGGCAACGAGACGGCCAGACGTCTCACCCTGCGGTTGTTACGGCTTGTTTCTAACCAGGAGGAATTCTGTTTGGGAGACAAACAAGAAGTACCCGGACGCTGCCTACTCCACGCAAGTTTGCGCGACGTAGGCTCTCGCTGAACCTTCAACGCGAGCTGCTCAGAACTGCGCGATGAAGCGCGGATCGTTCTCGAACAAGAGCCGGATGTCGGGGATGTTGTAGCGAAGCATCAACACGCGCTCGACGCCCATTCCGAAGGCGAAGCCGGTGTAACGCTCCGGATCGATTCCGCAGTCCGTGAGCACGTCCGGGTGAATCATTCCGCAGCCCAAGATCTCGAGCCAACCCGTGCCTTTGCACACGCGACACGTCGCGCGCGAGCCGTCTTCGACGTTGCAGAACACGCAACCCACGTCCGCTTCGGCGCCGGGCTCGACGAACGGGAAGTAACTAGGACGGAAGCGCACCGGGGTGCTCGGGCCGTACAGCCTGCGCGCGAACTCGGTGAGCACGCCTTTCAGCTCCGCGAAGCTCACCTTCTCGTCGACCAAGAAGCCTTCGATCTGGTGGAACATCGGAGAGTGCGTTACGTCGTCGTCGCGACGGAAGACGCTGCCACCGCTCACGATCGCCATGGGCGGCGTGTGCGTGCTCATCTCACGCACTTGCACATTGCTGGTGTGGGTGCGCAGCAAGACGCGAGCGTCAGGCGGCGCGCCGTGCACCTTCACCCAAAAGCTGTCTTGCATGTCCGTCGCCGGGTGATCGGGCGGGAACGCCAGCTTGGTGAAGTTGTGCTCTTCGAGTTCGATCTGCGGCCCCCAGGCGATCTCAAAGCCGAGCGAACGGAAGATGTCCAAGATCTCGTTCGTGACTTGGGTGATCGGGTGGTGGTGGCCGCGCTCGGCGGCTCGCCCGGGCAAGCTCATGTCGAACGGCGGCGCGTCGAGGTCCGCGGTGCGAAGCGCGCTCAAGAGCGCGCTGAGCCGTGCCTCGAACGCCGACTCGACCTCGGCCCGGACGCCGTTCACGCGCTCGCCAAGCTCCCGCCGCTTATCCGCGGGCTGCTGGCCCAGGCCGCGCAAAATAGCGGTCAGCTCGCCTTTTTTGCCAAGAATCTCGGCTTTGGCGAAGCGCAGCTCCTGCTCGGTCGTGGCCGCGTCGAAAGCGGCGCGCGCGCGCGGCGCGAAGGCTGCAAGGCCCGCCTCGATATCGAGCGTCCCGTCAGACATGACAGAGGACTCGGCGACGGACGCCGTTTACTTGGCGACGGCCAGGGCCGCGAGCTTGGTGAACGCGCTCGTGTCGTTCACCGCGATATCCGCGAGGATCTTGCGGTCGAGCTCGAGACCGGACTTCTTTAGGCCGGCGATCAAGCGCGAATAGCTGGTGCCGTTGGCGCGCGCGGCCGCGTTGATGCGGGCGATCCACAGCACGCGGAAATCGCGCTTGCGGAGCTTCCGTCCGGCGTAGGCATACTGCCAGGATTTCCACAAAACCCGCATCGCTTGGCGATAGCGGTTCTTGCGGCCTCCGAAAAAGCCTTCGACCTGGTCCAGCACGCGCTTGTGGCGGCGGCGGGGCGACGGACCTCGTTTGACACGCGACATTCTAAATTCTCCTGAACTCTAGGCTCACCGCTCACCCATAGGGGAGCATAATCTTGACTCGGTGCTCCATGGCCGAATCGACCATGTCGTTGTCGCGTAGGCGACGACGGCGCTTGCGCGACTTGCCGATCAACCCGTGCTGTGCGTTGCCCTTGGAGCGGCGAACGCGACCAGTTCCGGTCACTTTGAAGCGCTTGGAAGCCGCTTTGTTGGTCTTCATCTTCGGCATGGGAATTCGACTCCGAGAAGCGACGGCGTTTCGCGCCTTCGCAAAGCCGGCGTGCGGACGAACCGCAAAAGGGGCCGGGGGGCGGACTTATGAACGAACCTTAGTAGCTCGTCAAGCCTTCGCCGTAGGCCGTTTCCTGTTTCCATCCCCTTCCATCTCCCGTCAGCCGACGAGCCGGGGCGGAGCAGCCGCCCGCCGCCCTTTGGGGTGAGGTGCCAACCTCGTCCTATTGTTTCCGGAGGGCCGATCGAATGCCGCTGTCAGCGCAATTCGACCGCCTTTGGAAGGGCTGCTCGCGTGACGCTTGGCAGGGCGCCCGGCGCGCCGCGAGAGGTGACGGAATCGTGAGCTTTTCCGGGGTTCCGGTTTTTAGCGCGAGGCCCGCACAGGCGTGTGGTAAGGGCGCTCCTCGATGCCGCGTCGGAACGATATCCGCAAGATTCTTCTCCTTGGTTCTGGCCCGATCGTCATCGGGCAAGCCTGCGAATTCGACTACTCCGGGACCCAGGGAGCCAAGGCCCTGACCGGGCTTGGTTACGACGTGGTGCTGGTGAACTCGAACCCAGCGACCATCATGACGGACCCCGAGCTGGTCCGACGCACCTACGTCGAGCCGCTCACGGTAGAGACGGTCACGGCGATCATCGAGCGCGAGCGCCCGGATGCGCTTCTGCCGACCTTGGGCGGGCAGACCGCCCTGAACCTCGCGCTCGAGCTGCACGATAAGGGGGTGCTCTCGAAACACGGCGTGCGTCTGATCGGCGCGCAGGTCGACGCGATCCGCAAGGCCGAGGATCGCATCCTGTTCAAGGACGCGATGACCGCCATCGGTCTGGAGTCGCCAGTCTCGGCGCATTGCGAGAACCTGGAGCAGGCACTCGCGGTGGTCGAGAAGACTGGCTACCCGGTGATCTTGCGGCCCAGCTTCACCATGGGTGGCTCGGGTGGCGCAGTCGTAGAAAACGCCGAGGAGCTCGGGCCCAAGCTCGAGTGGGCGCTCGTGCAATCGCCGACGCACCAGGTGCTGGTCGAAGAGAGCTTGATCGGTTGGAAGGAATACGAGCTCGAAGTAATTCGCGATTCGGCGGACAACTTCATCGTCATCTGTTCGATCGAAAACCTCGACCCGATGGGCGTGCACACGGGTGACTCGATCACCGTCGCCCCGTCGATGACGCTTACGGACCGCGAATACCAGCGTCTGCGTGATGCCGCGCGCGGCGTGATGACCGAGATTGGCGTAGAGACCGGCGGCTCGAACGTGCAGTTCGCGATCGACCCCGAGACCGGTCGCGTGCTGGTGATCGAAATGAATCCGCGCGTGTCCCGCTCGAGCGCTCTAGCCTCCAAGGCCACCGGCTATCCGATCGCCAAGATCGCGGCCAAGCTTGCGGTCGGTTTCACGCTCGACGAGCTCGAAAACGATATCACCGGCACGAGCGCCGCGTTCGAGCCGACGATCGATTACGTGATCGTGAAGTGGCCCCGCTTCGCTTTCGAGAAATTCCCGGGCTCCGACGCTCGTCTCGGCACGCAGATGAAGAGCGTCGGCGAGGCGATGTCCATCGGTCGCACGTTCCCGGAGGCCCTACAGAAAGCTGCTCGCTCGCTCGAGACCGGCAAAGCGGGCTTCGTGAGCCTGTTCGATCGCATCGACTACCGCAACTTGAAGTTTTCGCCGGACGCCGCGCGCAACTTGGCGCACGACGCGCCGCCCTTGGCCAAGCCGAAGCCGACATTGCCTCCGCCGGTCGGTGATGAGCTGTGGGCCGCGCTCGAGACGGCCGTGCGCGTGCCCACCGCGGAGCGCTTGTTCTACGTGGGAGACGCGCTGCGGCACGGCATCTCCCCGGAGCGCCTGCACAAGATCACCGGTATTGACCCGTGGTTCTTGGCTCAGCTCGACCGCATCGTGAAGCACGAGCAGGTGATCAGGAACGCGCCCACGCTGGACGCCGATCTACTTCGCCAAAGCAAACGCCTCGGCTTCAGTGACGTGCAGATAGGAGCGCTCCGCAATCAGCCGTCGGAGGCGATTTTCAAATTGCGCGACGAGTTGGGCGTGCGCGCCGTGTTCGCGCGCGTCGACACCTGCGCCGCCGAGTTCCCGGCCAAGACCCCTTACTTGTACTCGACCTACGAGACCGAGTCCGAAGCGGACGTCTCCGACAAGAAGAAGGTGATCATTCTGGGTGGCGGCCCGAACCGCATCGGTCAGGGGATCGAGTTCGACTATTGCTGCTGTCATGCCGTCTTCGCCCTGCGTGAGCTCGGGCTCGAGACGATCATGGTCAACTGCAACCCGGAGACGGTGTCGACCGACTACGACACCTCCGATCGCCTATATTTCGAGCCGCTGACGCTGGAAGACGTGCTGGCGATTTGTCGCGAGGAAGCCTCCAAGGGCGAGCTGCTCGGCGTGATCGTACAGTTTGGCGGGCAGACTCCGCTCAAGCTCAGCGTTCCGCTCGAGCGCGCGGGCATCAAGCTGCTCGGGACCACTGCCGACGCCATCGACCGCGCCGAGGATCGCGAGCGCTTCGACGCGCTGCTCACCAAGTTGAGCCTGAAACGGCCGCGCGCAGGCATCGCCCGCTCGATCGAAGAAGCCCGCAGGATCGTGACCGAGATCGGCTTCCCGGTGCTGGTTCGCCCGAGCTACGTGCTCGGGGGCCGCGCCATGATGACCTGCTGGTCGGACTCCGAGCTCGACGCGTACGTGCAGCTCGCGATCGACGCCGCGCGCGAAGAGGGCGGTTCGCAGATCCTGCTCATCGATCAGTTCTTGAAGAACGCTACCGAGGTCGACGTTGACGTGGTGTGCGACGGCAAGCGCGCCGTGATTGGCGGCGTGATGCAGCATATCGAAGAAGCCGGGGTTCACTCGGGCGACTCGACCAGCGTGCTGCCCCCGCACACGCTCGACAGCGAGGTGGTCGCGCGCATCGAAGAGCAAGCCAAGCAGCTGGCCTTGGAGATCGGTGTCGTCGGGCTGATGAACGTACAATTCGCGGTAAAGGACCGGGAAGTGTACGTGCTGGAGGTCAACCCTCGTGCGTCACGCACCGTGCCATTCGTAGCCAAAGCGACTGGACGACCGCTGGCCAAGATTGCCGCCAAAGTCATGGTCGGCAAAACGCTGGACGAGCTCGGTATCTTCGACCGCGCGCCGCCCATGCACGTCGCCGTCAAAGAGTCGGTGTTCCCGTTCCAGAAGTTCCCCGGCGTCGACACCATCCTCGGCCCCGAGATGCGCTCTACGGGTGAGGTCATGGGTATCGCCGGAAGCTTCGCGCTCGCGTTCAGCAAATCGCTGGCCGCGTCCAGCGTGCGCTTGCCGGACCACGGGGTCGCCTTCATCAGCGTCAAAGACGACGACAAAGAGATCGCCTGTCAGGTCGCCCGCCGGCTGCGTAATCTCGGCTTCAAGATCATGGCTACGGGCGGCACCGCGACCGCGATTGCTCGCTCACGCATTCCGGTCGAGCGCGTGAACAAGGTGCTCGAGGGCTCGCCGCACGTGGTGGATGCGATTCACGACGCGCGCGTGCAGCTCGTAATCAACACCACGCAGGGCGCCAAGGCGATTGCCGACAGCTATTCGATTCGCCGCAACGCGCTGCTCTCCAACGTGCCCTACTTCACGACCATGGCGGCTGGCGCCGCGGCCGTTGACGCGCTCGAGGTGAGCTCGCTCTTGGCCAAGCGTGGCGAGCTCGTAAAGAGCCTGCAGGAATGGCACTCGCGTTCCGCTGAAGGCGAATAATCTCCAATAGTTCTCGGGTTTTGACGAGCAGTGCTCGCCGGCCTGGGGCTTTGCTACACTGGCCCGCGTGCGGCACCGCTATCCCTTCGACGCTTTGCATTGGCTGCGCCAGAAGCGCGTCGACCAGCAGGCGGCGGTGGTTAGCGAGCGAGCGGCCCGCACCGCGCAGGCCAAGCGGGATGAAGTGCGCGCCGGAGCGGATCGCGCGAGCACCGAGCGCGCGATCGACCAGCTCTCTCACGCCGAGCAGGTACGCTTGCGCGACGGGTTAGTGCGTGCGGGCGAGCTTGCCACCGTTGGGGATTGGCGAAAAGGCGCGGATGCGGAGCTGAAGCTGAGGGCCGAGCGCGAAGAGCGCGCTCGCGAGGCGCGCGCCTCTGAAGTCATTGCCGAGACCCAGGCGCGACAAAAGCTCGGCGCCGTGAGCAACGAAGCCAAGATCATCGATACGCATCGCGGTGATTGGCAGGCGGAACGAAATGCCGCCCGCGAGCGTTCCGAAGAAGAAGCCGTTCTAGAGCAATGGACCGCCGCCAACTACCCGCCGCGTCGTGGCTGATGTCGCCACGAACGTTGGCATGGGCCGCGCTCCCGCTCGCGGCATTGCTGGTGTACTGCGAAGCCCGCCAGGTTCCGGAGGGGCCAAAGGCGAAGGCCCCGCCGTTTCGCGTCGCGGCAGCGCCTTCGGCGTCGCCACCGGTGCCCAGCGCCGTATTCTCACTGAGTGACTTTCGCCCGCTGCTGACGCTGCCGAGCTTGTCGACCGTGTCTGCGGCGCTCGACGCAGGCACACCAGCAGCGGCGGCGCGCGAGCTGGAAAACGAGCTCGAGAAGTCTCCCGCGCCGCCGGATCAGCGATTTCGTTACGATTTCTTGTTGGCGCGTCTGTACGAGCAGGGGTCGCAATTCGCGCCCGCGCTGGCCGCCTATGCGCGAGTTAGCGCGGGCACTTCCGAGCTAACCAACTACGGGCGCGTTGCTGAAGCGCGCATGCTGCTGGCGCTCGGTCGAGCGAAGGAGGTCGAAGCGCGGCTGGCTCGAGTTCCGGAAGACGAGCCCGTGGCGCGACTCAAATGGCCGGTGCTCGCCGACGCTGCGCGCTTGATGGGCGACCGCTCGGCGGCCATCGCCGCTTACGGGCATGTGCTCGCGGCCATGCCAGCGAGCAGTGATCGCGCCGACTACGAGCTGCGCCTTGCAACCACGCTCGTGGATCCAAGCGCACCGGGTAACGCCGATCACTCGGCTGAGCTCGTGCAAGCGCTCGACTTGTCTCGACAGATTCAGAATCAACCTAACGCGTCGCGGGCTACGCTGACTGCAGCTCACGCGCTCGAGGCGCGCGCGCTGGCCGCGCTGCCGGAGGGGCTGCGCAGCGAGCACGCGCAGCGCAGCGCAGCGGATCGCCTGGAACAAGCTCGCGCGCTGTTCGACGCGCGGCGCTTCAGTGACGCGCGAGCGTCCGCTGACGAAACTTTGAGCGCTCTGCCCGAGGCCGAGCACAAGACTAGCGTCGGCTGCGAGCTCCAGTTCCTGCTCGGCAAGGCGCTGGCCTCCACGCGCGCTTACGATCGCGCGGGCGACGTTTTTGAGGCATTGCTCAATCAGTGCGACGACGCCGATTTACGCGCGCGCGCCCAATTCATGGCCGGGAAGGCTGCGGCGAGTGACGGCCAGCACATGTTGGCCGTGAAGCGTTTCGCCGCGCTCGAGCAAGACGCGCCCAGCAACTCGCTCGCCGACGACGCTCGCTACTACGGCGCGCTTTCCTATCTCGAGGCGGGTGTCGAGGCGCGCTTCACCGATCTCCTGACCTCCCTGCCCGACGACTACCCGGACGGTGACATGGTGGTCGAGGGTTCGTTTCGGCTAGCGTTGCGGCGGCTCGACAAACAGGATTTTCAGGGTGCGGCGCGCGTGCTGGAGCGCGTGCTCGACAACAAGTTCAGCACCGGAGCGCGTGCCGCAGATTTTGCTGGCCGAGAGCGCTACTTCCACGCCCGCGCCCTGGCCGCGATCGGCGAGCGCCAGCCCGCGCTCACCGAGTACGAAGCGCTGATTGCCGATCTACCGTTCAGCTACTACATGCTGAGCGCGTACAGCGCGCTCGCCTCGGCGGATGCTGCGCGTGCGCAGGCTGCGCTGACCTCGGCTCTGGCTGCGGTACCCAGCGCGCCCGTGCTGGTCACGAATCGTCCCGAGTTTTCTGGGCCTGGATTTGCGCGGGCCTTGGAGTTGTTCGGTGTCGGAGATCTGGATGACGGCGCCCGTGAGCTCGACGCACTCGGCCTGGCAGAGAGCTCCCGCCCCGAGATCTTGTGGGGTTTGTCTAAGCTATACGCAGAGGCCGGATCCCCCAAATTGTCACATGCGGCGGCGCGGCGCGCGCTATCCGGATCGCCTTCGAGCTGGCCGGCAGACGCCTGGATAGACGCTTGGAAGCTGGCGTTTCCTTCGCCGTATCAGGACATCGTTCAACGGGAGTCGAAGCGAACCGGCCAGAACCCCGCGCTGATCTACGCCATCATGCGTGAAGAATCGGCGTTCGATCCAGACGCTGAAAGCCCGGCGGACGCCTATGGCTTGATGCAGCTGATCGTGCCGACGGCGAAGACTATGGCTCGCCCGCTGGGTCTGCCGTTCGACCGCGCCTCGCTGAAGCGTCCGAGTGTCAACGTCGCGCTGGGCTCGAGCGTGCTTGCGAAATATGCGGCATTGTTCCCGGAGAACGCGCTGCTGGCCATCCCGGCGTACAACGCGGGTCCGAATAACCCGAAGCGCTGGCTGCGAGAACGCCCCGACGCCGACTTCGACATCTGGGTGGAGCTGATCCCGTTCGTCGAGACTCGCCGCTACATCAAGCGGGTTCTTTCGAGCCGCGCGGCCTACGCATTCTTGTATCAGCGCGGCGACTTCGAGGCCTTCGCTCGTTTGCCGAGCAAGGTTCAGTAGCCTGTCGCGAAGTCCGAGTTGACGCCCCCCGCTTCTGGCGCGAAAGTTTCGGCCCATGGCACGAACCCCCTCTCGCATGCTCGCGCTGGGCACTCAGATCCCGGACTTTTCCCTACCCGACACCGTGACCGGGAAGGTGTTTGATTCGAGGACACTCGTCGGCAAGCCCTCGGTGGTGTTCTTCATCTGCAATCACTGCCCGTTCGTGAAGCACATTCGCTCGGGCATCGCCGACTTTGGCCGCTTCTGCCAAGAGCGTGGAGCGCGCCTGGTGGCCGTGAGCTCGAATGACGCCGTCGCCTACCCCGCGGACGCGCCTCCGGCCATGGCGGTGGAAGCTAGGGAGGCCGGTTACGTGTTCCCGTACCTCTATGACGAGTCGCAGTCGGTAGCGCGCGCGTTCGACGCCGCTTGCACTCCGGACCTGTATATTTTCGACGGGCACGGCAAACTCGCCTACCGCGGTCAGTTCGACGGCGCGCGCCCCGGCAACGACGTGCCCGTTACAGGTCGCGATGCGCGTGCGGCCGTCGATGCGTTGCTCTCCGGGGTTGCGCCTTCGGTCGACCAGATCCCGAGCATCGGCTGCAACATCAAATGGAAGCAGGGCTGAGTCGTCTCGACGCCGTGCATCCAGCAGTGCTCAGGCGCGCGCCGCGAGTCGTGTCGGGGCGCCGCCACCGCTGGCCATGTCGCGAGCAATGCGGCGCCAGTCTTCGAGCTGGTGCGCCACGCCGAGCGTGCGTAAGTACGGGAGGTCGAGCGCGATCGCGCGCGCCGGTACTTCTTCGAGCGCCGGCACGTCAGGGTTGACGGACAGCAGATTGCTTACATACAGCGCTCCGGCCGCGTCGAAGATGCGCGCGCCCGCGACAGGCTCCAAGTGGTGCGCGACAGCTCGTACTATCTTGGTCGGTAGGCCCCACAGGCCCAGCAGGTAGCCGCCGACTTCGGCGTGCGTGGAGCCGAACAGCTCGAGCTCGGCTTCGTACAGTGGGGACTTCCCGCGTGAGCTGGTAGAGAGCGCGATCGAAAAGCGCTGCGGGGCACGCGCAGCGAAGATCAGCTGCCCGACGTCTTGCAGCATGCCCGCGATCAGCACGTTGTCTCCGCCCGACTCATGCCCGAGCAAGCGCTTGGCGAGCTGAGCGGCGCCGAGCGAGCGCTTTTGCACGGCGTCGATCGAAAATTCCGGAATTGCCTGAGAAACAGGGAACATTTTCGAGACTTCGGTGGACAGCACGAGGGCCTTGATCACCTCGACACCGAGGAACGCGACGGCCCCACCGATGGAGCTGACTTGTCGCGGTAGCCCGTAGAACCCTGAGCTCACCAGCTGGATGACGCGCGCCGAAATCGCGATGTCGCGCTCGACGATGTCCGCGACCGTGCGCGAGCTGGCGTGCGGGTTGCTGAGCGCATTGGTGATCTCGACATAGGTGCGCGGCGCTGACGGCAATTCGTTGCTGCCGCCCACCATTTGCCGTAGCTCCGGCCGGTTGAGGATGCCGCGAATACCGCACGCGTTGTCCAGCGTGCTCTTGAGCAGTTGTGCGTCGCACGGTTTGGCGATGAATTGATGCGCGAGCGGTAGGGTCGTGCGCAAGACGTCGAGGCCGGTGTGGCCCGAGAGCAGGATACGCACCATGCCTGGGTGCAATTCTTGAACGCGCCGCAGCAACGTCGTGCCGCTCATGCGCGGCATGTGGGCGTCGACCAAGATCACGTCGAAGGGCTGCTGCGCGAGTCGGTCGAGCGCCGTTTCGCCGTCAGTGACAAAGTGAAGCTGCCAGGACGACTCTTGCGCGTATCGCTTCAAGACCCGCTCGATGCTGCGCAGGATCAGGTCGTCGTCGTCGACGAACAGGATGCGCCTGACATCTGCTGCGCGCCGGCTGCTGCGTCGTTCAGAGGTCGGCGGGAACTGACTGGTGCTTGCTGGCATTGCCCCTGACAGGGAAATAACGGCTGCCGCCCGAGCAGCTTGAGCAGAACCGTCTCATTCGGGGCCACTTCTTGGCAGATTTGCTTCACCAGGCGCGAGCTTCCCGTTTAACCTGAACGGACGTTGCCCAACTTCGTCCTGTCTGGCTGCGCGTTCGCGCTGCTGCTCGCGCCGTGCCTGTCGACGGCGTCGCCGAGTGCGCCGTTTCCGGTGGTCGACCTACACGTCGACCTCTCCTATCAATTCAATTTCAAGAATAAGGATTTCGCGTCCAGCGCCGGTCAGTTCTCGACGCGCGCGCTGCAGCGCGGCGGAGTGGCGGGTGTGGTCCTGCCGCTGTTCGTGCCGCGCGACGCATCGCCGGACGGCCCGCGCGTCTTCGACCTCGAGCGCTCGTACGCGCGAGTGAGCCAGGCGTTACTCCACACGCCACCGTTTGCTCCGGCTGGCTGCAGCGCGAAACCCGGCAGCGTGCGGACCTTCTTTGCGTTCGAGGGCTCGGGGCAGCTCGCCTCCGACCCGGACGCGCTCGTCACCTGGGCTGCGCGCGGGCTGCGCATTGTCGGTCTGGTGCACACCTACGCGAACGAGCTGGCAAGCTCGTCGGGCGATGCCCCACCGAAGACGTTCGGCTTGACCGAGCGCGGTCGCGCCTTCGTCCGGCGCACGTTCGCGTTGGGTCTGATCGTCGATGTGTCGCACGCTTCGGATCGCGCAGTCGCGGATGTGCTCGCGCTGGCCACGGAAGCGCACGGGGTCGTAGTCGCGACGCACTCGAACGCGCGTGCGCTCGCCGGCCACCCGCGAAACCTCACAGACGAGCAGCTGCGCGGGATAGCCGAGACTGGCGGCGTCATCGGCGTGAACTTTCATGGCCCGTTCTTGGCGCGCGGCCGCCGTGCGACGCTGAGCGACGTCGTGGCCCAGGTGCAGCACTTGACGCGGGTAGCCGGACTGGACCACGTGGCGATCGGCTCGGATTTCGAGGGTGATATCCACCCTCCAGCAGAGCTTGCCGATGCCAGCCGATTTCCTCGCCTGAGCGCTGCGCTCGCCAAAGCCGGCTTCGACGAACAATCGGTGCGTAAGATCTTCGCGGACAACGCGCTGCGCGTACTCTGTCCTCGGAATCTCTTGAGCCCGCCCTGACGGAGCTTCCACGAGCACGAGCGCGCGGCTGCTTTACAGCGCGGGCGGGGCTTGATAGAGCGAAAAATCCTATGGCCACGCTCGAAGCCCGCTGTCTAGACGCCTTCCCCAATTGGCTCCGTTCGCTCGCGGACGACGCTCGAGCCCTAGCCTCGGTGCTCGAAGCCGACGCACCGGACACCGCGCAGCGCCGCTCCGCCGCCGTCCTCAACTACCTGTTCAAGTCGCTCGACCTGATCCCCGATGGGCTCGAAGATCTCGGCTTCATAGACGACGCATTCGTTGCGCGCGCCGCAGCAGAATCCGTAAAGCTCGAATCTGAAGGTTCGCTCGCCGCCGACTCGACCGGTACCCTTGCCCGCCTCGCCGACGAGGCCGAGCTGGTCCGCGAATTCCTAGGCAACGAATACGGCCGCCTCGCCCGTTACGTCGACGGCCTCGAGAAGGGCTCGGCTCGCGGCCGCACCGTGAGCGCAATTCTAAACGACCCTGCCCTCCGCGCCGACTTCGTGCGCGAAGTCAAAGAGTGGGCAGACGGCTATGCCGTGCCGAGCTTCACGCGAGACGAGAGAAACCTAGTGAAGCTAAGGTCTTTCTTGCTCGCAAAATTGCCGGCCTGATTCGGGATTCTATTGCGTTGATGGTCATTGCGCCAGGCCCCCCGTGTGTCGTCAAAGCCTTCGGCGTCCGAGATCGCTCCCGCCTTCTCTCTCTCGAACCAGTTCAGGCGCCGGCTCCTCTCCGGTGCGCGCGCAGCGCCGCACGCCTCGCGCCCCAGCGCGCGCCATACAGTTCAGCCGCATGCCCGGAACCAAGCGAAAAGTCTTGGAAGACTCCCCCGTCGGGGATCACGAAGCGCGTCAGATCGCGACTATCAGCGAACAAGGCTAGGCCCATAAGGCTGACCGGCTCGCTTCGAGACACCCGAAGGGATGCACAGGCGCATGCGATCTCGCAGCGCAGGACCAGCGGCCACGCGCTTCACGACGCCACTCGGCAAGAAGCAAATCAATCCGAAACGGTGAGGAAAACTTAACCAGTCCCCAACATCCCCGCCGCCTTCAGCCCCAACGCGCTCTGCGGGGTGTACATATCTGGTGCGCGAAGATTGAAAGAGCTCTGCGGCTCGTGGCCCTCCAACACAAGCTCTAGGTCCACGATCATCTCTTGCGCGGACTGGTAACGGTTCACTGGGTTCTTGCGCATGGCTTTGAGGACGATGCCTTCGATGCGCGGATCGAGGTCGTCGCACAGCCAGGAGAGCGGCGGCGTGGGTGAGAGGAGCTGGTGGCGCAAGAGAGTCATGCTGACCTTGAGATCGAAGGGGAGCTGACCGGTGAGCATGCGGAACATCACCACCCCGAGAGCATACACATCGGTGCGCCCGTCGACTGGATCCCCGAGGACTTGCTCGGGTGCCATGAACTGCGCCGTGCCGCGGATGGCGTGCACTTCGCCGAGCACACCATGACCTGCCACCTCGGCCAAACCGAAATCCAGGATTTTGAGGCTCTTTCTAGCGCCGTTGGGCGAGGTCAGAAACAGATTGTCGGGCTTGATGTCGCAATGAACGATGCCGATCTGGTGCAGCGCGGACAGGCCCGCCGCTGCTTGCGCGGCGAGCGATAGCGTCGCGCGAGTCGACATCTGCCCCTTGCGATGAAGCAAGTCGGCCATCAGCTCGCCGCGCAATACTTCCATTATCATGTAGGGCGTGCCGGGGTTTGGATCGCGCACGGCCAGCGTTTTGACTACGTTCTCGTGCTTCACGGCCAATGCTGCGCGTGAGCCGACCAAGAAGTGAGCGCGGAGGACGCTGCTGCGCGCGGCTTCGTCGGTCAAGATCTTGATCACGACTTCTTCTTCGCACAGCTCGTCCCAACCGACGTACACCTTGGAGGTGCCGCCTTTGTCCAGGTAGCGGTCGATCGCATAGCGACCGGCAAGTAGCGGCGCGCGCGGTCGCGGCTTCGACTTGGGAGCGGCTTCGGGTAGCAGCGGCGTGACACGAAAGCTGCGCGCGCGTTCCGACAATTGCTCCGGGGGCAGGGGATGCGACGAGAGCGCGGGCATGGTGGTCCTCCACTGGTAGACACCAAAGCCGCCCCCTTACCCAAATTTGTTGCGCTTTCGGGCTAGCGCGGCGCTCTGGCGCACAACGCGAAGCAGATAAAGCCCGCAATTAACAACGCGCCCCCGAACGGCGTCACTGCGCCGAGCAGGCGCGGGGCGCCCAAGGCCAAGCCGTACAGGCTCGCCGAAAACAGCAGGCTGCCGGCCAGCAGTAGCAACCCGCTCATTGAGCCTCCAGGGCGCCTTTCCCGAAACAGGCCGAAACCAAGCATGCCCAGGCTGCCGATGAACCAATAGCGGGTTGCTGTGTCCCAAAGCGCGAGCTCGGGTATTCCGACTCTGGCGCGCAATTCATGCGCGCCGAACGCACCGAGCGCGACCCCAAGCGCTGCGCATGCGGCCCCGATGCTGACGAAGTTTGGTTTCATGGCTCGCTCGGTAGGTTAACCCAAGCGTCGTCTCCGTCTAGCTCGACGGAGAATGATTCGAGCGCGCGGCCTAGACACGGGCCGTGATCGCAAACGCCGTCCTGAGCTCGGAACAGCGCGCCGTGGTTCTTACAGTAGATGCGATCGAGGTCTGCGGCGTAAAAGCGCCCGTCACCCATGTCGAGATCGACTGCCCAATGCGGACAGCGATTCAAATACGCGAAGACTCCGCTCTCGTGGCACAGCACGAAGCCTTCGAGCGCGTGGCCGCCCTGTTGAAACGTAAAGCTGCGCGACGCGCCGAACGAGAGGCGCGCCGCGCCCACGACGCGGAGGCGCCTCGGGATCGGGTTCACGCTTCCGTGTTGCGGGACGGACCAGGGGTCGGCTGATTCGGCTCGTGCTCACCGGTGCTGGCGAGCAGCTCGTTCATCAGCTCGCGGCACTCCGGCTTGCCCTTGAGATTGGTCATGAGCACGTTCGACGCTTCGAAGAAGCTCTTCTCGAATTTGAGCCCTTCGCGCGCGCGGCCGGCGACCTTCTCCCGGCCAGTTGCCAGATCCTCTTCCAGGGCTTCTGCGTAACGAGCCAGCTGCCCGCGCAGCTCTTCGATTTGGCGGCGCAGATCAGCTGCGCTCGCTTCGCGACCGGTGCGCCGCGTTTCGCGTGTTTTGAGCCACTGACGTTGGGCTTCGACCATAGCGTGGGCTGCACCCGCTTGTTCGTAGATGGCGCGCGTGCCGGCGCCCGAGCGCTCCGCGCGGTCCGCAATCGCCACGCGCTCTTCGGCAATCTGCTCCGCGCGACCTAGCTCGCGCCGCGCGGCTTCTTCTTCTTCGCCGTAAGCGGCGGCTTCACGCAAGACGCGCGATTCCTCGTGCGCGAGCTCTTCCACTTTGCGACCAATTTCAGCGCGCAGTGCCCGGCCACGACGCTCGAGTGCTTCGAGCTTACGGGTGTGGCTGGCGACTTCGCCTTCCAGCCCGCTGGCTTTCGCCGCTAAATCCCAAAGGGTAGCCAAGGCTTGCGCGACGTCCGGAGCGGCGTTCGCAGACGGATAGGCGCGCGACACCATGCGCGCAAACAGACCCGCGCGACCGGCCCATTCGACCACGCCCGGAGTGCGGGGCGGCGGCGGAGCGAGCGGCGCGGCAGGGGGCGCGTCGCCAGTGCCTTCTTTGTCCCACGAGGCGCTCGGCAGGGAGCGCTGCAAGGCCTTCAGCTCTTCGAGCAAATGATGGCCGTCGCGATAACGCTTGCGCGGATCCTTCTCCAGCAGGCGCAGCACGATGCGTTCGGCAGCTGGGCTGCAGTCTTTGCGAATGCTGGTCGGGCGCGGCGCGGGGGCCGTGCGCTGCATTTCGAGCAAGCTGTCTCGATCACCTGCGCGGAACGGCAGCTGACCGGTCAGCATTTCAAAGAACAGGACGCCCAAGGCGTACAGATCAGAGTGCGGGCCGGCTTGCTCGCCGCGCGCTTGCTCGGGCGACATGTATTCGGGCGTACCGAACACCGCACCTTTGGGCGCGAGGCGTGGATCGTGCGCTAGCGCGGCCAGCCCGAAATCCAAGATCTTCACGAAATCCTTCCGGCCCCCGCGGTGGGTGAGCAGGATGTTGTCGCTCTTCAAGTCGCGGTGCACGACGCCCAAGTCGTGAGCACGCGACAAAGCGGCGCCCATCTGCTCGAGGATGTCGACACCGCGGTTCAGCGGCATCGGCCCGTGCGCGAGCTCGTTGGAGAGCGGCGTTCCGACCAAGTACTCCATCACCAGGTACAGCTCGCCGTCATCGGTCTCGCCGATGTCGTGGATGTCGATGATGTGCGCGTGGTCGACGCGATTGGCGGCGCGCGCCTCACGCAGCATCCAAGCGCGCAGGTGGGTCTCGCCGCGGAGGTCGGGGCGAATCAACTTCACCGCGACTACGCGATCGATGAGTACGTGCCGAGCGCGGTACACGATTCCCATGCCGCCTTCGCCGATGCGGGCTTCTAGGCGGTAGCGCCCGGCAATGACTTTGCCGAGTGCCGGGTCGTCGGCTTTTTTTGTACGGGGCGCCGCCACGGCGGGCTTCTGCGGAGCAGGCTGTGCCATGTTTGTCGTCTAATCCCGATGGGATGGACGGCTGAGATTAGCCGCGACCTAAGAGACTAGCACCACTATTACGGCGCCACCTCAGTCGTCTTCTTTCTTCTCGGCTCTCGCCTCTCGGCGCCAGATCGGCCCGACGGCGTGTCCTACACAGTACCTGTCGCAGTACCTGCCGCGGAGCGGAACCGCTCAGAACAAGAAACTCAACACGGGCACGCGAACCTCAGTTGCCTGCGAAACGCCGAACATCGCGATCTCGTTTCGCGTGTAGACGCCGCGTAGCTCGACGGCCGGAACGCCGAGCGTGAGCGCCTCAGCTGATAGGCCGATGAGTGCAGGTGGGCTCAGGTGGTAGTCGAGCGGCAATGTGCGACGAGCTAACGCCTTGTGGCGGTGCAGCGAGCCGGTCGTGGGCGGCGTCGGTGTTGCGGCCGGCGGCGTGACGGCTGGTCCGGATTGCGGCGGCGGCGAGACAACCGGTGCCGGCGCAGTTACTTCGGTCCCTGCGGGAGTCGTGCTGGTGGGCGGCGCCGGGTTGGTGCCAGCGGGTGCCGGCGGCTCTGCGACGGGTTCGTCTATCGGCGCGCGGTCTTGTGTGTAGCTCGCCGGAGGCTCGTATGCGGTGGCGCTCAGGATCGCGACGGTCACCGGAATGACGAGCGCCATGCCGCCCGCCAACATGAACATCGTTACGCGTGGGCTCGCGTCGCGCTCGATGAAATAACCACCGATGCCGCCTGCAGCAGCGCCGCCCAGACCGCCAACGGCGTAAGCCCAGGTTGGCTGCACCTTGAATGCGGCTTCCGCGGTAAGCACGACCTCTGCGCCGAGCAGCGTTCCGCCGACTACGCCTTTGCCGGTCGTCGACACCTCCGTGGTCTCCGCGTGCGCGGAAAGCGTGGCGAGAGAAAGGGTCGCAAGCGTGAGCGTGGCAAGGAATGAACTCTGAGTGCGCATAGATCCTCCGCTGATATTCGCAAAGCTAGGTTGCCCAACCCACCGCGAATGTTCGCCAGGACCATAACACAGCACCGGTGGGGGAATGTTTAGCTGGCACGCTGTCCCCCCGGTTTCTCCCCTTGCACCCTAGCTTTCTCCCAGGCCCGCCGACCGGAGGCTCGTCGGGTGGCCCGGGTGCAGCTACGCTGGGCCGGTGAAGAGCGTGACCCGACGTAGTCTGCTCGCCGGCCTGACGGCCCACGCCTGCGCGTTGCTGCTGTTCTGCGTAGTCGGCGCGTTGCGACTTTGGCCGCGCATCTCGGGGCAGCACTTACCGCTCTCACTCATCTGGCCCTTCGCTCGCCCACTTCTCGCGGCAGGTTTGGAGCTCGCGTTTTTAGTGAGCATTCCGATCGCGCTGGGGCTGGCAGCCAGCGGCGCGGCAGCGCGCGCCGGAAGTGGGGCATCTTGGCAGGCGACCGCCGTTGCGACGTGTTTGCTGGTCCTCGCACTGGGCGCGCCGACCTTCGGGGTGTCGTCGTGGCTCGATGGCCGAGGGTCGTCGCCGGGTCAGTTGGCAACCGAGCTGGTCGCCTCCGCGCGTGAGAGCTGCACGGAGAGCGCGCGCCCGGCCGAAGTGACCGTGCCGCTCCTGGGCTTCGCGTGGGTGTGCGAGTCTGGGCACGCGCCGCAACTGCGAGGCCACGCCCCGCTCGGTAAGCAAGCCACGTTTCGGGCTTCCGCGATCGCGCTGGGCGACGACCTAAAGCGCATCGCGCTGGAAGGGTTCACGCTCGCGTTCCCACTGCCAACGCTGCACGTGCAAGTGCACGCGCGCCGCGCGACGCTCAGCGGTTTGCCGCCGTGGGGGCGTTCTCGGCGCTGGCCGATTGGCTTGCGCGTTGGTTTGTTTGCGCTGAGTGCCGGCCTCTCCGCCTATGTCGTCGGGCGGCTATCTGCGCTTCGGCCGTGGCTTCCGGTTTGGGCGGGCGCTCTGCTCGGCGCGTGTGTCTCTGGCTGCTTGTGGTGGGGCGTCTCTTGGCTGGAGCGTCAGGAGCCACACGGGACGGCCTACCTGGTGTTGCCCGCGGCGGGCGCGCTGGGCGCCACCCTATGCTGCCTGTCTTTGTTGCTGACGCAGTACGTCCGAGCCCGTCGCGTGGCCTCGACCGGTGGTCGTGCTCGCCCCTAAAAATTCATTATACACGGCCACTTCGCGTGCAGATTGCTGGAGATGTCGCGCGGTGGTAGGAGGCGCGAGCCATGCAATCGACCGTGCCGGGTATTAGCGGCGAAAGTCACTCGTCCGAGTGTGCGCCGCTGCAACAAGCCCAGAGCCCGTCCAGCATTCGTTTCTGGCTCACCCTGCTGGAGCTCGGCAAGCCCGGCGTGGCGGGGCTGGTTATGGTCACCATGCTCTGCGGCGCCTTGGTCGCGCCCGGTCCGCGCCCGCTGCTGCGGTTGCTGATCGCGATGTTTGGCACTGCGCTCGTCGTCGCGGCCGCAAACGCGCTGAACATGTACATGGAGCGCGACGTCGACGCTTTGATGCGGCGCACTGCTTCGCGCCCGCTGCCGACTGGTCGCTTGGCTCCGGAGACCGCGCTTTGGTTTGCGTTGGGCTGCGCGGTCGTCGGTCTGGCGGTGCTCGTGCTGTGGGTGAACCTGGCCAGCGCGGGCCTCGCGCTGCTTGCGCTCGTCAGCTACGTGCTGGCCTACACGCCGCTCAAGCGCTTCACGGGCTACGCGCTGCACGTGGGCGCCGTGCCTGGCGCGATTCCCCCGCTGATTGGTTGGTCCAGCATGACCGGTTCGCTCGCTGCACGCGCGTTCCCCTTGTTTTTGATTTTGCTGGTCTGGCAGCTGCCGCACTTTCTGGCTATCGCTACCTTTCGCCGTGAGGAGTACGCGCGCGCGGGGCTTGTCGTACAGCCGAACGTGAGTGGCCTTGCAGCCACGCGGCGCTGGATTCTGATCTACTCGGCCGTGCTCTTCGCGGTCAGCTTGTCGCCGCTAGCACTCGGTATGGCTGGCGTTTGGTACACGGTGATCGCAGTGCTGCTGAACGTCGGCTTCTTCGGTTTCGCCGCGTTCGGACGAGGCAAGAAGACCCAGGAACGCTGGGCGAAGCTCTTGTTCCTCGCCTCGCTGCCGTACCTGGTTTTGATCTACGCCGCGCTCGTGATCAGCGCGATGTGAGTCGCAGCGACATGAGGAGCAGGCGGCTCGACTAACTAGCGACAGCAGCTAGAACATCGTAGGGGCTGAGCGGCTCGCGGCGAAGCGAGCTGCTCAGCGCGCGCGTGAACGGCGCAGCGAAGACGACGAGGACGCGCGGTAGCTACGCGCTTTGGTGCTCTGCGCAGTGCCGCTCTGCGGTGCGTCTGCGTGATCGGGCGAGAGGAACGCGAGGATCGGGCTCGTGCCCGCCGACTTCATCACTACCGGACCGATGCGGCGGGCGCGCGCCAAGAGCGAGGAATCGCAGGAGCTCGTGAAGAACAGCACGCTCGGTACCTTGCGGCTCTCGATCAGTTCACAGGCCAGATCGACGCCGTTGCCGTCGGGTAGATCGAGGTCGAGCACCGCGAAGTCGAATGTCTGCGCCAGCGTGCGCGCGGCCGTACAGGAACGGGCGATGGCAACCGACAAGCCGCGACGAGCCAAAGTGCGAGAAAGAGCACGAGCCACCGTCACGTCGTCTTCGACCACTAGTAGTCGCTGCGCTGAGCTTTCCATTCCAACCCCCAAATTCGTTGCGCGAGGTGGCGCCACCTTATCAAATACAGGCAGGCCTGAACATATGCTCGGTGTGACTGCTGCAAATCGTCCGTCATTCCACCAGGTTATGAATGGTTACTTAAGGCGCTTACTGCACGGTTCATCATGTGGAGAGCCTAACCACTTGCTCGCCCCTTTAGGTTGCGCCGTGCGCCTCGTGATCGCCCACGACCCAAGTACGAAATCCGCCGCGCAAGGTTACGGGCGCGTTGCGGGTTTGTTGGCGCGGGCCAGCGCCGGCACAGGCGTTGGCTGGCTGGGCGCGAGCAGCGTGGCGACAACTAACCAGAGCGCGGGCAGCGGCATGTCCGGGGCGCCGAGCGAGAGCAAGGACAAGGACAACACGACGCTCGTCTTGCTCCGCTCGCCGGGCTTCAGCACGCACAAGCCCGCAGCCGTGAGCAGCGCGGTGGTGATCGCGAAGCGCAGCGCGCTCGGTAGCGCAGCCGCGGGCGCGCGCGAGAGCTGCGCCAACGTGCGTTCGGCGAGCACGCGCACGATGCCTGCGCCGGGCGCGGTGCCATGAGCGGCAAACGCGCCGAGTGCGAACGCCGGCACGAGCACGTAGGCCACGGTCAGTAGGACCTTGCGACGCTTGCCTCGCCCGAGGTACGTCAGAGTCAGGCCGAGCGCGATCAGATCCAAGAGCGTCGCGAGCGTCGCTACGGCGACCGCCCAATGCAGGCTGGTGTTGTCCAAGCGCTCGGCGGCGCGGCTCACGAGCTCACGCGCCAGCAGATGAAAAAGTCCTGAGAAGCCGGCGCTGCCCAGGACAAGGCCGGCCGCGCGCGTTTCGCTGACGCGCAGATTCGCAACCGCGCCTGCAAGCGCGGTCGCGATCGCAGCCAGCGCCATGGTGCGGCACATGTCCGGCTCTAGCGGGCGCGCCCAAGCTGCCATTACCAGCGCAACGACGATTGCCCCGCCCGGCAAAGCAATCAACCGATAGCCGAGGTCGAGCCGCGCTGAACGCAGGGCGGCAGCACCGAGCCGGACCGCAGCAGCGACGCCGCCGGCAGCAACCAATTGGCTCAAGAATGCGGCGACTCGCCCGCTTTGCACGATCACGCTGGCGATGCCGACGGCCAAACCTGGAATGGCCGGCGCGACGCCACGCCCCACGACCGTCGCCAAGAGCGCGGCCCGAGTGAGCATGGGCAGGGAAATCCCTGGGGATTGTTCTGATTCAGAGCTCAGCAAGCGGTCCCTCGGTCAATTCTGAGCGAAGCGAGCGCGCTGGCCCGGCAGAGCGGGGGCGTTCTGGCCGTGGCGCTCGGGCGGCGGCGCTTCCGCAGGATTACTGGGCGCTGCGGGCGGAGTGACTTCAGTCGGTGCCGTTCCAGGTTGCGCCTTGAGGATGAACGGACGCGCATTGAACGTGGAGCAGGCTTCCGAGTTGCGATGAAACTCCCAGTGCAAATACACATTGCCGTCCGGCGAGACGATTTCGCGCGGAGGCGTGCCGAACGGCGCGGCGCGCTTCACTGAGTCGAGCGCGGCAATGTCGAAGGCAGTGATGCCGCTGAACTTGGTCACGCCCATGCGCACGACGTTGCCCGACTCTTGATCCAAGATGATCTCAATCTCCGTGCTCAGCGAGTCGTTGTTCATCGGGTGGGACGCGGGCAAGCTGTCCAGCGAACCCAAGAACGAGTCGGCGAAAATGGGGTGGATTCGGTTATGAATCGAGTTCAGGTAGCCGGCGAACGCAGAACGGGCCGTGTTCAGCGCTGTCTGGTTGCCGGGGCGCACGCTGGGCACGTAGTTTTCGATCGCGCTGCGCCAGCGGCTCGGGTCCATCGGGTGCCAGGAGCCGAGGTGCGCGCTCTTGCGTCGTTCGCCGTCGACCAACCGTTCGCGCCGGAGTTGATCCAAGCCGATGGCCGCCACGGCGGTTCGCGGAGCGAGGTTCAAATTGACGCCGTTGGTCGTGGTTCCCTCGGAGCCATAGCCGAACAACGCTTGGCCGGCGCTGCGCTGCTTCGGTAGCGGGTGTGCTTTGCGCGCCTTGGCTTCGGCTTGCTCGACGAATGCCATGCGCGGTCCGGGTACCGTGAAGCCGCCGTTTTCCGAGGCCACCGCTTCGGGGATCTCGTCGGCTTGCTTGGACGCGGCTTGTGCCTTCTGTCCCTCCTGTGTCGGCGCGGTCGTGTGCGAGATATCGGAGCCCGTGCGCGCGCCAGTCTCTGTTTGCGCCGGCGAGGTGCTGCGTTGATGCGCTGCTTCCGACGCGGACGGTGCGCGCATCGCGGCCAGCTTGTCGGCCTCCGACGCGGGTGTTTCCGAGGGTGCGTTGTCCTTGGCGCCTGGTTTGTCCTCGGCCTGCATCACCTTGGAATGATCGGAATCCCCAGGGTTTTTGTCGGCGCTCGAGTGGTCGCCGCCGGGTGTCGGCTTGGCGTCGTTCTGATCGGCGCTGGTGATGCGTGCCTGCGTTTCCTGCAGCACGTGGTTTGCCTGATCGGCGATGAACGCAGCGTTTGGGTTGTCCGGCTGGTTGTCGTCGGTGACCTGCTTGACCGCGATCTTCTTCGGGACGGTGAGCTCGGGCGGCTTCACTTCTGGTGCGGGCTTGGCCTCGGCCTTCTTCTCTTCCGGCTTCGGTTGCTCGGGCTTCTTCTCCGGCGGCGGCGGCTTTGGCTCCTCCGGCTTTACCACTTCCTTTTCGGGCGGCTTCTTTTTCGCCTCCGGGTCGTCCTTCTCTGCGGTCTGCTTTTCCGGAGGTTGAACGTCGTCGGGCTTGTCGGGCTGCTCCCGCTCGGTGTCCTTTTCCGGATCCTTCTCGTCGTCTTGCAGCGCGATCTCGATCGGCGCGCCGACACCGCGCACGTGGCTCTGCACGGCCCGCGCGAAGCGCTGGATGTCGAGCCGCTGCTCTAAGATCTTTGCGCCTTGGTCGGCGCCGCCGCTCCACAGCAGGTGCACCACCACCGCGGTGGTGATCCACAAAAAGAGTGGGATGTTCGCTTCGCGGCGCATTGCGGACAATCGGCCGGATCGCAGCGATCGGCCAGAAAAAGCTAACATCGGGGGGCCCGCCCAGCAATCTTGGCGGCAAATTGCCGTAGCTTCCGAGGTCGGTCTGCGCGCTTGGGCGTCAGCCTGCGCGCCGCAGATACGTCACACTTTGCTGATCGACTCGAAGTGGTCGGCAATCTCGTGTGCGCTCCACACGCCGCCGTCGCTCTCTTTGTACTTGCCGGGGCTCTCTACGACTTTGAACACGCTCATGCGACCGCCGGCAACGGCCAGCACCGCGCCTGTTACGTCATGTGACAGGGGGCTCGCCAAAAACAAGTGAGCTGGCGCGACGTGCTCGGGTGACAGCGACTCTTCGATCTTCTCGAACATTGGCAGATCTTCGGTCAGGCGTGTTTTGGCGATCGGCGCGACGGCGTTGACGCGCACGCCAAAGCGCTGGAGCTCAATCGACGCGGTGCGTGTCAAGCCGTAGATGCCGGCCTTGGCCGCGGCGTAATTGGACTGCCCGAAGTTGCCCAGCATGCCAGAGATGCTGGTGGTGTTGATGATCGAGCCGCTAGCTTGCTCTTTCATTTTTTGCGCGGCGGCTTGCGTGCACAAGAAGCTCCCGGTGAGGTGCACGTCGAGCACCGCTTGCCAGTCTTCTAAGCTCAGCTTGAGCAAGGTCTTGTCGCGCAAAATGCCGGCGTTGTTGAGCAACACGTCGATGCGGCCGAAGGCCGAAATTGCCTTGGCGATGATGGCTTCCGCGCCCTGCTTAGTGGCGACGCTGTCGTAGCTGACTTCGGCGGTGCCGCCGGCTTGGCGGATCTCGGCGACCACTTTATCCGCGGCCGAGGGCGCGCTGCCACTGCCGTCGCGGTTGCCGCCCAGATCATTGACCAGCACTCGTGCGCCCTCCCGCGCGAAGAGCAGAGCCGTGGCGCGGCCAATGCCGTTGCCTGCGCCCGTGACTACCGTAACTTTGCCGTCGAGGAGACCCATGCGACGAGTGTAGTTCTGCAGCTCAGAAATGAAACACCAAGCCCTGAGCGCTCGCGCTGGGCCGGGTTTGCGAGTCGTGCTTCGAGCTGACGAGAGCGTCCACAGCCACGGCGATGGCGGTGCCGACCGCGGTTCCCACCACGTCCCAGGTGAAGTCCCGCCAGGACGGATCGCCGTGACCGGATAGATCCCAGAGCTCCTTGCCCGCGCCGAGGGTCAGCGAGAACGCGCTGCCGGCGAGCGCGCGCTCGGTGCGCGTATCGAGAAAAGTGCTCGAGGCGGCGTAGCCCCCTGCGGACAGGACGACCGAAAACCCGAAGTGCAGCGCCTTGTCCTGCCCGAACCAAGGATCGGCATCGCTCGCCGACGCACGGCAGCAGAGCAGGAACGAAGCCAGCCCGAGCGTTGCTGCAGAGGCGCGCTTCACGCCGCGCTACGCCGACGGCGGCCGAGCCACGCGAAGCCCAAAACTAGCAGCGCGGCGAACGCGCTGTTGCCTCTCGGCTTCCGGCTGCTGAGCGCGCAGCTCGTGGACGCCTGAGCTTTGACGACTGTCGGATTGACGGGTGAGCACACCTTGAGCGAGTCCGAGCACTGGTAGTCGGTGGGGCAGGTACTGCTCGAGCCGCAGGGCGGTACGCAGATCCCGGGCGGCTTGTTGGTCGAGGAGAAACACTGGTAGGTGCCGGGGCAGTCGCTGGCGCCTTGGCAGGCTTCACCCAACGGGCTGACCGTGGGCATGTTTTGGATGGGCGGCGGCGTGGTGTTGCTGGCACCGGCGGCGGCGCTCGAGGCTCCGCCGCTCGGCTCGGTTGCGCTGGCGCCGCCGATTCCAACGGCGCTGCCGCCAGCGTTGCTCGTGCCTCCGCCGCTCGCGTTGCTGCTACCGCCGCTGGTATTGGCGCTGCCTCCAGCTGCGCTGGTGCCACCTGAGCCGGCGCTCGGCGTCGTGCTGCCCCCCGTTGCCCAGGTGGCCGCTGTGTAGCCGCCGGCCACGGCGGCGTCCTGTGCGCCGGTGCGAATGAAATCAGCCCAGCTGGCCACGTTGGAATACAGCGCATAGCTGCACATGGCATCGCCACGCGAGGTAACGCCAAAGACGCGGCCCGAGGCGTCCAACGCGGGGCCGCCGGAATCACCCGAGCACACCGGGCTATTGCCGACCCATTCGTCTTCGGCGTTGGCGGCGGCCGACGGGCAGCTGGTACCGACGCAATACACGGATGCGGTGTTGAAGCGCATGCGCGTGCCCGCCGTGGTGCCGGCTTTGTCGTTCGGATCTTGGAGCCCGAAGCCGACTGCCGCAAATTCTTCGTTCGTCTTGGTGGTCACACCGAGCTCGGGCTCGATTGGCGTTGCGGCGGAGCTTGGTACGTTGCTGTTCAAGATCAGCAGCGCGACGTCATAGCCGCACACGTTCGTGCTGCCCGGGGCCTGACGGATCTCCTTCACCGAATACAACGTGCCGTTGCTGGTCTGTGGGTCGGCATCGGTCGAGACGAAGACGGTATTGGCGGCGGTTGGTTTGGTGAACTGACTCACGCTGCAGTCGACCGACTCGTCCGTTGGGTCGTTGCCGATTTGCGCGATGCAGTGGCGGGCGGTGAGGACCAGGTTCGGCGCCAACAGCGAGCCGCTGCAAAACACCGACACCTGGTGCCGCGGGTAAACGAAGGCCAGCGCGACCACGCCATGCGTCGCGGTGTCCGTCTGACCGCCGACGATCGGCTCATTCAGCGCGCGCGCGGGCTGTTCGGCGCTCAGCTCCGGAGCTCCGGAGCTCGAGCAGGCGACGAGAAAGGCCAGGATTGGTACCCACGAGGCGCGGCGAAAAGCTTTCAATTTAGCTCAAACAATAGCGTTCCCGCGCACCCCTCGCAAGCTCGCGCGTCGCATCCGCGCGCCCGCGCGCCGCCACCCAGAAATCGTCCGTCGAATTGCACTGAGTCATCTAGCCCGCGCCGCTCGGGCAGGAATGTTACGCTGCACGCCCTGTCCATGACTTCTTCGCCCCCTTCCTCCTCTTCCTCGGCCTCCACGTTTTCTGGGTCTCGTCGCCTTCTCGTTACCAGCGCGCTCCCCTACGCCAACGGACACATTCATCTCGGGCACCTGGTCGAGTACATCCAGACCGACATTTGGGTGCGGTTTCAGCGCATGCGTGGCGCGCGCGTTATTTACATGTGCGCCGACGACACACACGGCACGGCGATCATGATCCGCGCCCGCCAAGAAGGGCGCTCGGAAGAGGACGTGATCCGCGACATGAGCGTCGCACATCAGCGTGATTTTGCCGGCTTCCAGATCAGATTCGATCACTACGGCAGCACGAACTCGCCGAGGAATCGCGAGTACTGCGCGGAAGTTTGGGGCGCGCTACGCAAAAACGGTTTCATCGTGGAGCGCGAGGTCACGCAGTTGTTCGATCCCAAAGCGGGCGTGTTCCTGGCTGACCGCTTCGTGAAGGGCCGCTGCCCGAAGTGCGACACGCCCGACCAGTACGGGGATTCGTGCGATCACTGCGGCAGCACGTACAGCCCGACCGAGCTCAAGGATCCTGTGAGCACCTTGAGCGGCGCGCGCCCCGAGCTGCGGAGCGCCTTGCATTTGTTCGTGCAGATCGAAAAGCTACGCGGTTTCCTGACGGAATGGACGCAGGAGCCGGGGCGGCTGCAGCCCGAGATCGCCAACTACCTGAAGGGCCACTTTCTGGCTGACGAGCTCCGGGACTGGGACGTGTCGCGCCCTGCGCCGTACTTTGGCTTCGAGATCCCGGACGCCCCGGGGCACTACTGGTACGTCTGGTTCGATGCGCCGATTGGCTACATGGCTGCGACGCGCGAATGGTGCGACGCACACGGCGAAGCGTTCGATTCCTGGTGGCGCTCGGAAAATACCGAGATTTACCACTTCATCGGTAAAGACATCGTGTACTTCCACACCTTGTTCTGGCCGGCGATGCTGCACGCCTCTGGCTTTCCGTTGCCGAAACGCGTGCAGGTGCACGGATTCTTGACCGTGAACGGCGAGAAGATGTCCAAATCGAAGGGCACCTTCGTTACTGCCTCCACCTACTTGGAGCACATGGACCCCGCGCACTTGCGTTATTTTTACGCGAGCAAGCTCGGTCCGAAGGTCGACGATCTCGACCTCAACCTAGAAGAGTTCGCGGCCAAGGTGAATTCCGACTTGGTGGGCAAGGTCGTGAATCTGGCTAGCCGCACAGCGCGCTTCGTCAAAGACAGCGGGCTGTCCGCCGCTTATCCGGAAGATGGCGGCTTGTTTCGCGATGCGGCCGCGCGCGGCGCGGAGATCGCGGAGGCCTACGAGGCCTGTGATTTCGCGCGCGCCATGCGGCTGGTCATGGGGCTGGCGGATCGCGCCAACGAGTACATCGATCGCGAAGAGCCGTGGAAGCTGAAGAAGCAGCCCGACAAGGCCGAAGCCCTGCGCGACGTGTGCACCGTTGCTCTGAACCTGTATCGGCAGCTGATCGTGTATCTGGCGCCGGTGCTGCCCAGGCTCGCCGAGCACAGCGAGAAGTTGCTCGGGTGCTCGTTCGCTAGCTTCGACGCAGCAGAATCGCCTTTACTTGGCAGTTCAGTTGGGGAGTTCGAACACCTCATGCAACGCGTGGATCCCAAGAAGTTGGAGGCGGTAGTGGCCGCAACCCGCGACGCCGCGACCGACGCCGGCGCGGCGAACACGAGATCGGGCGGCGTTACGGCATCGACTGCTGCCGCGGCCGCAAGCGGAGCAGAAGCCGCTGTCGACGACGGCGCGGCGCTCGCGGCTGAACCGCTGGCCCCCGAATGTTCGTTCGACGACTTCGGCAAAGTCGATTTGCGGGTGGCACGCGTGGTAGCCGCCGAGGCAATTCCAGAGGCAAACAAGCTGCTGAAGCTCACGGTGAGCTTGGGCGGCGGCGTCACACGCACGATCATCGCCGGAATTAAGTCCGCCTATGTTCCCGAGTCGCTCGTGGGTCGGTTGGTCGTCGTCGTGGCCAATCTGGCAGCACGCAAGATGAAGTTCGGCACCAGTGAAGGCATGGTGATCGCGGCGGGGCCCGGGGGAGCGGAAATTTACGTGCTTGCACCAGACAGCGGCGCCAAGCCCGGGCAGCGCGTGCATTAAAATTCCGGTGCCTTTAGGAACGGTTTGACGGAGCCGCTAGGGGAGTGCACGCTTTTTATCGCGGGTAGCGCCAAGGCGTCCCGCCGTTCTGAAACCTGACCATGCGCCTCGTCTTACGTTTGCTTGGCCCTGCCTGCGCGCTGACTCTCGCAGCCGCTAGTGGCTGTTCGAGCGGTATGCCCTCGGTCGGGGCGGCTGGAAACATGACCGCAGCCGGTGCTTCTGGCATGGCCGGTTCCTCGAGCTCGGGCGGAGCCGCCGGTGGGGACGGAACCACAGCCCTCGTGTGTCAACCGGACTTGCACCCGACCTCGCCTCTCTCGCTGCTGACGCGCGTCCAGTACGACGCGACAATCGCCGACTTGCTCGGGGACACCTCGCAGCCCTCGCAGAGCTTTCCGCCCGAGAACCAGGTTCAAGGCTTCAACAACAACACTGAAGTGCACATCGCCAATCCGTTGCTCGTCGAGCAGTTCATGGACGCGGCGGAGGGCATTGCGGGTCGCGCGGTTGCCGCGAATCTGACGACGCTGGCACCCTGCGCGGGCAGCAGCGTGGCCGAGCAAACCGCGTGCGGCGCCAGCTTCGTGACCACATTCGGCAAGCGCGCCTTTCGCCGCCCGCTGCTGGCCGACGAAGCTCAGGCTTTCAATACGCTGTTTGCCGGCATGGCCGCCTCGCGCGGCTATTCGGTCGCGGTGGAGCTGACCATCCAAGCCATGCTGCAGTCTCCGCAGTTCCTGTATCGCGTCGACGCGGCCCGTGCAGCGACTCCAGAAACCGGCGCGGTGATCCTCGATCCGTATCAGATGGCGTCGCGGCTATCGTATTTCCTCACCGGATCCATGCCCGACGACGCGCTGTTCGCTGCCGCGGACACAAGCCAGCTGGCCAGCGCAGACGAGATCGAAACGCAGGCGCGCCGGCTGCTCGAAACAACGAAGGCGCACGCGATGGTCCGTGACTTCAACGCGCAGTGGCTGCGCCTCGACCAATTGGCGGGCCTGGCGCGCAATCCTCCGGATGCCACGACCGACGTCAAGGACATCGGTGCGGACTACAAGGAGTCGCTCCAGCAGTTTCTGGATCACGTGTATTGGGACAAGGGCGATCTGAGCTCGCTGTTCTTGGCGCCCGACATGTACGTGAACGCGCGTTTGGCCGCTGTGTTCGGGGTCGATGCACCGAAGAGCGGCTTTGCGTCGGTCAGCGTCGCGCCAGGGCAAGTCGGCTTGCTCACCCAGCCTGCGCTGATGGCCATGTTGGCGCACTCGGATCAATCTGGGCCGGTACAGCGCGGCGTGTTCGTGCGCGAGCAAATCTTGTGTATCCCAGTGCCGCCGCCGCCGCCGAACTTCAACCCTGTCGCGCCCGATCCCGATCCGTCGCTCACGACTCGCCAGCGCTTCAAGGTGCACACCGCGTCGGCAGCGTGTTCCGCGTGCCACGCCTTGATCGACGGCACGGGCTTCGGCTTCGAGAACTACGACCAGCTAGGCCGTTACCGCACCCAGGAAAATGGGCTGCCGGTGGATGCCTCCGGTGAAATGATTGCGACCGGCGAAACGGCGCTCGACGGCACCTTCAACGGCGCCGAAGAGCTCTCGCAGCGCATCGCCGTTAGCCCGCGAGCGCAAAATTGCCTGGCCAGCAACTGGTTCCGCTACGCGATGGGCCGCGTTGAAACCGCCGGGGATGCCTGCAGTGTGCTCGACGTGCAGAAGAAGTTCGCGACGTCCGGCGGGCAATTCAAGGAGCTGCTCGTGGCGCTGACCTTGACCGACGCTTTCCGCTACCGACCCGCCGTTCCGGAGGACATGTGACGATGCGCGCGCGCAAGAATCCGGAGCTTACTCGGCGCAATTTTCTGCGCGCAGCGGGCGGTGCGGCGGCCCTGGTGCCGTTGCTCTCGTCGCTGCGCGCGGGCGCTGCGGCCGAGACATTCCCAAAGCGGCTCGTGCTCATGTACACGCCCAACGGCGTGATCCCCGACGCTTGGTGGCCGACGAATGTAACGAGCGAGACCGCCTTCGACCTGAACACGATTCACGCTCCGCTTGCTGCGTTCAAGGATCGCCTGCTGTTTCTGGGCGGCGTCGATCTAACCATCACCAACACCGGTCCGGGCGGCCTGCACCAAAAGGGCATCGGTGGGCTGTTCACCGGTCAGCAGCTGCAGAGTGGCGATCTGTTCGTGGATGGCTGCGGACAAACTGCGGGTTGGGCCAACGGCATCAGTGTGGACCAACAAGCGGCCAAGACGCTCGCGGTCGGCACGCCGATCACGAGCCTCGAGCTGGGCGTGCGTGCCACGGAAAATGACGTTCAAGGCCGGATCGCTTACGCCGGCCCGGGCGCTCCGCTGCCGCCCATGAACAACCCGAGCGACGTCTTTACGCGGTTGTTCAGCGGCTTTGGCCAAAACAGCGACGAAGTTGCCGAGCAGCGGGCGCGTCGTCGTTCGGTGCTCGACACCGTGCAGTCGCAGTTCAAATCCCTCTCGGCGCGCGTGAGCATGGAAGATCAGCAGAAGCTCAACGCGCACCTCAGCTTGGTTCGCGACTTGGAAAGCCGCATGGCGGTCAGCAGTAACGGGAGCGCGGCCTGCGTGGCTCCCGCGGTGCCGGCTACACTCGACCCGACCAGCGAAGATGACATGCCGACCATCGCCGCGCTGCATTTGGACATGCTAGCGACTGCTTTCGCGTGCGACCTCACTCGCGTCGCGAGCTTCCAGATTTCCACATCGCTCAATCACATTCGCTACCCGTGGCTGAACAGCTTGGGGGAGGGACACGCGCTGTCTCACGAAGGCCCGAGCGATCCCGATGCGCACCTGGAGCTCGTGACGCGCCAGACCTGGCACGCACAAATGCTGGCGAACTTCTTGACGCGGCTCGGCCAAATCCCAGAAGGATCGGGCACGGTGCTGGACAACACGCTCGTGCTGTGGGGCAACGAAGTGTCGGAGGGCAACACGCACTCCCACCAGAA
>OLLW01000100.1_pt1 | contig 33707 bp, 26 predicted proteins | sample 1604611 | NCBI WGS metagenome assembly OLLW01 (sample SAMEA104055725, study PRJEB20765) | soil metagenome | biome: Arctic tundra; feature: Polygonal ground; material: soil | place: USA | collected 2011-09 | depth 0-0.5 m | reverse complement strand
GCTCGGCGCGCGCGCCGCGAACGGATCCAAGGGCAGAGCTTGCAGCGGTTGAGTCAAATCGGTTCGCCGCTACGCCTCCTGCCGCAGCTACTCGACGGCGCGGCGACGCCGGACGCGGTGCTGCGTCTGGCGAAGAGCTTCGGTTAGCCGTCGAGGCGTGCGGCAGCCGCGTGGTCGAGCAGCCACAGGCCGCCGCGCGCCAAGCAAGACGGCGTGCTCATGATATCGAGCGGGCCACGTAACGCGCGCGCGACGGCGTCTGCTTTTCCGGCGCCCGTGGCGAGCACGATGCACTGGCCAGCGCTTTCGAGCACCGGTGGAGTCACGCTCAAACGTTGCGGTGGCGGCTTCGGGCCGATCACGGGCAAGACTCGGCGCGTTCGCTCGTTCAACGCCGGGCTGCCCGGAAATAGCGAAGCTGTATGGCCATCTTCGCCGACCCCCAAAATCACGATCGAAATGCGCTCCGGAAGGATCGCTTCGTACGCGCGCGCAGCGGCATCGTGATCGGCCTGCTCGCCGTGCATGCGATGAATATTCGAAGGCGAAAGCGCAACGCGGCTAAATAGCGCGGCCTGCGCCATCTGATAATTGCTGTCCGGATCGGTTGGCGGGACGGCGCGCTCGTCGCCAAAATAAACGTCCACCCGCCCCCAATCTATTCCCGGAATTTTGGCCAGCGCTTCATAGGCAGCGCGCGGCGTGGTTCCACCAGCGAGCGCCACGGAAACCCTGCCTTCTCGGGCAATTGTTTCGACCATCACCGAAGCGATGCGCTGTGCCGCGATATTCGCGAGCTGACTTGAATCATGGATCTCGGCCGGCATGCGCACAGACTACACCGGCTCCGCGTATGACCGGCTCGAAAGTGGTGCGCCCATCGCCGGCAAGCGCTATGGTGCTTGCGCTCCCTAAATGGTTGATCCGGCCTTGCTTCGCGATCGCGTGCTCGTCGGTCGCTACCGGCTGGACGAACGGCTGGGTGCCGGCGGCATGGGCTCTATTTGGCGCGCCCAGCATCTGGTCCTGGCGGCTCCCGTTGCCGTCAAGCTGATCGACCGGGAGGCCGTGCCTGACGAAGAGACGCTAGGACGCTTCATGCGTGAAGCGCAATCGGCCGCCACGCTGCGCAGCCCGCACGTAGTGCAGATCCTCGATTACGGCGTGGACGACAAGCTCCCGTTCATCGTGATGGAGCTGCTCGACGGCGAGAACCTGGCGCAGCGTCTGCGCCGCTTGGGGCGCCTACCTTCGGGTGACACGGCGCGGATAGTCACGCATATCGGGCGAGCCGTGGGTCGGGCGCACGAGGCTGGCATCGTGCATCGCGATCTTAAACCCGAAAACGTATTTCTGATTCGGAACGAGGACGAAGAGATCGCCAAGGTGCTGGACTTCGGCGTAGCCAAGGTGTCGACCGCCGCGCTCGGCGGTGAACAGGGCACGCGCACTCGCACCGGATCCATTCTCGGAACGCCGTACTACATGAGCCCGGAGCAAGCGCAGGGCAACAAGACCGTCGACCACCGCTCTGATTTGTGGTCGCTCGGCGTGATCGCATTTGAGTGCCTGACTGGGCGCCGTCCGTTTTACAGCGATGGCCTTGGGGATTTGGTGCTGCAGATCTGCATTCGCGACATCCCCATCCCCTCTGAAACGGGTTCGGTGCCGATCGGCTTCGACGCTTGGTTCGCGCGCGCGGTTGCCCGTGATCCTGACGCGCGTTTCCAGTCGGCGCGGGAGTTGACTGATTCGCTGCGTGAAGTGCTGGGCGGCGAAACGCGCGACCCGCAGTGGACGTCGTCCGAGGTCTCGGTGACCGTTGGCGAAGACGCGCCGAACTCTCAAGCTCGCACGCGGGTCGATTCTCGAACGCCGGATGCCGCAGCGTCCATGCTGTCGGAATCTGCGTCACGGGTTCGCTCGACTGCCGGCAGCATGGCCGACCAACACGCGGCGACCGTCGCCGCCACGACGGACGGTCCGACGTCGTCGCGAAGCGGCATGCCGCGTAGTTTGCGCGCAGATAACGCCGTGATCGCCGAAATGCTGGCCAACGCGAAGTCGGTACCGCCTCCGACGCGTACCGGCGCGGCACTGGTGTTCTGGGTTGCGGGCACTGCCTTGGCGATCGGGCTGGCCGCCGGGCTCGTATTTATGAGGCGGGCCGACCCGCATTTGCGCCCGTTGCCGAAAGCCGTACCGCCCGCGCACGAGGCCAGCGCTCCGCATGTGCATGCGAAGCCCGAGCACAGCGGCGTGACGGCTCACGAGGAAGCCGCACCGTCTGCGACTGCTTCGGCAAAACCAACAGCTAGCGGGCGCGCTGGTGCCTCGAGCGTGCCTGCCGCCAAGCCTTCGAGCTCTGCCACGGAGGTTGCACCGGTTACCGCCCCGGATGCCGGCTGGGTCAAGCCCGCTTGGGCAATCCCCGACGACGAACCGCGTCGCGTTCACGACGACGACGCGCGCGACGCAGGCAAGTAGCGCTCAGCGCCGCGCGGGCAGAATCGGTTCGAGGTCAACGGCCTCGGGCAGCGTTGTTGGCACGTTGTCGATTTGCGCTTTTTGGAGCTTGCCGGACAAGTCGACGTTCACCGCCTGCCAGCGCGTGTATGCGTCCAGCACCCAGATACCGCTCTCGCGTGTACCGTTGCCGGACCAGCCGTTACCGCCGAACGGCAGATGCGCCTCGGCGCCCGTGGTCGAATTGTTGATGCTGGTCATGCCCGCGGAGATCTCTTCCTTGAAGCGCAGCATGGCGTGTGCGTCGCGCGTGTAGATGGCGCTGGAGAGGCCGTACGGCGTGGCGTTGGCCGCAGACAACGCTTGCTCGAAGCCGTCGACCTCCACCAAGTTGATCGTAGGTCCGAAGCACTCTTCCTGTGCGATGCGCATGTTCATCGTTACCTTGTCGAAGATTCTGGGGCTCGCATACAGGCCCAGGCGAGCGTCACCAGAGAAGCCTTCGCGCTCGTCTTGCGCCAGGATCCGTCGCCCGTCGAGCAGCAGCTCGGCGCCGTCGTCGAGGCCCGTTTCGCGCTGCGCGACAAAGGCGTCCATGAAGCGCTGATTGATCATCGGACCGTAGTCGACGTCGGGGTTCGACGGGTCGCCGATGCGTAGCGCTCGCGTCCGGCGCACGAGCTTTTCTTTGACCAAGGGCATGGCACGCCGATCGACGATCAGGTTGCCTGCGCTGGTGCAACGTTGGCCAGCGGTGCCGAATGCGGCCCACAGCGCGCCGTCCACGGCGAGATCTAGATCCGCGTCGGCCAGGATAACCAGCGGATTTTTGCCGCCCAGCTCGAGCGAAGGCTGCTGCAAATTACGCCCGCAGATCTCGCCGATCTTGCGACCTACCGCGGTCGAGCCGGTGAACGAAACCTTGTTCAACAGTCCGGCATCGACTTGCTCGATCAGAAACTGTCCCGCGGAGTCTTTGCCGGGACCGTGCACGATGCTCAGCACGCCCGGCGGCAGCCCTGCGCGTTGCCAAGCGCGAAAGAACAATGCCGCGCAGCCCGGCGCGTCGTCCGACGGCTTCCAGACCACTGCGTTGCCGCACAGGATGGCTGGGATGATCTTCCACGACGGCACCGCGAGCGGGAAATTGCCGGCCGTGATCACGCCTACGACGCCGAGCGGCCTGCGATACGTGAAGAGCTCCTTGTCGGCGAGCTCGCTCGGTATGGTTTGCCCGTACAAGCGTCGCCCTTCGCTCTGAAAGAACACGGCCGTGTCGATCGCCTCCTGTACGCTGCCTCGGGCCTCCCGTAGCGGCTTGCCGATCTCACGAGCCACGAAGCGCGCCAGCTGCTCTTTGTCTTGCGTCAAGATGAAGACCAAGCGACCGAGCACCTCGGCGCGTTGCGGTGCCGGCGTACGTGCCCAGGCCTGTGCCGCATCACGCGCGGCGATGCAGGCCGCGCGCACCTCGTCCGCGGTGGTCTCCGGAGCAAGGCTCACCAGGTCATGGTGATTGGCCGGATTCCGACGCTCGAACTGGGCGCCGGAGCCGCGCCGCGGCTTCCCCCCATAGAAATTGCCGAGTAGGAGCGTGTGCGGAAAAGGGGCCGACTGCTCGCGAGTCTGCATCCCTAGAGGGTGCGATGCGAAGACGATTCGAGCAAGTCGCACCGGTGACCTGCCGAGCGCCCTAAAACACCGCCAGTTGAAGGCCAAATTGAGCTAAAACCCGAGCCCGCAAGATGACCCTGACCATCGCCAACGCGCCGCAACTGGTAATCGAAAACGTATCCCCCAAGCTCGACGCAGGGCGATATCCAATCAAGCGCGTGATCGGCAGCGTGATCGAAGTCAGCGCCGACATCTTCAAGGACGGGCACGACTTGCTTGCCGCTCGCATTCTGTATCGCCGCCCGGGCGAAGCGACGTCACGAGTAGCGCCGTTCAATTACCGCTTCGACGCCGATCGCTGGCATGGCTCCTTCAAGGCGGACCAGATCGGTCTCTGGCAATACGACGTAGAGGCATGGCCCGACCGCTTCGGAACTTGGCGTTCCGATTTGGGGAAGCGTTTGAACGCCGGTCAAGATGTGCGCCCCGAGTTGCTCGAAGGAGCCGCGCTCCTGGCGCGCCTGGGGGAGAAGCTGACCGGCCAGGCCCAGCGTGTCGTGAGCGATGCAGCCAAGCGCTTAGCTAACCCGTCGCTGGCCCTAGACGAGCGACTCAAGGTCGCCTTCGCGGAAGACGTATTCGAGCTCGTGCACGTGCCGCTGCTTGCGGAGGAAGCGTCGCGCTTGGAACGCCCGCTGGAGTTGTATGTGGATCGCGCCGAGGCCTGTTTTTCGGCCTGGTACGAGCTATTTCCGCGTTCCCAGGGCACGGATCCAACCAAGCACGGGACGTTTGCCGACACCGCGAAGCGCCTGCCCGAAATCGCCGCGCTCGGCTTCGACGTCATCTACTTGCCGCCCGTGCATCCGATCGGCATCACGCACCGCAAGGGCCGCAACAATTCGCCTACTTGTGTCCCAGGTGATGTCGGTAGCCCGTGGGCGATTGGCGCGAAGGAGGGCGGTCACACCGCGGTTCACCCAGCGCTCGGCACGCTCGCGGATTTCGACGTCTTGGTGGCCTCGGCCCGCGACTTTGGTCTGGAAATCGCGCTCGATTTCGCGTTGCAGTGTTCGCCCGATCACCCCTGGGTGAAAGAACATCCGGAGTGGTTCTTCATCCGCCCCGACGGCAGTATCCGCTACGCCGAAAATCCGCCCAAGAAGTACGAGGACATCTATCCGCTCAACTTCTGGTGCAAAGATCGCCAAGGGCTGTGGAATGCCTGTCGCGATGCGATTCTGTTTTGGGTCGCGCGTGGCGTGAAGATCTTCCGCGTCGATAACCCGCACACGAAACCGCTGTCATTTTGGGAGTGGTGCATCCGTGAGGTGCAAGCGTCGCATCCGGAGACCATTTTCCTCTCCGAATCCTTCACGCGACCGAATCGCATGAAGAGTCTGGGGAAGCTCGGGTTCACGCAGAGCTACACGTATTTCACCTGGAAAAACTCGGCCTGGGAGCTCAAGGACTATCTGCACGAGCTCACCCGGAGCGAGATGGCCGAGTACTACCGTCCGAACTTTTTCGCCAACACCCCTGATATTCTGCACGAGTTCTTACAAACGGGCGGGCGGCCGGCGTTTCGGTTGCGGCTGCTCCTCGCCGCCACGTTGTCGCCGATCTACGGCATCTATAGCGGTTACGAGCTGTGTGAAAACCTACCCGTCCACCCCGGTAGTGAAGAATACCTGGACTCTGAGAAATACCAGATCCGGGTGCGCGATTGGAACGCTCCCGGAAACATCAAGCAGGATATCTCCAGGCTCAATCGCATACGCCGCGAGCAGCCGGCCTTTCACGAGCTGACGAATTTGAGCTTTCTCAAGACAGACCACGACACAATTCTGGCCTACAAGAAGTCAGCGCCGGGTAGCGAAGTGATCGTGATCGTGAACCTCGACCCGCACAGCATGCACGAGACCATGGTCGATGTGCCACTCGGCGAGCTCGGTATCGGTCCGAACGAAGCGTACGAGATGGCGGACCTGCTCACTGGCGCGCGCTACACTTGGCGTGGCGCAAGGAACTACGTGCGGCTCGATCCAACAGAGCGCGTCGGTCACGTTTTCAAAGTCTCGAGGCATTCGTGATCGCCGCGCTGGGGCAGGGCTGAAGCATGCGCACTCGGCCAGGCTCGGCGCATCCGTTGGGCGCCACGTGGGACGGCGAAGGCGTCAACTTTGCCGTCTATTCCGGGCAAGCAACCAGTGTCGAGCTGTGCCTGTTCGATACGGCGAACGCGAGTAAAGAGTCGATTCGCATTCCGATGCTGCAGCGCACGAACCGCGTCTGGCACGTGTATTTGCCCGACGCGCGACCCGGGCAGCTGTACGGGTACCGCGTTTCAGGGCCGTACGCGCCCGAGCAGGGGCAGCGTTACAACCCGCACAAGCTCTTGATCGACCCTTACGCGAAAGCCATCGCCGGAAAGATCACCTGCCCGGACGAAGTCTTCGGCTACACGCTGACCGACGCGAATCTAGATTTGACGTTCGACGAGCGTGACAGCGCTGGCGTCGTGCCCAAGAGCTTGGTGGTCGAGAGCGCGTTCTCTTGGGGGGACGACCGCGCGCCGAACGTGCCTTGGAGTCGCACGTTGATCTACGAATGCCACGTGCGGGGCATGACCAAGCTGCATCCGGACGTGCCCGGCAATTTGCGCGGCACTTACCTTGGGATGGTCTCCGACCCGATCCTCGACCACCTGCGTTCATTGGGCGTGACGGCGGTCGAGCTGCTCCCGATTCATCAAGCTGTCAGCGAGCGCAGGCTCGAAGATCTCGGTCTCTCGAACTATTGGGGCTACAATACGATCGGGTTTTTTGCGCCCGATCCAGCGTTTGCGACCGGCTTCATGGGCGAGCAGGTGCACGAGTTCAAGACGATGGTGAAAACCTTTCACCGCGCCGGCATCGAGGTCATCCTAGACGTCGTCTACAACCATACCGGCGAAGGCAACCAGCTCGGCCCGACACTGTCGTTCCGAGGCTTCGACAATCCCGCGTACTACCGCTTGGTCCCGCACGAGGCGCGCCATCACGTGGACTTTACGGGCTGCGGCAACAGCATCAACGTGCTGCACCCGCGCTCGCTGCAGTTGATCTTGGACAGCCTGCGTTACTGGGTGACCGAGATGCACGTCGACGGCTTTCGCTTCGACTTGGCGCCGACACTCGCGCGCGACCCGTACGAGTTCGACGGCTTCTCGCGCTTCCTAGCGCTGGTCCAGCAAGATCCGATTCTGTGTCGCGTGAAGCTGATCGCCGAGCCTTGGGACGTGGGTCCGGGGGGCTACCGCTTGGGCGCCTTTCCGCCCGGCTGGGCGGAGTGGAATGGTCGTTATCGCGACTGTATTCGACGCTTTTGGCGGGGCGACGAGGGCCAGGTGCCCGAGCTCGCGTCGCGGCTCTCGGGCTCCAGCGACATCTTCCAGGGCAGCGATCGCGGCCCGTACGCGAGCATCAACTTCGTGACGTGCCACGACGGCTACTCGCTTCACGACTTGGTCAGCTACGAGCAGAAGCACAACGAGGCCAACGCCGAGGATAACCGCGACGGCGCAAACGACAACTGGAGTCGCAACTGGGGCGCCGAAGGCGAAACCAAAGCACAGCAAGTCACGCGTTTGCGTGATCGCATGAAGAAGAACTTGCTCGCGACCTTGGCGTTCTCACAAGGCGTGCCGATGATTTCCCACGGCGACGAGATCGGCCGCACTCAGAACGGCAACAACAACGCGTACTGCCAAGACAACCCGCTCACGTGGATCAACTGGGATCTCGATGAGCGCGCGGTCGATCTGCTGAATTTCACGCGCGAAGTGCTGCGCATCACTAAGTCGAATCCGGTCTTCCGTCGTCACCGCTTCTTCGCCGGTGATCCCGTGAGCGAAAAGGGCTTCAAGGACGTGATGTGGCTCCGCTCCGACGGGGCGGAAATGACGATCGACGACTGGAGCAATGGACGCAATCACCTGCTCGGGATGCTGATCCCGGGTGACGCCTCCGACGACGTCGACGAGCGCGGCCGGCCCAACCGCGGCCAAACGCTGCTGCTCTTGCTCAATGCCAGCAATCGCGCTCGGCACTTTACCATGCCTGGCATCCCCGGACCGGTGAGCGGGCACTGGCAAGAAGTCATCAACACGGCCCAACAAACCCACCGTGTTCCGAAGGGTGGTGGTATCAATGTTGCGCCCCACTCGTTGGTACTGCTTTGCTACGTGGTGTCCTGATGAACTTCTCTTCCGTACCGCCCGCTGCCTCCGATCCTTCCGCCTCCGCTCTGACGGGCGACCCGGCATTGATGAAAGCGCTGCGCGACGATCGGTCGTTCAGTCCGCATGCAGTTCTAGGCGCGCATCCGGTGCGGTTGGGGGAGCAGAATGGCGTGGTGGTGCGTTCGTTTCACCCCGACGCGATCGCCTGCTCACTGCTGATCGGCAACGAGAGGCGCCCGATGCTGGCCCTCGGCGGCGGGGTGTTCGCCGTGTTTCTGCCCGAAGCCAAGGCACCGCTGGCCTACCGCTTGCGCTTCGGCTTCGGCAACGGCTCGAGCTGGGAACGTGAAGACCCGTATCGCTTCTTGCCCAGCATGGGTGAGCTCGATCTACACCTCATGGGTGAGGGGACGCACCGCAAGCTGTGGACGGTCCTGGGCTCACACGTGCGCGTGCAAGACGGCATCGCCGGCACCGCATTCGCGGTCTGGGCGCCCAACGCGCAACGCGTGAGCGTGGTCGGTGAATTCAATAATTGGGACGGGCGGCTGTTGCCGATGCGTTCGCTCGGGCCGACCGGCGTTTGGGAGCTGTTCGTACCGGGCATCGGCGTGGGCACGCTGTACAAGTACGAGATCAAGACCAAAGAGGGCCTGCTGCGGATCAAGACCGATCCCTGGGCTATCGAGATGGAAGCGCCGCCGCTGACGGCGTCGCGAGTGGCTCGCTCCAGCTACGCCTGGCACGACGAAGCCTGGCTAAGAGCCCGCGCCAAAGGCGACATCGGCCGTGAACCGGTCGTGATCTACGAGTGTCACTTGGGCTCCTGGGCGCGCGTGCCGGAAGACGGCAATCGCTGGCTCACCTATCGCGAGCTCGCGGTGCGCTTGTGCGAGCACGTGAAGAGGCTCGGCTTCACTCATTTGGAGCTGATGCCGGTTGCTGAGCACGCCTTCTATCCGTCCTGGGGTTACCAGGTCACAGGCTACTTCGCGCCCACCTCGCGCTACGGCACGCCGGACGACTTCCGCTGGTTCGTCGACTACTGCCACGAGCAAGGCATCGGCGTGCTGATCGACTGGGTGCCCGCCCACTTTCCGAAGGACGACTTCTCGCTGCGTCGCTTCGACGGCAGTGCGCTGTACGAGCACGAAGACGCGCGCCGCGGGGAGCACCCCGATTGGGGCACGCTGATCTTCAACTTCGGTCGCAGTGAAGTAAGGAACTTCTTGACCGCGAACGCGTTGTACTGGCTGCAAGAGTTCCATGTCGACGGCCTGCGCGTCGACGCCGTGGCCTCGATGCTGTACCTCGACTACAGCCGCAAAGAGGGCGAGTGGCTGCCCAACCCGTACGGCGGGCGCGAGAACATCGAAGCCATCGAGTTCTTGCGTTCGGTAAACGCCGTCATCCACGAAGAGTGCCCCGGCGCGTTCACGGTCGCTGAGGAGTCGACCGCCTGGGGCGGCGTGTCGCGCCCGCCCTCCGAAGGCGGCCTCGGCTTCGACTTCAAGTGGAACATGGGCTGGATGCACGACACGCTCGGCTTCTTCACGAAAGAGCCGGTGCATCGCAAGTACCACCTCGACCAGCTCACGTTCTCGATGCTGTACGAGTACACCGAACGCTTCATCAATTCGATCTCGCACGACGAAGTGGTTCACGGCAAAGGCTCGCTGATCGAGAAGATGCCGGGGGACTTCTGGCAGAAGCTGGCCAATGTGCGCCTGCTCTTGGCCTATCAGTACACGCGGCCCGGCAAGCAGCTGATGTTCATGGGTACGGAGTTCGCGCAGCACCACGAGTGGAACGTCGAGACGAGCTTGGATTGGCACATCGCCGAACATCCGCAGCGCAAGGCCTTGCAGGAGTACATCGCTGATCTCGGCAAGTTGTACCGCGACGCGTCTCCGCTTTGGCGCGGCGACCCGGGCCCCGAGAGCTTCGAGTGGATCGATTGCAACGACAAAGACAACACGATCCTCAGTTACCTGCGCCGAGACGGCGCGGATCACGTGATCATCGTGCTGAATTTTACCCCTGTGCCGCGCGACGAGTACCGCATCGGTGTGCCGAACGCGGGTCGCTACATCGAGCGCCTGTCGAGCGATGATCTCCGTTTCGGCGGCAGCGAGTTCCAGACCTCCTCGGTCGTCGAAGCGGATCCGCTGCCGCTGCACGGGCGCCCCTATTCGATCCGGCTGCGCATTCCGCCACTGGGCGCGCTAATTCTGACGCCTGCACGCTGAACGGCTTGATTCGGCGGTCAGGCGTCCATTGCCATAACCGTGCAAGTTCATCGCTTTAGCGGCTTGCGTGCCAATTTTTTGACAGGTCGCTCAAGGGTGACCGCGGCGTACCGTTCACGAGTGGCAGTGCTGTTAAAGCCGCTCCTTCAATCCGCCGAGGCAGGGATCGCAGATGCGTCGAGTCAACTCGACCGTTCCGCGGCGCAGGTGACGCGCTTGGCTGGCGCTTTCTCCGCTGCCGAGAGCGCTGCGACAGTGAACATTTCGACCGAAGCGCGCGGCGCCGCGTCCTCGCAGGACAGCGAGACCCACGGCGATCTCGAAGGCGCGATCGTCGACACGCGCATCGCCAAATACGCATTCATCGCCAATTTACGCACACTGCAGACGGGCGACGAGCTGGCAGGCGAGCTGAACAAGCTCGGGCAGAAGCGCTGAGTCACGAATAATCACGCCGTTTTTCCGATCGATTCGGACACCTCAGCCGGAGCGCTTCGGGCCCGACTGGCCGATGATTTTCCGCGTCTTCCGGCGCCCCTTCCGCTGCCGATGTGGGCGGCGTAGGCTGCGCTCCGCGCATGGCCGAGAGCCTGCTTTCTCAACCGCCCCGCGTGCTCCCGCCGCTGCACCCGGAGTTTCGTCCAGCCTGGCTGGGTAATCGGGCGTTCCGGGCCGAAGCTGTCCGAGCGGGCGGCGCCCGCTTGGTGTTGGCGCTCGAGCGCGATGCTGGGAACGTTTCCGTCTTCGATACGCTGGTGCTGCCCGTCGGGCACGCAGGAGTTGCCAGCAACCTGCGTTACGCCGAGCGCGTGCTCAAATTCTTGCTCTGGCAAAAGGGCGCCTTCCGGGTGAGCGTCGCGGGCCCGCGCGAGATAGCGGAGCACCTGAAGCGTGAGTACGCAGCGGGCGGCGCGCGCGTGTTCGATGCCGACTTCTTCGCCAAGATCTACGAACAGCCCCGCTTCATTGTCGAGGAGGTCGCATTCGCGGACCTGCCCAAGGAGAGCGAGCAAGGCTCGGCGTTGGGCGGGCATCTCGACGGCTGCCGGATTGGCTTCGACGCAGGCGGCAGTGATCGCAAAGTCGCAGCTGTGATTGACGGTAAAGAGGTATTTTCGTGCGAGGTCGTTTGGGAGCCCAAGCTGCAGAGCGACCCGCAGTATCACTTCGACGGCATCGACGACTCGATTCGCCGCGCGGCCGAGCATTTACCGCGGATCGACGCGATTGGCGTCAGCTCTGCCGGGATCTACGTGAACAATCGCACCATGGTGGCGTCGCTGTTTCGCAAGGTTCCGGAGGCGGCGTTCGAAGCGCGCATCAAGAGCATCTACCAAGACGTCGCCAAGAAGTGGGGCGACGTCCCGCTCGAGGTCGCCAATGACGGTGACGTCAGCGCGCTCGCTGGCGCGCTCGAGCTCAAGGATCACTCGGTGCTAGGCATCGCCATGGGTACCAGCCTTGCGGCGGGTTACGTGAACGCGCACGGGCTCGTGACCGGTTGGCTCAACGAGCTCGCCTTCGCGCCAGTCGATTACAGCGCGGACGCCGCTGTCGACAGCGAGTGGTCGGGTGACGCTGGTACCGGCGTTGGCTACTTCTCACAGGACGCCGTGATTCGCTTGGCAGCGCGCGCCGGGCTCGAGCTGTCCGCGGGCTCGGTCGGCTCCAAGCTCAAGTACGTGCAAGAGCGCTTGCTCAGCGGCGACGCTCGCGCCCGGCAAATCTTCGAAACGCTCGGTGTTTACCTGGGCTATGGCTTGCTGCATTACGCTGACTTTTACGCTGTAAAACACGTTCTGCTGCTCGGGCGAGTGACTTCCGGCGAGGGCGGCAGCATCTTGCTCAGCAAGGCGCGTGAGGTGCTCGCGTTCGAGTCGCCACAGGTTGCAAAAGAGCTGACCATCCATTTGCCCGATGAAGCCACGCGCCGCGTCGGTCAATCGATCGCCGCGGCAAGCCTGCCGCGTCTAAAGGCGCACTGAGCTCGTCATGAAGTTGAGTCAACCCAGCGCGGAAATCTTCGTTCCTGATCAGCTCGCGCTCGCGTTCGCCCTACCGCGCACGACGCACCTCGGCATCGGCGCGCACCATGACGACTTGGAGCTCATGGCTGCACACGGCGTCTTGGAGTGCTTCGCGCGTACGGATCGCTGGTTCACCGGCGTCATCGTCAGTGACGGCGCCGGCAGTGCGCGAGATTTCGAGTACAAAGCGTTCAGTGACGCCCAAATGAAGACGGTGCGCCGCGCGGAACAGAAAAAGGCTGCCTATGTCGGCGAATACGGCGCGCAATTCTTGCTCGATCATCCAAGCTCGGCCGTCAAAGACGCCGCGCACAAGGCTGTAATCGCGGATCTCACGGAGGTGCTGCGCGCCACGCGCCCCGAGGTCGTGTACACCCACAACTTGGCCGACAAGCACGACACGCACGTGGGCGTCGCGCTGCGCGTGATCGCCGCTTGTCGCGCGCTAGAGCCCGCGTTGCGCCCGAAGCAGCTGATCGGCTGCGAAGTCTGGCGCGATCTGGATTGGCTGTGTGACTCTGACAAGCTGCAAATGCCCGTCGATCGCCACGAGAGCCTGCAGAACGCGCTGATGGGCGTGTTCGATTCTCAAATTGCCGGCGGCAAGCGCTACGATCTCGCCACCGCGGGGCGCCGCAGGGCGCACGCTACCTACTTCGAGAGCCACGGCACCGACCAGCACACGGCGCTGATCTGGGGCATGGATCTCTCGCCGCTGATGCACGGCGGCGACCCCGCCGCGCACGTCACCGCGTTCATGAAACGCTTCGAGGACGAAGTGCTGACACGGCTGGGCAAGCTGAGCGGTTGAGCCCGGCTCGGGTGCTAGAGCCAGATGCGGAAGACCGGGCTCAAGACTTGAGGCGGTGAGTGCTGCGCGCCGAGTGCGCTCAGCGGAGCCCCCAAATCCAAGCAACCGATGAGAGCAGCCTGAGAACGGCCGCGCGCTGCACGCGGCTAGTAGCCGAGCGTGCGGCGACCGGTGCCGCGATACGCGAGCCCCGCTGCGGCGACTGCGGCGGGCGCGACCATGTTGCATCCGTCGAACACGTGCCGACTGCGCCGCAGCTCGCGCACACGCGGGAACTCCGGGTTTCGATACTCATTCCACGCCGTGGCCAAGAGCCGCGCGTCTGCGCCACGGCAGGTCTCGCACTCGCTGTCGAAGATCTCGACGCGATCCATCAAGCCCATGCGCGTCATGCTGTCACGAGCCGTCTCGCGCGCTTGCGGATCGGTGGCGCGGATGCGCGCGCCGCGGGCGATCAGCTCGGCGATCAGCTCGATGCCGGGGGCTTCTCGCACGTTGTCGGTCTTGGGCTTGAATGCCAATCCCCAGACTGCGATTTGGTGCGGCGAAGCGGGCACCCGCCACCAACCCGACGTATCCCGAACCAACGACCGCGATCTTCAGTCGACCGCTCGTGCTCAGACTCGGGGTCTTCGTCGAACATTTTGTCGAATTTCCTCGTGAAGTTCGCCGTCTACCCCAGGTACCCGAGGCTGATTGGCTGGCCAGTAGCGGAAGGCTGCTCGAGGCGTGCGCTTTCGCCGCGGCCGCCGCTCTGACAAGATCATGGCATTATGTCGGCGCTCTGGCCGCTGCTCTTGCTCTGCGTGGCTTGCTCCGGCCCGGGCGCGCACGAGCAGGCGCGTTCGCCCGCGCCGATGCCGAAGCCGCCTTTGGGGCCTGCTAGCTTAGAGTTGCCGCGGCGCCCGACAGAAACTGCGGCCGCGAGCCCGTTTGCTCAGTCGTTGCTCTTGGCCGCTGCGGGTGACGTGAATTTGGGCCGAGTTTGTGGCCAGCGCCTACTCGCTGACTCGAGCTACGATCCGCTGCGTGGCGTGGCGCCGATCTGGGCGAACGCGGATTTACGTTTCGTGAATCTCGAATCTGCACTCAGCGAGCAGCACGGCGAGACGCAATCACCATATCACGGCTTGGTGTTCACCGGGCCACCGGTTGGCGCCGACGTGCTGGCGCGAGCTGGCATCGGGATCGTGTCCACGGCAAACAACCATGCTTGGGATTACGCCAGCCGGGGTCTGCTGGAGACGCTGCAAAACCTCGACCGCGCCGGCGTCGCGCACGCCGGAACAGGCGCCGACGAAGCCGAGGCCTATCGTCCCGCGATCGTGCACGTCAACGGCCTCAGTGTGGCGTTCTTCGCGGTCACTCAGATTTGGAATCTGGGAGTGTTTCGCGAGGAGGAGGCGCGACACCACGTGGCGTGGGCGGATTTTTCACGCCTGCGCGTGGCACTGCTCAAGGCTCGGGCCGAGTCGGACTTCGTCATCGTGAGCTATCACGGCGGCGAGGAATACACGGACGTACCCTTACCGAAGACGCGCGCGTTCGTCTCGGAAGTGATGAGCCTCGGCGTAGACGTCGTGATCGGTCACCACCCGCACGTCCCACAGGGCGTGGCTTGGTACGGCGGGCGTCCAGTGTTCTACAGCCTTGGCAATTTCGTGTTCGACGGACGGCCGACCTTGCCTTGGACCCGCAGCTCGTTCATCGCCAAGTTGCGCTTTCAGCGCGGGCAAACGCTATCGGTGGCGGCTTGCCCGGTGTTGATCGACGGCTTTGAGCCGCGGGCACTGACGGCCAACGACAGCGCGTCTCGTCGCGCCTTCGAGCGCCACTTGCGCGAGGTCTCGGAGAGCGTCGGCGGCACGAGCTTCGGCGAGCCCGACGCGCAAGGTTGCTACGCGCTTTCTCCGCCCAGCCCGAGTGCGGCTACTCCGCTTCGCGATCGTCCTCGAGCTGATCGAGAATCTGTCCCGCTCGCTCTTCACTAATCCCGAACCACTCGGCGAGTTGGTTGATGAAGGCGTTCTCTTCCTCGGTCACTTCGTCGTCGGCCAGCGCGACTGCCGCGGCCAGCGCGAACGCACACTCCGCTTCATTCGGATCTTCCGAGATTTCTTCGGCTATCTCGTGCAGGCGCGCGTCACGGCCGCTGCTTGCTAGACGCTTCTCGTAGATCTCTAGCATCACGTTGATCGTGCCGGTGCGCAGCAAGTTATCGGTCAAGCCGCGGATCGCGCCGCGCACTGCGTCGCGCTCGGCGTCCGCGATAGTGCCGTCGGCCGCCATCATCAGAAACATGGTCTCTGCTAGCGGCTCGACGCGGTTGATTGATCCGACCTCTTCCGGCGTCAGCAAACCCTCACGCGTCAGCGTTTCGTAGGCCGAGGACGCCACCATGCTCGGGCGTCGGCCGCTTTGGAGTAACGCATCTCGGAGGCGCGCGATGGTGACGGTCTGGATCCTCATTGATCGCGAAAACTACACCGTCCACGCGCCGGGATCTAGCCGCTGGTCGCCGGCTCGATTCCCGACCGAAAGCGCGCGCCGGGATCGGCTGAGACCAAGACGAAGGTGGCGTCGTCGCGCACAAAGCGCGCTGCGGTTAGTAGGCCTTGAAAGGCGTCGTACTGCTCGTCCGCGCTGGCCGTGGTCAATGACAAGCCGCGTTCGCAGAGCGCGAGCTTGGCGCACATCGCGCTGACACTTTCGGGCTCGAGAGAACCGTTCACCATGCCGTCCGAGACGACTAGCCAAGTGCTGCCCCAAGCTAGGGGCAACAGCTCGTACGGGTGAACCTCGCCCACCCGCCTGCCAACGGGCCCCGATAGGGCCGCCTGTAGGGTGACGTGGTCTCCGGGGCCGGCGTTTGCCAGAGCGGGCATACCGGCGTTGAGCACCTCGACCTTCGCATCGCGCTGCGAGACACGCAGGATTATCAGGCCCGCTTCCACGCCAGGTCGCGCAGCGAGCTGCATCTCGAGCGCATTGACCACCGCGTGTAGCGGCTGATGTGTGTACAGGGCGCCCCTGGTCTCGCGCATCAAAGAGGCGGCGAAAGAGTCGGCCGGCTCGGCGCTCGCGGGCACGTCCATAAGCAGCACCACCAGATCGCCGACTTCGTCGACGAAGACATCGAACGAATCGCAGGGCCACGGCCCCTCGATGGTCTCTCCGCTCGCGCGAAGCATGCCGTGAAGGAGGGGAAAGCCGCGAAGGGTCGGGTTTTTATGTGCTGCTGCCACTGCGGAGGGCTATTGCGAGCGCCGCGCCAGCCTGATTTGCACGCATTGCAGCTTTGCAACGTGCCCTTTAGCGCAGCAACAACCGCGACTTATGGCAAGACTACATGGTGAGATAAGCGCGCCGAAATTGACCTTTCTCCGTCTCAATCTGATCTGGTGAGACCGCTGCGTCTAAAGGTGGGACCAAATCGTGCGTTTCAATTAACGAACGATGATCGAAGAGGAATCCGGCGCAGTGTCTGTTCAGGGGACTTCGGACCTAGTGGCCGTCGTCGACGACGATCCCACCGCGCGCCGTCTAATGCGCTTCTGGCTCGAGCGCACGGGATACCGCGTGGCCGAGCACGACTCCGCGCGGAGCGTCCTGGAAGCGGACGGCGAGCTGCCGACGGTGGCGTGCGTCGACCTCGGGCTCGGCGAAGTGACGGGCATCAAGGTCATTCAGCACCTGCGCGCTCGTGATGCCGAGCTGCCGATCATCGTAGTTACCGCTCAGCGCGAAATCGAGACTGCGGTCTCCGCGATGCGCGCTGGCGCCTACGACTACATTACGAAGCCGCTCGATCGCGATCGCTTGCTGCTCGCCGTGCACCGCGCTCGCGAACGGCGTGAGCTCGTCATCAACGTGCGCCGACTGGAAAGCGCGCTGACGGAGCGTTCCGTGCTGGGTGCGATCGTGGGCAAGAGCCCGCCCATGCGTGAGCTGGCCCATCAGGTGCAGCGGGTCTTGGAGAGCGAAGTCGCGGTGTGCGTGTCGGGCGAGAGCGGAACCGGCAAAGAACTGGTCGCGCGCGCGATTCACAGCGGCGGCCAGCGCCGACGCGGCCCGTTCGTGGCCATCAATTGCGCCGGCATTCCAGAGTCGCTTCAGGAGTCCGAGCTATTTGGGCATGAGCGCGGCGCATTCAGCGGCGCGACTCAGATGCGCCGTGGCTGCTTCGAGCAAGCCAACGGCGGCACTCTGCTCTTGGACGAGATCGGTGAGATGAGCCTCACGACGCAGGCCAGCTTGCTGCGCACTCTCCAAGAAAAGACGATTCGCCGCGTCGGCGGCGCCGGCGAAATCCCGATCGACGTTCGCATGGTGTGTGCGACGCACCGCGACTTGCGCGCGGAGGTCGAGGCCGGTCGCTTCCGCGAGGACCTGTACTTCCGTCTGGTCGTGTACCCCATACATCTGCCTGCGCTGCGTGACCGGGTGGAAGACATTCCGCACCTGGTCGGGCACTTCTTGCGTACGCTGACCTCTGATGTCGGTCGACAGGTGAACCGCATCTCGCCCGAGGTGCTGGAAGCTTTGTCGCGGCATCGCTGGCCGGGCAACGTGCGCGAGCTGCAGAACGTCGTGCATCGCAGTTTGCTGGCTTGCCGCGGGGACGAGATCACACTGGCTGATTTGCCGCCCGATATCCGCGAGCTCGGTCTGCCGTCGCTCGGCTTGTCGATCGTGCCGAACAACGGCTCGAGCTCGAACGGTCATGTCGAGCACGAGATCCTGCCGCTGCGCGAGCTCGAACGGCGGGCGATTCAACGCGCCCTGCGCGCCACTCAAGGCAGCGTCGGCAAAGCCGCCAAGCTGCTCGGAATCGGTCGCGCCACGTTGTACCGCCGCATCGCGACGCTGGATCTATCCCGGGACGTCGCATGACAAAGGGCTCCAGCGAGCCTCCTCTGTCTCTGCCACCGGAGATGTTAGAAGAGCTGGCTTCGGCTGGCGTCGATCCGAGCCGCGTGCCGGACCTCGAGCAGTGGCAGACGTTGCTGCTACGCTTCGCGCACCGCTTTCGCGACGAGCCCGCGAATCCGCTGCACTTCGCGTCGTCGCAGCTTGGCCACGAGCTGCGCACCCCGATGACCGTCGTGATCGGCGCGAGCGAGCTATTGCTCGAAAGCGTGCTCGACCCCGAGCAGCGTCAGGCGGCTCAGAACGTGCACCGCGCAGGGGAGGAGTTGCTCTCTGTCATCGATCAGATTTTGAGCGACGTCACCGAGCAGGCGAAATCGAACCCGCCGCGCGCCATGATTCCGATTGGGTTTCGGCTGGGCGCTGAGAACGAGATTCATCGCGTGTTGTTGGCGGAAGACAACGAGTTCAACCGCGTGCTGATCGAGCGCGTGCTAAAGACGTTGAACTGCGAGGTCGACTTGGCGCCCACGGGACGTGAAGCCGTGCGCAAGTTCCACGGGGGCAGGTACGATCTCGTGCTGATGGATTGCCACATGCCAGACCTGGATGGCCTAGAAGCCACTCGGCAGATCCGCGCCGTGGAAGGCCCGGGTCAACATGTTCCGATCTTGGCGGTCACTGCTGGTACGGTGCCAGGCGCGCGCCAGGCCTGCCTGCAAGCCGGGATGGACGACTTCATCGCCAAGCCGTTTTCGCTGTCGACCTTACGCCGCAAGGCTTCTCACTGGCTGTCGATGGCGGTGCGCGACCCCGCTGCGGCGAGCGCCGAACGGCCCTCTGTCGAGATTCAAGAGCCCCGCGCGCTCGAGGCTCCGAGCCGCTCCAGTGCTCCGCCGTCGTCCGTGGACCTATCGCGGCTCCAGGAGCTAGCCGACGAAGCGGGCTCGCCGCGCATCGTCGAGGAGCTGTCCTTGATCTTCGTGGAGGACATGGATCGCCGTTTGGACACCTTGCGCGAAGCCGCCGACGAGCGCGTCGAGCGCAAGTTGCTCAGCATCATTCACTCCGTGAAGGGCGCGTGCTCGAACTTCGGCGCGCTGCGCATGGCTCAGCTTGCCGAAACCATCGAGCGCCGCGTCAAGCGGGGCGACGTGCTTGGGCTCGACCTCGAGGTCGGCGAGCTGTGTAGCGAGTTTCAAGTCGTGCGCCGCGTGCTCGATCTGGAGGTGTTCGGCATTCGCGCAGTCAAGCCGCCCCCGCCCGACCTGACCGCGCGCTTCGGCTGATCCGAGTACTACTTGATCAGCCTTGGCACGATCAGATCGCGATCGTTCGCTGTCACGAGGCACGAGAGGAAACCAGCGCGACCGGCGCCGCGCAGATTCTGATACAGCCCCTCGTCGGCGCCGTTTAGGGGCTTCAGGACGCTCACTGGAGCGGGCGTGTCATTCGACGCAGCCCGAGCCTGGGTGGCTCGCAGCAGCGCGACCCAACGGGCGACATTCCACGCGGAACTTGCGACCGGGAACAGCGACGCCGATGGCCGGATGCATGAGCCGACCTCCCCCCTATTTCTCAGCACCTCTCGCAACTGGCTCAACCAGTTGGAATACCCGGAAATCAGAGCGCTCGGAGCGCGCCGACGGCGCCTACGGGGTCCGAGGCTTTCGGTAAAGCCAGAGCGCGCAGCGCGTCCTCGACGTACGCGGGCGTCCGGGCGCCGAGCAGCACGCTTGTCACTCCTGGCAGGCTGCGCAGCGTGACGAGGGCTTGACGGGATAGTGGCTCGGCGCGGAGTGGCTCATCGAGGTGCGCGTCGAGCGCACCCCGGATGCTACGCAAACGCGTCGCGCTGCGCTCGGCGGCGCGGCCGCGCATCGCCAGGAACAGCCCCTCCAAGTCACGCAAGTAGCGACCGCGGAAATCACGGAAGCGCTCAGCGAGCTCTCCACTCAGCGCGCCGTCGAGTGCGCGCAGCACTTTGCCCAGCTCAGGAGCGATTACATGCGCCTCAATTTCCTGCCACTGCACCAGGCTGGCCACGCGCGGCTCGATCTCGAGCATGCGATCGCCCCACGCGAACAGATCGTCGGCTTCGAGGCCCGGACCAAGCTCGAGCGAAGGCGCGATCGTGGTTCGAAACTCGCGCTCGAGCGCCAGCAGGTTGCTGCGAACCAGCTCGAATTTGGGGGGATTTTCTGGGCGGACCGGCTCAGACAAGCGCAGGATGCTGCCGCTGCTGATTGCGTTGAGCGGTCGGTTGGTTAGCACGGCGACGCCCTGTCGTTCGGCCTGCGTGAGCACGCCCTCGGAGCGACCGTCCGCGGCGAAGAGCGCCCCGCTCTCGAGCAGGTTCAACGGCACCTGCAAGGCTCGAAAGTGGTGGCCTTCTGGAGCCGCGGCTCGGGCTGCCGCAAGCATGCGCGAGAAGTCTGTGCTGTCACGCCCGTCCGCGGCGCCGGCTGCGGTGTTACTCGACACGCCGTAGTAAGCGATGCGGCCTTCCTTCACCTCGCCTTCGAGATAACGAAACGCCTGCTCGAGTCGGCGATAGAACTCGCCCCTTACGCTGGCGATCGGGCCTTGGCCGCGTTTGGCCGCGTCAGCCAGGAAATATTCCGGATTGTGCAGCAGCAGCACATCGAGCGTTTCTAGCCCGAGCCGATCGAGCGAGCGGGTGAGTTGATCAGCGAGCCATTCGGGGTGAATGCAGTGCCACAGCCCTTCGCTGTATTCGACCATCTCGGGGAAGGGCACGCCATCTTGCTTGCGCGCGTTGGCCAGCGTGTGGTTGCGGCCCTGGACATAGCCCGCTTTGGATACGACGACGACCTCGTCTCGCCTGAGCTCACGCCTCTCGATCAGCTGGGCCAGCACCTCCCCGATGAGTCGCTCACTGCGGCCGTCGCTATAGTTCGTGGAGGTGTCGATCAAGTTGATGCCCGAGCGCACCGCGAGCTCGAGCGCCGCGCGGTGCTCGGGGTGAACGTCGTCGATGCGGTAGCCACCAAAGCCGATGCTGCTGACGAACAAGCCCGTGTCGGCCAGCTGAGCGCGAGCTTCTGCCCCGAGCCGCTCAGTACGCGTCGCCGTGCCAGCTTGAGTGGCGCGGCCGACCAACGCTTGGTGCGCGATGCTCTGTGCAGGCTTTACGGGCACGGCCTGATCGAGTGCGCGATCCAATTCGGCGGCGTCTACGAGGGGCGCGTTGCACGTGAAATTCTGGCACACGTAGAGCGCAGCCTTGCCGTTAACAAACCCCTTGCCTCGGCCAAGCGGGAGCTTGCTCGATTCGCCCTCCGCCGGAGCAACGTGCGCGAAGATGGCGTTGGGCAAGTAACGCTCGCCGAGGGCTTTTCGTAGCGTCTCGTAACCGGGTTCGCCGGGTATGCCTACCAAGACGAGCTCCAGCGGCGATTGCAGCAAATAGTCGACGACACACAACGTCGTAGCAAACGAGCGCGGCGAGCGTTCGACAAGCGTGCCGTAGGCGCGGAGCGCGCGTGCGGCACGCTCGCGGTAGTCGTTGCGGTCGAGGTGGCTGGCGAGCTTGGCGAGTGCTTGCGCGGCAACAGCGTTCGCGCTCGGGGTCGCGCCGTCGTGACCCTCGCGCGGACGCGCGATCAGCGGCTCGCCGTCCTTGGCCGTGTTGAAGAACGCGCCGCTGGCTTCGTCGTCGAAGTCGAGCAACATGCGCTCGATCAGGCGCTCTGCTTCGTGCAAGTAGCGCTCCGAGCCGCCGGCCTCGTACAACGCGATCAGGCCATCGGAGAGGAACGCGTAGTCCTCGAGGAAGCCTGGGACGTGCGCACGGGCGCCCCGAGCGGTGTGAAATAGCCCGCCGTCTGGGCGACGCATGCGAGTCAGCACTGAGTCGGCGGCGCGCTGCGCGGAGTCCAGGTAGTGGCGGTGGCCGAGCACGCGGTAGCCGGCGGCCATTGCCGACAGCATCAGCCCGTTCCAGGAGCTCAGGATTTTGTCGTCGAGCAGCGGCGGGACCCTGCGCTTTCGGGCTTGATACAGCTGCTTTTTCGAGCGTTCGACCTCGGCGCGGAGCACTGGCGCGGGCATGCCGAGCTCTTCGGCCACGCGCTCCAGCGCGCGCGGCGTGTTGAGTACGTTCTGTTGCTCCCAATTGCCCTTGGCGCTGACGTCGTAATACGCGGCGAAGTGATCGGCCGCCTCTGTTCCCAAAATCTCGATGAGCTCGTCCAGCGCCCAGACGAAAAATTTTCCCTCGACGCCTTCGCTGTCGGCGTCGGTCGCCGAAAAGTATGCACCGCCCGGCTCCTGCATTTCGCGGATCACGTAGTCGAGCGTTTCACGCGCGACGCGCGCGTAGTCAGCGTCACGCGTCGCCTGGAATGCGTCCAAGTAGACGCGGGCGAGCTGGGCGTTGTCGTACAGCATCTTCTCGAAGTGCGGTACGAGCCAGCGCTCATCGGTCGAATAGCGCGCGAAGCCGCCTGCGACGTGGTCGTAAATGCCGCCGTTCTTCATGCCGTCGAGCGTGCTCGTGATCATTTCGAGCAGCTCCTCGCTGGCTGCGTTTCGGTACTGGCGGAGCAGCAGTGAAAGGCTAGAGCAAGGCGGGAATTTGGGGGCTTTCCCGAAGCCTCCGTAACGCGGATCGAAGCTGCCTCGCAGCTGGTTGGCAGCCGCCTGCAACGCTTGTCGACCAATCGCCATTGGCGCGGCCACTCGAGCTTGGTCCGCGATGTGTTCGGCAAGCTCCGCGGCTTGCTCGAGCAGCGTGCTGCGCTCGCTCTGCCAGAGCCCGGTGATGTTGTTCAGCAACGTCGAAAAGCCGGGCCTGCCGTACTTGTCCACCGGCGGGAAGTAGGTGCCGGCGAAGAAGGGTTGTTGCTCGGGAGTCAAAAACACGGTCATCGGCCAGCCGCCACTGCCCGACAACGCAACCGTCGCCGCCATGTAGATCTCGTCCAAGTCAGGACGCTCTTCGCGGTCGACTTTGATGCACACGAAGTGCTCGTTCATCAGGGCGGCTATAGCTTCGTTCTCGAACGACTCGCGCTCCATGACGTGGCACCAGTGGCATGCCGCGTAGCCGATGCTCAGCAGAATGGGCTTGTTTTCAGCGCTCGCGCGACCGAGCGCCTCAGGACCCCAGGGGTACCAGGCGACCGGGTTGTGGGCGTGCTGAAGGAGGTACGGACTCGTTTCAGAGGCGAGGCGGTTCTGGGGCTTCATCGTCTGCGTTCGGCTTTGCGACTCTGATGCCGCAATACCAGAACGTGCTCGCGGCGCGGGCTGGTTCGAAACGCGGCGCGCGTAGGCTCGTGAAAGTACGGGCGTTCTTGAGACCCAAAGCAGGCAAGCACCAGGCCGTGTTCCTGGGCGAGCACACGCATGGCCTCGTCGGCGTACAGCGCCCGGCCGCCGAGCACCGAGTCGGCGATCACCAGTGCGATACTGCCCTGTGGCGAGAGCGCCTCGCGGAAGGCGTCGAGACAGGCGCCGAATTCGCTCTCCCAAGCTTCGACTGCGGCCTGAAAGCCTATACCCGACAGGCGACGTCGCGCGCCGATTTCGGTGGCCTCGAATTGCCGGTCGTCGAGCCCCAGCCAGCGCAAGCGAAGCTCGTGGTGATCAAAGTAGTCGTACACACCGGGGTAAGGCGGGGAGCTCACGATCAAGTCGAGCGACCCTTCCGTGATCAGCGACAGATCGCGAGCGTCACCGTTGGCGCACCTCGCGGCTGGCGCGGAGGGCGGCACGAGCGCGGAAAATTCCGCGACCCGCTTGGCCAGATCCTTGGCTTTGGTATCGAAAAAGCGAATCGTAAAGCCGCCCGCCAGGCGCTTGGGCGCCGTGCGCGGAGCAGTGTCACCCTGGCGCCTGCTGACCTTGGTCAACGCTGCGGACAGCACGAGCAACAACGCGCGCCGCACTTCCGCGGATCCTATTTTCGAGATGCCGTCGCGCAGGCCGTCCAGCTCGAGCAAGACGTGAGCGTCGTACACTTCGCGGTCGGCGGCGCCATAGCGTTGGGTTGGACCGGACTTGGCGAGCCGCCGCGCGTCCGCGTGGGCGGTCACTCCCGCGGCCGCAGTCAGCAGCTCTTCCAAGAAATCCGCGCTCGCGCCTCGGCACTTCAATGTGCTGAGCTCGACGGCGAGCGGGTTGGCGTCGATGCCGAATGCGTGGCGCCCGAGTTGACGAGCTTCCACGAGCACCGTGCCGCTGCCGCAAAATGGGTCGAGAACGCGCCCGTTCGCCGGTGAGAAGCCTTCTAACAAGCGGCGCGCGGTGGTCGGGTGCAGGCGTGCCGGGTAGCTATGAAAGCCGTGCACGTGGGCCATCGTCGCGGTTTCGTCAGGATCGACCGCTAGCGCGTGACTGAGCAGCTCGCGGTCTCGCTCCGAGCCGCCAACCACGCGCACTTCGCCGCCCACGTGACTCAGCGCGCGGCGCTGCTTCTTTTCTTGGCTAGCCGCGGGCTTGGCAGCCGAAGCGGGCTTCGTCGAATCACTCACGAGGCGCTAGCTCCGGCCCATGACGTCGGTGTAGACGCGCGCTACGTCTTCAGCCAGGCGCCGCGGTACGAAGCGCGCCTCGACTTGTTGCCTTCCGTATTCGCCCATTCGCGTTCGAAGCTCAGGGTCGCAAACGAGTCGCCGGAGGTTGGCGGCTAGCGCGGGCACATCGTCGCGCGGCGATAGCAGGCCGCTCTTTTCGTGCTCGACGACCTCCGGCGTGCCGCCGCTGTCGACCGCGACCACGGGCTTCTTCATAGCCATGGCCTCCGCGTACACCAAGCCGAAGGGCTCCTGGATAGAAGGCACGGCCAGAATGTCCGCTGCGGCCAGCAAGCGGGGCACGTCGCTGCGCAAGCCCGTGAAGATGACGTTTTCCGTGACGCCGAGCTCGGCGCACAGCGCCCGCAGCTCGTTCGTGTGGTTGTTTTTTGGCGGATAATCTTGGCCGACGACCAGCAGCTTGATTTGCGGCAGCTCGGGCGTGAGCAGCGCCAGTGCTTGGATCAGGAAGGCTTGCCCCTTGCCCCTGAAAATCCGCGCGACGCAGATGACGACCGGCGCGTCCGGCGGGATGCCGAGCTCCGCGCGCACCGGGCCCGGGTCGCTACGGTGGTCCCAGGCCGCCAGGTTGATCGCGTTGAGCACGCCGTAAGTCTTGCGGCGGGCGTAGCCACCACCGTTGACCAGAGAGTCGGCAACGAACTGCGAGACGCCGATCAAGGCATCGGCTTGGCCCATGGACCAGCGCAGCAGGCGGCTCATCCAGTCGCCGTAGGTCACGTGCACATGCACAATGGATTTCGCGCCTGTCAGGCGCGCGAGGAGCACGCTCACGAGCGCGTCTCTCGGGCGATCGCTGGTGTGCACGATGTCGATGCGATGTTTTCGAATGTAGCGGGCGAGGTCCAGTAAACTGAGCACTGCCGGCGCGGTCTTGAGCACCGCTTCGCCGCGTTCAACGAGCGATCTTGCAAACAGCTCGGAGCCGAAGTTGACGGGCTTGATCGAAAGCTCAGGGATGTCGCGCACCGCGCTGAACGTCGGCGTCGGCTGGCCTTCGGGCCCCGTTGCGCAGGCGACGTGTACCTCGTGCCGGCTGCGATCCAAGTGCCGAATGATCAGCGCTTGAATCCAGGTATCGGCGCCCAGCGGGGGGCGCGTCGCGGTATGAACGAATAAGACGCGTAGCTTGGAGGAGTCCGGCGAGCGGTTGGCCATGGCGATCGAGCGCTTAGCTCGCGGCGAACGCTGCGACGGAATGAGCAAGCTTCATGCGCGCGAGCATACACCAGGCTCGGACGCTGACCACTCGACCCAGGTCGAAATGGAGCCGACAGTATGGCGACCCCACCCCAGCGTAGAGCTCAGCGCCTTCGTCGGCGAAAGGCCACGAAACCGAGCAGACCGAGCAGTGACCACATGGGGGCTGCGCCACTTGCGTTGCCTTGCCCGATGCGCGCCCCGCCGCAACCCTTAGCAGTCACGGTGTCCGTGTTGGGGTCGTCAGGGCCGCTCGCGGCTTGCGTGTCGCTGGCGACGTACAAGGCGTCCATCGTCGTCTCGTCAGTGCCCTGCAACACGCGCTTGTTCGTCTCGCAACGACCGGTCGTGTAGTACATCGTGGCGACGGTGGAGTCGTAGTCCTCCCCGAGGCCAAAGAAGTGACCCGCCTCGTGCGTGGCAATGCTCTGCAGGTCATACTTTTGAGCGCACGCGGTCATATCGCTTGCAGTCATCGCGCCAGCGGCGGCTTGATACGGCAATAACCCATAAGGATGAGTGTTGTTGAAGATCATGTCCGCTTCGACGACCTCGCCCGTCTTGGGGTCGGAGAACGTGACGGTCAGCGCGAGATCGTTCTCGTGGCCCTGGAGCGTGATCGGCCCGTACATGATCTCGCTCTTGCCGTTCGGTTCCTGGCCGAATCTCGCGCCGGCGGTCGAGTCGAAGCTGAGGTTTGGAAGTTTGGCGCCGCTGCCGAGCCAGGTGCCGAAGCCCAGCTGTACTGCTTCGCGGGCGTGCGGACCGAGCTGGTCGAGCGAAGCGTCGAGGAACAACTTGCTCGTCGCGGCGTGCCAACGAACGCTGGCGCCGTCGGAGGCCTTCTTCAGCGTCGGGTTGCCACTGACGATTTGCATAACCGGCACGGGACGTGCGCGGAGGTGGGATACGCTCGCGGCTCCGCCCAACCCGAGCACCGCAGATGCGGCGCCCAGGGCGATGACGTTGAACGAGAGTCTGCGCCGCGGGCTCAGCGGGGACACTGCGCTTGGTGCTTGGAAGCTTGGCTTGACGGTGTGCGTCGTAGCGCCGCTCATCAAACTGGTCTGAATGTGCTGCACCTTGGCACGCGCCGACCACATGGGTTCTAGGGAATCACTCACGACAGTAGTGAACGGCCCTGGTCCGCGATTCCTGAGTGCAATCACGAAAACCGCCAATAATTAGCGCGAAAAGTGGGCGTGAGCCCGCGACCGCTTACATTTCCTGCCGCGCCCGGCGGACCACCGACAACAGCTCTTCGTCCTGGAGCACGCGGTCCGAGCCCTTGGCTCGTTGCAGAATGGCGCGCACGAGCGTTTCGTTCGAGGCAATGCCTCGGGCCTTGAGCCAATGTTGCACGTTCGAAGCACCCGACATCGGGCCGATGACGATGGCCGCGCTCTGACCGATGCTGGCAGCCGAGAGCAGGCTGTACACATGGTCTCCGAGCCATTCGCTCTTCGCTTCGGCTTTGACAATCGCGGAGGCGTGGACGCCGGTCGCCGTTCGGAACGCGTTCTTGCCGACGAGCGGTTGGTTGTCCGCGATCTCTACGCTGAGCACGCGCGAGAAATGTTCGCAGTACGCGGTGACTTGAGCGAGCGAGCGAGGCGCATCCGTGAGCGCGAGGTTGAGCAGCAGCAATTCCATCGCGGGGTTACCGGCGCGCTCGCCGATGCCGAGCGCCGTCGCATGCAAGCGGTCAGCGCCGGCCTGGGCCGCGCTGAGCGCGTTGGCGACCGCGAGCCCTCGGTCGTCGTGGCCGTGCCAGTCGATACCCACCCGCGCGCCCACGATTTCGCGGGTAAAGTGCGTGATTTTCGCGGCGCCTGCCGGCGTCGCGAAGCCGACCGTGTCACACAGGCAGACGCGTGCCGCGCCGCGCTCTACCGCGAGCGAGAGTAGCGCGTGTAGCGTGTCTGGGAGAGCGCGCGTCGAGTCTTCGGCGACGAAGGTCACCGGCAAGTCAGCCGCGCGCGCCGCGTCTATGGCGCCCTTCGAGCGGCTGAGCAAAAACCCCAAATCCCAATCTTCAGCAACGGCGCGAATCGGGCTCGAGCCAACGAACAGCGAAGCCTCGATGGCCAGGCCAGCGCGCTGCGAAACCTCGACGATTGCAGACACGTCCCCTGCCAGGGTGCGACCCGCGCAAACCGGGCGGATCTGCCAACGTCTGCGTGCAATTTCGCGGCACATCTCCAGCGCTTCGGCGAATGCGCGGGTGGAGGCGCTGGGTAAGCCGACGTTGACGTACTCGATGCCGAGCGCGTTCATCAGTTCGATCCCGGCGACCTTCTCGTCCAACGTGGGATTCGTCACTGACGGACTCTGCAGCCCGTCGCGTAGCGTTTCGTCTAGGAGCGTAACGCGCGGCGTCGCTGGCCTAGCGTTGTCTGCCGCGTTCCAGTCGAAGATAAGCGAGCTGGCCGGCTCCACCGGAGGACCAAGTTTCACGGAGCAACAGTAGCATTCCTAGTGCTTCCGCTAGCGGCATCGGCTGGCGCCCGCGAAAACCAAGCTATACTCGCGGAACGATGCTCTCCGCTGCGACAAGACGCCTCATTCAGACCCGCCTGTCTGACGAGATCGGTCGCATCGACAAAGACGCGCCGAATCGGGTCGCGCTCGTGTACCCCTCGCCCTACCACGTGGGCATGAGCTCGCTGGGCTACCAGCGGATCTACCGGGCGATTCAGGCCATGCCGGGGGCAATGTGCGAACGAGTCTTTCTGCCTGACGAGGGCGACCGGGCAGGCGCACGGATCGAACGCCCGCTCAGCTACGAGAGCTTGCGTGAGTTGGGCGAATTTCCAATTCTCGCCGTCAGCGTCGCCTACGAGCTCGAGATTTCGGGTCTCGTGCGCATGCTGGACGCGTCGCGGATTCCGGTGCTACGCGAAGACCGCGACGAGCAGGCGCCGTTCATCCTCGCGGGCGGCCCGCTCACCTTCTCCAACCCGTTGCCTCTCGCTCCGATCGTGGACGCGATCGTGATGGGCGAGGCTGAGAGCATCGTCGAGTTTGCGATCGAGACCATTTACGCAGCGCCGAGTCGCGCCGCCGCTCTAGAGCGGCTGGCAGCGCATCCGAATGTTTTCGTGCCCGCGCATCACGGCAGCGCGCTCGTCAAAATCGGCGCCTGCAGCGACGCACTGTTGCCCGCGTTCAGCGCGATTCGCACGCCGCATACCGAGCTGTCGAACATGTTCTTGATCGAGAGCGAACGCGGCTGCTCGCGCGGCTGCACGTATTGCGTGATGCGCCGCTCGACCAACGGCGGCATGCGCATCGTGCCGAAAGAGGTGATTTTCGAGAAGATCCCGGCCGACGTGAAGAAGGTCGGGCTGGTCGGCGCCGCGGTCAGCGATCACCCGAAGATCATCGAGATTGTGAGCGAGCTGGCCGAGCGCGGTATGCAGGTCGGCTTGTCCAGCCTTCGGCCCGATCGCTTGAAGGAAGAGTTCGTCGCTGCCTTGCGCAAGGCGGGCCATCGAACGCTCACCACCGCGCTCGACGGACCGAGCGAGCGCATGCGCGGCTTGATCGATCGCCGCGGCCGCGAGCCGCACTACGTTGCCGCCGCCGAGCGCACCCGGAAGTACGGCTTTGATCGACTCAAGCTTTATTTGATGGTCGGCCTACCCGGCGAAACAGACGAAGACATCGACGAGTGTGTCGAGTTCGTCGGGATGCTCTCGAAGATCTGCCCGGTCGCGCTGGGCGTCGCGCCGTTCTGCGCCAAGCGCAACACGCCGCTCGACCGCATGCCGTACGCCGGCGTGGCGCGCGTGGACGCCAAGCTCGAGCGGCTGCGTCGCGGTTTGCGGGGCCGCGCCGACGTGCGCGCGGTGAGCGCCAAGTGGGCCTGGGTCGAATACGTGCTTGCTCAAGGCGGCGAAGCCGAGGGTCTGGCGCTGATCGCGGCGGTCCGCGAAGGCGGCCGTTTTTCGGACTATCGGCGCGCTTTTGGCGCGCTCGGTCACCGCCCCGATGGCAGCGGCTACGAAGGTGTCGATACGCCGATCGCGCCGGAGCGCATGAAGCACAAGAAGAAGCTGCCCTTGGTCGTCAGCGGCTCATAGCCATTCGCGGGCCCTTAGCGGGCGTGCTGCACTGTCAGAACCTCGACGCGCGCGTCGAAGTGGCGTCCGGAAGCCAGCGTAAAATAGGCGCGGCCGGCTTCTGCCCCGCGTGGCGGATCGAAGCCGCGCTCCACGAGCTCGGCGGGCTCGCTTTCTTCCTTCGCGGCACGATCGGAGAGCGTGATCGTGATTCGGAATACTCCGGAACCAGCCGACACATTATTTTGCAGTGCGAATAGTCCCGCGCCCAGCAGTGCGACCACGCGTTCGCGCAGATGCACGAACTGCTCCGGCGGTGCGCCTTCGTGATCGTCCACGATTTTGGAGTCTTGGATGTGGCCGTCCGCGTCGACTCGCACGGCGATCGCAAACGGCCGCTGTTTGCCCGCGGGCAGCGCTTGCCACAGCGGATCTGCGCCCGTGGCAGGCGGGATCGCGCGTGTGAACGCGCTCGGCAAACTGCGCACGCCGGGCGGCAACTGGTCCGAGCCGAACGCGCCGGTCGCCGCCTGCGTTGCCGGCCTGCCGCTGCCGTCGGCACCGGTTGCCGTGACCGACCCCGGTGCGGGGCTCGCGGCCGGGTCGGCAGCCAGGTGGCGAAGCGGCCGCGGAACGTGCTTCTTCAGAGCAGGCACCGATTCCGGATCTGCGTTCGCGACGGGGGTCGAGACGGGTTCGGCATCAGCAGGCGCAGTCGCGGCCGGCGGCGCGACTGCCGCGGCGGGCGCTGCAGCTAGCGGGCTCCGTGCGTTCGGGATGTTCGGCACTCCGTCCGGCGTCGCCACTGCGTCGACCTCGACGGCGTCGCCCGCCCAGGCATCCGCGCGCTCGATCGGCGTACCTACCAAGTCGAGCGGCTTTTGCACCGCGATGAGCAGCGCCAGCACCACGCAGCCGTGCAGCCCGAGCGAGCCGAGCAGCGGCATGACTGGACCTACGGGCAGCGCGCGCATCCGAGCTCATTCTGACATCGGCCCGCGCCGGCTGTTCCCCGAATAGTGCGCGGGGTGCGTGAGTGAGGCTCAGCGCGTGCGAAACAGCGCCGACAGCGGCACTTCCGGGGCGCGCTCGCGATTACCGCTCGGCGCCGCACCGACCTCCGGCGTCTCGTCGGCTTCCACGACACCCAAGGCCGCGCGCAGCGCGACGTCATATAGATGTGACGGCCGCACGTTGCCCAGGGCTGCGAACACGTTACTGCGGACCTTTGGGTTCTTGGCGTTCAAGTCGTTGAGCAAATTCTTGATCTGCTTACGTTGTAGGTTCTCTTGCGAGCCGCACAAGTCGCACGGAATAATCGGGAACGCTTTGGCCTCTGCGAACTCAGCCAGCTCGGCCTCGCTCAAGTACGCGAGCGGACGAATCACGACGTTCCGCCCGTCATCCGAGCGCAGGCGCGCCGGCATGGCCTTGAGCTGACCGGAATAGAGTAGATTCAATAGCAGCGTCTCGATCACGTCGTCACGGTGGTGGCCAAGGGCGATCTTGGTCGCGCCCATCTCCGCGGCCACGGTGTACAAGATGCCGCGTCGCAAGCGCGAGCACAGCGAGCAGAAGGTCTTGCCCTCGGGCACCTTCTCTTTGACGATCGAATAGGTGTCTTCCTTGACGATGCGGTACTCGTAGCCTTCGCGTTCGAAGTACTCGGGCAGCACCTGCTGGGGAAACCCTGGGTGCCCCTGGTCCACGTTGAGCGCGAACAGCGAGAACTCGAACGGCGCGCGACGCTGGATCTGGCGCAGCAGGTAGAGCATCGCGTGCGAGTCTTTGCCGCCGCTCACGGCGACCATGATGCGGTCGCCCGGCTCGATCAGCCGAAAGTCGTGGCTGGCTCGGGCCACTTCGGCCAGCAGGCGTTTTTCAAGGCGATCCATGACGGGGGCCGAGACTTTGCGCGAATTTTGGGCTGCCGCAAGCCCTGGCTGTGCCGAGACGCTCCATGCGGTGCTAGGCTCGGCGCGCCGTGTTGTTCGCGAAAATAGCTCAATTTACCTGCATCGGCCTGGCCGCGGCGGGCGTTTATTCCTTCGTTTCGTCAGCGCGTGACGGCGAAACGCGGCGCGCTTGCACGCCGCTATGCGCGATGCACCCGGACTATGCGGCGCGCAACCGCACGGCCCCGGACTTCGAGCTTCCCAAGTTGGGTGGTGGCACCGCAAAGCTGTCGAGCTACCGCGGCAAGATCGTGATCCTGAATTTCTGGACCAAGACGTGTCGCCCTTGCTTGGAGGAGATGCCGGGCATCGCCAGCCTCGGCAAAGCGCTCGCTCCTCACGACGACATGGCCCTGCTCACGATCTCCACCGACGACACGCTGGAAGACGCGCGCGAGACGTTGAAGTCAGTCCTCGGCGGCGCGGAGCCGCCGTTCGTCGTCATGATCGACCCGGACTCCAAAGTAGTAGCCGAAAAGTTCGGCACTAAACTGTACCCCGAGACCTGGTTCATCGATCGCAACGGCGTGATTCGCGCGCGCGTGGACGGCGGTCGCGACTGGAACGCGGCTCTAACTCTTGACCTTGCCCGCAGCTTCGACGACCCGATTCAGTGCGGCGTGCTGTACCGCGAGCACCAGGCCCAAGGCCCGTTCGCCGGTATTTGCGGCGAGATCGCACCGAGCCAGTAAGCGTGAAGGTCCTCGTCTGTCGCTGTGAGGACGTGACGCTGCACGAGCTCGAGCACGCGATCACGCTGGGCCACACAGACATCGAATCCCTCAAGCGCTACACGGGCTTCGGGACCGGCGTCTGCCAAGGTAAGTCCTGCCTGACCACCTGCGCGCGTGTGCTCGCGAGCCACGGTGGTGATCCAGGCCAGGGCATCACGCCGAGGCCGCCGTATCATCCGGCGACGCTCGCCAAGTTGGCGGGTGTCGAGCCACAATGGTAGGTTCCGCGTCGTGAAAGTCCGACTGATCAAAGAGCTGCGTTTCGAAGCCGCGCATCGCTTGCCGCGGGTTCCGGAGGGTCACAAGTGCGCGCGTCTGCATGGGCACAGCTTCAAGATAGAGCTGGCCGTCGAAGGCCCGGTGAATCCGGATTCCGGATTTTTCATCGACTACAGCCGTCTCGACGAAATCTGGCAGCCACTACATGACGTGCTGGACCACAACTATTTGAACGATGTGCCGGGCCTAGAAAACCCAACCAGCGAAATCCTCGCGCATTGGCTGTGGCAGCGCATCAAGCCGGCTCTGCCCGAGCTGACGCGCGTGATCGTGCACGAGACGTGCGACGCGCGCTGCGAATACGAAGGCGGTTGAGGCCGGGTTGATGGTCACGCGTTACGGTGTGGGCCGTCAGAGCCTTCGGCGTCGGAGTTCGGGTGCTTGCAGACGGGTGACGCGTCTCGCGTCTCACGCGTTCGGTTGAGACGGCCGTCCGCCTGGTCTCGCCAGCTCTTGTGGGTCAATTCCTTATTGGTAGATCGCGATCTGATCGTGCCAAAGTCAGGAAGCTCGACGTGCTTCCGGGCATTCGGCTGAGCTGCTTGGCTCGCGCTGCGGCGCGAGCGTGCGGCGCTCCGCGCGCACCGGAGAGGGCATTCGGCTGAGCTGCTTGGCTCGCGCTGCGGCGCGAGCGTGCGGCGCTCCGCGCGCACC
>OLLW01000154.1_pt1 | contig 34490 bp, 29 predicted proteins | sample 1604611 | NCBI WGS metagenome assembly OLLW01 (sample SAMEA104055725, study PRJEB20765) | soil metagenome | biome: Arctic tundra; feature: Polygonal ground; material: soil | place: USA | collected 2011-09 | depth 0-0.5 m | reverse complement strand
GCATCTCCATCCCCGCCGATGCTGGCGACTTTCGCTTGATGTCGCGCCCCGTCGTACTGGCGATGCGCGCGCTCAAGGAGCGTCATCGCTTCGTGCGAGGGATGGTGGCCTGGGTGGGTTTCCGCCAAACCGCCGCCTACTACGACCGCGAAGCGCGCTTTGCTGGCGAGACCAAATACCCGCTCCGCAAGATGCTCCGCTTCGCGGTTGATGGCATTACTTCTTTCTCGACGGTTCCGCTTCGTTTTGCCACTTGGCTTGGGATGTTCGCCGGACTGGTGGCCGTCGTCATCGCGCTATGGGCCGTCTACATCAAGCTATTCGTCAGCGGCGCCGTCCAAGGCTGGACGACGATCATGATCGTCGTCGCGCTCGGCACCTCTGCCCAGCTGCTCATGATCGGGATTTTGGGAGAGTACGTTGGACGGATCTACGAAGAAGTGAAGCGCCGCCCGCTTTACCTGGTGGCCGAAGAGGTCAACTTGGACCCGCGCGACGACTTGCAACCGAAGCGTCACTGACCGGTTTCGGCGCTGCCATTCACAACGCGCGATGGCCATTGCCTGGTTTGGCACCGATCGCGCTACTATTCGTCCACACCTTCCATGACAAGCATCAGCAACGCTGGACACCACCCGCAAAGTAACGGCCGCTCGGCGGCCACGACCTCGTCGGCGTTCGAAGATCGGGAATCAGCACGCCGCAGGGAACGCCTGGCGCGTCTGGACGCGCTGACGACGCTGCGCCTGCAGGCTGCAGGCCGCCACCACTACTACAAAGAAGAATTGGAGCGATTGGTCGGCAGCCTGGTCATTCCGGGTAGTCGCGTGCTGGAAGTCGGCTCCGGGCTCGGCGATCTGTTGGCATCGCTGACCACGGAATCCGCCGTGGGTATCGACATCTCGCCCCGAATGGTTGCTGAGGCGAAGAAGCGCCACCCGCACTTGGACTTGAGGGTGGCGGACGTCGAACGCGACCCGCTACCGACGGGCCCATTCGACGTGATCATCTTGAGTGACGCCATTGGTCTGCTCGACGATATCCAAGTCACTCTCGAGCGCTTGCGTCCGTTACTCGGCGCACAGGGCCGGCTGATCGTTACTTATTACAATTTCATCTGGGAGCCGGTGCTCAAACTCGCCGAGCGCGTGGGGCAAAAGACGCGCTGGCCGGAGCAGAACTGGCTGTCGATGGACGACATCGGGAATCTGCTTTACTTGTCGGGGCTGGAGGTGTTCCGACGCGGCACGGACGTGCTGATGCCGGCGCGCATCCCGCTCGTCTCAGCAGTCGCGAACCGTGTAGTCGGCAAGCTACCCATGGCGCGCGAGCTGGCATTGGTCGACTACTTCGTCGCTCGCGCGGTGCCCACCCCCGAAGTAAAGCCGCAATCGCTGCCCACGGTGAGTGTGATCTGCCCATGCCGCAACGAACGCGGCAACATGCGCGAAGCAGTGTTGCGCACGCCTTTGATGGGGCCTCACACTGAGCTCATCTTCGTCGATGGGAATTCTACGGACGGCACGGTCGAAGAGATCGAAGCGATTATCCGCGAATACAAGGGACCGCTCTCCTTGAAGCTCGTTCTGCAAGGTAACGGCAAGGGCAAGGGCGACGCGGTTCGAAAGGGCTTTGCCGCCGCGACGAACGACGTCTTGATGATCCTCGACTCGGACCTCACCGTCCCGCCGGAGGATCTGCCGAAGTTCTATCGCGCGCTCGTGACGGGCAAGGGCGAGTTCATCAACGGCGTGCGCCTGGTTTACCCAATGGAGGGGGAGGCCATGCGTTTCCTGAACTTGCTCGGTAACAAGTTCTTTTCAACGGCTCTGTCTTGGGTGCTCGAGCAGCCGATCAAGGATTCCTTGTGTGGTACGAAAGTTCTGTATCGCAAGGACTACAACGTAGTCGCCGCCAACCGCGAATTCTTCGGCGACTTCGATCCGTTCGGTGACTTCGATCTGTTGTTCGGCGCAGCCCGGCTCAACATGCGCATCGTCGATCTGCCGGTCCGGTACCGCGCCAGAACCTACGGTGAAACGAAGATCAGCCGTTTCAGCCACGGCTGGCTACTCTTGAAAATGACGGCATTCGGCTTTAAGAAGCTACGCATGGGGCTGTGAGCGCGAGCGAGGCGCTCGAAGCGGCATTCGGTAGAGCAGCTCCGGGTCACTTCGATTGGCAGACTTGGGACTGCCGCGATGCGCCGCGTGATCGACGCGGTGGAACGCGGCGCAGACCGACTGCTGCCGAAAGGCGCTTGGGCCTACCTACACCTCCGCGCTACGGTGCCGGCGTAGCACCGCGTGCTTCCCTTCGGGTCGCGGCCACTCGCCGCGACGCGAGGAAGAGGCGGGCGCAATACTCGCACGCGGTAGCTTGGTTGCGGCCATACATGACCTGGCGTAGAACTCCGCGCCATGCAGCCGAGCCCGAACGACGATGTGCGCCGCCAAAAAGAGGCCGAATTCCATGATCAGTGGGCGGCGGATGTCGATCTCGACGCGACGCTGATCGACGAGACATTTACGTCGACTACGGCGATTGAAAATCAGTTCGTGCTTCAGCAGTTCGGGGACGTGCGCGGGCTGCGCGTCTTGGACTACGGCTGCGGCGCGGCGGAGGGCGGCATCTATCTCGCCAAGCAGGGCGCGAAGGTCGTCGCAATCGACGTATCGCCGGGCATGCTCGAGTTGGCCCAGCGCTTGGCCAAGAGGCATGGCGTCGAGATCGAAACGCGCGTCGTTTCGGGGGACGGAATTCCGGCGGCTGATGGCGAGTTCGACCGCATCTACGGCAACGGCGTGCTCCACCACGTTCCGCTATCAACGGCGATCCCCGAGCTGGCTCGGATCATGAAGCCTGGCGGCCTTGCGTGCTTCATCGAGCCGCTGCCGTACAACCCGGTGATCAACCTCTACCGCAAGATCGCCGAAGCGGTGCGCACGCCGGACGAAAAGCCGCTCTCGTTCGAGAACATCGAGATGTTCAAGGCGTCCTTCGGCAGCGTCGCTCACCGTGAGTTTTGGCTGACCACGCTGGCCGTGTTTTTGAAGTTTTTTGCCTGGGATCGGGTGAACCCAAACAAAGAACGATACTGGAAGAAGATCTACACGGACGCCGCGAAGATCGCGCCGTTCTTCGACCCGTTGAAGAAGCTCGACGAGCAGATCTTGTCGCATGTGCCAGCGCTCGGTCGCTTGTGCTGGAACACGGTCATCACGGTTTCGAATCCGCACAAAAAATAGTCTTGGCGTAGCGCCCTCAGCACGCAGGTCCTTTAAACGAGCATGTCCGAGCACGAGCCCCCTGCCCAAGAAGGAGCACCGACCGGCTCGGACTCCGCAGCTATTCCCGAAGCAGCTCCAGGGGCGTCGCCCGCCGAGTCGATCTCAGAGCAGCAGCCGCTGCTATTGCTGGCCGACAATGACAGTGCGGCCGGCCGCGCCGGCAGTACACCCTGGGAGCCCCTCGCGCAGCAGCCGGCGCCGGACAGTCTGCCGCGCACGGCCTTGGCTCTGACGACGCTCGCGATCATCGGTTTGTCGCTCGCGCTGATGCTGCAGACGCTCCACCTTCAGTATGCACCGCGGCAGGAGTTCCTGTTCCGCAATCAGTTGGGCGCGGAACCTCGCAAACTGCTGCTCCTGTCGATGGGCGCAAGTGCGGCCTTCGTCGTCTTCGTGTGCGGACTAGTCTGGCTTTGGAAGCGCAAGCGCATGGCCTCCGGGCTAGACACCGTGGCAACGCTGCTCTGCCCGCTGTGCCTTAGTTTTTCGCTGCCGTTGTTCTTCGTTTGGCAGTTCGGGCAGGAGCATCCGACCTGGTACCTCGTGCTCTTGACCGCGTTCGTTTTTGCGTCGCGGACGCTGTTCACCCGCTCGCTGCGCACCGCCGCCGAGCTCAGCCGCCCCGCGTGGCTGCGCTTACCGGGTCCCGTGAGCAAGCTACGCCCGCCATCCGGCTGGGCGATCAGCATAGTGGCAGCCGCCGCCGTCGCTTACACGGCGTACGTCGGCCACTTCACTGTGCTCCGTCATCGCTTAATTCAGTCGACCGCGTTCGATTTGGGCATCTACGACAACTTGATGTTCAACGCGATGCACGGGCGGTTCTTCAAGTCGCCGGTGCTGTTCGGCCCCGGGAAATTCAGTTACATCGCCGGTCACGCCGAGTACGTGATGGTCCTGTTCGCGCCGCTCTACGCCATCAAGCCGGGCGCCGAAACGCTGCTCTGGATGCAGGCAGCGTTGCTAGGCGGAGCTGCCATCCCGCTGTTCATGTTCGCGCGTCAGTTCGTGACGCGCGGGCCCGCGGGGCTGATCGCGCTCGCGTATTTGATGTTCGCCCCGCTACACGGTCCCAATTTCTACGACTTTCATTGGTTGCCCGTCGCCATCTTTTTCTATTTTTGGCTGTTTTACGCGGTCGCGACGCGGAAGACCTGGCTGTCGGTGCTGATGCTGCTTTTGCTCTTCGCTACTCGCGAAGACATCGCGGTGGGGCTGGCCATGCTGGGGGTGTTCCTGTTCGTGACCGGAGCGCGCGTGCGGTTCGGGCTCGTGCTGGCTGCGGTTTCCGGCATTTGGTTCGGAATCAACAAGTTCATCATCATGCCGCACGCTGGCGCCTGGTGGTTCGAGAACATCTACTCGGAGCTCTTTGCCGACGGCAAGTCCAGCTACGGCAGCGTGATCTTGACCCTGGCGTCCAACCCGGTGTTCGCGCTGACCACGTTCATCCGCGAGAACAAGCTGGCCTATGGATTCCATATGGTTGCGCCGCTGGCGTTCCTGCCACTGCGTAAGCCTGCGTTCGTGCTGCTGCTGATTCCCGGCGCTTTCTTCACGCTGCTCACCACCGCCTACTGGCCCACGGTCTCTATCGCCTTCCAGTACACGTCGCACTGGATCCCGTACCTGTTCCTCACGGTCGTGCTCAGCCTTTGGCTGTTCAAGTTCGAGGCAGACGGCAAAGCCAAATTCCACGCCGCGATGATCACGCTCGTCTTCGCCGTGCTTAGCCAGAGCTACAATTTCGGCGGGATCCTGCAGCGCGAAGGGTTCGTCGGCGGCTTCTCGCGCGTCCAGTTCACGATGTCTGACGCCGAGCTCAAGCGCTACCAGGCGATGATGCAGGAGGTCGCCATGATTCCGAAGGACGCCAGCGTCGCCGCTGGTGAGTACATGAACCCGCACATCTCAGCCCGCAAGGATGCCTACGTGTTTCGTTACGACGTGGGCCCCGTCGACTACATCTTCTTCAGCCGGAACGAGCTGAGCTCGGACCTCCGACGCACGTTGAATGACAAGTTTCAGAAGGAAGACTACGGCCTCGTCGCCTACACCGGCGATGAGTTCTATCTTTTCAAACGCAATCTGAGCTCGCCCACGACCGCCGCCGCACTGCAACGTCTCGGTTTGAACGCACGTCAGCACTGACGCTTCGCCCCGCGATCGCCAGAAAGGCCGTCACCGTCGCGTGACTGCGTCGAGCTTATCTGTCTGTCCGGGCGAATGCTCGACGCCAGGAGCGGACTGCCCCGGGAAGTTGACTAGCCGCGTCACGACGAACTGCGGTCGGCCCTTCACTTCTTCGAAGATCTTGGCGATATATTCGGCGATGAAGGCCAGGCTGAGTAGGTTGATGGAGCCCAAAAACAAGGAGATCACGATGATCGTCGAGATGCCTTGCGGGATCTCGGGGTGCATGAAACGACCGATGATTTGACCAATCGCGGCGAGCACGGCCAAGAGCGAGACGCCGAGGGCGCCGAACGCAATCAGCTCCAGCGGAATGTAAGAGAACGAGAAAATACCCTTCTTCGCCCAACGCACGTTGGCCAACATGTTGTTGGTCGAACGCCCGAACATGCGTTCCGGCCGCACGTAGGGCACGCCCGTTTGCCGAAAACCGGACCAGGCGCGTAGCCCGCGCACGAAGCGGTCGCGCTCCGGAAGCGAGTTCAACACGCTAATCACCTTGCGATCGATCAACGAGAAATCGCCCGCGTCCACGGGCACGCGGATGTAGGCCATGGTTTGAAATAGCCGATAGAACCCCTTGTAACCGAGCTCGAGCAAGCGCGGCATTTCGCGACGGGTACGCACCCCGTAAACGACGTCGAAGCCCTCCAGCCACTTGGCGTGAAAGGCTTCGATGAGCTCGGGTGGATCCTGCAAATCCCCATCCAGCAGGATGCACGCGTCGCCCGTGCACAGCTTCATGCCACTGGTAAAAGCATTCTGCGAGCCAAAATTCCGGCTATGCGTGATGGCTTTGATCCTCGGATCGGCCGCGCCCAGGCGCTCCACGACAGCCTGCGTGTCATCCGGGCTGCCGTCGTTGACGAAGATGATTTCGTACTCGACGCCGATCTTTCGAAACGTCGCGGCGAGCCGCTCGGCCATAATCGGAATCGCGAGCTCGTCTTTGTAGCAGGCGGCGATCGCAGACAGCTTTCGCGGCGCGGGGGCGAGGGTCTCGGTCATGGCGCGGTCACCGCGCGAACCGCCGACCGCAAGGCCTCCGGAGTGAGGTTACTCTGCTGCATGTGAAAAGCAGCGCTGCCGTAGCGTTGTTCGGGCCTGTAGCTCGCGCTCAGCAACGTAAATGATTGCAGAGGCGGCAGCGCAAGCTTCATGGACTCGCCCATGCCGCCGGCCGCGTAGTGTTCTTCGACGAACACCACGTGCTTGGTCTCGAGAACGCTGCCGAGCAGCGCGCTGTCGTCCTCCAAGCGGAACGGGAAGCGCGCCACCCCGAAAACGTCCACGTTCTCGCGATCGAGGCCGTGTGCAGACAATGCACGAAGTGCGACCTGCACGCCGTGTCCCGCGCCAATCACCGTGACGGCAGGCTTGCCGCGATCGTGCCGCTGAGCGTACGAGCGCGTGAGCGTAGCCGGGTGCTCGGCGAGCACGGCCCGATCCGTATTGTATGCGGACACCGACAGGCGGATGTACGAGGGGCCCGTCAACTTCGCCATCAATGCTACGGCTGCCGCGACGTGATCGTTCGCGCACGGAAAGAACAGCTGCATGTTCGGCAGCACTTTCAATACCGCCAGATCCTCCAGCGCGTGATGGGTCGAGCCCATGATGCCGTACGTGTAGCCGCCGCCGTTGCCGGCGATACGCACGGGCAAGTTGTGTAGGCAAGCGTCGTTCCGGATCTGCTCGAGGCAGCGGTAGGTCGCGAACGGCGCGATGGAATACACCCAAGGCCGCATGCCGGTGAGCGCCGTACCCGACGCAAGACCCATCATGCTCTGCTCGGCGACGCCCGCATTGATGAAGCGCTTGCCGTACTTCGCAGCAATGCCTTCGAGCGCGTTGAAGCCTAGATCGCCGGTGATGAACAACGCGCGGTCGTCCTCGGCCAACACCTGTTCCACCGCTTTGGTGAAGTCGACCCTCATCCGACTAGCTCGCTCTCGGCCCGGTCGAGGTCTACCAACGCTTCACGATAGTGAGCTTCGGTCATCGGCCAATAGTGCCATTCGACCTTGTCTTCCATGAATTTGACGCCCTTACCCTTCACGGTGCGCGCGATTAGGCAGCGCGGACGGCCGTTCGCGGGCTCGGACAAAACCTGATGAATTGCCGAGAAATCATGGCCGTTGCACTCGCTGACGGCGAAGCCGAACGCCTCCCATTTCTTGGCAAAGGGCTCGAGCGTCAGTACCTCTTCCGTGCGACCAAAGCCTTGGATGCCGTTGGCGTCGACGACCACCGTGAGGTTGTCCAACTTGTGATGACCCGCGAACAGAGCGGCTTCCCAGGTCGAGCCCTCGTTGCATTCGCCGTCAGACAGCAAGCACGCCACGCGCGCGTCGGTCTGATGCAGGTTCTTGAAGCTGTAGGCCATGCCCGTGCCGATCGGCAGACCATGACCGAGCGAGCCAGTTGCTGCGGGGATCGCGCTCACGCCGTTTGGTGCGGGGTGCGCGGGAAGCAACGTGTCGTCCTTGTAATAGGACGCGAGCTCCAAGTCCGTCAGCCGTTCGAAATGGTGCAGCGTTGCATACAAGGACGATGCGCCATGGCCTTTGCTCAGGATGAATTGGTCGTTAGGGCGCAGCCAAACCCGATACAGGTACGTCAGAATGTCGATGTCGCTCAGGCCGCTGCCCAAATGGCCGGCGCGCGCCTCGAAGTGCATGCCCAAAAATTTGCGGCGAATCGCCAGCGCATCGCGCCGCAAGGTCGACAATTGCGCGTCTGCAATCACCGCGCGACCTCCAGAACGGTCTTGGTTTGCCCCTCAGCGACTAGCTCTGGGTTTTGCTCAAGCCAGTGACTCGCGGCGGTCAGCCCCTCAGCCAGCGACGTAGTCGCTTTCCAGCCGAGTGACTCGCTCGCTCTCGCGGGGTTTGCGTACCATGCCGAATGATCCCAGCTGCGCTCGGGCATGCTGCCCCACTCTGGCTTTGCCTGTACTTTGAATAGCTTTCGCACGACCTCTACGAGGTTGCCGAGCGACGAGCGAACGCCAGTTCCAATGTTGAAGATCTCGCCCGGCGTAAGATCTGGCGCTCGCTCCAAAACCGCTGCGAACGCGGCCACCACGTCGGCCACGTACACGAAGTCGCGAGAGATATTCGGGTTGACCAACGGCGGAAAGCGGCCTTCGCGCGCATTGCCGAGCAAGCGCGGAATCAGCCGACTAAAGTCCTCGAATGGCCCGTACACGGAGTACAGGCGCAGCACGAAGCCGGGCACCCCGTGCTTTTTGGCGAACATCCGAACCATGGCTGCCGCGGCGACCTTGGAGATGGCGTAGTCGCTGTCGGGCTCTGTCGGCGCGTCTTCGCGCGGCGCTTCGCAGTTGTAGCCATATTCGGAGGAGCTACCGGCTTGAACGAAGGCTCGAAAGCCTGGGATCTCGCGCACGGCGTCTAGCAGATAGCGCACCGCCAGAACGTTGACCTCGTAGATGCGGCGAGGGTCGGCTTGCACCGAATAGGCACCGTAGGCAGCACAGTTGAAGATGGCGAGCGGCTGCACCTCGCGTACGAAGGCGCGCACGTCTGACTCGTTGCAGACGTCGAGACGCTGTCGCTCGATGCCCGGAAGCGCCCGCCAGCGCCAATCGACACCCGACGGACTATCGATCCCGATGACGCGGCGGCCTTGCGCGACCATGCCAGCGGCAAGGTTGGCACCGACGAACCCAGAGCACCCCGTGACCACCACCGGACGTGTTTGCAGAAGAGACATATTGGCGACCGACGGCCCGAAATCCCGTGTGTTTCGTCAAGCAAACCAAGTGGGCTCGCGGAGGACTCACATCTAGCACATGGGCCTCGAGATGGGCCTCGGATGTTGCATTCGATGCTACAGTCGCCGGCCCAACGGAGGCGGCTGTGGCGCGGACGGTTCGAGCTAATTTGGCAGAAAGAAAGGGCGATAGATGGCGCCCACCTAGTCTGGAACCCGGTCGGTCGACTTTCGGGCGGGCGCTCGCGACCGTGCGCCGCTTCTTCGATTTGCAAGCTGGCTCGATCTGGAGCGACGTCGCCGCAGAGGCCGGCACTTGGCACGGCAAAGTCGTCGACGTGGGCTGCGGCGCTCAGCCCTATCGGAGCTTGTTGCCAGACAGCATGAGCTACGTCGGGCTCGATATCGAAACCGCTGAAGACTCATTTGGCTATGCGTCGGCGGACACCATTCTTTTCGACGGCGGCAGCTGGCCTGCGGGCACTCGAAACGCCGATGTCGTTCTGTGCACGGAAGTGCTGGAGCATGTGAAGGAGCCGCGCGCCTTCCTGAAAGAAGCATTCGCGGCCCTGAAGCCTGGCGGGCGGATGCTGCTTACCGTGCCGTTCGCAGCACGCTGGCACTTCGTGCCTTATGACTATTGGCGGTTCACTCCGTCGTCGTTGAAGCTGCTGCTCGAGGAAACGGGCTTTCAGAATGTGATCGTGCGAGCGCGCGGAGACGAGCTAACGGTCGCATGCTACAAGGTCCAAGCTTTGCTGCTGCCCTTCCTGATGCCCCAGCAAGCTGGAGCTGCTAAGGCTCTCGGCTTGCGTCTAATCGCGAGCCCGACAATCCCCCTGTTCGTTGCCCTCGCCGCCGTTGCGAATCTATCACTGCGAGGCAAGGGTGGAGACGACTGCCTCGGCTACACCGTAACCGCCGATCGCGGCGTGGAATGAAGAGATGACAGCAGCTTCTGAGCGTTCGCCGTCGGCGTTTCATTTCGAGCTCATTACTCGCGCGTGCCCGGGCTGCGGGTCGACGATCAGCCAGCCGTTTGCGGACGCAAACATCGATCCGGAGGCGCTGAACGCCTTCGCGTTCGCGTCGCGTAAACTGCCAGAGTACATGCACTACGCGCTCGTCGTATGTCAGGCCTGCGATCTGCTGTACGCGAACCCCGCGCCTGATCAGAAGTCGCTCGAGGCGGCCTACCACGATGCGGCGTTCGACGCCTCGGGGGAGTCTCGCGACGCCGGCGCTACCTACGGCCGCTTCTTGCGCCGGATCTGCAAACAGCTGCCAGACCGGAGCGGGGCTCTCGACATTGGCACGGGTGACGGCGCGTTCTTGGAGCAGCTCCTGCGTAGCGGCTTCAGCGACGTAGTCGGCGTCGAGCCATCCGCCGCGCCGGTGAACGCCGCGAAGCCCGAGCTTCGCGGTTTGATTCGCCATTCACCGTTTCGCGCCGCTGATTTCAAGCCCGAAAGCCTGCGTCTCGTCACCTGCTTTCAAACCATCGAGCACGTGTACGATCCGCTCGCGCTGGCTCGAGATAGCTTTCAGCTGCTCAAGCCCGGCGGGGCCTTCTTCATTGTTTGCCACAACCGACGTGCGTTGTTGGCCCGCGCTATGGGCCTCAAGTCGCCGATCTTCGACATCGAACACTTGCAGTTGTTCTCTCCAGCGAGCATCAAGCGGCTATTCGAACGGGCCGGCTTCTCCAGGATCTTCGTGCACACCGTTGTGAACAGCTACCCAATAAACTATTGGGCGCGCTTGTTCCCGTTCCCCCCGAAGCTGAAGCCGCAGGCGCTCGAGCTCTTGCAAAAAAGCGGGCTCGGTCGCCTGAAGCTGGCGGCGCCGGTCGGGAACTTAGCAGCAATCGGCTACAAATGACGGCCGCGCAAGCCGACGCTAACGGGCTGTCCAACGCCGGCGCGGCGCGGAAATACGCGCCGCGCGTGGTAGTGTCGTTGTTGATCGCCGGCGCATTCGTGTGGCTGTTTCACCGAGGCGGTTTGCCGCTCGTGCCTTCGCGAAGCGCGCTGTCCACGTTGAAGCCCTGGGCGGTCCCGGTCTACGTACTGTTCAACGTGCTGGCCGTGTTTCTTCGGGTGCATCGGTGGGTACCGTTGCTGCGCCCGATCGCCCCCGGCATTTCCGAGCGCCGCGTCGTGGGCATTGGCCTCGTGGGCATCGCGGCCATCATGTTCGCACCGCTGCGCATGGGCGAGGCGGCGCGGCCCTATCTCTTTGGGCGCGACGGCAAAGTGAGCTTCTTTCAAGCGCTCGGCGCGTCCGGCGCGGAGCGCGTGGTCGACGGCTTGATGCTGACCGTCGTTGGCGCGGTGGCGATGCTTCTAGCTACGCCGATCTCACCGCTTCCGAACCACTTAGGCAGTATGCCGCTGCCCGTCTCGATCATTCCGCGCGCGATCTACGTCGCATCGTTGGTGTTCACTAGCGCGTTCGTGGCGCTGACGGTGTTCTACGGCGCGCGCCAATTCGCGCGGCGCTTCACGGGGGCGCTGCTCAATCCCATCTCGCCGAAGCTCGCCGGCTTTGTGACCTCGACGCTAGAGCGTCTGGCCGACGGCTTGAAAGTGCTCGGCTCGCCAGCAAATCGCCTGCGCTTCTTCGGCGAAACGCTGCTCTATTGGACCTGCCAGATGCTCGGGCAGTGGCTGCTCATGCGCGGCTGCGGAATCGAAGGCAGCGTCGCGGAGGCTTGCGTGACGCTCACCGTGCTCGGCCTGGGCGTGGTCGTCCCCGCGGGTCCGGGCCTGTTCGGCGCCTTTCAAATCGGCACTTATTCTGGCCTCGCGCTATTCTTCCCGCTGTCCATCCTGATCTCCTCCGGAGCTGCGATGGTCTTCGTCAGCTACGCCGTTACACTCGTTTTGATGGCGCTCAGTTGCGGTTTGGGGTTTTGGATTTTGGCGCGCTACAAAAATCCAGACGCCCCGCCTAGCTGAAAGAGCGCTAGCCGCGCGCGCCGTAGTTCTTGTCCAGCCACTCGCGATAAGCGCCGCTCTTCACGCGCAGGATCCACTCCGGGTTGTCCAGGTACCAGCGCACGGTCTCGACCAGGCCGCTCTCGATGTCGTGGCGCTGAGTCCAGCCGAGCTCGGACTTGAGCTTGCCGCAGTCGATGGCGTAGCGCGCGTCGTGACCGGGGCGATCCGTGACGAACGTGATCTGCTGCTTCAGCGTCTCTACCTCGCGGCCGGTGGCGCGCGCCACCACTTCGATCAGCTTGTGAAGCAGGGCCAGGTTCGCCCACTCCGCTTCGCCGCCGATGTTGTACGTCTCGCCGCGCTGCCCGCGCTGCACGATGGCCCAGATCGCTTCGACATGGTCGTCGACGTACAGCCAGTCACGGACGTTGGCTCCCGTTCCGTAGACCGGTAGCGGCTTGCCGTCGCACAAGTTCATGATCATGAGCGGGATCAGCTTTTCCGGAAACTGATACGGCCCGTAGTTGTTGCTGCAGTTCGAGAGCGTGGTCGAAAGACCGTAGGTGCGTGCATAAGCCCGCACTAGGTGATCGGAGGCGGCCTTCGACGCAGAATACGGCGAGCTCGGATCGTAAGGCGTCGTCTCCGTGAAGAGCCCCGTAGGCCCGAGCGAGCCGTAGACCTCGTCCGTAGATACGTGATGGAAGTGAATTTGCGGCAGCGCACGCACGACCTCGAGCAGCTGATAGGTGCCGACGATATTCGCTTGCACGAAGGCGCCAGGGCCGAGAATGCTGCGATCGACGTGGCTTTCCGCGGCAAAGTGCACGATCGTGTCGACCGCTTGCTCGCGACAAACCTTGGCTACCGCCTGTGCGTCCCCGATGTCCGCCTGGACGAAGACGTAGCGCTCGGAACCGGCCACGGTTGCGACGTTGTCGGGGTTGGCGGCGTAGGTCAGCAGATCGAGGTTCACGACTCGACCGTGGAACGCGGCTTGCCCGAGCAAAAAGCGGACGAAGGCCGAACCGATAAAGCCGCAACCACCGGTCACGAGCACGTTCTGAGGTTGCCGAAGAATGCTCATGTTAGTCACGCTTTTTTTGCTGAAGGTAAGCCTCTAGGGCGTCACGGAAGGGCCGAAATGACCGCCCCAGAGCCGCTTCGGCCTTGACCGTGGAGAGCACGGAGTAAGGTGGACGCGGAGCGGGACGCGGGAACTCCGAGGTCGGGATGGCGTGAATCGTCGTCGTGCGCAGGCTGAAACCGAGCTGCCGGGCTTGTTTCAAGATCTGCATCGCGAAGCCGTGCCAGCTGGTCTCATTTGCGTTGGCGACGTGGAAGATGCCGGACTCGGCAGCGGGCAAGGCCCGCGTGAGACCAGCCAAGCCGAGCGCGGCCTCGGCTAGATCGAGCGTGTAGGTGGGGCGCCCGACTTGGTCGACCACCACTTTTAGCTCTTCGCGCTGTGCCATCAGGCTCAACATGGTGGCGACGAAGTTTGGACCGCCTTCACCGAACAACCACGACGTGCGTACGACCTGCACGGTGCGACTGCTGTCGCCGACGTTAGCGATAGTCGACAAAACGCGCCGTTCACCGATCAGCTTGCTGCGCCCATAGGCGCCTTGAGGCAGGACGGCCGCGTCCTCGCGATACGGCTCCGTCGCATCCCCAGCGAACACGTAATCCGTCGAGAAATGCAGCAGACTAGCGTCAAAGGTTTGGGCAGCCGCAGCCAGATTCCCGGGGCCGACGCCGTTGACGTGGTTGGCCGCTGCCTCGTCGGCTTCAGCGTCGTCAACCCGCGTGTACGCGGCGCAATTGACGATGTGCGTCGGCCGCTGCCGCTCGACGAAGCTCGTCACATCGGCGGCGCTACCGATATCCAGCTCGCGGTCAGACGCCACGACCTCGACTGCCTCGCGGGCGAGCACAGCTTGCACCGCCTGAGCCAGCATGCCCCGACCGCCGGTGACCCAAACCTTCACGCTTTGACTCGAGCGCGAAAGCTAGCAAACGATTCGGCCTGTTGATCACGCGCCGACAAGAGCGGCGCAGAGACTGGCCAAGCCACGTTCAAGTCAGGGTCGGCGTAGCTGATGCCGCACTCGGTCGCGGCGTCGTACGGCGTGCTCACTTTGTATTGAACGTCCGCGAACTCGCTCAACACGCAAAAGCCGTGCGCAAAGCCAACGGGCACGAACAGCTGCTGCCGCTCTTGGTCGTTCAGCTCGACCGCGTGCCAGCGGCCGAAAGTGGGCGACTCCGGCCGAATGTCGACTGCGACGTCCCAAATTCGGCCGGAGGCGACGCGAACCAACTTGGCCTGCCCAGGCTGCGATTGATAGTGCAGCCCGCGGAGCGTGCCCTTGACGGAGCGCGAGTGGTTGTCCTGCTGGAAGTGAACGTCGATGCCAGCCGCTCGGTAGCGGGGCTCGCTGTACGTCTCCAAGAAGAAGCCGCGATCATCGCCGAACACGGTCGGCTGAATGAGCTTCAACCCGCGAAGCTCGAGATCCGTAACCTTCATTTGCTCTGTTCCGGCGGATTGGTTTCTTCGAGCGCCCTGCGCATCGATAGCCCGTAGCGACTCTTGCCACACTTCTCGGCGAGGCGCGTAAGCTGGGCGGCGTCGATGAAGCCTCGGCGATACGCGATCTCCTCGATGCAGGAAATGGACGTGCCTTGGCGGCGTTCGAGGGTCGCAACGAAGTGACTCGCGTCTAGCAGGCTCTCTTGAGTGCCGGTGTCGAGCCAAGCCGAGCCGCGGGGCAACGACTTCAAGCGCGCGCGCCCAGCCTTGATGTAGACATTGTTGACGTCGGTGATCTCGAGCTCGCCGCGCGGGGAGGGCTTGAGCTTGGCCGCGATGTCCAGCACCTCATTGTCGAAGAAATACAAACCCGTGACCGCGAGCTTGCTCTTCGGACGGCTGGGCTTCTCCTCGATACCCAAGAGCTCACCGTTCGGGCCGAGCTCGGCCACGCCGTAGCGCTCCGGGTCTTCGACGCGGTAACCGAAGAGCAGCGCGCCATCGAGCTCCGTGCGCGCGGCTCTGAGCTCTTGGCCGAAGCCCGAGCCGTAAAAAATGTTGTCGCCCAGGATCAAACACACCTGATCCTTGCCCACGAACTCGCGCCCGATGATGAACGCCTCTGCCAGGCCATTGGGCGCGGCCTGCACGGCGTAGCTGAAGCGCATGCCCAACTGTTCGCCGCTTCCCAGCAGGCGCTCGAACAACGGCAGATCTTGAGGCGTCGAGATGATCAAAATCTCGCGGATCCCCGCTAACATCAGCACGGATAGCGGGTAATAAATCATCGGCTTGTCGTACACGGGGAGCAGCTGCTTGCTGATCACCCGCGTCAGCGGCTCCAGCCGTGTCCCGCTGCCGCCAGCCAGAATAATGCCCTTCATGGTGCTCTCGCTCACGGGTGCCACGGTAGCATTACAAAGATCTGCCGGCCATTGCCATCGCTGCGTCTCGAACCATTGCGCCATTGTGACTTCTCGAGCGGACCGCTAGCCTGAGCCGCAATGGCCCTCTCGCTCGATGAGCAACTGGCAGCGCTTCCCCCCGATGTTCAGGCGATGCTCGCGAAACACCGTTTCGACCGCGCGCGCTTCAAACAACTCGCGTCACGCCTGCGCGCCGAAAGCGCTCAGGAAAATTTCGTCAAGGGTGAGATCAGCGCGCCCCACAGCGAGGATCTAGCGCAGCTTCCCACGCCGGGCAGCGCGGAATGGGAGCGGCTTCGCGAGTCGGGCGAGAACGCGCTGCGCGAAGGCCAAGTCGCGCTGCTAGTGCTGGCAGGCGGCATGGCGACGCGCATGGGCGGTGTGATCAAAGCGCTAGTGGACGCCATACCGGGCAAAAGCTTCTTGGACCTCAGGCGCGCCGAGATGCGCGCCATCGAGCGTCGCTACGGCACAGCACCACCACTGTGGTTGATGACCAGCCACTCGACCGACGCCGGCATCCGGGAGGCGCTCGGCGACGACCTGGACGGACAGACGGTGGCTACCTTCACGCAGCATTTGTCATTGCGCGTGACGCCTACAGGTAGCGTTTTCTTCGACAAAAAGGGGCAGCCCAGCGAGCATGCGCCCGGCCACGGTGATCTGCCGGACGCGCTGCGCGAGAGCGGCCTCCTCGAAGCGTTCGTGAAGCGCGGCGGCAAAGTGATCTTGATGTGCAACATCGACAACATGGGCGGCACGCTCGACCCGGTTGGGATCGGCTTCCACTTAGCCCACGGAAAATCCGTCACCGCCGAGGTCGTCGACAAGCTGCCCACCGACCGCGGCGGCATCCCTGTGTACGTCGACGGCAGGCTGTGCATCTTGGAGGAGTTTCGCATTCCGCCGAGCTTCGACCCATCCACCGTGCGCGTGTTCGCGACCAACGTCTTCTACTTCGACGCACAGGCCTTGCTCGACCTGGACATGAAGTGGACCTACTTCACCGTCAACAAGAAGGTCGACGATCAGCCCGTGGTTCAGTTCGAGCGCCTGGTCAACGAAGTCACGAGTTACTTACCCACGGCGTATCTGCACATGCCGCGAAACGGCGCCGCCTCCCGATTTTTGCCAGTAAAAGACAACGACGAGCTGGCCGCACGGATCCCGGAGATCCTGGCCGTGGCACGGGCCCGAGGAATCGTATCGTGAGATCAATGACTCGCGGCGGCGCTCTTTCGACTTTGCTGGTGGCCGCCGGCGTGCTGGCAACGGGCCGCGCGGAGGCGCAGTTCCCGAGCGATCAGCCTACGCGCCTGCCAGCTCTCGGGCGTAGCGCCGTCAGCGACGACGACTCCACTGCACTGGTCGTGAATCCGGCAAACCTCGCGTTCCTGCCGCGCGAAGAGCTCCGCTGGACAGGCATGTTCTTGAACGAGGCAGCAGACGCCAGCTTCCAGGGTCACGCCTTCGCGCTGGCCTTTCCGATCCCGTTTCTCTCGATCTCGACGGGGCTGCGCCTCGACGTCGTCTCGCCACCGCAGTTCTTCTCGAATCGGGTCTTCGGAAATGACAGCGCGCGCTACGAGTGGCTGACCTGGGGCCTCGCTGTCAAGCCCTCACCGGCGTTCGGAGTTGGCTTCTCACTGCAGCGCTCGTACTCGAATCAAGCGGCTGCACACGACCTGGCATCTTGGTCGCTCGGCCTTACCTCTCGTCCCAGTGACTACTTCGGCTTTGCCGTCGTCGGACATAATCTGAACGCACCCACTACCGACCGAGGCGGGTTCATCGATCGCTCGTACAACTTCGCAGTGGCGATTCGGCCCGCACGCAGTCGCGCGATCGAAGTCGGGCTCGAGAGTCAGTACGTCGACCACAACAGCGGCTACTGGGTGCCGCGCGCCACGCTCGGCATCGACGTGCCCGAGCTAGGGCGCCTGCGCGGCGATTTCGCATACTCTGATCCGAGCGACGAGGCGGGTGAGAAAAAGTGGCTCGCTTCCGCTTCGTTCGCCTTCAATTTCAACGGGTCGGCAGGCTCCGCTGAAGTCGCAGCTGGCTCGCTGTTCGGTGATGCCCTAGGCGCAAACGCCAAGGGCCGCGCGCAAGACAACCTAGGCGTCGAGATTGCGGCGCGCGGTTTCCGCGACAGCGCAGCCGCCGAGGCGCCAGCCTACGCGCTGCGTCTGCGTATCGAAGACACGCCGAACACGCGCGGCCACACTGCCCTGCTGCGCAAGCTGTGGGACATAGCCGACAATGAGCCCACTGTCTCTGCCGTCGTGCTCGAGCTGCGCACCGCTCCGGCGGACTCGATGGCCCACGTGCAAGAGCTGCGCGACGCGCTGTTTCATCTGCGCCAAGCCGGCAAGCGGGTGATGTGCCACCTGGAGGACGCCGACGGCTCTTCTCTGTACCTGTGCTCGGCAGCCGATCGCATCTTGCTGAATCCGGCCGGCGGCATTCGCTTTGCGGGTCTCAAATCACGCTACATGTACTTCGGCGGGTTGCTCGAAAAGCTCGGCATTCGCGCGGATTTCGTGCGTATCGGCGCGCACAAGAGCGCGCCCGAGCAGTTCATGCGGGACGGCTCGACCGACGTATCGCGCGCCGACAAGATCGACCTACTGCAGCAGATCGAACGAAACTTCACCATCGGTGTCGCGACTGGCCGCCATATCGACGCCACCGACTTGCGCGCGCGCATTGCACGCGGCCCGTTCGTCGCATCGGAAGCCAAGTTCGCGGGTCTTGTCGACGGCTTCGCGTTCGACGACCAGTTAGAGGACGAGACCAGCAAGCTAGTTGGCTATCCGGTGCACTTGGTGGAAGACCACCGCGCGCCGCGCACGCCTGACTACTTCGGCGACGACCCCGGTATCGCCATCGTGTACGTCGACGGCGATATGGTCGACGGTCGCAGTCAGACTATCCCGCTCTTGGGCACGAAGCTCGTCGGCTCGTACACGATCGCCGAAAGCCTAAAGAAAGCCCGAGAAAATCCCAAGATTGGCGCGGTCGTGCTGCGCGTCGAAACCGGCGGCGGCTCGGCCATGGCCGCTGACGTGATCTACCGCGAAGTGCAGCTCACCGCGGCCGTCAAACCGGTGATCGTGAGCATGGGTAGCGCTGCAGCCAGCGGCGGCTACTACATCTCGGCGCCCGGTACGCACGTGTTCGCCAACCCGCTCAGCATCACGGGCAGCATTGGTATCTTCTATGGCAAGGCGGACGTCGCCGAGCTGATGCGTAAGATTGGCGTCAGCGTGGAAGTGTACAAGACCGCACCGCGCGCGGATGCTGAGTCGATCTTCCGCCCCTTCTCGCCTGAAGAGCGCACTGAGCTCGAGCACAAAGTCGCGCAATTCTACGACGTGTTCCTGACGCGCGTGGCGAGCGGTCGCAAGCTGAGCAAGGCCGAGGTGGACGCGGTCGGTCAGGGTCGCGTGTGGACCGGCGAACAAGCGCTAGAGCGCAAGCTCGTCGATGAAATAGGCGGTCTGCGCCAAGCCATCGCCTTGGCGCAAAAGCTCGGCCATGTCTCCGATCACGGGCCAATCCTCGAATTACCACCGCCGGACACGAGCTTGATCGGACGCCTGCTCGGCATCGACGGCATCAAAGACAGCACGCCAGCGACCATGTCCCTCTTGCCGTCGCAGTTCTTGGATCTGGTGCGCGCGCTGGCGCCGTTCGTCGCTCACACTAGCGATATCCCGCTCGCGCTGATGGAGATGACGCCGGTAGAGCCGTGATGTCCGAGGCAACGCGGCCCGGCGAACCAGCCACGCTCGAGCTGCGCGACGTAACCATCCGTCGCGCGGGCAGTGCGCTGCTGACATCCGTCAGCGTGCGGACGGACGCTCGGCGCGTCGGTCTGGTGGGCGACTGGGGGCCGCTGTTCCAAGCGCTCACGGGCCGCGCCCAGGTTGCTTCGGGCAGCGCGCAGTTCCTAGGCAGCAACTTGCGGCTGGCGCTGGCGCGCAACGTGGTCGGCTTTGCGCCCTGCGACCCACCGTTACCCGGCTCATTCTCTGTCCTCGAATACCTGCGCCACGCCGCTCGCTTGAGTCACGGATCGCCGGCCCGCGCGCTGGCCGACAGTAAGCACACGCTGGAGGAATACCGCCTCTCCGAGCTTGCCACCCGCAAGCTGTCGCAACTAGCGCTCTTCGAACGCCGCGCCTTGGCCATCGTCTGCGCGTCGCTCTCGGCGCCGCGAGTGCTGTGCCTGGAGACGCCGCTGCGCGGCTTGGACGCGGAGCCGGCTGACTACGTCGCGCGGCTGTGTACAGAAGCTGCGAAACGCAGTCGCCTGATCGTGTCTGCGAATTTTCCGAGCGCACCCAGCCCGGAGCATGCGTTGCTGGATGCCTGCCAAGAGCTGTGCGTGATTTCGCGAGGTGCAGTGTTGGCCCAAGGAGCGCCCAACCAAATCCTCGCGCCCAGCACGCGCTATTTGCTCTGCGTACGCGGCGCCAAAGCGGCCGCGTTTTCCGGCGTGCTCGAGGCCGCCGGCTGTCGGCTGAGCGAGTCGGGCGGCCCAGGGCGCTACTTGGTCGAGCTGCCCGAGAGCGGCTCGAGCGATTTGCTCCTCGACGCAGCGCTCGCCTCGCAGCTGGTAGTGCTCGAGCTCCGGCCGCTTTCGGCGGGCGACTGAAGCTCAGTCGTCTTTGTGCTTCGGGATCGGATCGAGCGACAGCGGCGCGGCCTGTTTGGCTTTCGTCTCGTCCGGTGCATCCACTGCGCGGCCGCGCGCAGCCACTTTTTCCATGCCCTTGCGCACCGCCAAGATCGACAGCCGGCGATTTTCGGGCGCAAACGGCTCGTCCGGGTTCATCAGTGCTGTCGCACCGTGCGCGAACACGCCTGACACTTGCCCGGTGCGCAGGCCGCTCTTTTCGAGGATCGCGCGTGCGCGGTCGGCGCGTTCGAACGAGAGTTGCCAATTGGAGCGCCCAGAGCTCGCCGGGAACGGCCGTGCGTCGGTGTGACCGTGCACTTGGATCTGATTGTCCAGCCGCGCCAACACCGGGGCGATCAGCGCTAGAATTTCGACCAGCTTGGGTTTGAGCTCGGCCGACGAGAGATCGAAGAGCAAATTTTGCCCGCCATCCAGGATCTGAATCAAGAGCCCTTCTTCGGTAACGCTGACTTTGATCGAGTCTTTGAGCTGTTTGATCTGCACGTCCTGGCCCGCAAGCTCGGTGAGCTGAGCACGAACGGCAAGCGAGACGCGCTCGAACGAAACCTGCTCAGGTTGCGTGTGGGCCGAGCCCACGACGTCGAAGAAGCCTTTTTGCTGAATACCACTGCCGCCGTTGAGGACCGACGGCGCGCCCGTAAACACGCCGGTGCGGAAGTAGTCCGACAGCTCGGTGCGGGTTTCCTGATCGGTCTGCGACAGCAGCCAGAGCACCATGAACAGAGCCATCATAGCGGTCACGAAGTCGGCGTAGGCTACTTTCCAAGCGCCGCCGTGATGCGCAGCGTGGCCCTTGCCCTTCTTCTTGATGTAGATGATGCGGGTCCCACCGCCGCTCGCACCGGCACCAGCCATCGCTTACTTGCCCTTCAGCTCGGCGAAGGCCTTATCGAGCTCGGCGCTCGTCGGTCGCTCATCCGAGAAGATGGCGCGACGCGCAAACTCGATCGCAATCGCCGGGTTCACGCCGCGGGCGGCCGCAACGACGGCTTCCTTGATGCAAGCCATATAGCGAGCTTCGGCAGCGCCTTGGATTTCGACGCTCGTCGCCATCGGGCCGACCATGCCGTAACACAGCAAAATGCCCAGGAACGTGCCGACGAGCGCGGCCGCGACGTGATGGCCGATTTCCTCGGGACCACCGTCCAAGTGGGCCATCGTGATCACGATGCCGAGCACGGCGGCGACAATGCCGAGACCGGGCAACGCGTCACCTGCTGTACGAATCAAGCCGATGGGCTGCGCATCTTCGGCGTGATGCGTGTCGAGCTCGGCGTCGAACAGCATGCTGAGCTCTTCCGCGGAGCAGCCGTCGACTAGTTGCTTCAAGCCGTCGACCAAGAAGTCCATCGCGTGGTGGCGCTTGGTGACGCTCGGGTACGCGCCGAACAGCGAGCTAGTCGCGCGCTCACTGACGTGAGGCTCGAGCGCGAGCACGCCTTCACGGCGAATCAGCGCCAATATTTGATAGAGAAGCTTGAGCAGGTCGAGATAGTCGGCCTTGCTTGGCGTATGGTTCTGAAACGCCTTCTTCAGCGAAGCGAGCACCCGAGGCATCACCTTGCCGGGCGCGGAGATGATCACCGTGCCCACCGTGGCGCCGCCGATGACGACGAGCTCGGCGGGCTGAAGGAGGACGGGGAACGGGCCGCCGCCCATGGCGAAGCCGCCGAGCACGGCACCGAACATCACGATCAGACCGATGAGAGTCGACACGGTGTACAAACCGGCCGGGAGTGAGAAAGGTTAAGACTCAGCCTGGGACGGGTGAGGCAATCTCGCTTGCAGCGCTGACCCACCCCTGAGGGTCGTGTCGGCTGTACCGACGCCCGGCGATTTCGGGTTTGGGCTTCGTTTTGGCTGCGCTCCGGTGGGCGTGCGCCACGCCTGACGGGCGTCGTACAGGCAGTACGCTCCGCTCCGGTGCTCGCCAAAGCCCACCCCGTCGGGTATCACGAAGCGCGTTCGCCGAAACCCGAACTTGCCGGGCGGGTTTACTTTCCAGAGATCCGACTGGAGGGGTCGTGCACACAAGCGCGCACACAGGGATTGGTCAGCACCACTTCACGCGCACTTTGTAGGTGACTTTCGTTGAGCCACGGGCGGGCACCTTGATCGTGAAAGTGAAGGTGCTCGCGTCCTTTTTCTCCGCGGGCTGACTCGAGCTGAGAATCGTCCAATCCCCACCGACCGGCTCGTAGTCTTCGACTTCGACGGCGGTGTCTTTGTGATTTCGAATTTCGATTTCCCAAGTGCTCTCGGAGGCGCAGGTGCCAAGCTCGTGCCACTCGGTTTGCTTGCGATCTCCGACAACGTCGAACGCATCGCCCATCTTCACGCGTAGCTTTTCGTCGCGCGGGGTATGGTCGATGGCGTCTTCGCCGACGAACTGTTTCGCTCCGCTCTTGTCGGCCTGGTACACGCGCAGCGTGCCCTTAGGCAGCGGCACGCCCAGGTGGTTCTGCTCGCTGTTCTGGATGTCGAGGTACACGCCAACTTTTTGATTCGACAGAACCTGGCCGTAGTTGCCGCGAAACCAGTACTCTTGGCCAAAGAAGATCAACTTCTTGTTCACGCCGATACCAGCTGCGGCCAGCAGATTCACCTGCTTCTGCTCATTTTGAAGCACGTTGGTCGGACGCTGAAGCTCGTACAGGTGGTACTCGAACAAGCCTTGCTCTTGGAATTGCTCCGCGCGCGCAGATTTCGCGAGCGAGCCGCCCATCGGCATGTCCTCCATGGGCGCCTGTACTCGGTTCACGTCGCCCGCGACGAGCTTGAGCTGCGCGTTCTTGTAGCTCGTGCCGGAGTTGTTCACGAGCGTGACCCAACCGGTGAGGTCGCCCTTCTTGTCGGCGTCATCGACAACCAAGATGTAGTCGGCAGACCAATTCAGATTCCGGGTCAGGTACGTGACTTCGACGGTCTGCCGAGGCGCGGCGCTGTCGACCAACCAAACCAACGTCGGCTTGGCGATCAGGTTGTCCGGCACTTCCGGAAACGCCAGCCGTCCCGGATAGCCAAAGGTAATTTCGCCGTTAATCTTGAGCACCGGGCTGTCGGCATTCGACAACAGTTCCGCGTCGACGACGTCCTCTTTGCCGGTTTGCTCGTGGTAGCGGTAGGCGCGCACGCGCTTGCCGACATACTTCTCCAGCAACGTCTGCGGAGTGAGCAAATCGTAGCGGTAGTTCTGCTCCAGCACGGAGAGCCCGCCGGCCGCGCCGAGCGACTTGATGTGCACGGTCTCCGGTTGGATGTTGGCGGCCACGTCGCGGAACTCGAGCAGGACCTTGCCGGCGCCCAGTTGCGAGAGCTCCCGCACCTCGCGCACCAAGCCGAAGTTCTGGTTGTAGACCGTGATGCTGACCTGCTTTCGGTCCTGCTCGGTCGAGACGCTCTTCGCGGGCGCAGCAGGGGCGGGCGCACTCGGCGGCTTCGTGTCGGCCGAGGCGCTGTGCGCACCAAATGCCGTCAAGAAAGCCACACTTGCGAGCAATGATTTCGTTTTCATAGGCTTCAGCTCCGTCAGCACCAACGCACACGAACGCGGTAAGTCACTTTGGTTTCAGAACGCGGCGCAAGCGGCGCGTCGAACGTGAACGTGCTGGCGTCCTGCTTCGTCACCGGCAAGCTGGACGACACGATCTCCCAATCACCGCCGGCAGGCTCGTAGACCAAGACGTGCTCCGGCGTGTCCTTGTGATTGCGCAGCTTGATCTCCCACGCGCTCTCGTTCACGCACGAGCTGACGGCTTGCCACGCGGTCTCGGTGCGGTCGCCGACGACGTCGAAAGCTTCGCCGAGCTTGATGCGAATGCGTTCGTCCCGCGGCGTATGGTCAATCGCGTCCTCGCCGATGAACTGCTGCTGACCGCTCTTGTCCGCCTTGTACACACGCACCGTGCCCTTCGGCAGCGGCATGCCCAGGTGGTTTGCTTCCTTGTTCTGGAAGTCCAAGTACACGCCGATTTTCTGGTCCGACGCGACCTGCCCGTAGTTGCCGCGGAAGTATTGCTCGGCGCCGAAGAAGATCAGCTTCTTCTGCAGCGCGATACCGGAGGCCTCGAGCAGGCTGACTTGCTTCTGCTCCTTGTCCAGCAAGTTGGTCGGACGCTGCAGCTCGTACAAGTGATACTCGAACAAGCCCTGCTCTTTGAACTGCGGCGCGGGCGCGGCCCTCGCTGCCATCATCCCCGAAGCAATTGGAGCCGCCGGGGGCGGCGGCGGCGCTACACGCTGCACGTCACCCGCGACCAGCTTCAGCACGGCGTTCTGGTAGCTCGTGCCGGTGTTGTTGCGCAGCGTGACCCAGCCGTTCAAGTCTCCGAGCTTGTCGTCTGCGTCGACGGACAACACATAGTCCGCGTGCCAGTCGAGCTCCGCGGTCAGGTACGTCACTTCGACGCGCTGCTGTTCGGCGCTACTGGCCAGGAGCCAGACCAGCGTCGGCTTCTGCACTAAATTTTCCGGCACTTCCGGAAACGCAAACCGCCCGGGAAAGCCGGACGTCACTTGGCCGTCGATTCGAAGCACCAGGCCGCCTTCGACAGCCAAGATCTCGGCTTGCTTCTCTTCGTCTGTGCCCGTGTGCTCGTTGTACCGATAGACCTTCACGGTCTTGCCCAGGTATTTCTTGAGCAGCGTGTCTGGCGTCAACAGATCGTAGCGGTAGTTTTGTTCGAGCACGGAAAGCGAGCCAGCTCCGCTGAGGCTCTTGATGTGTACGGTCTCGGGTTGAATGTGCGCGGACACGTCGCCATACGACAGCTCGACTTGGCCCTTGCCCAGGCGCGCGGAACGCACCTCGCGAACCAGACCGAAGTTCTGGTTGTAGACCGTGATCGACACCTGCTCGCTCGCGCCACGGTCGGTACTGCTATGCGCCAGGGGCCCGGAGCCGGGCGCGTTCGTCGGCTTCCGAGTCCCACACGCCGGCACTCCCAACGCCAGGCACAGCCCGGCGCACAATCCTTGGAATCGTCTCATTTCACCACCAAAACTCCCGAGAGCGGCCGGACCTTACACCGGTATGCTAATTAGCGCGCGTGGCCGTTCGTCCTGAGCTCGTCAAAACCCGCCGTTTGGTCGTCAAAATTGGCTCGCGCACGATCGCCAACGACGCGGCGTTTCCAGCCAAGCTCGCTCGCCAAATCGCAGAGCTCGCCGATCAGAAGTGCGGCACCGTCGTCGTGACGAGCGGCGCGATCGCGCTCGGCTGGAGTCGTCTCGGTTACAAGGCCAAGCCCAAGGAGGTGGCGCTGCTCCAGGCCTCTGCCGCGGCCGGCCAAAGCGTGCTGATGCGCCGCTACGACGAAGCCTTCGGCGAGCTGGGCCTGACCCCCGCGCAAGTGCTCCTGTCATACGCGGATCTCGCTGACCGCGAACGCTTGAACAACGCGCGCGAAGCCCTCGGCGCGCTGCTCGAAGTCGGCGCCGTACCGATCGTCAACGAAAATGACACCGTCGCGACGGAAGAGATCCGCTTCGGCGACAACGACCAACTCGCGGCCATGGTCGTCCCGCTCGTGGGCGCGGACCTGCTCGTGCTGCTCACCGACGTCGAAGGCGTGCTCAGCGAGGACGGCCAGCGCATCGCGATCATGCCCGCCGACGCGCAAATGGTGCTCTTGGAAGGCCGCAGCGATCGCATGGGCTCGGGCGGCATGGGCAGCAAAGTCGACGCCGCGCGCAAAGCCAGCCGCTCCGGCGCCGCCGTGGTGATCGCCCCCGCCGGCCGCCCCAACGTGCTGACCGACATCGTCTCCGGCGCTGACGTGGGCACGCTGTTTCCGCGCCTCGGCTCGCCGCTCAAAGCCCGCAAGCACTGGATCGCCTTCACTCTCCGCCCCAAAGGCGCGCTCTTGCTCGACGAGGGCGCGGCGCGCGCCATGCGCGAGGGCCGCAGCAGTCTGCTGCCGATCGGCGTCGTCGGAGTCTCCGGCGAGTTCAACGCCGGCGACGCCGTGCGCCTGGTATCGGTCGTCGACGGCAGCGAAGTCGCCCGCGGCCTGACCCGCCTGGGTACGGTCGACGTCGCACGCGCTGCCGGCAAAAAGGGCCCCGAGCTCGAAGCCTCCTTCGGCTCCAGCGCCGCCGAGCTCGTCGTTGTCCACAAGGACGACCTCGTCGTCTCGGGCTAACGCTCGGCGCTGCGACGTTCGCCCGCTCCGCGGTCGAGATTTTTATGATGGTCACGCGCCACAACGCGGCCCGTCAAAGCCTTCGGCGTCGCGGACGCCTCCCGCGCTCGAAATCCAAGTTTGAATTCGAACTTGGATCTGCCGCGCGGCTCAATGAGCTGGAAACACCCGAGCGCACGGGAACACTGCCGCGCAGCGGAGCCCGCGCCAACGGTCGCACCGCTTTGCGCCGAGACAAGCGGCGCAAAGCCGGTCCTCCCACAACTCGAAATCCAAGTTTCAATTCGAACTTGGATTTGCCGCGCGGCACGCGCACCCGGCGACAGCAATGGAGCTGGGGCTCCGCGGCGGCGAAGCCGACGCTTGGGGCCCCGGTCGCGCGCAGCGCAGCGAGCACGGCCGCCGCTCTGCGGCGTCACGCGCGCGGGGCACCCACGCATGCTCGTCCACGCGAGACGCTGACCCCCTCGCTGGGATGGGTGCGACAGCGTGCGTCGAAGTGCGATACATCGCGCGGCTCGCGTCGGAATGAACCAAATCTCGGACGTAGATCTTTTGTCAGAACTTTTGGGCGCGCGGGCTGTCATTGACTTGCAGGTGCTGTCTTTGAGCCGAGCTTGGGTTGCTTGGGGAGCGCTCACGCTCTCGGGTTGCGCGCGGCTTTTTGGCGCGCCGGCGGCTGTTCCAGTGCCGGCGGCGCTGCCAAACCAGTCGACGCCGATCTTGGACGACGCCCAGCCGCCAGCGCTGACTAACGACGATGACTACGCCGTGCGCATCGTCGTCGGGTCGGTCGCCTGCTCGGGCGCCCTGTTTCAGGACGATCGCGTGCTCACGGCGCATCATTGCGTGGCCGCGCGGGCCAGCAACGGCAGTGTGCTCACTCACGACGTGGGCCCCGGGCAGGTTCGAGTCGAGCTGGGAGGGGACTACCTGCCCTGGGGCGAGGTCGGAGTGCGCGCTGTGCTTGCTCCGACCTGCGGTTACGTCTCCGGAGACGGAGATCTCGCGGTGCTCGTGCTGGAGCGCCGCTTGGTCGGCGTTGCCACGCGGCCCGTGCGCCTCGAAGCACCCCCCGGCAAGCACGACCGCGTCGAACCCATCGGCTTCGGACGCTGCGCGTTGTCCGCAGACGGCGTGCACCGCAAGCATCGCGCGGGCGGACCGATCGAGCTCGTCGCAGAGGGTCGCTTCCGGTTGTCCGCCGCGATCTGCCCCGGGGATTCCGGCGGGCCGGCAATCAGCAGCGAAGACGGCGACATCCTAGGGGTGATCTCCGCCAGCGCGATGGACGGCGACGAGCTGACCCGCGACCGTTCCGAGTTCGTGCGCGTCGATCGCTGGCGGCCCTTGTTCGCGAACGCCGCGCTGGTTTCCGCTGGTACCAGTCCCAGCGAATTGCCGCCCATCGAATGTAAGTGAGCAGGCGCCGCAGCGTCGTTCTGGCCGTCGCGTTGTCCGCGGAGCTCGAGACGCGCTATGTTCTTGGCTCATGGCGAAGTTCCTGCGCCTCACCGCTTGGGCTTTGCTGATCATCGCCGTGTTGATCGGCGTCCTGCGCGCCACGGCCATCCGCTGGTGGCAAGTGCCGGTCGGCGATCCGTACTTCGACGCTTCGATCGAGCCGACATTACACGGCGGGGACTGGATCATCCTGTGGCGCGTCACCCCACCCAGCGGGGGCGACTTGGCGCTGTGTCCTGAGCCAAAAACGAGCCGCCCCGTGATCGGCCGCGTCGTCGGCGTGCAGGGCCAGCACGTCAAAATGATCCCGGAAGCCTTGATCGTCGATCAGAAGCCCGCGGACAACGACAGCAAGTGCGACAAATTTACGACTCGTGATCCCGCTTCGGGCCTCGACGTGCAGCAAGGCTGCTCGACGGAGGTCGTCGCAGACAAAACGCACATGATAGGTATGGCCAAGGACGGTCCGGCCAAGCCGGCCACCGCAGATCTCGATGTGCCGGCCGGACAGGTTTTCCTAGCCAGTGACAATCGCCAGTTCCCCTGGGACTCGCGGGACTTCGGTACAGTCGAACGTTCGACCTGCAGCGAGACCGTAGTGTTTCGGCTCGTGAGCAAGAACGGTTTCTTTGACGTCGCGAATCGCTTGTCGTTGATCCACTGACCACGAGTGCTAGCGTGGCCCTGCTCGATGGGTCACGCCGCGCTCGAGGTCGGGATTGTCTGCGGTCGGTGCGAAACCTTCTCGCCGATGGGCGCAGCTCGCTGCCGCGCCTGCGACCACGATCTGTCGCTATTTTCGGCCGAGCAACCGAGCCTTCGACCGGGGCCGATCGTGCCGCAGCTAGAGGGCCGCGACAAAGCTCGTTCCAATTCGAGCGAATTTAGGGGAGGCTCCGGTCTAAAGGCCGGCGTCGCATCGCCGTCAGCACAGTCTCAGGAGGAGCAGATGGATCAGGCTAGGTACTACGTGTGCGAGTCGTGCATGACCCCCGTGCCGAGTGGTCACAAGTTCTGTGGTCGCTGCGGTGCGCCGGTGCCGGACACGATCCTCCACATGTCGCCCTCCTTCTACAGCGACATGCAGGACGCCGCGAAAGCGCGCCTGATCCTGATCCGCGGTGAGGGCATGGACGGCTTGAGCTATCACCTCAAAGCCGACCAGCATGTGATCGGCCGCCAGGGCCAGCTCGAGTTCCCAGACGATCCGTTCATCTCGCCCAAGCACGCGAACTTCTTCTATCGCGACAATCGCCTGGTCGTGCGCGACGAAGGCTCGCTCAACGGTGTGTACTTCCGTGTCCGCGGCGCCGTCGAAATTTCCCCCGGGGACACGTTCCTCGCGGGCGAGCAGCTGTTCCGTCTCGACCCGACGCCCAAAGCTTCCGACGGCGCGGACCCGGACGGCACGTTCTTTTACTCGTCGCCCAAGTACCCGAGCGCGTTCCGCCTGAACCAAATCCTAGAAGGCGGCGCAATCGGCATGACCGTCTGCGCCCGCGGCTCGTCGCTACAAATCGGCCGCGAAGACGGCGATCTCAACTTCCCGAGCGACGTCTTCTTGTCCGGCAAGCACTGCACCGTCGCAGAAAAAGAAGGCAAATTCGTGCTCACCGACTGGGAAAGCCGCAACGGCACCTACGTGCGAATCAAGACGGAGACTCCGCTCACGCATGGGGACTATGTGTTCATTGGGAGGAAGCTGCTGCGAGTTGAGTTGAACAGCAACTAGCGAGCCGTAAGCTCGTCTGGCTTTCGAGACTTGAGTTGTTTCTGGCCTAGCGGCGTCGGGTGGCTGTATGGCCGCCCGCGCTGCGCTGAAAGATCGCACGCGCCTGTGCGGTCAGTTCTCATAGGCCTCCATCTCCTTCGCGGATCGCGATCTGGCCATCCAAGACTTTTCGCTCGTTTTGGTTCCGGGCATGCGCCTGAGCTGCTTGGCGCGCGCTTAGGCGCGAAGCGTGCAGCGCTACGCGCGCACCGGAGACGGAGAGGAGGAGCGGGCGACTGAGCTGCCTGGCGCACGCTCGGGCGTGAGCGTGCGGCGCTACGCGCGCACCGGAGAGGAGCGGGCGGCTGAACTGCTTGGCGCGCGCTGGGCACGAGGACGCGGAGGGGGCTTTGGGATGCGCACGGGGTGCTTTGCCCGCTACCCAACCAATGAGAAAGGTTTTGCATTCGCCGCAGGCGCGCGAAGCGCGCCGCTCCGTTCTGCTCTCCGCGCGAAGCGCGCTCGCGCCGGGCGCGCGGAAGGCATTGCAGCCGAATGCCCGGAAATACGTCGAGCCAAAAGTCTTGGCACGATCCGATCACGATCTTCCAAGGAGATGGAGGCCTACAAGAACTGACCGACTCGCTTCGAGATACCCGAAGGGGTGAACAGGCGCGTGCGATCTCTCAAGACGCGCGAGTGGCCAAGCGCATCAAAAAGGCGCTAGGCAAGAACTCAAACTATTGCTCAACCACTCCCGACCACTAGCCCGCGTCCCCCAGGCGAGGCTTCCTTCTTCTGCGCCTCTTGCGCGCGGGCTTCGCATCCGCCGCGCTCGTTCCGGCGGCGCTGAGCTCGCCGGCTTCCATGGGCTCGCGTTCGCCGAGAGCGGCGGCGCGCAATTCGACGACATCGCGCAGGGCCGGATAGAGATTCGTCTTGGCGAAGCGGCCGGTGCGGCCGGCTTCCACGCGGGGCATCAGGGCGACGATGCGGCGGACGGCGTCGGCGATGCGACGGGGCACATTGAGGCGATCGACGATCGGCTCAAGGAAGGCGTAGGCGGCTTCGACGCGGTCCTTTTCGCCGGCGCACGCTTCGCGCATCGGTTCGAGCAGGAGCATTGCCCAGAGCACGGTGTCATCGAGGGGCGATTTGCGCTCGAGCGTCGTGCGATCGACCTCTTGCAGGATGCGCCACACGCTGTTGTCGTCTTCTGGCAAGTCCGCGAGGTACGTGGACAGCTCGGGCAGGAGCACGTCTAGTACGCCCGTTTCCCAGGCGAGCCAGAACGCTCGGCGCGACGCGCCGCTGCGCAGCAGCCGCAGCACTTCTTCGAACAACCGCGGACGCGCCGCCTTACGCAGTGCGCCGCGGCACAGCACAATCGCGTCGTAAACCTCGGGGGTGATACCGAGATCGAGCTGCGCGGCGAACTTGATCGCGCGCAAAATGCGCACCGGATCCTCTTGGAAACGGACCACCGGCACGCCGATGGTGTGTACCGCGCGGCGCTCGACGTCGGCCATGCCGCCGACCCAGTCGAGCACCAGGTTGTGCTCTAGGTCGTAGAATAGGCCGTTGATCGTGAAGTCGCGACGGTACGCGTCCTGATGAGCGTCACCGAAGACGTTGTCGTTGCGAATCAATAAATCTTCGCTCTCGCGCGCGTCCTCATGCTCCGGAGGGCGACGAAAGGTAGCGGTTTCGATCACCTTGCCGCCGCCGAACAGCACGTGCACCAAGCGGAAACGACGACCGATGATGCGTGAGTTACGAAACAAGCGCCGCACGTCGTCGGGGCGCGCGCTGGTGGCTACGTCGAAGTCTTTAGGTGAACGGCCGATCAGCAAATCGCGCACCGCGCCGCCGACCAGGTACGCTTCGTAACCGCCGCGAGTCAGCCGCTTCACGACCTTCGCCGCGTCCGGATCGATGCGACCTTCTTCGAACTCGACCGAGTACTGCGCAGGCTCGGGTGCGCCATCACGACCGAAACGCGGGATCGCAGGAGCACCGTCCGGTTCGAAGTCCTCGCTGTCATCCGCGCGCGCCTCTCGAGGACGGCGCCCGTGACTAAGCTCCGGACTTACCGGCTCATCGGGGGCTCGTGCCCCGCCCTTCGCGGGACTGCGTGAAACCATGGGCCGAATGTTCCGCATCACTTAGCACAGGCCGGGGCCGGGGCGCGCGGCGCGTGTGCGAAGTGGCCGGATTTTGGGCTCGCCCGCGGCGGACCGGCACTCCGGTGCCCAAGCGAGCCAGGGCCCGGCAAACCACCGGATCGTCGCACGGACCGACGTGCCCGCGCGCCGAAGGCCAAGGAACGGCCCCCATTGCCGCGCGATTTCGCACGTCTGGGCCGGCTGCCCCGTCGGGTGATCCCTGGAGGTCGGCCTCGTGCTCGTCGGCCGGCGGCAGGCCAAGCAGCCACTCAGGCTCGAGCCCGACGTGCTGCAGGGGAGAGCCGTCGGGCAGGGCGACCAGCAGGGTGGTGAGGCGCAGCACGCCTTGGCCCGACTGGTCGTCGAAATACTCCTGCACGCAGCCCTTACCGAAGGTGTGGGCGCCGAGCAGCGGCCCTCGGCCGTAGCTGTCAATAGCTCCCGCGATCATCTCGGCCGCGCTCGCCGTGTAGCCGTCGACCAACACGGCGACCGGACCCTTCCACCCCGAATCGGCCTCAGGTGCTGGCGCGCGCATCACCTCGCTGACGACGCCGCGGTGGATCAACGGAAAGCTTGGCACGCCGGGCAAGAACAAACCGATCGCGGCAGCCGCGCCGTCCGTCGAGCCGCCACCATTGCCGCGCAGATCGAGCACGACGCCCAGGGGCTCTTCCTCGTCGCGCGCGTTGCTGAGCACATCCGCCAAGTCGTCACCGAGGCTATCGCCGACTTCGCTAACCGGAATCACCAAAGCCGAGCCGTTGCCGTAACGCACACGGCGGGGCGCCAGCGGCTCACCCGCCTCCGCGCCGTCTTGCGGAAAAGCGATCGTCAGGTCGTACGGTGCGCGGCGCGCGCCACGCAACACGCGCACGGCTCGCTCGCTCTGCCCGTGCGGGGGCTCGACACGCGCCAACTGTTCCACTTGCTCGACGCTGAGCCCAGCTGTCTGAATCGCGTCGACCGACAGCACGAGGTCGTCTATCTCGAGCGGCGCGCGCGGCGAGTCGACGATGCGCGCGCCGAGCGGCGTGCGCACCATGTTGCCCCACAGCGTGGGCTCGGTGGCGTCGATCGGATCGCCCTCGAACAGAGCCCACTCTTCCTCGAGAGGCGCCCACTCGCCGTGCGGATCGATAGCCGGCACGTAGGCGCGAACCGCCGCCGACAACACGACCTCCGACCATTGCTCCGCGCTTAAATCAGGGAAAAAACGCGACAACGCCGCGCTCGCTGGAGCGTCCGCGAGCTCCGGCGCAGCCTTCAAGAACTGACCGACGCGCAGCCCCAAGTCGGCCGCCAGTTGGCGCGCGGGGTGCGCGACGAGCTCGTCTTCGAACGCGGGCTCGGTCACGCCAGACAGTGCGCTAGAAAATCGCACGACCGGCGCCTCGGTGCGCGCCTGCTCGAATACGCCGCGCAAGCCGTCGACCCAATGCTTGGATTCGACCGCCAGCGCTAACGCGACCGGGCAGGGCGCGTTTTGGTTGGGGCTCTCGAGCTCCGCCAGCAGCGCGGCCGCGCGAGCGTGCGCCGAGTCGGCCAACGGCGAGTCGGGCGCGGCCGACCACAAGCCGTGCGGATCGAACCAGTCCGCCCACAGATCGGCAAAGACCGACGCCGACACCCGAGCCGGCTCAGCTGGCAAGCGACGCCGGACTTCCGCCACGATCGCCCGCGCCTCGGCGCAGCGCAGCCGCGGAGGGTCGCCGCTCGGAACTTGTAGCGGGCGCTCGGACTCGGACAACGGCGGAGCGTCCGCCACGGCCGCGGACGACGCCGGTTGGGCCGAGCTTGCGGCAGCCGCGAGGACAGCGAGAGGCGGCCTGGACTTCAAAGCCTCGCCAGGATGGCGGCACGCCGCAAATCCGATGGCCACTGCCAGCGTCGCGAGCTGCCTCCAGGCATGTCCTGCGCGCATCGGCACCGTGGGGCAAGCATGCTGGACCGCTCGGCGCGGCGCAAGTTACGCGCGGACGGCCGATCGGGCTATGGTTCGCAGCCGTGGAGCTGATGTCGCTGGTTCTGCTCGGCTGCCGCGTGACGGGGCCAGCCACGCTGTCGCCCACCGCTGCCCGGCGCGCGCGGCGCGCAGCGCACGGCTTTCGCGCGGGGCTCAGCGAACACATCTTGGCTTGCGGCGGAAAAGCTTGGGCTGGCGTGCGTGAGGCGGACGCGCTGTGCGCGTTTCTGGTGGGCGAGGGCATTCCGGAGCGTGCCCTGGAGCGCGAAGTCTGGTCTCGTTCGACACGGCAAAACGCACACTTCGCAGCAAAGCTCCTGCTACCGCGCGGCGTGTTTCGTGTCGGAGTCGTGACCTGCGACTGGCACATGCCGCGCGCTTTGAGCTGCTTCCGCGGCGCCGGCTTCGACGCACAACCAGTGCCGGCAATGTCGCCGCAGGTTAGCGTGGCAGAGACACTGCTCAGGCAAACGCGCGAGCGAGTCACGTTCAACTTGGACAAGCTCCTGACGCGAGGCTTCTCGAGAGTGTGATGCGCCGCGGGATCTCCCTCACTCTGCTTTCGCTTGTCGCGTGTCAAAGTCAAAGCGCCGAGCCACGCACGCATGCGGCGGCCCCGGAGCGCTCCGCACGCCCTGCGGCGATCACTCGCGAAAGCCTACTGTCTGCCGAACAACGTCGAGATTCGGCCGCGATCGGCGGCGAAGC
>OLLW01000766.1_pt1 | contig 35700 bp, 17 predicted proteins | sample 1604611 | NCBI WGS metagenome assembly OLLW01 (sample SAMEA104055725, study PRJEB20765) | soil metagenome | biome: Arctic tundra; feature: Polygonal ground; material: soil | place: USA | collected 2011-09 | depth 0-0.5 m | reverse complement strand
GGGCAGCAACGCGGCGCCGGCAAGCATTGCAAACAATAGGGAGCTGGCACTGAGGGGAATGATCTTTCGCATGGGTGTCTCCGCGGCAAAGCCTGCCCGAATCTCCTGCCGGAGCGCAACTGCAGCGAGTGCATGCAAAACTGCCACGTCAACGCGCCTCGTTTTCGCAGCTCCAAAGTGCTGCTTCGCGGGTCCCGGCGGGCCGTTACGCTTTGTTACGCAGTAGCTCGATGTCTTCGACGACGCGTTTCGGTGCGACGAACGCGAGCCAGCTCTTCCAGATGGCTTCACCCCAACCCAAACGGCGGTAGGGAATGCCGTTCTCCTCACACCACGCCTGAACCAGGGGCTGCATGGCGCGCAGGTGGACGTAACTGACAGATGGGAAGAAGTGATGCTCGATCTGGTACTCCAGCCCGGAGCACACGAAGCGACCGATGAACCCGGTACGGAAGTTCAACGTGGTAGCCGCCTGGCGCAGATAAAAGTCACCAGACGCACGCTGACTCTGGGACAGACACGCCGCTTCGGCGGGGTAGTGCCCCGGCGCGAGCACCGCGAACATGCCGCAGCCGATCAGGGCCAGCCGCAGCAAGTAGAACAAGATCACGTCGAGCGGCCGGAAAAACAGCATCGGCAAAGCAAGAAACAGCCCCAGGTGCAAAACCATGCAAGCGAGGTCGAGCCACGGCGCGAGCCGCCGACCGCGCGTCTCGCGCAGCACTAGGAACAAACGCACCCAGCCCTGACGGATGATGTTGAGCCCGTTGAAGGGCAACACTAGCAACAGAAACAGCGCCTGTAGCAGCGGCCAGCGTTGTCGCCAGGCGGCGAACTCCGACAGGTGCGTCTCGTTGGTGGCGAAGACGGGCCGCAGATCGCAATCGTTGTCGACGCCGATCACGTTCGGTGACGGGTGATGAACGGTGAGGTGGCTGTAGCGCCAGTAGCTGGTCGACACCTGCAGCAGCAGCGGGAAGCTCAGGTAATACAGAACGCGGTTACCGCGGGCCGAACCGAGGCCAGCGTTGTGCGATGCCACGTGCCCGAGCGTCGCGATGCCTGTGAACCCGAGGCACGAAGCCAATACGCCAATGATGCGCAGGGGCAACGCTGGCACCAAGACCCAGACCGCGATCCCCGACAGACCCAGGGCAAGGTGAGTGAGCCAGGCGAGCACCACGGGCGCCGCCGGGCGCTCCAGGAACCCGCGAGCTTTGACGGCGTCGCGCAGCCACGCCCCGTTTCGGGCAGCTTGCTCGTCGCTTCGGTAGGTGGTGGCGTGCAGCTGGTCCTACTTCACGTACTCGTAGTACTCGACACTCAAGTCTTGGAAGGTGCTCTCGTAGGCGGTTCCGACGCGATCGATCACGAACTCGGAGGCCGGCGCGTACGGCAGATCGAGCTCTCGCCGATCGTGCAGGGACTCGTATTGCGCTTGGTTCAGATCGATTGCGCCGCCTAGCGCGCGCGCCAGGCCGATGTGGGCGGCTGCCCGCTCGAACCCGGGACACGGTGAGATTGGAATTGCCTCGGCGGCATCGCCGCTGCCGTAGCCGACGGCGACCATGTTGGCGTTCGCCAGGTCGAGCTGCTTCTCTCCGGCGTCTTCCAAGCCGGCCGCGATCCAGGCCGGGAGTGCCGCGCTGTACAGATTGCCGAGCTGCTTGGTTGACTCCGAGCCGAGCGACATCTTCTGCAGGAGCAGCTCGCGGAAGTTGGCGCGCTTGCGCAGCACGCTGGCGACGGCACTGGTGGCCGCATACGGATCGACCTCGGCGCCACCTTTGAGCACGAGCTCGTACAAATCCGGCGTCGACGTGGTCTCGGTCAGCACAGCCGAAACCGGCACCCCAGCTTCCGCGCACAAGGCTAGGAATTCCTCTTGATGATGATCACCGCGAGCGAGCCCGCGCACGTACAGGAACGCCATCGCCTGGACCGGCATCAAGTGATACGGACGATGGAAAAACAAGCCTTGAACGCTCTCGTAGTAGCTCCCAGCGGAGACCTCGAGCCGGCTCAGCATGTCTTCGACCGCGTGCACGGTTTCATCCAAGTAGGCGTATGTCGAGTACTTGCCGCTGAACACCGGAAAGTCACTCAGCCGATCAGTATTCGGCGCGTAGCCTTCGGTGAAGTGACGCGCGTGTGGTTTGCGGAAATCCGGCCCGCGGTACGCGGACGAGTTACCCGCATGAAGCAGATCGACGCCGAACAGCTTCGGCGAGTGCTCGACCAACATGGCCACCGCGCCTGCACCCTGCGTCTGCTCACCGCTCGAACCGCGCTCGTACTCGGCGACGTCCGCGCTGACGACGATCGCTTGCCGCTCGCGACCGTCATAGCTCACGTAACGGAGCGCATTCTTCAGCGCGTACACGCCGCCCAAGCACGCGTGCTTGAACTCGGGCACCTCGAGCTGACGCGACAACCGCGGCATGCTCAGCTTGTCGAGCGCGCGGTCCACCATGCCGCGCACGATCACCGCGCCGGCCGCGTTGTCCGTGCTCGACTCAGTGCCAAGCCCGAGTGAACCGATTTGCTGAGGGTCGATCTGATTCTGCAAGATCAACCGCAATACGGCGTTCGCGGCCATCGTATAAACGTTCTCGTGCCTGCCGCAGACGCGGAAGCTGTGTCCGACGACGGCGCGCACCTTGTCCCAGTTATTTCCGGTCCAGGCGCACCACTGGTCGAGCGGCACGCGCAGCCGGGGCACGTACAGGCTCATGGCGCTGACGCCGGGCAGTCGTTGATCGTGGTTCACGGGACTGCGTCGTAGTGAAGCCGGCCTCCGGTTTCAACGAGCCAATCGAGCTAACCCCGCGATCAGGCGTACAAATTGAGTTTACGGCCGTGATCGCCAGCTGGTTCTGGGCGGTTCACCCCGAGGTCAGTGCTCTTGCCGGTGGCATCCACGGCCCAAGTGCCGCGGTTGCGCGCCGCCTCGGCGGGCGAAACGTAGACCTCGCTGCCCGAAACGGCCTGCGTCGGGCGTGCCGGATCGATGCCGCGTTTCGCCAACTCTTCGTCGGCGCAGTTGCGGCAGGCATATCCGTTTACAGAGCGCATCGCTGGCTAAATTCTCGCGTCCAATGTGGGAGAACGGATGACCGAGCCGAACCTTGACTCAAATCTGGGAGATTCGTCGAGCTCGCTTTTGCCGGCCAGCCGCCAAACGCCTCCAGCCCTCGGCGGGTGAGGCGCCCGGCGTGGAGGCCGGGAAGGCGCCCGCTGCGCCCTCAGAGCGAGCGCCGGGGCGGGCTGCGGCACGAGATGTCCTGGCGCGAGCTCTGAGGTCGACGACGAGTGGAAAGACGTCACCCGCCGTTTCACGCCGAGAGTCCGTACGATCGCTGCGCGATGCTTTTCCGGACACCACATTCGCAGTGCGCTTTCAACGGCTTCGCCGATCGCGGCATACGCAGCGAGTGATGAGGTAACGCGGCGTCCGCGGGAGGCGCGTGCGCAGCTGCGCTCAGAACGAACCGACGCACAGCAGGCTTGCCAGACCTGGGCTGCAGGTGAAGCTGGGAGCTCTCGCCGTTTCAACTGGGGAGTGCTGCGTCGAGATGAGCGCCTGAGCGAGCGTTGCACCACCGAAAGCGACTGCGGCGATGCCCGCGCCAAGGGCCACGTTTTGGCCCAGAGAGATGTCGTCGCGAACTCCGCCGCAGACTTGTTCGCGGGTCTTCGTACCGTCCAAGCAACCCGTGCTATTCCAATGGTCAGCGCGTTCGTTGCGATAGACCAACGCGACCGCTGCGGTTGCCGCAGACGCCACTGTGGCGCCGCCCAGCGTCCAGGTCACCCAGCGAGCTCGCCACCCGCTAGGGGGCTCAGTGTCGCGCGTCGTGCTCGCGGAGTACCCGGTGCTTTTGGAACCAACGGCAGATGCCGACGCGAGCGCACCGTGATGCAGCTCGACTGCTTCTTGAGTGAGTGTGCTGCCTGGGCCAATCGAAACCGAACCACGCAGCGGATAAAACCCTGGCTTGGCGACCTCGAGAATGTACTGCCCCACCTCGATTGGTTTGGCGTCTGTCATCGGCAGAGTCCCAATCAACTCCCCGTTGAGTCGAACCTCCGCGCCATCCGGCGCGCCCACCACGCGAAATTGACCGATGTGTTGAGTGATCGCATCTTCGATACCTTTGATCGCAGCGCGATAGCGTACAAAGTACGGCTCGTTGCGGTGTGCTGAGGCTTTGCGCAAGTAGGAGTACGCCATCATCCAGCGGCCGGTGGCTTGCGCAGCAGCTGTGATGTGCAAGAGCACGCGAATCGAATCGGGGTTAGTCCGTTCCAGGTTCAGAAACAGCGTGAGGGCGGCCTCGTCGTTGCCCGCGCGGCGCAACGCAATGCCTTCCTGGATAGGAGATTCCAACTGCGGGTCGTCGCCGTTGGCGTCGCTATTGGCTGCCGCGGCTTGGGTCGACATGAACAGCCCGGCCAGCAGGGTGAACGCAATGCTGCGCGCTCGGCGACCCGACGCAAACAACCCCTGGCTACGGGCGAACTGGCTGCTGGACTCTGACATCGTCTCCGACCTTCCTCGATATGCTTGAGCAAAGATCCCCAATGGATTGCCGGGCGCGCGGGTGCTCGCGCGGTCAATCGAAGATGGGTGCTCCGTTGGCTCCAACGCCAGTCTGAACATGGCTTGGCACTGGCTTGACTTGGCTCGCCGTCGACGCGGCGGGTATCGCCCAATCAGGATCTCTGTCTTCTTGGGTGAGCGATTGGACGCCGCCGGGCGCTGGGTGCTCCCGGCGCTGCCAACTGTGATGTACCGGTGTCGCTCGGGCCGCTGTCGGTATGTCCGCTTTGGCTTCCCGCGCGGGCGCAACGGCGGAGCTGGGCGGCGACAATTCAGATGGCCCCTGCACAGTTTGCGCTGGAGGAACGGCGGCGGCCGGGGTCGCAGCCTGATCCGGCGCCTTGGCGACCGGGTGAGGCGGCGACGAGAATGCGGCGGACAACCCCATAATGAGTGCGGCAGTCACCATCAGCAGTGCCACGGCTAGCAGCGCCAGCGTGCGTCGGCGCCCTTTGCCGCCGCTGGGGGGCGGGGGAGACGACGGCGAGGGGCGGTCGGGTACCTTCCAGGTACTAGTCGCCGAGCCTTTGAGACGCTCCAGCTCTCCGAAGCTGAGCGACCATGTAATGCGCGTCCGTTGACCGGCAAGCGTGAGCAACTCTCGGCCCATCTCCCGCAGATCCTTGAAGCGCGCCGCGGGGTCGAGGCTCATCGCGCGCATGATGATCCGCTCGAGGCGCTTGGAAATCTGCGGCTTTGTAGCGCTTGGCGGCGGGTACTGGCCAGCGCCGATGAGTCGGAAAATCTCCGCGAAGGTATTGGCGCCGAATGGGTTTACGCCCGTTGCGCATTCATACATGACCACGCCGAGTGAATACTGATCCGAGCTCGGCGTCATTTCCTCGCCGCGCAGGCCTTCGGGAGACATGTAGAACGGCGTGCCGATTAGCATGCCGTTGCCGGTTAAGCGCAATTGCTCCGGGCCCGGCGCTTTGCAAATGCCAAAATCGAGAAGCTTGGGATCGACTTCGTCATACAAGCCTTGGGCGAGAAACACGTTGCCCGGCTTGAGGTCGCGGTGCACCACGCCGGCGTCGTGCACGGCTGCCAAGCCGGCGACGACGGGCACCATGATGTCGATGATCGTGCCTTCATCCAGCGCGCCGCGCGACTCGATGAGTTGCTCGAGGTCCGTGCCCTTGAGCAGCTCCATAACCAGGAACGCGGTGTCTTCGTGGACACCGACGTCGAAGATGTTCACTACGTTGGGGTGTTTGATCGCTGCCGCGATGCGCGCCTCCCTCAAGAAGCGTTCCCGCCCCTCTGGCACTCGCGTGGAGGCGTCGAGCAAGACCTTGAGCGCGACCTGTCGACGCAAGCCGGCATGCTCCGCCTGGTAGATGCGCGCCATGCCGCCCTCGCCGATGCACTGGCCGACGCGGTACACACCGAACTGCTCGCCTGGTGCGAGCACCCCGCGCGGAATTGGAGTGCGGGGATCCAAGCCTGCTTCCGGATCCCTGCGCTCGCTAACAGGAGAAACATTGGGCGCTCCCTCCGGTCCGGGGGGCAGCGAAGCGTGCCCCGGGGGCGTGATTGAGGAGGCCTGCACTGGCGTGTGCGGTACCGGTGCCGGTCCCAGGAATGTCTGCCCGCCGGGGGGCGGAACCGAGGGATAAACGTCTGCAGCCGGAGGAAGTGACGGAGAACCTTTGCTGTGCGAAGGCGGCGGCTCGGACGGCCGCACCGACGACGCCGGAGCCTCAGTCGTGTCCCAGATGTCTACGTCCAACGTGTCTTCGTCACTTGACATGGGAGAACCGAATTCCTGATTTATACGACACGTGCGGCGCGCCCCACCCGATCTTGCAACTTCATAGCGCACATCTGTTTCGAGTTCTTTTCGATTTAATGTAATGCGCGACCGATTAAACAAACGCTCATACGAGCAATGAAGCGTCTCGGATCGCGACAACTGATTTCCGCTTCAGTGGTCGGTTAGTGCGCTTCAGACCACGGAATGGTGCATTTATTGGGGAGCTGCAGGCGATCCGCACACACGACCTTGCCCGAATGATCTCGCGGCGGTCATGACTCAACACATTTCGCTACGCCGATGTAACCGGGCGCTACGCTCTTGTCCATCGCCTCCGCACGTCGAACGACCACTAAGGGCATCGGAGGCCAAAGACAGTTGCTCGCGTAACCGGGCTGCGTATAGTCGAGCATCTTGCAAGGTGTAGCCGAGGCAGACGCTTTCGCGCCGCTGACGTCCGTTCTCAACACCCGGGCCGAAGAGCAAGGCGACAAAATAGCCTATACATTCCTCGTGAACGGCGAGGCTGAGCTCGCAAGCATCACGTTCCGGGAGCTTCAACAGCGCGCGTTGTCGGTCGCTGCGCGCTTGTCCTGGCTCGGCGCACGCGGTCAGCGCGCAATCCTCGTCTACCCTCAAGGGCTCGAGTTCATTGTGGCTTTTTTCGCCTGCCTCTATGCAGGCGTGGTTGCCGTTCCAACCAGCTTGCCCAGCCGCAAGCGCGGCCTTGAGACTCTGCGGCGGGTCGTTTCGGACGCCGGGGCCAGCTGGCTCCTCTCATCGGGCGGGCTGTTGGAACAGCTCGCGCTCGATCTCGGCGCGGATGCGAGCCTGCTCAATCTCGCCTATCTCAATACACAGGCGTGTCGTGAGCCCGCGGCAGGACTGCCGGACGCTTTCGGCTCAAAGTCGGACATTGCACTCTTGCAGTACACTTCGGGATCCTCGGGTGCGCCGCGCGGCGTCGTCGTCACGCACGCCAACCTCGTCGACAACCAACGACAGATCGAGCGCTGTTTCGACGCCGACGAGAGCACAATCGCCGTGTCCTGGTTGCCCATGTTTCACGATATGGGTTTGGGGACCGTTTTGCAGGCGGTCTGGGTGGGCTGTCGCTGCGTGCTGATGGCGCCGCAGGCGTTTTTGCAGAATCCAGTCCGATGGTTACAGGCTGTGTCTCGTTATAGAGCCACCAGCAGCGGCGGGCCTGATTTCGCGTACGATCTCTGTGCGCGGCGCGTCACCGGCGCCCAGCGCGAAGGCCTCGATCTAAGTAGCTGGAAAGGGGCGTACAACGGCAGCGAGCCGGTGCGAGCCGCGACGCTCGAGCGCTTCGCCGAGGCGTTCGCAGGCTGCGGCTTTCGAGCAACCGCATTTCAACCGGTATACGGACTCGCAGAAGCCACGTTGCTCGTCACGAGCAAGCGCCCGGCCAATCCACCGACGGTGCAGCGCTTTGCGACGGACAGTTTGGAGCTGGGGCGGGGCGCTCCGGTGGCGGCGTCCGTTGGACAGGCCCTGGTTAGCTGCGGGCAGCCGGGTCCGGGAACCAGCGTCGCCATCGTGAACCCCGATTCGCTCGAGGAGTGTCGAGCTGGGCAGATCGGAGAGATCTGGGTGCAGAGCCCCAGCGTCGCCGCGGGCTATTGGGGTAAGGACCTCGAGACGGCAACCACCTTCCACGGCACGAAGGCCTCGGGTGACGGCCGCTTCCTGCGGACGGGGGACTTGGGGTTTTTGCGCAACGACGAGCTGTTCGTCACGGGTCGTCGCAAGGATTTGATCATCATCCGCGGTCGCAATCACTACCCGCAAGACATCGAAGACAACGCGTCGGCCGCGCACTCGGCGTTGGTGCCGCTCGCCTGTGCGGCATTTTCAGTCGAGACGGAGCAAGGTGAGGAGCTCGTGATCGTGCAGGAGGTCGCCCGCAGCGCGATCCGTACGCTGGACTCTTCCAGCGTTTTCCGGGCGATTCGCGGCGCTATTTCAGAGCACCACGCGCTTCACACGCACGCCGTGGTGCTCGTCAAACCTTCCACGCTGCTCCGCACCACGAGTGGCAAGGTGCGACGCAAAGAGTGTCGCGAGGCATTCCTGAACCATAGCCTGCCGGCAGTAGCAGCCTGGATTTCGCCGCTGGCGCCCACTCCAGACGCCGAAGCGCAACCGGACAGCGCGCGGCGAGAACGCTCGGCGCGGGCGGATCACCTGATCGACTGGCTGCGTCGTCATGCGGCAGATTTGATCAATGCCCACTCGGCCGAAGGTCCGTCGGGTAGCCCTCTATTGCTGAGGGATTTGGCGAGGCAAGGAATTCTCGGCATTCAGATCGACGCTCATTACGGAGGCCTGGGACTCGGCAATCTGGACGCTGTGCGGGTCGTCGAACAACTGGCTGCGATCGACTTCGCGCTGGCCATGTTCGTGGGCCTCAACAACTCATTGGGCATTCAGCCGATCGCCAAGCACGCGGGACCGGAGCTCAAGGCGCTGCTTTTGCCCGATCTGGCGCACGGCAAGGAGCTCGCCGCGTTTGGCTTCGAAGAACCCACGGGTAGCTCAAAGGCAGGCGGCATCTCTGTCGAGGCTCGAGCGAACGGCGAGGATCGCTGGCAGCTCTTCGGCACGAAATACCTCGACGGAGTGGCACCAGGCGCCACTCTCATCAATGTCTTCGCACGCCACGACGAGCCGCCCGGCGTCAGCGCGTTCGTCGTCTCCCAAGGGCTAGACGGCTTACGGCAAGTTCGCGACGGACTGTCACTGGGGCTGCGTAGTTTCGCGCGCGACACCATCGCGCTGGACGGTGTGCACGTGAGTCGCGAGCACCTGCTCGGTAGCCTCGGCTCAGGGATCGAGATCGCCCGCGAGGCCATGGCGCACACGCGGCTAGCGGTTGGCGCGGCGTGTATCGGCGGCATGAAGCGCTGCGCACAATGGGTGGGACGCGACGGCCCTTATCACCAAGTGATCGACGGTAAACTGACGCCGAACCCAGTGACGCTCTCCAGGCTGGGCTCAATCACAGCCAGCATCACTGCGCTGGAGTGTCTTGTGCAGCGCATCGCGCAGGCGCTCGACGCGGGCTACGCAGTGCCGTCGGAGGCCTTTGCCGCCTGCAAGATTCAAGGCCCCGAGATGCTGCTGCGCTGTGTCGACAACCTGATGCAACTGGGCGTGAAAGGCACCCAGGTCGAAGCGAATCGCTTGTCCTGCCTGCACCGCGACGCCGGATTTTTGCGCACGTTCGGCGGTCCCCCTGAGGCGCTCACTGAGCTCACCGGCGCCGCGGTCATGGCGGACGACTCGGCGTTGCGGCGCCTGATCGAAGAGGCATTGCACGCGCCCCACGTATCGCCCCGGATCGACAGTGCGCTGTCAGCGGTTCGACAACGAATGCTGCATCTGAGCGGCGCACTAGCACAGCGTGCAGAGCGCTGGGGCCACACGCGCGCCGGGGAGCTGACCGCGTGGCTCGTCCTGCTAGCAGCCGTAGAGGGCTCGCGAGGTGCAGTCCGCAACGACGAGCTGGAACGCGCCCATGGCTGGGCCGTGGCCCAGCTGGAACAGAGCCTGTCCGCGGTTCGCTTCGGCACGCCCTCCGAAACCGCCGCGCTGAACACCTCCGATATCGTCGCCGCGTTCGCCGGCTACGCGCGGACCATCGGCGAGCTCGAAACGCACGGTACCGCCAATGAGCATCTCCACCCGCCGCGGGCCGCCGGGGCGACCAGCGATCCGCCCGCCTCTCCGACCGCAGAGGCTCGCGGCCGGGAGACGCGCAGCAGCGAGCTGAAGGGTTGGATCAGCGCCTGGCTCGCACGACGCCTACAAGTCGGAGTCTCCGAAATCGAATGCGCGCGCTCGTTCGCCGATCACGGGTTGGACTCGGTCGCCGCGGTCGAGCTTGCGAAAGCGCTGTCTGACAAGCTCGGGCGAGAGCTCGACGAAACGTTGCTCTGGAACTTCCCGACCATCGACGCACTGGTCAGTTACGCCGTCCATGACGAGCACGCCTCGCGGAGCATCGCGCAAGCAAAGCCCGACTTAGCATCTCCCGAGGCGGCGGACGCGAGCTCGGCGTTGGACGACGAAGTCGCGCGTCTGGAGCGGGAGCTGGGGTTTCGCTCGTGAGCGTCAACGACGAGCGCGTACTCCGTCTCCTGAAGGAAGCTCGGGAGACGCTGGAGTCCGAGCGCAGGCGTCGCACCGAACCGATTGCGATCGTCGGCATCGGCTGTCGCTTTCCCGGCGGCGCCTCGAGCCCGGCACAATTCTGGGATTTACTCGTCCGAGGTGTCGACGCTACCAGCGAAGTGCCGCGCGATCGCTGGGATGCCGAAGCGCTCTATGATGCGGATCCGACAACGCCCGGCAAATGCTACGCCAAACGGGGCGGGTTTTTGGATCGCATCGACGGATTCGAGCCCGAGTTCTTCGGGATCTCGCCGCGGGAAGCCGTGGCCCTCGATCCACAGCAGCGCCTGCTTTTGGAAGTCGCGTGGGAGGCCCTGGAGAACGCAGGCATCGCTCCGGGCAGCCTCCGCGAGAGCGACACCGGAGTTTGGGTTGGGCTGAGCCTCGACGACTACGCCAGTCGCAGCGTCCCATCCGGGCAGCTGGATCGGATCGATGCATACACGGCTCTCGGCAATGCCCGCAGCGTGGCTGCGGGTCGAATTGCGTACGTGCTGGGGCTCCACGGGCCGGCAATGCAACTCGACACGGCGTGCTCCTCCTCGCTCGTCGCCGTGCACTTGGCCTGCCAAAGCTTGCGCTCGGGCGAATGCGACCTGGCGCTGGTGGGCGGAGTCAATCTGATGTCGTCGCCGGAAGCCAGCGTCGCGCTGTGCAAGCTGCAAGCGCTTTCACGCGACGGGCGCTGCAAGACGTTCGACGCTGCGGCCGATGGCTACGGTCGCGGCGAAGGCTGCGGCATGGTGGTCCTCAAAACTCTTTCTTCCGCACAAGCCAGTGGCGATCGCATCTACGCGGTCATCCGCGGTAGCGCGGTCAACCACGACGGGCCGAGCAACGGCCTCACCGCGCCGAACGGTCTGGCACAAGAGGCCGTGATTCGCACGGCTCTGACCAACGCGGGCCTCGCCGCCTCGGACGTGAGTTACGTCGAGGCGCACGGCACCGGCACGCTATTGGGGGATCCCATCGAGGTTTTAGCCCTGAATCGCGCTTACGGGGCGGGACGAGCGCGGGAGACGCCACTCTATCTTGGCTCCGTCAAGACCAACCTGGGTCACTTAGAAGCGGCGGCAGGCGTCGCCGCGTTGATCAAGACGGCGCTCTGCCTGTCGAACGACCAGCTAGTCCCGAGCTTGCATTGCAAAGATCCAAACCCCAAAATTCCCTGGAAAAATCTGTCAATTTGCGTAGCCACGCAGGCCACTGATTGGCCGCGTCACGGGACGCCGAGCGCAGCAGGTATCAGCTCGTTTGGGATCAGCGGCACCAACGCACATGTGATCCTGGAAGCCGCGCCGGTCGTGAAAGAGTTGCCGGAGGCTCCGCGGCGATCCGCCGAGCTGGTTGTGCTTTCTGCACGGACCGACGCGGCGTTGAGAGCGAGCGCGCAGCGACTGCGCGATCACTTGCGAGCTGACGGTGAACTGGCGCTGGCCGACGTTGCTTACAGCGCTGCCACGACCCGGACTCTCTTAGAGCGGCGGTGGGCTTTTGCGGTGCACACTCCGCAAGCGTTGCTCGAGGCGCTCGACGGCCTCGCGCACGGCGATACCGCGGCAGGAATGATGCCGGAGCAGCGCGTCCCGTCGCGTGGCAAGCTCGCCTGGCTCTTCACTGGACAAGGTGCTCAGTGGCTGGGGATGGGCCAAGCGCTGTACCGCGAGTGGCAAGCTTTTCGCGCTGCGCTCGACGCCGCGTTTGCGGCGCTCGACCCTCACTTAGAAACGCCGCTGCGAGACGTGATGTGGGCCTCGCCGGACGCAGCGGCCGGAAATCGGCTCGACCAAACAGCGTTCACGCAGCCCGCACTGTTTGCCCTCGAATGGGCGCTCGCAGCGCTCTGGCGGTCGTGGGGCGTCGAGCCAGATTTCGTCGCCGGCCACTCCATCGGCGAGATCACAGCTGCCTGCGTGGCAGGCGTGTTCTCGCTGGAAGATGCCGCGCGCTTGGTCTGCGAGCGCGGCCGGCTCATGCAAGCCCTGCCCAGCGGCGGCGCCATGCTCACGATTGCAGCAACCAAGGGCGACGTGGCAGACGTACTGGGGACGCAACGCGGGCGCGTCGCGATTGCTGCCGTCAACGCCCCTGCCTCCGTAGTGATCTCCGGCGAGGAAGCCGCAGTGACGTCGCTCGCTGAGCACTTTGCGGCTCGCGGCGTCGAAACCAAGCGTCTGACCGTGTCGCATGCCTTCCACTCAGCACTGATGGATCCGATGTTGGAGGCGTTTCAGCGTGTCGCCGAGACGCTCAGCTATCGAGCGCCAACCATCCCGTTGATCTCCAACGTGACCGGTGAGCTTGCCGGAGCCGAAGTGACGACGCCGGAGTATTGGGTCCGGCATGTGCGGCGCTCGGTGCGGTTTTCAGAGGGCATTGGCGCGTTGCACGCGGCAGGAGCTGGGACCTTCCTGGAGATTGGCCCGAAAGCGATACTCTTGCCGTCAGTCGCAGCCACGCTTTCGGGGCACTCGCCGATTCTGCTAGCAGCAGGACGCGCGAGTGGCCTGGAGACCCAAGTCGCGCTGCAGGCCCTGGGGCAATGGCTGACGCAAGGCGGCCCGGTCAAGTGGGCTGGCGTGTTTCCGGACGGCGGCCGGCGTCGGGAATTGCCCGCGTATCCCTGGCAGCGTGAGAGGTATTGGATTGAGCCGACCTCGACGCGGCACGTCTCAGCGGCGCCGAGCGACCACCCGCTGCTTGGTGCGCGCATCGCCACGCCGCGGGATGCGGCCTACGAAACACTGCTCTCCACCTCAGCGTTGCCGTGGCTCGGCGATCACCGCGTCGCGGGCCAGATCGTCGTCCCGGGGGCTGCTCTCATCGAGCTCGTGCGCGCCGCTGCGGAAGACGACCGAGGAGGCGCGGCATGCGAAGTAACGAACGCTGTCTTCACAGTACCCTTACTCGTCCGGGATCGAGGAGCCGAGCGCGTACAAGTCATGCTGAGCGAGGACGGCTCGCAAGCGTCCGTCTATGCTCAACCGGCGAATGCTGCCTCGCGCGCTACTTGGACGTTGCACGCAACAGCGTCGCTGCACGAGGCATCCGAGTTGTTACCCAAACGACTGGATATTGAGGTTCTGCGCTGCCGCTGTCCCGAGCCGGTCGACATCGTAGCCGCGTATAAGGGCTTTGCGTCCGCAGGGCTGGACTACGGGCCGTCGTTTCAAGGGCTGAAACGATTGTGGCGGGGCGAGGGTGAGGTGCTGGGGGAGTTGGAGCTCCCTGCGGGAGTCGACCCGCAAGGCTACAGTGTGCACCCGGCGTTGCTGGACGCTGCGTTACAGTCGATCGTGGGCCTCTTGGGTCCCCAGCCGAGTGAAGCGCTGCTGCCGTTTGAGTTTGGTCGCTTCGTCGTGCACCGGCTGGAAGCAACCTCACTACTGGTGCACGCCCGCTTACTCGAGCCGGTCACTGCCGACGGTTTGTTTGCCGATCTAACTTTGAGCGACGCAGACGGAAATGTCGTAGCGGAGGTGAGCGGACTGCGTGCGCGGCGTGCAAACATGACAGCGCTTGCTCAGAGAGACGCAAGCGTGGTCAGCGACGCATTCTATCACCTCGACTGGCGAGTGGCGCCAGCACCCGAAAGCTCGGCATCCCTTGCGGGGCATTGGGCCGTGGTTTCGACTGGTGATAGGGAGCAAGAGCGAGCGTTGCTGGATGGCCTGGGCGAGCGCGGTGCACGCGCTCAGTTGGTAGAGCTCGCGCAGCTGGGCGAGCTGGCTTTCGAGCACGTGGTCTGCGCGTGGACCGGTGCGGGCGATGTCGAAGCAGCGCTGCGCGCCGCGCAGCAAGGCCTTGCAGTCGTCCACGCGCTCAGTCAGCACAAGAGCACTCCGCGGCTGTGGTGGCTGACGCGCGGTGCGGTCGCCCTCAAGAAAGACGAAGCCACAGCGCTCGCAGGGTCCAGCCTTTGGGGCCTCGGCCGCACGCTCATGCAAGAGCACCCGGAGCTGCGCTGCACGCTCATCGATCTCGACCTCGCAGTGCTCAGCGCAGACGCGCTTGCACGTGAGCTTTCCGCCAATGACCATGAGACTCAAGTCGCCTGGCGCGGCCAGCAGCGCCTGGTCGCGCGCTTGGTGCGAGCACCCGCCGCGTCGCTCGTCGCGCACTCTGACAACTACCGGCTGGAGACGCCGCTCAAGGGCACGCTAGATAACTTGAAGCTGGTGAGCGCGACGCGTCGCGCGCCCGAAGCAAACGAGATTGAGCTCGAAGTGTCGGCTTCGGGTCTCAACTTCCGCGATCTGGTGATCGCCCTCGGCCTCTATCCGGGCGAGGCAGTCGCCCAGCTGGGCAGCGAGTGCGCGGGGACCATCACTCGAGTGGGCGAAAAGGTGCACGGGCTTGCCGTTGGCGACACGGTGATGGCGCTTGGCGCAGGTACTTTCAGCCGCTTTGTGACCGTCGATGCGCGAGCCGTCGCGCCGGTGCCAGAAGGCTTGTCGCCTGAGCAAGCGGCGACTGTACCCATCGCCTTCTTGACCGCCTGGTACGCACTTCACGATCTCGCCGGCTTGAAGCGCGGTGAGCGAATCCTGGTGCATGCCGCCGCTGGCGGCGTCGGAATGGCAGCCGTCCAGCTCGCTCACTGGATCGGAGCCGAGGTGCTGGCAACCGCAAGCACCGCCAAGTGGCCCGTCGTGCGCTCGCTCGGAGTCGAGCTCGTCGCCAGCTCGCGGGATCTGAGCTTCGTCGAAGCCTTTCGTTCGGCACGCGGTGGTGTCGACGTGGTACTCAATTCACTGGCCGGGGAGTTCGTCGACGCGGGGCTGTCGCTGCTCTCTCCTGGAGGCCGCTTCGTGGAGATGGGCAAAACCGATATCCGAGACGTTGCCACGGTCAGCGCTGCGCATCCCGGCGTCGCCTATCACGCTTTCGACCTGCTCGATGCGGGGCTGGACCGGATCCAGGAGATGTTCCGAGCGGTGTGCGAGGGCTTTGCGACGGGCCGCTTCTCGCCTCTGCCCCTTACAACGTTTGCGGTCACGGAAGCGGAGGCCGCCTTCCGCTTCATGGCGCAGGCACGCCACGTCGGAAAGCTGGCCTTGACACCGATTCCTGGAGCATTGCGCAGCAACGCGACGGTGCTGGTGACGGGCGGACTGGGCGCACTGGGGCTCGAAGTTGCAAAGTCGCTGGCCCAGCGCGGCGTGCGGCACTTACTGCTCATTGGTCGGCGCGGGCTCTCAACACCGGGCGCAGCAGCAGCAGTCAGCGAGCTCGAAGCGCTCGGCGCCCGCGTCACTGTCGCTGCGGTCGACGTCGCCGATCGCGACGCCCTACAACGAGCGCTCAGCGCGCTGCCAGCGGAATGGCCGCTGCGTGGCGTGGTGCACGCGGCCGGCTCAATCGATGACGGGCTGCTCGCCCAGCAGACACCGGAGCGCTTCGCGCGCGTGCTGGCGCCGAAGATCTTGGGCGCATGGAATCTGCACACGCTGACCGAGCACACGGAGCTGGATGTGTTCGTGCTATTTTCGTCGATCGCGGGCAGCTTTGGCTCCGCGGGTCAGGGCGCTTACGCGGCGGGCAATGCGTTCCTGGATGCCTTGGCATCGCATCGGCAAGCCGCAGGCCTGGCGGGACTCAGTCTGGCTTGGGGGCCGTGGGCGGAGCGAGGCCTTGCCGCGTCGCTCGACAGCCAACAACAGGCGCGCTTCGCCCGGCAGGGCCTGAGCATGCTCACGCCGAGTCAGGGAATTGCGCTGTTCGAGGCGGCGCTCTTGCGACCAGAAGCTCAACTGGTGCTCGCCCCGATCGACCTGCGCAGATTGACCAGGGCCTTCAACAACGACGTGCCACCGTTTTGGCAGGCGCTCGTGCGGACCTCGCTCACGCGGGCAGTCGGTAGCAAGGGCGGCTGGGCACGCGAGCTGGCTGCACTGCCCGCCGACAAGCGGGCCCAAGCAGTGACGGCCGCCGTGCAAGCCGAAATAGCCCGAGTGCTGTCCTTCAGCAACGCAAGCGACGTCCCGCTCGACAAGCCGCTGAAAGATCTCGGTCTCGATTCGCTGATGGCCGTCGAGCTCGGCAACGCGCTCAGTAGACGCACCGGCACCACCCTCCAGGCCACTCTGGCCTTCAACCATCCCACTCCGACAGCGATCGCGACCTATCTGCTCACTGAAGTCCTGGCGTTGGCCGAGGTTGCCGCCAGCCCCCCCGTCGTCTTAGTCGCTGCGTTGGATGAGCCGATTGCGATTGTCGGCATGGCCTGCCGCTTCCCGGGCGGGGTAACCGATCCGGAGTCGTTCTGGCGCTTGCTCGATGCCGGGGTCGATGCCGTGGGCGAGGTCCCGAGAGCTCGCTTCGCGATCGATGAATGGTACGACGCAGACCCGGATGCACTGGGCAAGATGACCAGCCGTTGGGGCGGATTTCTCGAGAATATCGAGCAATTCGAGCCGAGCTTCTTTGGTATCTCGCCGCGCGAAGCGCCCAGCATCGACCCTCAAGAACGACTTCTTTTAGAGACGACGTGGGAAGCGCTCGAACGGGCCGGTCTGCAGCCGGACGCGCTGATGGGCTCGAACACCGGCGTGTACATGGGCCTGTGCGGCGCCGAGTACCAAGCCCGCATCATGGCAAACACCACCGCGATTGACGGCTACTCGATTTCGGGGACCGCACACAGCACGATGGTGGGGCGCCTGTCGTATTGGCTTGGCCTCAGGGGCCCGAATATGCCTATCGACACGGCATGCTCTTCGTCGCTGGTAGCAGTACACCTCGCTTGCCAAGCGCTACGAACTGGCGATTGCAATCTCGCACTTGCGGGTGGCGCCAACGTCATTCTTGGTCCCGAAGGAAGTGTCGGCTTCAGTCGACTACGCGCGCTATCGCCGACTGGCCGTTGCCGCACGTTTTCATCGGATGCCGACGGATACGTGCGCTCCGAGGGAGCCGGAGTCGTGGTCCTGGAGCGGCTCTCGGAAGCACGTAAGAATGGCCACCCGGTGCTGGCTGTCATTCGAGGCACCGCCATCAATCAGGACGGTCGCAGCAATGGCTTGACCGCTCCCAATGGCCCCTCACAACAAGCGGTGATTCGAGAAGCGCTGCGACGAGGCGGCGTTGCACCGGTTGACGTCGGCTACGTCGAGTGCCACGGCACCGGCACCGCTCTTGGAGACCCGATCGAGGTCCAGGCACTCGGTGCAGAGCTCGGCCTAGGACGCGATCCGCAGCATCCGCTGGTGATTGGCTCGGTGAAGACCAACCTCGGCCATATGGAGGGAGCGGCGGGCGTCGGTGGCCTGATGAAAGCGGTGCTGGCACTGCAGCACGGCCGCATTCCCAAGAGTTTGCACTTCAACTCTCCCAGCCCACACATCGCCTGGAGCGAATTGCCGCTCAAGGTCGCAAGCGAGGCGATCGACTGGCCGCGCAATGGCAAGCCGCGTATCGCTGGCATTAGCTCGTTTGGCATCAGCGGGACGAATGCTCATGTATTGCTGCAAGAGGCCTCGGCTAGTGAGCCGCGAAGCTCAGCGCTGGCGCGCTCTGCCGAGTTGCCGGAGGCTCCAAGGCGATCCGCCGAGCTGGTCGTGCTTTCTGCGCAGAGTGCAGCCGCGCTCAAAGCTTCGGCGGTGAGACTGCGTGACCATCTCGAAGCACATCCAGAATTGAGTCTCGGAGATTTAGCGTACAGCCTGATGAGCGGTCGTTCGACGATGGAGCGTCGAACAGCGCTCGCCGTACCGTCGCGGAGTGTACTACGCGAAGCGCTCACGGCGATTGCTGACGATTCGGCCGTCCTTGGCGAGGTCGCATCAGCGGTCTCTCGCTCGAAGATCGCCTTTGTGTTTCCTGGACAGGGGTCCCAGTGGCTCGGAATGGGGCGTCAACTTCTCGTCGAAGAGCGAGCGTTCAGCCAAGCAATGGCTGAGTGTGACCGAGCGATTTTTGCCGAAACAGGCTGGTCGGTACTCGATGAGCTGCAGGCCGCTCCGGCATCTTCTCGCCTCAAGCAAGTCGAAGTCGTGCAGCCGGTACTCTTCGCCGTGCAAGTTGCGCTGGCAGCTCTCTGGCGTTCTTGGGGAGTCGAACCGGATGTCGTCGTCGGGCACAGCATGGGGGAAGTTGCGGCTGCCTGCGTAGCGGGCGCGCTGTCGCTGGAAGACGCAGTAGCGATCGTTTGTCGACGCAGTGAGCTGCTGCGTCGGATCAGCGGCCAAGGCGAGATGGCGCTGGTCGAGCTCTCGCTCATGGAGGCCAAGGCGGCGATTGGCGGTTTTGAGAAACGACTCTCGGTAGCTGTGAGCAACAGCAACCGCTCGACCGTGCTGTCCGGAGAGCCGAGCGCGTTGACCGAGGTGCTCACCAAACTCGAGGCGCAAGGAGTGTTTTGTCGTCGCGTGAAAGTGGATGTCGCCAGCCACAGCCCCCAAGTAGATCCGCTGCTCGATCAACTCGTTGCGGTGCTTACGGGGATTTCGCCGCGAGTTGCAAAGCTGCCCATGCATTCGACGGTCACCGGGGGGCTGCTCACCGGCTTGGAGCTGACATCGAGCTATTGGGCCGACAACCTGCGCCAGCCGGTGAACTTCGCTCGAGTAATCGAGGCGTTGCTGGAGCAGGGAGTCACTTTGTTCGTTGAGCTGAGCCCGCATCCGCTCCTGGTCTCTTCGATCGAAGAGATCAGGCGCGGTACCAAGGCCGCGGGCATCGCGGTGGGTTCACTACGGCGCGAACAGCCGGAGCGGCTAACGTTACTGGATTCCGTCGGCGCGCTGCATGTGCATGGAATGAGTCTCGACCCGCACCGCATGTTTCCCAATGCCGGTCGCCGCGTCGAACTTCCAACGTATCCTTGGCAGCGCAAGATGTACTGGATTGAATCGTCATCTGCGCCGCGCGCGGCGGGCAGTGCGACGGACCATCCTCTCTTGGGAACCCGAATTCCGTCAGGAGCGGCGGATGCGGTGTACGAGACGGTACTTTCCAGTCGTGAGCCTTCATGGTTGGGCCAGCACCGAGTTGCAGGTCGGGTAGTCGTGCCTGGGGCGGCGCTCGTCGAGCTCGTGCGGGCAGGGGCCGAAGATTTTCTAGGGGGGATTGCCTGTCAACTGACAGCGATGGTCCTGGCGCTGCCTCTGCACGTAACAGAAGGCGCTGCCGTACGAGTCCAAGTCGTCTTGACAGAGAAAGGGACCCGAGCGTCGCTCTACAGTCAGAGCCTGGAAGCGCCGTCCGGGACCGCGTGGACGCTGCACGCAACCGCCGACGTGCAAGACCGCGCAACCGAAAGCCCCGGTGCGCTCGATGTCGCTGCACTTCGTTCGCGCTGCTCGGAGCCGCTAAACGTTGCTGACTTGTTGCGCGCGGCGGGGCTCAGCGACGGTCCTTCCCTTCGAGGCCTGAAGCACGTGTGGCACGGCCACGACGAAGTATTCGCTGAAGTCGAGCTGGCGGAAGACTCGAAAGCGGCCGACTGGGGCCTGCACCCGGCGTTGCTCGACGCCGCGTTGCAAGCGCTCGCGGCCTTGCCCGGATCGGGCTCGGGCGCGATGATCCCGTTCGAGGTCGCGCGCTGCGTTGTGCACCAGCTCGGTGCGCCCCGCGCGCTCGTCCGTGCAGAATGGGCTAGTCCACCGACCGCCGAACGGCGGCTCGCGAATCTGACGCTGTGCGACGCCACTGGTGAGCTGATCGCCGAGCTCGACGGCTTGCATTTGCGCCCCGTCGATTTCAACGCCATCACTGCGGAGCACGCGGGCGGCAGCGCAGGCCGCTTGTATCGACTCGAATGGCGGGCCGTGCAAGCTCCGCTCGCGCCTGCAAACGTCGTCGAACGGTGGGCAGTCGTATCGACCGGCAACGAAGCCAAGGCACGCATGCTGGTCGCCGACCTACGTGAGCTTGGAGCGAGCGCCGATACGGTCGAGATCTCCGCGCTCACGCGCGTCGTTGCCGAGCACGTCGTGTGCGTCTGGGCTGGTGCCGACGAGGCTGAGTTTGCAATGCACGCGGCGGAGCAGGGCCTCGCGGTCGCGCAGGCATTGAGCCGTCACGAAGGTTCGCCGCGGCTGTGGTGGCTGACGCACGGCTCGGTCGCAGTGACGACGGGTGAACCGGTTGCGGTGGCGGGTTCATGTCTGTGGGGGCTCGCTCGCTCGGTGATGCAGGAGCTGCCTAGTGTCCAGTGCACCATCTTGGACGTTGCCAGTAACGAGTTGAGCGCGCAGCTGCTGCTGCGTGAAGCCGCCGCGACCGACGGCGAGACGCTGCTCGCCTTCCGAGAAGGGCAACGATACGTCGGCCGCGTCACTCTCGCGTCCGCGTCGAGCACCCCTGGGCAAGCGCTGTTCCCTGCCAGCAGCAGCGCGTTGATCACTGGTGGGCTCGGCGGACTCGGCCTCGAGATCGCGCGCTCATTGTGCGAGCGCGGAGTACAACACCTACTACTCGCTGGGCGCCGCGGGCTTGCTACGCCGGGCGCGTTGGAAGCCGTTCGCCAACTCGAGCAGCTCGGCGCAAGCGTTAGTGTGGTCGCGGTCGACGTCACCGACGCCGCAGCCTTGGCCGCGGCGCTCGCGGCATTGCCCGCAGAGTTTCCACTACGCGCCGTCGTACACGCCGCAGGCGTGCTCGACGACGGAGTGCTGACCGAACAAACGGCGGCACGCTTCAGAAGCGTCCTTGCGCCGAAAGTCCTTGGCGCCTGGCACTTGCACGAGCTCACGAAGCACCTAACGCTGGATGCGTTCGTGCTCATCTCATCCATTGCGGGCACGTTGGGCTCAGCGGGCCAAAGCGGGTATGCAGCGGCCAACACCTTCCTTGACACGCTCGCCTCCCAGCGAAAATCACAGGGCCTGCCAGGCCTCAGTTTGGCGTTCGGCCCCGTCAAGACTGGCCTTTCGAGCGCCCTCGACTCCAAGCAGCAGGCGCGCCTGATTCGCCAAGGCGTCGTTCCGATTTCGCTCAAGGAGGCGCGCGCGCTATTCGAGAGCGCTCTGTCCCGACCCGAAGCCGAGCTCATCTTGGCCGACATCGATGCGCGCCGAATCACTCGGGGGTATGGCTCGTCGCTTCCGCCAGTTTGGCAAGCGCTGTTGCGCAAAGCACCCACGCGAAAAGCGAGCGCGCCCAGCCGAGACTTCATCCGCGAGCTTGTGCAGCTGCCCAGTCGCGAGCGCGAACCCCGGATGGTACAGGTGGTCTGCGAACATGTGGCTCGTACTCTGTCGATTTCGAGCACAGCGGTCGTTCCTTCGGATGTGCCGCTGAAAGAGCTCGGGCTGGATTCTCTGACCGCCCTGGAGCTGAACAATTCCTTGGCGCGCGAGACCGGATTGAAGATGCCCAACACGCTCATCTTCCAGCAACCAACCGCTCGCAGTATTGCCGAGCACTTGTTGCGACAGGCACTCGGGGCGGGCGAGACCGGTTCTAGCGGGAGGCGCGCGGCCGACGCAGATGATGGACTCCCATTCCGGGCCGATGCCATTCTAGATCCGCAAATTCGCGGCACCTTGGTCCCGCCAAGCGCCTCGCAACCAGAGGCGATATTACTCACCGGCGCGACCGGCTTCCTTGGCGCACACCTGTTGCGCGATCTGCTGAACCGTACCGATGCTCGTATCCACTGCCTCGTGCGCGCGAGCAAGACCGCGACTGGCGCGGCGCGAGTGGTTGATAACTTGCGACATTACGGGCTTTGGCAGGAAGACTTCAAGTCACGAATCTCGATGCTGGCAGGGGATCTGCGTCAACCTCGCCTGGGACTCGACGCGAGCACTTGGAACGAGCTCGCTGACAGCGTGGACGTCATCTACAACAATGGTGCGTTACTCGGCTACGTCGCTGACTACAGCGAGATGAAGTCATCGCACGTCAACCCGACGAACGAGATCCTCCGTCTCGCGTCGCACGGCCGGGGCAAGTCCGTGCACCATGTCTCGTCGACGGCGGTCTTCGACTCAGCAGCTTATCGCCGGCAGGTCATCACTGAGTCTACCGACCCGATCGAAAGCGGCCAAATATATTTGGGCTATTCCCAGTGCAAATGGGTAACCGAGAGGTTGATGCGCTCCGCCGCCGAGCGGGGCATCCCGGTCATCATTTATCGACCTGATTTCATCGCCGGCTCTAGCTTCGACGGAGGTTTCAACACGGCAGATATCCTGGCGCGGCTTTTCAAGTCCGTCATCGGGCTGGGTGTCATCCCGGGTGACTTGGACCTCGACCTATATTTTTCGCCCGTCGACTACGTCAGCCGATCTATCCTCTACCTGTCCCAGCAACCCTCCTTGATCGGTCGCAGCTTTCACCTTCAGCACCCTCGCGGGATCCACCTTCAGGCCCTCGGCGAGATCTTGAAGTCCTTTGGTTACAAGATTCGCGCGGTGCCTTACAGGGACTGGGTGGCTCGACTCGAGACTTGGCGGGACGGGCCGCTCGCGCCCCTGCTGCCATTTTTGGAACAGCGCTGGGGATCGGAGCAGCTCACTTACCTGGAGCTGCTCCAACGCCAGCACCGACCTCAGCTCGGCTGCGACGAAACCCTGCAAGCTCTCGCCCCCTCCGGAATCAAATGTCCAGCCATCGATGAGCAGCTGATCGGGCGTTACTTAGGCCATTTCCTCGCAACGGGCTTCATCGCCGACGCTCGCCCCGCGGTTTGACTGGGCTCAGAAACCGAACAGCCCGACATCAGGACGAATGTCGCTCTGGGTAAGTTGGCCTCCACGAACGGTGATGTTTACCTTGCCGTAGGTCATACCGTTTGGCGCGGTGCCTTCGACGGTCACGTTGCTGAATGAGTTGGCAGGCACCGCGATGTTTGCAAAGCCCGCCAGGCCGCTTGCGTCGGTTGGCAAGTCTGCGGCGAAAGACGGCTGGCCAGTCAAGAACGTGAACGGGGTGCCGTCGACACTGAGGCTCAACGTGACGCCAGCGGACGGTTGATCCATGCAATCGAGAGTGCGTACGGCGATAATCGCGTCGCTTGGCTCGCGCTTTATATGCACCGCTTGCGCGAGATTGTCGGCGTCAGTCGCGAGAATCGGAGTGACCGATAAAGCGAGCACCACGGGCACTCCGTCCATCATCATGCTGACTCGGCCGCCCAGCAAGGGCCCCCCGAGGTAGTACTCCTCCTGCAGATAGCCGGGAGCCGTAATGCGAATATAGGCGTCGAGGCCGTAAGGCATGACGATCGGATACACCGGCACTTGGTAGGTAGTCCCGTAGACCACAACCGGGTAGTTCATTGGGCTGAGAACCAGTCCGACGGATTGTGCGCAGTCATAGTCCTGAATTTGACACGCCTGCACCTTTACGTTCGGAATCGCCTGTGGCGGTAGGATGCGGTAGTCGAATATTGGCAGGGCGAAAGCGACGTTCTTCGGCACCGGATCTGGGATCGGCAACGCTTGTGCGGATTGCCCCAAGCAGGCCCACGCTGGGTCGGGCTGAACCAGCTCTTCCGCCGTATCAGTTCCGCTTGCGAGTGACGTGCAGCCGCAAAAAAATAACGCATCGAGCGCGATGACTGCGCCCACGACCGCCCGTATCCTGACCGACCCAGTCCCGTCCATGTAGCGCCGATCTACGTCGCGGTTCGCCCAGGATGCAAGCCGTTTTGACGAAATTCTCATCGCTGTCCTTCGTGCCCCAAGCCTGCTACGCGGTATCAATGCCACACAACAGCGCGTGCGTTGTTGTGCGTGCTGACGCTTGTCTCGAGCCTCGCGTGGGCCCAAATCAAGGGTTGCCTTTGAAGCGACCGAGCCGGCGCTCCTTCAGTCCCAGTCGACAATGAGTGGGCTTGTGTTTCAGGTCGGGGTGCGCGGCGTTTCACAGAGGCGGGGCGAGGCTATCGAAGCGTGTACCGGTGATTGCTACCAAGCAACTCGCGCCCGCACGCTTTGCGTTCCTCGTGCTAGCGTGTTTGCGAGGAGCAGGCAGAGCTCAGCGTGTCTCGTTTTATTCGTCTCCTTTTGAAGCATCGGTGGCTGGTCGGGGCTGTCTTGCTGCTCTCGATCGGCCTGTCCGCGTATTCAGCGCGCACGCTCCAAGTGCGTTTTCAATTTCGGGACTTTTATGACTATCCGCAGAATCCGCGCCTGCCGCTGTTCAGGCAGGACCTGAAGGAATTCGGAGATCTAGCGGGCAATGTCATCGCCGTTGTCGACGCGGACGACGTTTTTCAACGGGGCATCCTCGAATATGTCCAGCGCCTAACTACCGCACTCGAGGCCAGCCCCGCATTCATCAAAGTTCGAAGCCTCAGCAACGCGCAAGCGATTCGCGGCAAGGGCGACGAGGTCGTGGCCGGTCCTCTACTGTCGCCGATACCGGAGGATGCAAAGGAGCTGCACAGTGTCCGGAGCTTTGCGCTCGGCAGCCGAGTTTTACGCCGGCAGCTAATTTCCAGCGATGGCAGGACAACCGCTATCTTTGCAGAGATGCGCGTCCCGGATGTATTTGCCAGCGTTGCCGAGGAGCGCGAGGCCATTGGGGAGGTCGAAAGCATCCTGAAGAAATTACCAGCGCCGCCGGGCGCAAGAGTCCGTCTCACGGGCGCGCCGATCATCGACGTTGCCGTCACGGAATCTCTGACCCGAGACCAGCTCGTGCTCACACCGGCCGTGGTAGCAATCCTTGCGCTCGTGCTCTTGGCCACTTTCCGATCGCTTCACGGAATCATCCTGTGCCTTTCGGCGGTAGGCGTCGCGACGATCTGGACCGCCGGACTTTTCGCGCAAATGCACCGTCCGGTCGATCTCGTCGGGTCCGTCATTCCAACGACACTCCTGGTTTACGGCGTGGTCGATCCAATATTTGTCTTGACCCGGGTGCTGAACAAGCTCGAGACAGGCTTCACCAAACACGATGCCATCGTCGAAGCTTTCTCCGAGCTTGCGCTGCCCTGTTTTTTGACCTCCCTGACCACAGCGCTGGGTTTTGCAGCGTTCGTCACATCGCGTCAGCTGACCATCCAGTACTACGGAGCTACCGTCGCCGTCGGCGTGCTGTTGGCTTGGTTGACGACGATCACCGTATTGCCACTGCTGATCTCCGTCGTGCCACTGTCCAGAGGGAGCTTCGTCGCCTTTGCCTCGACGCGCTGGATAGACGCTGGACTAGCGTTCCTCTGGGCAGGCCTTCGAAAGCGAATCCCACAAACCATTGCCGTGTCTTGCATCGCGTTGGTTCTTGGCGCGTGGTTCGGGAGTAAGCAACATATCGACAACGTGTACGTCAATGAGCTTCCGGCGGGCGAGACGCGCAGCGAAGTGCGCCGGCTCGAGCAGAGGCTGGCCGGTGTGATGCCGCTGACCGTCCACCTTCAAGGCGCCCGAGGCGACATGAAACGTCCGGAGGTTTTGCAACGAATCGCAGCGGTCGAGCAGGTCATGGCGAGAATGCCGATCGTCACCCTGGCGATTTCGCTGGCAGACCTGGTCGCCGAGGCGAACCAAGCCTTTCACGGAGGAGAGCGGGAGGCTCGGGTGGTGCCGGCTTCGCGCAGCCTAATCGCACAATACTTGGCGCTCATCGATCCCACGAGCCGCTCGTCTTTCGTGACCGAGGACTACGCACGAACACATATCGTGATGCTGCTCGCGGACGCCGGAAGCGAGCAGACCCGCGCTGTCGCCGCGCAGCTCCGGCGTGCCATCGACCAAGCCGGTTTCGCTGCATTGGGCATCCAGGCCAACGTCACTGGAGCGGCCAGCGTGTCCTATCCAGAGTTCGACGACGTGGTCCGTCAGCTACTGCTCGGGTTCGGCTGGGCGTTTGGCACCATCGTTCTGCTACAACGGCTGGTGTTTCGCTCGCTGCGCATCGCCCTGATTAGCGTGCTGCCGAACCTCTTGCCCGTCGTTGCCTGCTTCGTCGTGCTGCGGGTTTTCAAGATCCAATTGAAGATCGATACCGCCTTGGTGCTATGCATTTCCGTCGGCGGCCTGTTCAACACCACGATTCACTTCGCCGCCCGGACGCGGCAATTGGTCGAGGCCGGCGAGAGGGACCCGGACGAGGTAGTCGGACGCGCCATGCGCGCGGTGGGGCCTCCCGCACTGTTCACGGCACTCGCGCTCTCGGCCGGCTTTTCAGTCCTTTTGTTATCGAGCTTCCCGGGTCTCCGGGCTCTCGGTCTGCTGTCCATGGTCACCCTCAGCGTCGGGTTCTTCTCGGACATGATAGTGACTGCCGTATTGCTGCGGGTAGGGTTCGACTGGAAGGGTCGTATGTCGAAGGCAGCGCCGCAGCTTCGCACGGCCATCGCCACCGGACCCCACCGTGCACGCCAGCAAGGGGAAGGAACATGAGAACATCAGTGCCTCTGATTTTGGTGCTGACTGGGTTGCTCGAGCTGTCCGGTCAAGTCAGCCGTGCCGACACGAAGCCATCGAGCCAGGAAGTCCTGGCCAAACTGCTCGATGCCGATCCGTGGGGCCTCGGTGGGGCGATCGTGACTGCTCACGCCACCATGAAAGACAAGACCGGGGCAACGAGCGAGCTCGCCTTCGTCGCACGTTCCCGTCGCTATGCCCCCCCTTTCTCGAAGAGCCTGCTTCGGTTCACCGCGCCCGCGGATCTCGCTGGGGCGGGTTTTCTTCAAATTCAAAAACGCGAGGGTGACGACGACCGCTTTCTCTTTCTGCCCGACCTGCCGCGTTCGCGGCGGATTTCTGGCAGTTTGCGGAGCAGTAGTTTCATGGGCACCGACTTCTCGTATGCCGATCTCGATCGACGTGATTTGCGCGAGAGCTCGTCCAGGAGCCTGCCAGATGAGAACGTCGACAAGTATCCTTGTTTCCACGTCGACTATGTACCTCGTCGCAGCGACTCGCCTTACTCTCACGTCGAAATCTGGCTGCGCATGGACAATTCCCTGCCTCTCAAGATGAACCTGTTCGACCGCGCGAATGCGCTGCTCAAGACATTCACCGCGCAAGAAGTGCGACGAGTCTCGGGCCATTGGTACATCACGAAGTCGCTAATGGTCGACAACCAACACGGGCACGAGACGACCCTGGTGATCGACCAGATTGAACCCGCTACCGATATTTCTGACGACGAGTTCACGGTCCGCAATCTCGAGAAGCTCTGAAGCGCCCGCTGGCGCGGCACCATGATGAATTGCTTCGCGCGATCGAGCCTTGTTGCCGCAGCATCGGTCGTCGTGCTGTTGCGGATTTCGAGCGCGCACGGCGCGCCCCCGGAGGCACAGGCTTCCGCTCCGGCAGTCAGTGAATCAACTCGCAGCGTCGTCGCGCCGGACGACATCTCCGAAAAGGGCGACGGCGATCTGGTCGAAACCATCGACGCGACCGCTCCGCCTACTGCGGCCGCGCCCTCGGCCCCCATTCCGATAGTACGGGCGATTCCGAGTTTCTTGCCGACCGCGAGTCCGAAGGCCATTCCAGCACCGCCCAGTCCCGATCGCTTCGAGCTGCACGGCTGGGCGCGCCAGAGTCTCGAGATTGGGCTTGCGAAACGCTCACCGCAATCGCGCGACGCCGATCCAACAGCCGTACCCTACGACCAGCTGACCGCACGCAGTCAGTTGTACATGCGCGCGCGCTACTCTCATGCGCATTGGTTCGAAGCCAATATCTCGGGGGTAGTTTCGTACTCCTTGTTCGAACAGGCCCCGGCGCACGCGGCGACCACCTTCGACGGCATCAATGGTCAAGGCGCACGCGGAGTGCTCGAGCCGCAGCTGTACGAGCTGTTCGCAGGTTTTTTTAGCCCGCGCATAGATATTCGCGTCGGGCAGCAGCGCGTCGCTTGGGGTAGCAGCGAGCTCGCGAGTCCGAACGACATCGTGAACGCGCGCGATCTCCGCGATCCAATCTTGAGCGAGACCGAGCTCCAACATATTCCGACGTTCATGCTGCGCGCAGACTTGGATCTCGGTTTTGCGACCGTGCAGGGTATCGCCGAGCCGGTTTACACACCCGATCGGTACGACGTATACGGCTCCAATTGGGCGGCGATACAACCGGATGCTCCGGTTTGGGCGCGGGGCGTGTCCAACCTGGCTCAGCGCTCGCTCGATCCAACGCTGCAGGAGTCCGCCCAGCGTTTGTTTATGGCGACGCGCTACCCCAAGAGCGATCTCACGGCGCCGGTGCTGGGCGCGAAGGTTTCGTGGACCGCCGGCGGGGTCGATGTAAACCACTACTATCAGTATGGGTTCGATGGTCCCCTGACCAAAATTGACCCGACCTTCGCGGTAAGCGTTTCGAGCATCGACTTCAACCACGCTGGCCTCGCGGACCTAGAACCTTGGTTGCGCGCCATCGATGCAGGCCAACAACCGTTGCAGGTCATTTACATCCGGCGACATCACATCGGGACCGACATAGCGACCACGCTCGGCCCGGTCGCACTTAGCGTTGACGCAGCTTACGAATCGAAGCGCGTGTTTTTCCGGCGTGATCTACAGGGCGCCGTCAGCCCGACCTTTCAAGGAGTGCTGTCTGCCGAGTACCAAACTGGTGACAAAGACAAGCTCGCGGTGCTCGAGCTCATGTACCTGCACCTATTGGATATGCCCGCCGCGCCGCTGTTGATTTACGCTCGCGACACCGTGGCGCTTGGCGGAGACGTGCGCTGGCCGCTGTGGCGCCCTTTGGGCTTCGAGCTGCGCGCGTCGGCTGGCGTTGCGCCGCGGTCGGCAATCCTGCAACCGGAGCTGAACTTGAAGTTCGAGCGCTGGGTCGTGAGCGGCGGCGGCCTGTGGCTCGATGGTGAAGCGTATTCACTGGGCCAGCACTTCCGTCGCAACGTCGAAGGCTACACCAAGGTCAAGTTGCTATTTTGACGCGGTCTTCAGCTCGAGCGTTACCGGCTGCAGAGGCGGCGTTTGCTTCAGCGCGACGCGCTCGCTCTGAAATCGTGACACTCGCTCGCGGGCGGACGGTGGCAGTTGTGCCTTTGCCGCTGCGCCTTCTATGTAAAAATTTTGCATCCGGAGCGAGTGGAAAACGAGCTCGCCGCGGTTCACGGCTCGGAGATCACGGCAGCACTCCTCGCGCGCTGCCGTAGGACGCAGGCGGCGCCGACCACGCCCGCTGCACGACAAGGTCGCGGCGCGCTGACCTGCGCCTGTCTGTGAGGTGCGATGCGGGATCGCGAGCGCCCCTCACTCTGGAAGATCGGGAGCGGCCGTGGCGACGTTCGCTGCCTGCGACCCTAGGCAGCGTCAGCGCTCGAGCAGTGCGGCCTTCGAGCAAGAAGGCTACGCGCGACGCGCTCGCGCGGGCGGGTACCGGTGGACGCGATCCCGAGCACGACGATTGCCATGCCAAGGCCAGCACTGATCCAGAAGAAGTGCGTTGCGGCGGCCGATGCAATCCCCGCGCGCGACCGGGACATGCCCTATACGGCGGTGTTGGTGATCGGCGCCTTGACCATGCCGAGGCCAACGCCGCCATTTTCGAGCCGGATGCTTGGCGCATCTCTCGTGGCATCTTGATGCTTGATGTGCTAGGACATGCACATGCGAACGACCGTCGACATCGACGACGCCTTGCTAGAGCGGGCCAAGCGGCTTGCCCTGAAAGAGAGGCGGACGCTGGCCGCGGTCGTGGGTCAGGCACTTGCGGCCTATCTGGGTAGCCGAAAAGCTGCCGACAAAGACCCGCCATTCCAGCTGTTGGTGCGGGGCAAAGTCGGCGCACGCTTCCCAACAGCCGAAGAAATCCTTCTTGCTGGGGAGGACGAGGATCGACAAGCCCTGGCAATCCCCACATTGAAGCGCCGTGCAACTCCCTGACGTCAACATCCTCATCTACGCCCACCGCGTGGAGTCTCCAGAGCACGATCGCTACGCAGACTGGTTAGCCAACGCGGCGCAGGGGCCGGAACCTTTTGCGCTGTCGGAGTTGGGCGCCAGCGGCTTCGTTCGCATCGTCACCAATCCCAAAATCTGGCAAGAGCCGACGACCACCGAGGACGCGCTGGAGTTCATCCGGCGCCTGAGCAGCCGCTCTAACGCACGGCTGCTCACGCACGGTCCGGGCAGCTGGGATATTTTCGCTAGGTTGTGCCTGGCCGCGCGGGCTCGCGGCAAGTTGGTCGCAGACGCCTATCATGCTGCCCTGGCTATCGAGCACGGCTGCGAGCTTATCACCGCCGACGCGGATTTCGGCCGTTTCCCCGGCCTACGCCAGCGTCACCCCTTGAGCTAGCCCGGCTCGGACGACCTGCCCGTCTTCAGACTTGAATCAGCGGCGTTCGTCGCAATGGCAATCCCTCTTCGGCTCGCTTCCGCGCGCGCCGAAGGGCAGACAACGCCAAAGCGAGCTCCGGTGTCTTCGCCACTCAGCTACTCGAACCGCGCCACGTGCCAAGTCTTCTTCCCCCGCCGAATCAGCGCGATCTCCCCAAAAAGCAGCCACTCCGCCGTAATCCGCGTCTCCGCGTCGGCCTTGCGCGCGCTGATCATGATGGCGTTGCTGGACAAGAGCTCGCGCGCTTCGCGCTTGCTCTTCACGACGCCGGCTTCGACCAAGAAGTCGATCGCTGAGACGCCTTCGCCGTCCAGGCGGGCTTTCGGTAGTTTGATGGATGGCGCGTTTTGAAATAGCTCTTCGAGCGTCGCGCGCGGGAGCGATCCGACGTCGCCCGAGAACAGCGCTTGGCTGGCGCTGCGCGCATGGGCCAGGCCGGTGGCGCCATGTAGGAGCTCGGTCATGTGCTCGGCGAGCGCGCGGTGGGCGCTGCGTGCGCCGGGGTTCTGTCCGTGCTCGGCGCTCAGCCGCAGGATCTCTTCGTGCGGCAGGAAGCTGAAAATCTTGAGGTACTTGAGCACGTCGGCGTCCGGCGAATTGAGCCAGAATTGGTAGAACGCGTACGGCGAGGTGCGGTCTTCGCTGAGCCAAATGGCGCCGGTTTCGGTCTTGCCGAATTTGGTGCCGTCGGCTTTGGTGACGAGCGGCGCGGTCAGGCCAAAGGCCTCGGCGTGGTGCTTTCGGCGAATCAAGTCGATGCCGCCGACCACGTTGCCCCACTGATCGGAGCCGCACACTTGCAGAGTCACCTCGTGGTGATCGAACAAGTGCAAGAAATCGTACGCTTGCAGCAGCATGTAACTGAACTCGGTGTAGCTGATGCCTTGCTCGCGGTTTTGCAGGCGGTCGCGCACCGAATCCTTCTGGATCATCATGTTGATCGAAAAGTATTTGCCGACGTCGCGCAGCACTTCCAGGTAGCCGAGGCTCTTTAGCCAATCGGCGTTGTTCAAGATCACGGCTGCGTTCGGGCCGTCGAAGTCGAGCAAGCGCTCGTAGATCACGCGCTGCCCCGCGACGTTCGCCTCGATCTGCTCAAGCGACAGCAGCTGGCGCTCGGCGTCCTTGCCGGACGGGTCGCCGATCATGCCGGTTCCCCCGCCAGCGATCACGACCGGCCGATGGCCCGCCTGTTGAAAGCGGCGCAGCAGCAAGAGTGGCACGAGGTTGCCGATAGTCAGTGAATCTTTGGTCGGATCGAAGCCGCAGTAGACGGCCCGCGAGGTCGTCAGGTGGGCGCGCAGGCCGTCCGGATTCGTCTGCTGGTGAATGAGGCCGCGGAAGGCGAGGTCGTCGAGCAATTCCATCTTGGGGGGAGCGGAATATATCATCCGCTCACGCGCCGCCTCATTTGCGGAAGAACAGGCCGATTACGCCCGCGAACGCGCACTCGAAATGCCTCGCGCGCTTCAGGTCTGACGTGAGCACGCTGAGTTGACACGTTGGAACGGCGTTTGCCTAGACTTACAAGCTTTCCGGCGTCAGGCGTCGTCCCGTTCGAGTCGCTTTCCGAAACTGAGCGCCGCATCTTCGCTGAACCCGATTCGCTCGTAGAACGCGACGGCCTCGACATTCTCGCGACGGATTTGCAGATTGATCTTCGAGCAGCCAAGGCTCTGAAGCCGATGTTGGGCTTGTTCCATCAGCTCGCGGCCGAGTCCCCGCCGCTGAAACCGCGGATCGACAGCAAGGTAGTTGATCCAGCCTCGGTGACCGTCGTAGCCGGCCATGACGCTGGCGACGAGCTCGTCGTCGAGCTTGCCTACGAGAAAGAGCTCCCTCTGAACGCGCCGCTTGCGAGCGATGTCCTTGTGCGGATCGTTCCAGGACCGAAGCAGGCCGCAGCGCGACCACAGCGCCACAACGGCATCCTCATCGCTGTCTTCGAACGGCCGGATCTGCATGCAACCTCAGAGCTCCAACGTATCAGCGGTTTTTGTCAGCTTCAAACGCCGCTCAGTCATGCGCGGCAATCCCCGGCCAAAATAGCGCACTGAGCGACAGCGTGGTTGCCGCCCAGACAGCCGCGCCGAACAGGCCCCAGGCGATGAATTTGCCGACGACTGCTAGTTCTGTGAGGGCTGCTGCAACACCCGGTTATGCAGCCCAGCTGGACCCGTTTGCTGGAGTGTACATGTTGATGTACACTTACAGAATGGCGAAACAATATTCGATCGCCGACGCGCGACGGAACCTGCCCAGCTTGGTGGACGAGGCGGAAGCCGGTTCAGAAGTGCACCTCACGAGGCGAGGTCGCGCAGTTGCGGTTGTGGTGTCGGTCGAAGAATATGAACGCCTCAAGGCGAACCGAGTCGGCTTTTCAGAAGCATACCAGGAATTTCGAAAACGCTTCCCCGCTGATGGTGAAGGGCTCGGGCCTCGCTACTTTCAATCACTTCGTGACCGCGGGGCAGGACGCAAGGTAGTGATTTGACGATCAGGTATTTGCTCGATACGAGCGTTTTATCCGCAGCGATAGCGCCGAAGCCAGCCCGCGCGGTTCTTCGACGACTCGGGCAACGAGGGATTCAATGCGCGACGGCGTCGGTGGTGTGGAACGAGTTGAGCTACGGGTGCGAACGCCTTGAGTCGGGCAGGCGCAAAGCCGAGCTCGAAGCCTACTTGCGCGACGTCGTCCTCAAGTCGTTCCCGATACTTCCCTACGACCAGGAGGCTGCAACCCGGCATGCTCTCGAGCGCGCGAGGCAAGAGCGAGTCGGTCGTCCAGGACCATACGTTGACGGCCAAATAGCCGCGATAGCTTACGTTCACGATTTAATCTTGGTGACCGCCAACGTGAAGGACTTTGCGCGTTTCAAGGGGCTTACCCTCGAAGATTGGACCGCGGCCTCAGCCAGCAAGAGGTAGCGAAGGCCAGTCTGCATGTATAACGGCTTCAGTGGCGAGTGCCGAGCGAAGCGAGGTGCTAGTCCGTTGCAAGCCGAATACGGCGCCGGGCCGCACTGCCTCGTCGTTCAATTTCCCGCCTGCGACGTTATGCAGACTCGCTCTGCGGCCTAATGCTGCTACACGCCGGAGCGCGCGCCCGTAGCCCTTGTGGCCCCGCAAACTCGCATCTCGCTGCGCAGTCGCGGATGCGAGCGCGGATCACGGCGTCGAGAGGTCTGGGGTGAGCCAATGCAGTGGGCCGTGGGTTAGGCCTGAGGCTTCTGGTTCCGCTTCGGAGACGAGCAGTTGGCCGGCCGTGGAGAGGGCCAGGGGGCGGCGTTTGGTTTGGCCGACGACGGTTCCGGTGTCCACGTTCACGAGCAGCGGTGAGACGAACGCGAACGGCGGGGCGCTCAGAATTTGGGGGAATTTGTTGAGGGTTCCGGGGAGATGTTGGGCGGTGTGGGTTTCGGCGTCGTACAGGAAGAGGCTGTTGCCCCGGCGAATCAAGGCGTGCGCGGCGCTCGTGGTGACGACGATGTCGCCGGTTTGGAGGGGCAGAACTTCGCGCGTGTCCGCGTCGAAGAGGGCGCTGTCGGCGCCGGGGTAGAGCGGAAGGAGTCGCGGTGAGTCGCTGAGATCGCTATCGAGCTCCGAGCTGGCTAGCTCGATAGCTAACGGCTTGCGCCCGGCCGTAGTCGCTAGCTCGAGGCTAACGTGCCCGGTGCCCTTCTTCTGCGCGCAGCCGACGATGAAGAGCTCACGTGCCGCGTCGGCGTGGACGACTCGGCCTTTGCACGCGGCGGGCTCGAGCACGTGCTTCTTGCCGGCTCGCTCGAGCAGCAACGCGCCCGTCGAGTCGCGCAGCGTGAGCGCGTCCCCGAATGGCATGAGAAGATCGGGCTCGTGAACGGCGGCAGCACCGCTCACTGGCACGAGCACCGTTTCGAGGCGATCGCCGCGCTCGGTCCAGGTGTGGAAGCGCCCTGGGCCGGCCGCACAGGCGCGCGGCGCGGTCAGCAGCGGAGCCGGGAAGTCCGCCTTGCCGTTCTTGTTGCTATCTTCCGTCAGCATTTCGACGACGACGAACGCGCCCCCGCGATCGAAACGCGCGCGCCAGATGGCTCCCGGACCTGGGTCGAGCGCGCGCTCGCTGCCATCATTTAGGCTGCGAATCACGACCCGCGCGCCGTTGTCGCCGGTTCGCACGTAGAGCAGGTGTTCGCCCGTGGCGTCGAAGGCGAGCGTGCGCAGGCCGGCGAGAGACTCCGCGCTGAGCCGGGTGTCAGCGCCCAGCGCCGACAGATCGACGTTTGTTCGACTCTGCATGTCCCGGAGCAGCACAGCGCCGCGCTGCGCAACGAGCACGAAGCGCCCGCGCGGATCTGCGCCGAGCACGCCGTCAATCGCCAGCTCTTCGCCAGGCGCGATCAGATAGCGCGTGAAGTCGTCGCCGCGCAGCTCACCGCGCGACCCGACACTCGCGCTCACTTGTCCGTCTCGGTTGCTGTCTTGGCGCGCCTGGCACACACAGACCCAGCGCCCGTCTGGGCTTGCTTGCTCGACGAGCAACGGCCCACCATCGCCGATCGCAGTGTCTCCGAAGGACGGCAGCGTGCTCGACGTAGCCGCGCCTGGTGTGATGCCAGGCAGCGCGCTCGTCGCCCGCGCGGGCGCGTTGCCGGGAGTTGCTTCCAGTGCAGGGGAGGCCAGGTACGGCTTTGGTGGCGGCGCCGGGCTTTGCGGAATGAGCAGCGGCGGGCTCGCGCAGCTGATCGCGCAGAAGAGCGCGCAGAAGAGCGCGCAGAAGAGCGAGAAACAAACACCGTGAAACGGGCGCACCGCGCGCGAGCATAGCTCGAAGTGGTGGTCGTCGCGATTCGTCGCTAGGCTCGCGGCATGGTGCGTCGTGACGCGACGGAAGGACTGAGCCCGCAAGGGGGACGTTCGGCCGAAGCTCGCTGCGTTTCTCCAACCGG
>OLLW01000738.1_pt1 | contig 35740 bp, 18 predicted proteins | sample 1604611 | NCBI WGS metagenome assembly OLLW01 (sample SAMEA104055725, study PRJEB20765) | soil metagenome | biome: Arctic tundra; feature: Polygonal ground; material: soil | place: USA | collected 2011-09 | depth 0-0.5 m | reverse complement strand
GTGGTAGCCACTCCGACGCCGCCCGCCGCCCAAGCGCCTCCCCCTGTCGACACAGCTCCGGCGCGCCCCGTACATGCGGCTGCAGCCGCAAAACCGGCAAGGCCGAAGCCAGAGCCCGCCGCGGCACCGGCGCCTCGCCCGGCTCCGCGCGCCGTCGCGACCGCTAGTTTCCCTCCGGAGCCCAGCGCGCCGGCACCCAAAGCGGCGCCGGCCAAGAGTGTTATCGTTCGAGACGCACCGTTCTGAACTCCGATTCGGTTTTCGCCTGACGGAAAAGCCCCCTACTCTGAGCGACGATGAGAAAACTTAGGCTTCGCACTCTGCTCTGCCTCTGGCTCGCGTGCACCGCGCTCCGCCCCGCGTTGGCATCGGCTGCGCCTGCCGCGGATGACGCCAGCGTGGCAATGGCACGTGAGCGCTTCAAAGAGGGCGTCGCCTTCTTCGACAAGAAGGACTTCGAAAAAGCGCGGCTCGCCTTCTTGCAAGCCTACGCTTTGAAGAAGCACCCCGCGGTGTTGCTCAACTTGGCGCAGAGCGAGCTGCGCAGTGGCCACGAGGCAGACGCGGCCAAGCACTTCGCCGCGTACCTGCGAGACGCCACCGAGGCCAGCCCAGAAGAGACGCAAGCCGCGCAGGCCGGGCTCAACGCGTCCAAAATCGCCGTTGCTGAAGTCGAAGTCACGGTCGACGAAAGCGGGGCCGAAGTTTACGTCGACGGAACTCTGTCGGGCGTGTCGCCGCTACCGAATCCGCTGTACATGGCGGTCGGCTCACACAGCGTCGAGGCGCGTAAGAACGGTCAATCCACGGCAACGCAAGTGAGCGCCAGCGCCGGCAAGCAACTCAAAGCAAGCCTGACTCTGACTCCGAAGGCCGCACCCGCCGCGGCGCCGCCCTCGGCTCCAGCACCGGAAGCCGCGACCTCAGCCGAAGCAGGGCCGCCGGCAGAGGACGGCGGCCGCAAGCCGTTCTTCAAGTGGCTCGTCGGTTCGCCGGTTGGCTTGGTCGGCCTGGGTCTGACCGGCGTTGGCGTCGGCGGCGGCATTGGCTTCGCTCTCGCCTCACACAAGAGCTACTCGAACTCCGATTCAGTAGCGAATCAGATCAAGCAGGCAGCGGTCGCCGACACCGGATCGAGCATGCCGGACACCATGAGCCTGTGTAACGATCCCACGGCATGGCTGAAGGGGATCGGCTACGACACGAGCAACAAGACCCCGAGCCTGGCTCAGCGCGCGAGCGACTACAGCAACGCTTGCTCGAAGTACCCGGACAACGTGCACAAGGGCGACACGTTCAAGACGCTGTCCACGGTCGGCTTCGTCGTCGGCGGCGTCGCAGCGGTTGGCACTATCGTGTACTACTTCGTCGATCCGCAGGCGAAAGAGGCGAGCGGCCAAGCCAGCGCGCATCGCCGGCGCGTCGCGTTCGTGCCCAGCGTCAGCCCCGGTCAGACCAGCCTGACTCTCTTGGGCAGCTTCTGAGATTACTCGATCAGTCCAGGCAAGACGAACTGACCACAGAGTACTATTTCTCGGGGCCGGGCTGTGGCGGGGGCTCCGGCTGGGCCTTGGAAAGCCACGCACGGAACGTGCTGCGCGGCACGCCTGCTGCACGCGCGGCCTGACTGACGTTGCCGGCGCAGTGCTCGAGCAGCGCGCGCGCGTCCTGGGCGGGACGCCGCGCGTGAGGCGCCTGCCGACTCGCTTCGTCCACGTGACGGGCGCCGATCTCATACTCGGCGCTCGCGGCTGCGCGGTACAGCACCGCGCCCAGCTCGCGCACATTGCCCGGCCAGCTCTGCGCCACCAAGCGCGACAGCGCAGCGCTGGACAGCGCATGCTCGCCGACGTCCGGGCGCATGCGACGCAGCAGCGAATGACTCAGCTGCGCGATGTCGCTGCGGCGCTCGCGCAGCGGCGGCAGCTCGACAACCACCGTTGCCAAGCGGTGGTAAAGGTCGGCGCGAAAGCGCCCTTCGAGCACGCGCTCGTCGAGCCGCGCCCAACTCGCTGACACGAGCCGAACCGCGACCCGCAGGGCCTGCGCCGCGCCCACCGCCCGCACCATGCCGTCCTCCACCACGCGCAGCAGCTTGACCTGGATGGACAACGGCAACTCTGCGATTTCGTCGAGGAATAGCGTTCCGTCGTGGGCCTGCTCGAAGGCGCCCACGCGGCTCGAGACCGCGCCCGTGAAGGCGCCGCGGCGGTGACCAAAAAGCTCTGCGTCGGCGAGAGACTCGGGCAAGGCTGCCATGTTGAGCGGTACGTACGGGCCGTCGCGACGGCCGAGCTCGTGCACCGCGCGCGCCACCATGTCTTTGCCTGTGCCCGACTCGCCCTGCAGCAAGATCGGCACGCGCGATTTTGCATGTCGGCGCACGAGACGCGCAATGCGCAGCATCGGCGCCGAGCTGCCGATGACGCCGGGCAGCGGATCACTCGGGTAGTCTTGCTCGTCAGTCTCGACGGTGCGCACGCACAGCGCCGAACGCCCGACCACGAACGCCGCGCCGGACTCCGCGAGCAGCGCAGACGGAACGCGCGCACCGCCCACGTACAGCCCGTTTTTGGACGACAGATCTTCTACGAAGATGCCCGAGTCGAGGACCCTGAGCCGGCAATGAAGGCTGCTCACTGCGCGGTCGTCGATCCGCAGCGTCGCGCTGCGACCGCTGCCCAGTGTGTGCTCGTCGCCCGGCCTGAGCGTGTAGCTCGCGGGCTCGCCTTCGGCCCCCAGATCGAGCCGCCAGGGCCCGAGGAGGAGCGCCCGCGGGCATTCGACGGTCAGAGAGCTGGGATCGGCGCCGGGCGAGTCAGGAGGCATCTGGCGTCCCATCGGCCGGGGGCGCCGACCGGTTGTGTCAAAGCTCGAAGCAGGGGTTTCGTGAGCCCCGCGCCGATGCTAACAAGGCGCCCATGCGATTTCCCGCCGTCCTGAGCGCAGCCTTGGCTTGGCTCTTCCTCGCTCAGCTTGCCAGCGCCCAAACCCCGGACAGCGCAGCCCCCGACGAGGACGCGCCAGCAACGGCCGCCGCCCCGGCATCAACCGCTGCACCCGCGTCGGCACCTGGCTCGCCAACCGGCCCGGCCTTGGTCATCGTTCCCGGCGAGCCCGACCAACCCGTGCTCGAACCCATCCCGAGCGCGCACGACACGCTCAGCAAGCACTTCGTGCTCGGCGCATCGCTCGGCGCCAAATGGCCGTTCGGCAGTCTCTCCGACGGCACCAAGCAAGACCAAGCGCTGGCCGCAGGCCTGGCGTTGAATCTCGATCTCGGCGTTGGGCTCAGCCGCAACGTGGTGCTCGGCGTTTGGGGCGAGTTCGACGACTACTCCTCGCCTTCCGGCTGCCCGTCATGCGCGACCAAGAGCTTCGCGGGAGGGCCGTTCTTGCGTTACCACATCGTGCAAGGCACGCGGTTCGACCCCTGGGGCGCGGTAGCCCTGGGCCTCCGCCAAACCACCGTCGACGGCGCGACCTCACTCGGCAGCTCATCGGCGACGTTCGCCGGCCCTGATTGGCTGCGGCTCGCGCTAGGCGGCGATTGGTATCCCCTGGCCAACGTGGGCATCGGGCCGTACGTCGAGTTCGACATGGGCGCGTACAACCGGCATCCGCACTCGAGCACTGTCGGCACCGAGCTCCATACGGGGCTTGGCACGGGCCTACGTCTGACGCTCGACTTCCCCGGCAAGTAGCCGAATCCCCGGCTGTTGACCGGGGATTCGAGCGATGCCGCGCGACGCCGCGGCGCGGTCTGCCTCAGACCGCGATGGCAATACCGAGTGCGCGCCGCACTTCGGAGTACTGCTCACTGACGAAGTAGAGCAAGAGCTCCTTCATCTTGTCCGCCGCAGACAGGTCTCCCGCGAGCTGGACCTCCGCCGCGATCAGCTTCTTGCTGATCTCGAGGTCGCCACAGACGATCAAGCCGGCACGACACGCGGTCAGCTCCACCGCTTGATTCCAGCGCTTGATGTTGGCCTTCGCGCCGTCGTCGATGAAGCGTTTGACGACGATGCGGAGCCCTTCCAAATCGCGCGGCTCCATGTACTTCGCCAGCTCTTGGGCCGTCGCGCGGATCTGCGCGGCCATGTCCTGCGGCATGGGCGTGCTCGGTGCAGCCAGCATCACACCTGCGAACAGCATGATCGTCAGCTCGGCTTGTGTTGGGAACAGCGTGCGGATGTAGTGCTCACCGCGGTAGTGCGACAGATGCTTACCGCACATGAACGTGAGCTCTTGCGGCTGGAAGCCGGTGAGCACCGTCTGCCCGGCGACCGACGCGGGCGGAATCGACGGGACCGGTGCGATTGCGCCCGCCACGTCGTTGCGCACGTACAGCTCCGGCGCCTGAACGCCCAGCACCTGCGCCGCCCAACCGAACGTCTTCGCGAACGTGACCGTCGAGGTCGCGGGGTCTTGGCGGAATTGCTTCGGCAAAACCGGCGTCTTGTTCTGCGTTTGCAGCTGCGCGATCTTCGCTTTGAGCGCCGCGGTCGAGATCATCTCGAAGATCTTCGAGATGTACAGGTTCTCGTCCGGGTGGAACACGTAGCGTACCCAAATCTCGTTGGTCAAACGACCCTTCACGGCCAGCATGCCCTGCGGGCGGTAATCCTCGAAGAAGCGCTGCTCCTCTTCGTCGGCCTTCTTCATGAAGGCCATCGCAGCGGCGAGGCACCAGGCTTCGTCGTACGACTGCTTCTGCAGGTACAGTCGATACAGAGCGCGGTACCCGTCAATCTTGAGCGGCTCGGCCTCGAGGATGATGCGCTGCTCGGCAATCGCCTCGTCCCAACGCTCCCCGACTTCGTACAGCTCGGCCAGGATCTGACGCACCATGACGGCATCCGGCTTGTTGCTGGCCGCCATCTTGAACGCCTCGATCGCCGAATCCGTCTGCTGCAAACGGTCACGGTAGATCAAACCGAGCTGGTGCCAGAGCGTGTGCTCCAGATCCGCATTTCCCTTACCCGCGATGCGATGCAGCATCTTGCGGTAAGCACGCTCGAGCTGCTTCCAGTTTTTCTGCTGCGTGAGCACCTTGTTGATGCGCTCGAAAGCCTCGAGGTAGCTCGGATTCAGATCCAGAGACTCGTTGAAGAGCTCCACCGCGCGATCCAAATCTTCGATCTTGTCGCGATAGATCTGGGCTTGGGTGAAGATGTAACGGGCCTTGATCTCCCGCCTTTCTTCGTGCTCTGCGATGGCTTGCAGCGTGTCGACCATCTTTTGCCAGTCGGCCGCCGCCTGATACAGCTGCAGAAGCTTGTGCAAGAGCACGTGGTCCTGCGGCTTGAGGTCTTTCGCCTCTTCCAGCGCGTCGATCGCCTTCTGCGGGTTCTTCTCGCGATCGCTCCAGATGTCGCCGATCTCGTTTAGGATCTTGTAGCGCTCTTCGCCATCGTAAACGCTGTCTAGGATCTGACGCTTGTAGGCGGCAACTTGCTTCCAATCGTTGGCCGATGCGTACACGTCCACCAATGCTTCGAGCGTTGGACGGTGCTCGCCGTTCAGGCCGAGCGCCTTCTCGAAGTTGTTGATCGCTTGCTTGGCTTGGCCTTGCTCGCGCTTGATGCAACCGAGACGGTAGTAGACGTCTGTCCGCTCTTCCGTATCGTCCTCGGCGAGCGCGGTCAGGACCTTCTGGTAGTTGGTGAGCGCGCTCGGCCAGTCCTTCAATTCGAACGCAACGTCGGCGATGCCGCGAATCGTCTCTTGGTCGGTGAGGTCGAGATTGTTCGCGGTTTGGTAGGCCTTGAGCGCCTTGTCGTTGTTGCCGAGCGAGGCGTGGACCTTACCGAGTAGCTTGTACAGCGTGTGCTGCTCGGTCTTTTCCTTGTTCTTGCTCTTACGCACCAGCATCTCTGCCAGCGGCTCGGCATGCTGGAAACGCCCTAGGCGGATGTACTCCTGAACCAAGGGCAGCGCGGCCTCTTCGCAGTCCGCGTCGCACTGGATGGCCAGCTCGTAGGCTTGCACAGCCAGATCGTGCTCGCTAAGCATGTCGTCGCGCAGCTTGCCGAGCTCGACCAGCAGTTTGGCGCGTGCGCGCGGCGTCGGCGTATTGAGCTGCTCTTGCTCGAGGTAACGCGCCGCCCGATCCCAATCGGATTCGTCGATCGCGATCGTGCGCAGAGCGGCGAGCGACGGCAGATGTGCCGGGTCGAGATCGAGCGCCATTTCGAAGCGCTCTTGCGCCTGCCCGCGATCACCGAGCCTGTCTTCGAGTGCCTTACCGATGCGGTAATACATCTCGACGCGTTGGTTGCCGTCCGCAGTCAGATCCGCAACGCGGGTCATCGACTCGATGGCTTGCGCGGCGTCACCTTGCTTCTCGTATAGCTTGCTCAGCGCTTCGAGCGCGGGCACGTTCGTGTCGTCGATGTCGACGATGTTGCGGTAAGCATCGATCGCGCGATCGACATCACCGACTTCTTCGGCCTGTACGGCTGCAATCAAGCCGTACAGCTCGACCTTGGTGCGTGGCGTCGCGGCTTCACTGATGTGGCGCTCGTAGGTGCTGATCAAATCCAGCCACTGTTTGAGCCGACGGTAGCAACGCTCGAGAGCAACGTAGGCGCGCTCTTCGCCAGGCGAGATCTCGAGCGCTTGCTCGAGCCGCTGCGCGGCGATGTCGAACTTGAGGAAGTGCTCCTCCTGGATGCCGGCGAGCTTGAGTAACACCTCGACGCGCTCGCGCTCCGTCTCCACCACGTCGAGCTGACGCTCGAGGATGCCGACCAAGTCCGACCAGGCCTGCGTGCTCTGGTAGATGCGCTCCAGCCCGCGCAGCGCCAGCACGTTGCTGGCGTCGATTTCGATCACCTCGCGGTACACCTTGCCCGCGCGGTCGAAGTCACCGAGCGTGGTCTCGTACAAGCCGGCCATGCGCAGCTTGGTGCTGGCGACCTGGTCGGGCTCGCTCAACGCCTGGACCTTCGCGCTCAAGATATCCACCAAATCATTGTGATTTTGGCGTTCCTCGTAGATGCGCTCGAGCGCGGTCAGCGCCGGCACGTGATAAGGGTCGACTTCGAGCGCGCGCTTGTAGAACGCGATGCCTTGGTCGGCCTGACCCATGTTCTTGTACAAGAGTTCGCCGAGGTCGACCAAGATCGCCTTGCGGTCTTCGTTGGCGACGGCAACGTCGAGCGCGCGCGTCAAAGTCTCGCCGACCTTCTGCCACTGCGCGCTCATGCGGTGAATGGCCGCCATCTGGCGCAAGACCTGAACGTTGTTCGGGTCGAGAGCCATGATCTGCTGGTAGTACGGCTGCGCGTACTCCGGGTGACCCAGGTCCTCGCCGTACCATTTGCCCAGCCGCAAGCAGAGCCGGATCTTCTGCTTGTTGTCGGTCTGTTCCGGCAGCCAAGCGTTGGCCGTGTTGATCAGCTCGCCCCAACGACCCGTCGCCTGAGCCATGCGCTCGAGGTAACGCGACGTCTCATCGTCGCCGAAGTCCTCGCTGAACGCGTTGACGAGTGCGTCGAAGGCTTGGTTCTTGTCGTCCAAGCGCTCCTCGAAGACGCGCGCGATGCGCCTGAGCAGCTCGTTCTTTTCCGGCACCGATTCGCGCGTTTCCAGGCGATTCAGGTACAGCTCGACAAGCGTCTCCCAACGACCGGCGGCCGTATGCAGGCGCTCCAAGGCGTCAAACGCCTCCTGATGTGCCGGCTCGATTTCGAGAATCTTCTCGAAAGCTGGCGTCGCGGAGTCGTACTCGTTGACGTCCTTCTTCCAGATCTCAGTGGTCTCGAACAGCTCGCGAACGCGCTCCGTCGGCTCTTGCAGCGCTTCGGCGCGCTGCATCTTCACGCCGATGACTTCCACCCAGCGCTCTTCCGCGCGGTAGATCGCCTCCAGCTCGGCCATCGCCTCGAAGTCAGTCGGGTCGACCTCGAGTAGATGCCGCCAGGCCTCGGCCGCGTCGAACGGCTGGGAGAGCGCCGAGCCGTACGTCTTGCCGAGCTCGCGATAGATACTCTTCCGCTCGTCCGCTTCGAGCAGCGCCGCGGCGCGGTCGATCGTGGCGTGCAGCGCGCTCACCAGCTCGTTCGCGTCTTGGCGCGTGCGCCAGACGTGAGCGATAGCGCGCAGCGCGGCGATGTTCGAAAAATCGATATCGAGCACGCGCTGCCAGGTTTCGAGCGCTTCGTCGTCGCGGTGCAGTTGCTCCGCAAACAGGCGCGCGCGCCGAGTGAGAACGTTGACGCGATCCTCATCCGACTCTGCGATGTCGAAGTGTCGTTCGAGGACATCCGTCAGCTCGGCCCACTTGCTCTGCTGCTCGTACAACCCCGCCAACGCGCCGAGCGCTTCCGGATCCTCACCGCGAAGATCGAGCACGCGCTTCCAGCCTTCGATTGCGCCGTCCACGTTGCCCAGGCGTTCCGCGGCCAAATGCGCGATTTTTGCGCGAATTTCGGCTTCTTGAACGTCCCCAGCCGCGTTCTCGAGCTCGCGCTGATAAACCGCGCCGAGCTGGCTATACGCTTCGGTTTGCTCGTAAATCCGACCGAGCGCCAAGATGGCGTCCTCGTTCGTGCGCGCGAGCTTGTCGAAGATCACCCGGTACGCGCGCACGGCGTCTGGGATTTGTCCGAGCTGCTCTTCGTATACCTGACCGAGCCGCGTGTAGAGTTCGACACGCTCGTGGTCGTCTTCTGCGGATGCCGCGCGTTGCTCGAGCACGCCGGCCAGTTCTGGCCATTGCTCCAGCGACGTGTAGATGCGATCCAAATTCGCGAGCGCGTCACGCTCTTGGGGCGCGACGGTGAGCACGTAGCGATACGTCTCCTCGGCCTTGGCCACGTCGGCGAGCTCTTCCTCGAACACGCGCGCCAAGCGCTTGCCGACGATGGCCTGCGCCGCGGGTTCGATGCCTTCGGTGCCGAGCACATCTGCGTAAGCATTGGCGAGCGGCTCCCAGCCGCCGTCCAACATGCCAGCCAAGCGCTCGATTTCTTCGCTCGTGCGTTCGTCGAGCGGGCTCTCCTTGATGGCGCGCACGTGCACGTTGAAGGCGAGCACAGGATCGAGCAGGCGCTCTTCCGCGTCTTCGGCGATGCGGTGGTACATCGCGATGCGCTCGGCCTGATCCGTCGTGTGCGACAGGCCTGCTTCGCGCACCCGAATCAGCTTCTCCCACTCGCTCGAGCCTTGGTACAAAGGCTCGAGAATTTCGCCGATTTCGAGTTGTTTCGTGCCGCTCTCGAACAGCGCCTCGAGGGCCTTGAGCGTGTCCACGTGCTCGGGCGCCGCGCTGATCACTTCACGGTAGGCCAGGATAGCCTTGTCCAGGTCACCCAGGCGAACCTGGTAAACCTGACCCAAGCGATACTTGAACTCCAGGATCTCGTCCGGGCTCTGGCCGACCTCCGCTTCGCGAGCCAAGATCTCGGACAGATCCTGCCAGCGCTCCATTTGCGTAAATAGGCGATCGAGCGAGCGCACGGCCACTTGGTTCTCGGGATCCGCGGCGAGCACGCGACGGTAACGCGCAACTGCCTGCTCCGGATTCTCCAGCTGAACCTCGTACACCTGAGCTGCCCGCAGCCCGAGCTCGACGAAGCGTTCCGGATCGGTCTCGAGCTTGTCCAGTTCTGCGTCGTAGAGCGCAGCCACGGCGGGCCAACGCTCGATCATCATCGCCAAGCGCTCGAGCGAGCCGAGGGATTCCTCGTTCTGGCTGTCCTGGCCGATGGCGCGAGCGTACGTCTCGAACGCGCGCGAGCGGTCGCCCAGGCTTTCCTCGTACAGCCGCGCGACGCGGTGCAGGAGCTCGACTTTGGCGAAGGCGTCGTCGCTGAAGCGAACTTGCACTTCGAGCACGCTGATCAATTTGCCGTACTCGCCGACCGAGTCGTACACGGGCTCGAGCACGGAGGCTGCAGCCAGCGGCGCGCGCTTGCCGTCCTTGATGCCCTCCAGCGCCGCCAGAGTCGGCGGGTGATCCGGCTGAATATTCAGGATTTCCCGATACAGCTCGACCGAGCGATCGATGTCGCCCAGATGCTTCTCGTACAGCTCGGCGATTCGATACTGGTAGCTGACGGCTTCGCTAGGGTCCGCCGTGAGCTCGGCTTCGTGCTGCAGAATGCTGAGCAGCTCCTGCCAGTTGCCCGCAGTTTGGTACAGCACGTCCAAACGGCTGAGCGCCGTCAGGTCGTCGGGGTCGAGCTCGAGCACCTTCTGATAGGCGTCGATCGCGCGACGCACGTCCGAGAGCTCTCGTTCGTACACTGCGCCGACTTGGTAGAAAATCAGCTTCTTCTCGTCCGTGTCGAGGACCAGGTCGGCCTTCTTGGAGTACACGGAGAGCAGCTCTTCCCAACGAGAGAGCCCGAGGTAGAGCTTCACCAGCGCGTCGATGCTGCGCAGATCCTCGCCGTCGATCTCGAGGATCTTCAGGTACACGCCGATGGCGTTCTCCTGGCGCTCGAGCACTTCTTCCTCGAGCAAAGCCGCTTGGTATAGCGAAGCCTTCTGCTCTTCGACATCCTCCAGAATCTCGGCTTTGCGCTGCAGGATCAGCGACATGTCGCCGTAGCGCTCGGCGGACCGGAATAGCTTCTGCAGTGATTCGGCCGCCGCTAGGTTCGTCGGGTCGATGCTCAGAACCTTGCGGTACAGCTCAATCGCGCGATCGCCGTCGCCAACCAGGTTCTCGAACACGCTGGCCGCGGAGGAGTACAAACGGCTGCCGAGCTCAGGGTCCTTCTGAGCGACCGCGAGTTGCTCGAACACGCGTGCCAGATCTTGATAACGACCGGTGACACGCGCCAAGCGATCGAGACCGGCTTGCGTCTCTTCGTGTGCCGGATCGACGGCCAAGGCGCGAGCTAGGGTGTCGAAGGCCGCGTTCACGTCACCCGCCGCGTCCTCATGCAGAGAAGCGACTTGGTGCAACAGCTCGACCTTGCGAGCGGGCTCCGCAGCCTGGCTGACTTGCACCTCGTGCACGCCAATCAGCTTCTGATAGTCGCCTTGACCTCGGTACAGCGGCTCCAAGATCTCGGCGATTGCCAGCGAGTGCCTGCCGTCCGCGGAAAGGCGCTCGAGCGCACCGAGGGCGGCCTGGTTGGTGGGGTCGCGATCGAGCACCTGGCGGTAGCCCTCAATGGCCGCGTCCGCCTGACCCATTTGACCCTCGCGGAGCGAAGCTAGGCGGAGCATTAGCTCGCGCTGCGCGTCGTCGGTGTCGGCCAAGCCGAGCTGCGTCTCGAGATTGTCCGCGAGCTCGGTCCACAAACCGCGGCGCGTGAACAAGCCGTCGAGCGCGTTCAGCGCAACTTGGCTGGTCGGATCGAGCGCGAGCACTTCGCGATACGCGGCAATCGCCTCGTCCGGCTTACCCAGCTTTTCTTCGTAGACCTGCGCCATCTGCGCGTAGATGGCCTCGCTTTCAGCCCCTTCTTGGGCGAGATCGATACGGCGACGGAAGACGGAAATCAGCTGCTCCCAGTGCCCAGTGCCGCGATAGAGAGCGTCCATCGCGTGCAGCGCTTCGGCGTCGGCCGAGTCGAGCTTCAGCACCTTCTCGTAGCTGGCGGCAGCCTGAGCGACCTTACCCAGCCGCTCTTCGATCGCGGCCAGACGCATCCAGTACTGACGAGCCAAAGCCGGCTCGCGGAGCGAGCCCGCAACCTGGTTGTAGATGCCGCGCAGCTTGTCCCAAGCGCCGGCTTGCCCAGCCAAATGCTCGAGCTCGAGCAAGGTCTCGCCCTGTGACGGATCTTCTTTGAGCGCGCGAGCCTGCGCGTCGAGCGCGCGGTCGAGCGAGCCCAACTGATTGGCGGCGGTGGCCGCGATCTTGCGCAGCAAATACACGCGCCGTTCGACCTGCGCGTCACTAACGGCCAAGATCTCGAGCGCGCCGATCAGCTTCTCCCAATCACCGCGAGCCTCGTAGATAGTCTCGAGGATTGCCGCGGCCTCACCGCTCAGCGATTCGCTCTTGAGCATGCCTTCGAGGGCCAAACGAGCGCCCTCGTGGTCGGCATTAATCTGCAAGATCTCACGGTAATTTTCGAGTGCGCCGGGTTCGTCGCCCAGGTACTCGAGCTCGGTCTGCGCGAGCCGGAACTTGAGATCGACCAGCACGCTCTCTTCGGCCTCGAGCTCGATCCGGCGCCGCAAGACCTCTGCGTACGGCTCCCAGCTCTTGGTCTTCTGATACAGCGCGTCGAGCGCTGCCAGCGTTGCCGAGTCCGCCGGGTCGTCTTCGAGCACGGCCTGGTAGGTCTCGATCGCAGCCTTCGGATCGCCGATCTGTACTTCGTACAGCTTGGCAATCTCGTACAGGATGTGTTTGCGAAGGTCGGGCGCATCCGCCAGCTCGCGCTTTTTGGTGTAGACGTCGAGCAGGTCCTTCCAGCGTGCGGTCTGGCGGTACAACTGTTCGAGCGCGCCGAGCGCAACCTGGTTGTCCGGCTCGCTCTCGTAGACGGCGCGGTACTCGGTGAGCGCGTCGTCGACGCGCTGCGCCTCTTCCACGAACACTCGACCGAGACGCAAACGCAGGGCGTTGGCGGTCGAGACATCGCCGCGATCGTCGGCGGCGAGCACGGCGCTGCTATAGGCCGCAATGACGTCGTCCCAGCGCGCGGTGACTTGCGCCACGCGCTCCATGTCCGCCTGACTCTGCACGTCGGCAGGAGCCAGCCTGAAGGCGGAGAGGTAGCGCTCGAATGCCTTGGCCTTGTCGTTGATGCGCGTTTCGTACAAGCCTGCCACTTCGCGCAGCAAGCCCAGGCTGTCCTCGGGCTCTTGCACGTGGCTGAGCTTCACTTCGATCGCCGTTGCTAACCCTTTGGGGTTATTGGCCGTGGTGTACACGGGGATCAAGCGTTCGGCGGCGGCAAGATTGTTCTCGTCGAAGCTGAGAACTTTTTCGTAGGCCTTGGCGGCGCGGTCTGGCTTGCCCTTTTGGGTCATCCAAAGCTCGGCGATCTTCATCAGCATGCCGATGCGCTGGGCGGTATCCGTGGCACGCGCCTCGTTGCTCTCGAGCACGCGGATGAACTCGTCCCATTTGCCCGTGTCCGCGTAGAACACCTCGAGATCGTCCCAACGCCCTAGCGTGACGTAGCGCTTCTTGAGCTGCTCTTGAGCGCGGCGATCGTCCGGTGCCAACGTCAAGAGAGCGCGATACGCATCTACCGCTCGCTCTTCGTCTTTCAGGCGATCACCTGCGACCTGGCCGAGCTTGTTCAAGAGCTCGATCTTCGCGGCGGTGTCGTAGGTCAGCTCTGCCAAGCGGCCGAGCACGTCGGCGAGCTTCTCGTAGTCGCGGGAGCGCTCATAGAGCTGGGAGAGCGCGTTGAGCGCGTCCACGTCGTCCGGATCGTTCTCCAGAACGACGGCCCACAGATCTATGCAGACCTCGGGCTTCTTGACCTTTTCAGTGGCGAGCAGCGCAATCTGTTTGAACTTCGCGGCGCGTTCGCCGCCCGCAGGGAGCGAGCTCGCTTCCCGCATGCTGAGCTGAATCAGCTTCTCCCAATCCCGGCGCTTCTCGTACATCTCTCGCAGGTACGTGATGGCTGTCAGTTGATTGGGGTCGACCTCGAGCACCTTCTCGTAAGCGCGCACTGCCTCCGCCTGATTGGCGAACTTGGTCACGTACAGATCGGCGGCGCGGGCGAACAGCTCCGCCTTCTCCCTTGGATCGGTCACCGCGTCGCCAAGCGACATCAGCGTCTTCACGTACTCGTTGAAGCGCTTGGCCGCTTCTTGTTGCGCAAGCTTCTCGCGCAGTGACGCGATCAGCGTTTCGTCGGCGGCTGCTGGTGCAGCTGGAGCGCGCGCTGCTGGAGCCGGAGCTGCCGCGACCGGAGCGGGCCCTTCGACCGGAGCGGGTGCCGACGGGGGCACCGCTTCGGCTTCAGGCTCTGCTGCGGGGGCCAAAGCTGGAGCCGCAACGGCGCGATTCGAAACGGGTACGGCTTCAGCGGCGCGCGTGGGCGCGGCGCCCGACAGCTGCTCACCGAGCTGTGCCTCGAAGGCTTGCAGAGCGGGGTGCGTCGGATCGACGCGGCTCAGCCGCTCGAAGAACTTGCGCGCGCGGATCAGATCTCCGCCCTCACGCCACGCAATCAGACCGCCGCTGGCCAACAGATAGCTCGCCGACGCAGAAACGCCTGCGCGATCGGAGACCTCGTCCGCCAAACGCAGCACGCGTTCCCACTCGCCACCGCGCACACCGAGAGCGTCTTTCAGGAACGTGAACGCGGGCTCACGGCTTGGATCTAGACGCAGCGACTCCTCGAGGAATTGGCCGCCGACCTCGAGATTTTGATGGCGTAGTGCCCAGCGCGCGCCGAACCGGAACGACGCATCGGCCTTGGCGACGGGCGCTTCGATGCGCTTCAAAGCCTCACGCTGAGTCTCGAGAATCGTTTCGGTGCGCTGCGCTTCGACGAGCAGCCCTTCATAGAGAGCTGCAGCGCTCGCGCTCGCCGGATCCGCTGCGTACGCCTGAGCGAGGATACCCTCGTACTCCGTCGGCGCGAAGCGGCGCGCGATGCGCGCCGCACGCAAGAAGATCGCCGAGCTGTCTACGCTCGTGGGCGCTTCGTGCGCTGAACGCAAGAGCGCCGCGATGCGGTCCTGCCACTCGTCCGCGCCAACCTGCGCGTCGAGCAGGCGCTCACCGAGGTCACCCGGCTTACCCTCGGCATTCTGCAACGCCTTCGCGTAGGACTCCGCCGCGCGCTCGTATTCGCCGACGTCACACAGAACGTCACCGAGCTCATTGAACAGCGCGCTCTTCACGCGTGCGTCCGGAGCGCTCTTCAGCTGCAGCTCGAGCAGCTTCTGCACCATGTTGAGCTTGCCCAGCTCCCAGTAAATGGCGCGCGCTTCGCTCAGCGCGTCGAACAAAGAGGGATTGAGCTTATACGCATCCTGAAAATGCTTCAGCGCGCGCACGCCCTGAAGGAACTGCGTATGGAGCACGCGGCCCAAACGCAGGTGAATGTCCGCCTTCAGCGTCGCGTCCTGGGTACTCCCCAGGCCCTGCTCCAATGCTTCGACGATGCCGTGCCAGTCGTGGTGGCTCTCAAGCTGTTTCAGACGCTGCTCTAGATCCATGCTCCCTCGGGCAAGCTACTTGGCGCTGAGGCTCGCCTGGCGAATACGCCAAAACGAGCCTCGGATAGTGGACGTGGCTGAGCGCGCTGATACGGCGCGCTCGTTTTCAGATTCACCCGTGTGGGTATCGCGATGCGAAGCGGTCGAACTGTCACCCTGGGCCGTCGTGCGGCTCAGCGAACCGAAGCTCGTGAGCCGTACCTCATCCAACTTGTTGTGATGGGCCCGAGTGACAGGAGGCAAAATCAAGATCCCAGCTTTTGGATCAATGACGAAGTCTCCTCGCACTCTTCTTTGAACTTCATCGCCTGCGCGCCCTTGCAAACGCGCTTGGTGAATTGGTTCAAGAGGCGAAGAGCCTTCTCCTTCTGAGGCGGATCCATCGTGCCGTACGTGCTTCCGAGCTCGTACGAAAACTCGGGATGCGCGTCGCCAGCGAACTGCTCGGCCTTCTCCATCGCGGAGACTTGCCCGGCTTTGTCGCCCTTGGCGAGCGACACAGTCGAGAGCAAGACGTACATGTTGAAGATCTTGCCGTTGTTCTTCTCGTTCGGCGGGATGAGCTTGAGGCCCTCGGTGAGCACCTGCTCCGCTTCCTTGTAAAACTTCAGCGTGATGTACAGGTTCGCGAGATCGGCGAAGAAATAACCCTTGCTCGGGTCGTGGTCGATCGCCTTGGAGTAGTTGTCGAGCGCGGACTGCTCGTCATCCGTCCAGAGGTACGTCTCGGCGAGCTCGTTGTAGCAATCGGCGATGTTCGGATCCTTCTCGATGCACTTCTTGAGCGGCTCTTGCGCCTGCTTGTATGCATCCATGTTGCCGGCTCGCGCCTGCTCGATCAGAGCGTGGCCGCGAGCGCCCCAGTAGTTGGCGTAGTCCGGAGCAACTTGAACCGCGCGCGCCAAGGTCGAGGCTGTCTTGTCCCAGTCCTCCTTCTTCTCGTACGCCGTGGCGAGCTTCCAGAGAATACGGTGGTTGGTCGGATCGAGGTCGATCGCCTGCTCGTATTTCTGGATCGCTCCTTCGACGTTGACCTTGACCGACTGATCACCCTCGTTCGAGAGGTTGATGGCCTCAATGCGGTCGCGGCTGCAACCCGACACAGCGCTCAGCAGGCCCGCGGCAATCACGAAAACCGTAGAAGACTTCAGGAGTTTCATCGCAAGCTTTCCCTCTTTCCAGTCGTTACGCATAGGGAGACTCACCAGCAGAATTGTACATTCGCAGGCGGAGCGGCCAGTCTGAGCAGCCAAGGCTGATACGAACGAGGCGCGAAACGAAGCACTTTTGGTAATCCCTCGACCGTTCTACGCGCATCGCAGGCGGGTCAAAGAGGCTTGCAGCATAGGCGGACGCGACCCATGGAGTAAAGGCGCTTCGCACCCGAATTTCGCTTGGTTTCGCGAGGCCTTAGCCGCGAGAATCGCGCGAGATTTTCGGAGTAACACAAGACCCGACATGGCACGCAGTCGGACGCGCGCGCGGGCAATCACATACGCCGGCAACGCTCAAGCGACCCTTCGCCAATTCAGCTCAACGACGCCAAACGCAGAAACGCGCGACAGGCTAACCTGCCGCGCGCTCTGACAGCAACCGACGCTCAAACGTTGGTGCGTCGGGCCGACCCATGACCGGACTCGAAATCGGCGGGCGTCGCTGCTGCTCAAGATACCGGCGATGCGCGCCGATCAGCCCGGCGAAAGCATGATCGGATAGACCACCGTGACGATACCACCTTCGGGCTGCGGGAAGCTTAGCCCGTAGAAGGCCGACACCACGCAGCTCACCACGCCGCTGTCCGGGAGATCCGAACCGCCGTTCGATGCGTTGGAAACCGCGCCATCGCGACCGATTACGAAACGCGCAGAAACGCGCCCCTCGAGATTCGGGTTACGACCGAGACCCTGCTCGTAACACATGCGGAAACGGCCGTAATTCTGGCGCACGATGCGCTGAATCACCTCCGGAGGCAGGCGACCGCTGACGGTCGTTGCACCCATGCGCACCTTCGGAGCTTTGGTCTGATGCGAGCCGCCTAGGCGGCCATGACCGGCGCCAAAGCCCTGCCCGGTGCCCGTACCGGCTCCGTGGCCCAGAGTACCGATGTTACCCAAGCCGATGCCTTCACCGCGACCGCCGCCGCCTTCACCGATGCCAGACAGGCCGAGACCGCCAGCGCCGAAGGCGTCGCCGATTTCGTCGCCCCACATGTTACCGCGGGCGCTCACGTCGTCCGAGCCGGATGAGGTGTCACGGCCCCAAGGAGCCGTCGGCGCGTTCGGATCACCGGCCGCACCCGTGTTGAGCAGGCCGATCATGCCGAACTCGGCAGCCTCACGGAGCGCTGCCTGACGGGCGATGTGTGGATCCGGGTTGTCTTTCGGGCCCTGCACTGCATAGCGCTTGTTGACGGCTTTGGTCGTGGGGTTACCCATCGAACCTTCTTCGCCCTTAGCGCGAGTCCCGGTGCCGCCCTCTTTGTTATCCGAGTTGTCTTGAACAACCTCGGCTTCTTTCTCTTCCTGTTCGCGCTCGGCAGCCGACTTCAGGTACTGCTGCATCAAGTACAGCGCGTCCTTGTCGAGCTCCTCGTCGTCGTTCAGACCCATGGGCGGGACGAAGAACGCCATCGCCGCAACCAGACCGCCAACGGCGGCCAGGGAGAGGCCGAAGTACATCGCCACGCCCCAGTCGAAGCCGACCGCGACGCCGTGCTTGATCGGCTTGCCCGCATTGACGGCCGCGACCTGGAACACGAAGTCCCCGATTTCGACGCGCGCTTTGCCGCCGCTCGGCAGGTTCAGTTGATGGCCGCCGCTCACCTCGGCCGTCGGTTGGGCGCGCTGCCGCGCCTCGTCCATGGTCATGCGCGGCATGCCCGGGAGCTCGACCGAGCCGCGAGCGCCCGGCGGAATCACCACTGCCACCGAGGCGCGATCCCCAATTACGACGGGCAAGCGGGTGGTGCCGAGCTTCTCGCTGGGGATGAAAAAGTCACAGGCGAAATTTTTCCCCTGCTCCTCACCCACGTAAAAGTTCCGCGGCGGGGTCAGATGGGAGACGTGCAACACGTTCGCGCCCCACAGAATCATCACCTCCACCGATTGGAGATGCGCGATCTCGACTTCGTCATTGCTGACGTCGGGGCCGCTCTTGATCATCGTGTAAGTGTACGTGCCAGGTGCCGCGTCGTCAGCGACGTGCAGCGCCTGGGCGCGCGCCGTAGCTGCGGCTCCCGCTGCAAACGGGTTCGCGGAACGCGCTTCAAAGGGGTTACTGGCAGCAGCAAACGGGCTCGACGCAGAAGCACCGAACGGGTTCGGGGCGCCACCGAAAGCGGGCGGGCCAGGCGGCGCAGCGACTGCATCCGCGCCGGCGGCTTCAGCGCTCTCCAGCACGATGTACGTTTGGCCGACCTGGATCTGATCGCCGACGTGCAGCTTGCACTTGTTGACGCGAGCACCGTTCACCATCGTGCCCGGCTCGTTACCGAGGTCGATCAACGTGATGTCTTCGGGGCCGGCTACCTCGATCACGGCGTGCATGCGCGAGGCCTGCTCGTCGTCGACTCGAAGATGGCTCTTCGCGTCCTTGCCGACTTTCACGATGTCCTGCGTGACGGTTTCCCGTCGCGTGAGAGTGTCACCCTGGTAGAGCGCGAACGTCAGTACAGCTTTTGCCATGTGGTCCTGATTGCCAAGAAGACGGGGCGGGGGCCCCGATCACAAACCGGGGCGAGGCCCCGACACATCAAATGTTTTCGACAGACTTGAGCATCTCGGGCACGAACGTGGTTCGCGGCCGGATCAGCGTGGTGCGCGCCGCGCGAGGGCGAACTTTGATCGTCGCGTCGTTCGGTCCGAAGCCACCGGCATTCAACGGATCATCCGAGAACTCGTAGCCGTAGCCGTCGGGATGGTCCCCACCGCCCCCAGCGGGCTTCGCGTCCTGGGCAAACACGGCGGGAGCCGCCGCGAACGCGGCGAGACCGATCGAAATCGCTACGACTTTAGAGCGTTTGGATGCCATTTCAGTCTCCTGGGAATAATGTCGCCGTATTACAGTCAGATTGTACTTTCGGAATCTTCAGTGCGTCAACGCGAAACGACGAGGCAGTCCCGTTTGATGCGGACACCGCCTCGAGCCTCATGTTCCCAAAAAAGTGAAACGCCTGTCACTTCTTCGGATCGGCGGGTTTCGCATCCGCCGGCGGAGGAGGCGCGCCCTTGTCTGCCGGAGGCGCGCCCTTGTCTGCCGCAGCCGCTGCGCCATCGGTCGGGGCCGGCGCTGGGGGAGGAGGCGGGTTGTTGGCTGCATCCTTGGCCGCCTGCTCGCCTTCTTCGATGAACTTGACCGTGTCCGCGATGTCTTGGCTGCGATCCTTGGCGCGCTTGACGGCCGCGGCGAAGGCCGGGTCAGAGCCCGCCTTGTCGACGAACGTCTTGTACTGCTCGGAGGCCTTCTTCAGCGTCGGGACCGGCGAGCCGCGCTTGGCGCGGAACTCTTGGGTCAAGATCGCTTCGTTGTAATAGGTCTCCGCGCGGTCCGGCGCGATCTTCTTGGCCTCGTCGAGATGCTGCTGCGCCTCGGCGACGGCAGCGTCGAAGTTCGTGTCGTTGATCTCGCCGCGGATGGCTAGCGCGAGACCTAGCTGCGCTTCGTAATCCTTGGGGTGCAGCTTGAGCGCGTCGCGGTACGCCTTCTCGGCTTCTTCGTAGCCGCGGAACGAGAGGTTCACCGCGGCGTAGTTCATCTGCGCTTCGAAGAACGACGGATCCAGCTGACGAGCCTTGCCGAAGCTCTTCACGGCACCGTTGAAGTTCTTCAGCTGAACCTGGATCAAGCCCGTGGTGTTGGAGATGGGCGCGTAGTTCGGGTTCTTCTTCTGCGCTTGAGCCGCGACTAGCGCCGCCAAGTCGAGCTGCTGCGAGTCGACATTGCTCTTCGACGCGCCAGACACTTCCATGCCGCGGCGGCCGCGCTTGGATTTGTCGAGCTGACCAGCTTTAGCCTTGGCTTGGGTCAGGTAGTACACGGCGAGCTGGTTGAACGCCGGCATGTAGCCGTCGTCGATGGCCAAGGCGCGCTGCAGATTGCGCTGCGCTCGCTCGAGGTCGTTCTTGCCGTCCTGATCCGACTGGTCGTTGTCGCGTTCCATCTGCAGGGCCGCGAGGCTGACCAACGCTTCAACGTTCTGGAACTTCGCGTCGTGGATGATCTCGTCGAGCTTCGAGATTGCGCCGTCGATATCGTTCGACTTGGCGTAGTCGTACAGTGCGAGCTGCGCGCGGGCGCGGTGGAACGAGGCGTCGGATTTGACGACGTTCTCGAACTCGGAGCGGGCGTCCGCGTCCTTGCCGCAGCGCTGGTAAGCGAGACCGGCGTTGTATTGCGCCTCGGGAAAGGGGCGACCGGTGTCTGACTTCTGCGCGTCCGCCGCGTCGTTAAACGACTTGGCGATCGAGGTGCAGGCTGCGTCGTCCCAGTCTTGCTTCTTGTCGTGGCCGGCAAACTGGTCGAGCGCCGTGTCGAAGTTCGCGGCTGCCGCCTTGCTGACCGCATGCCCCTTGGCGTCCGCCTTGCCGCTTACCTTGTCTGGAGCGAGCGCGCCTTTCACCCCTGCACTGCCGCCGCAAGCTGCGAGAAGGGCGGTAAGGCTCACGAGTACCAGCGTCTTAAAACCTGTCATCGGTCTCTCCTAAAATCCTGATGGGAGCTGGAATGGACCGCGCTCGATTGCTCGAGCACGGCCCGACCGCCTCACTTCTTGGCCTTTTTGTCCGCCTTCGCCGGTGCCGCGTCGTCGGTCGACTTGGCCGCGTCGTCCTTCTTCGCCGGAGCCGGCTCCGCGCTCTGCGTCACCATCGGCTCACCACCGATGCGGAGCGGGTTGCCCTGCTCGAGCAGCACGCTGTTCACTCGGTTCGGAGAACCGCGGAACTCGTCGACCAAGTGGTACTCATTTTTGTAGTTCTGAGCGAGCCACTCTTCGCAGGTTCGGCTGAACTCGTCGAAGTACTGGTACTTCACCGAGTAACCAAGGCACGTCTCGAAGGCGCTCTTGGCCTGTTGCTTCTGAGGCTCCGAAGCTTCGTCGAGGCTGGCGTAGTACGTCTGGCGGATTTCCACGTCCTTCCGGAATGCATCCGGAATCGGTGCAGCGCGGAACTCCTTGACGAACGTGCCCCACATCTCACCGACGCGCGAGCCGGCGGCGATAACCCAACGCGGCGGAGGCACCGGCTGGAGGTCGACGATCTTCTTGTACTCGGCGCTGGCTTTGTCGATCAGCGGACGCTTCTTGATGATCCAGTCTTTGACCTTGGTGTTGATGTGCTTGAGCACATCTTCCTTGGAATTGTTGCCGTGGTATTCCGGGAACTTGAGCTTGTCGACCTTCGCCTTCTCCGCGTCGGCGAAGTAGAACATGCCCTCGCCGACCGCTTCGAGCGCGCGGCCCAGGCGACGCTGCTTGGAGCCGTCGTCTTCGCCCGGAATGCTCATGATCTTGCCCTCGGCGGCCTTCGGGTCCGACCAAGAGCCAACCACCGTCTTGTATTCACGAACGGCGAGCGTTTCCTTGCCGAGCTTGATGTCGGCGCGCGCCAAAAGCGCGTGCGCCTGGACAACGATGTCGAGCGTTGCCTTGCTATCGATCATGCGCATCGAGCTGCCGAGGCGCTTCTCGACGTTGTTCCAGTCCTTCTTCTCGCCGTAATGAGCGGCGATGGCGTAGGCGATCTGCGCGGTTTGAGCCGGCTTACGAGCCCCGAAGTACTTATTGAAGTTGTTCGAGTCGTCGATGCCTTGGTCTTCTTGACCGAGACCCAAGCGCAGCACGACGGCGTCGCTCAAGGCTTGGTCGGCGAACTCGCCCTTGTAGGCCGTCTTCTTCGCGTACAGCTCGAAGAAATCCGAGGCCTTGTCGTAGACGGCGATGGCTTGGTAGTTGCCGCCGATCTCGTACGTCGCCTTCATCGCCAAAGGCGAGTCCGCCATGCCGTACTTGGAGCTCAGCAGAATCAACCTGGCTTGAATCGATTTCGCTAGCAGACGTGCGGCCTGGTAGGCGCGCGCCATGTTGTAGACGGTCTCGTCTGCCTTCTCGCACTGCTTGGGGTGCTCGCCCTTGCCGAGCGGTTCCTCGCAATACGAGCGCCACAGGTCGAGGTACGCGTCGGCACCCTTCTTGTAGCTGTCGAGCGCGTTCTTGTAGTCGCCCTTGTCCTGCTGACCATCAGCAAGCTCGACCAACTTCTGGGCCTTGAGACGACGAATATCGAACTGAATGCGATTCAGAGTCTCGCACTGTTCCTTGTTGTCCTCCGCCTTGCTGCCCTTGCAGTACAGCTCGAGGAACGTGGGCACGTCCTTGCCCATCTCGTCGAAGCACTCGGGGCGCGGCGGCTCGGCGCGCGAGCCGAGCACGTTGATCGCTTCCAGATAGAGCTGCGCGGCGTAGATGCCGGCGTCCTTGTCGGCGTGGTTGATGGCCACGTCGCGGAACGCGAGCGCCGCCTCCTCCCAATGCTGGGCCTCGAAGTAGGTGCGCGCGCGCGCATACTTCACTTCGACATACTGCTCCTCTGCGTCCTTGTCGCCCTTAGGGGGCTTCACGTAGCAGACGTAACGGTTGAAGGCGTTGACCATGCCCTTCTGCATATCCGTGAGGGGCTTGGGCTTGAACTTCTCCCACTCGCCCTTCTTGGCCTCGCGATCCTTCTCGTCGGCGCCCTGTGGACCCAGGCCTTTGCCTTTTCGGTCGGTAGCGCCTTTGTACATCTGGTCGTACATCTTCTGGTAGCAGAGCACCGACGCGTAGGCGGCTTCTGCCGCCTGCTCGTTCTTCGGGTCTTCAGCCACCACGGAGTCGAACGCCGGACCGCACTCGTCCCAGCGTTGCTGGAAGTAGAGCAAGTCCGCCATCGCGTACTTGATCTTGTACATCGTCGGCCAGTCGCTCTTGACGATGCGCGGGAACTCGAACTTCGCGAAGTCGGACGAAGTGAAGTTGTCGGCGACCTTCTTGTACAGGTACGCCGCCAGATCCATCGTCTTCTTGTCGCCGGTGCCGCGTACGCCACCGGAGCCGACGGCTTCCAAGTGCCAGCTCATGGCGGTTTCGCTCAAGAGCTCTGCGGTCTTGTTCGCACACTGCAGCTTGTCTGCGTCGGCGTGCTTGTCCTTCATGAAGTCGTTGTAGACGCGGACCTGGGAATCCATTTCCTTCCGGATGGCTTCCTTGTCGCCCGAGTTCAACGCCGATGAAGCGGTGGTTACTTGGCCCTGGTAGTAGCAGGAGTGATCGCCCGGATCGCGGCTCAGCAGGTCCTTGTACAGGACGATGCCTTCCTTGTAGTGACCGGTGTCCAGGTACGCCAGACCAAGGTCGTTCAGCATGCCGACGGTCGCCGTAATGGAGCCGCCCTTGTCGCCGCTGATCGGCTTGAAGAAGTTGAACGCCTTAGCCGGATCGCCACTGACCGCGTAGACCGGAATCGAGTCCTTGCGGGCTGCCTTTTGCAGCTGCTTGGCGTTCGGCAAATCCCCGTAGGTATCGCCGTACTCGATGACCTTCTTGAACTCGTTCAGCGCGTTCGCGTACTCGCCCTCGTTCCAGAACACGTAGCCGAGCTTGTAGCGAGCGTAGCCGTAGACCTTGTTCGTGGGCGGCGGGTACTTGATCACTTCCTTGTAAGCAGCAGCTGAAAGCTCCCACTTGGATGGGTCACCCTGCGCTTCTTGGAAGAAGAGCTCACCGAAGGCCAAGTAGGCGTTCGGGATGTAGGCCGACTTCGGCGCCTTCTGAATCAACTCGAAGTACGTCGCGCGCGCGTTCTTGAGATCGCCACCCTGCTCGTACTCGTACGCGAGGTAGTACAAAACCTCGTCGATCTTCGAGTAATCCGGGTAGTCGTTCTTCATCATCACGTAGTACGCGATGGCGCTCTTGCGCGCGGCGGCCAGGATCTTGTCGGCCGCCGTGGCGTCGGACCGGAACTTGGTCGTGCTCTGACCCTTCTTCTTCGCGTCTTGCCCGGCGATGTCCGCTGCGATCTTGTCGCGCTGCGCGGCGCTCTCGAGCTCGACGTAACCTTCCGCCAAACGGCGCACTAGCTGCGGGCGGTCGGGCGATTTCCTGGGAGTGCTGTGATACAGCCGCTCCAGGCCCTGGATCTCCGTGATGAGCAACGCACGTGAGCGCGCTTGCAAGCGGCTCTTGCGCGTGTCGCGCTCCGCGTACTTGGTCAACTCGTCCGGGTTGACCGGCCTAGAGTCGTCCTGGCGCTTCTTGATATCCCGCGGCGGCGGAGCACTGGAGAAAGCGGCCGGACGCTTGCTGTGCACGTCCGCCATTTTGCCGGCGGGGCACTCACTGAGTGCCTTCGCAGAATCAGGCGAGATGCATTCCGCACTGACGTCGCTCGGCTTGGCTTCGGTTACCGCGCCCGAGGTCGCTGCAGAAAACACCAGACCGACCAGAGCACCGAGACTCACCCACGCTCTTTTGGAGCTCATACCCATTACCTCCCACACGCCGAAACAACGCGCTGGCGATAGAAGCCGAGCTCGTCACGCCAATACTCACCGTCGAAGGGCCAGATCACGTGCTCTTCGTCGGGCTTTACATCGCCGAATGTCTTGGACTCTGCCGCGCTGACCTGACCGGTCGACAGCTTCTCGTCGAGCAGGTTGCGCTGAGCCGCCGTGATGTCGATCAGGATCTTCTCTCCGTCTCGCAAGCGCTCGTTCAGCTCGTCGACGTTGCGCTGGTAGCGCGACAACGCGAGCTCTCCGGCCTGGCGCACCGCCAGATCGCGCGCCAACTTCAGCGCGTCACCGACCTGTTGCCCGACGCTCGAGCTCTGGAAGGTCGGCGGCGACTTCTTGAACCGCTTGTCCTCTTCCTCGAGCAGCTTCACGTAGTCGATATTGCGGAGCAGCTGGCGATCGCTGAGCGCGTTCTCGACGATCGGCCGAATCCGTTCGTCGAGGTTGCCGCCACCGGCGCGCACCTCGAGCAAGAACTTGAAGAAGGGCTCTTCCTTGTTCTCGCCCTTGTAGTTCTGCAGCACCTTCTCGAGCTGCTCTTTGATGGGCGTGTACTTCTTGTTGAACTGCGCAACGACCGTGGTGGCCGCCTCGTAGTTGCAGTTCGAGAAGTAGATGACCGCCTTCAACACCGAGGCTTCCGGATAGAAAGAGTTCGGGAAGTACGGCGACTGCAGGGTGTGGATGTTACCGAGCGCGTGCGGGTAGTCCCCGGCCATGAAGTAGGCCCAGGACTCTTCGAACAGCGCGTCGAGCCAGTACTCACTGGCCACGTCCACCTGGTTCCAGTACTTGACGGCAGCGCTCAACTTGGTGCTGTCGACCGTCGGCTGATTCGTCTCCGCGTCGGTTTTGATCGACGATGAGTAGTAAGTGCGCGCCATCGACAGCGACGCCAGATCGCGCAAACGATCCTCGTCCTCGACGCCCTCTACGCCTTCGTCGAGCGCCTTTTGAATGCGCTGAAAAGCTTGCACTGCAGGGATCGATTTACGGACCTGCACATAGCAAATGCCCGTAAAAAACTGCGACTTTACGTAGTACTCGCTGCGCCGATCCACCTTCTGGAACAAGCGGATCGCCTCTTCGAACTGGCGATTGCGGTACTTGTAGCGGCCCAGCATGTAGTTGAGCTGCCAAAACAGATCTCGCTGTTGGTCGTTGTCGAAGCGACCAACCTGCTCGTCGTTGTACTTACCGACGCGCTCGATGATGTCCGCGGGCTCTGGCAGCTGCGTCGCGAGCTTGGCCAACCAGAGCAGCGTCTCCTTGAACTTAACGTGATTCGGGTTGTCCGCGATCACGCTGAAGATGGCGTAGCTGGCCTGGTAGAACTTGAGGCGATACAGCGAGATCGCCAGGAAGTACTCGGCGAGCTGTTTGTTGCCCGGGTCGTCACCGGTTTCGCCACTAACCACGCGGTGCAAGGCCTGCGCGGCCTCATCCCAGCGTTCCTTGTCGAACAGCTGCTTGGCCGAGGCGGCGGCCTCGGTCATTTGGCCAGCGACGACAGGGGCCGCAGAAGCCGGCGAGCCTTCGTCGAGATCGATGTCGACTGCCTTGCCGGTCTTCTTGGCGGGAGCCGCACCCGCGGCCGCGGCCGCCGGCTTAGCGCCAGCCTTGGCCTTACCCTTTTTGGCCGGGGCGGGAGTATCGGAATCCAGGTCGATGACGTCCTGTGCTCGCGCTAGGCGAGGGACCGCGAGGCTCGGGAGAGCGACGGATGCCAAAAGGCAGACCGCAACGAGGCGCTTTCGAAACATGGATCCTCTGTAGTGGGGTTGAGATCAGCGCCTTTACTGGCGGCGCCGCGACCGAGTGCGGGGGGCCTATTCGGCCAAAGCGGGAAAAACCTAATAAGTACCGCTACATACCACCCGCGGCCGTGGGCATGTTAGATATCGCGATGCAAGCTTGTCAAGCACAGTCGGAAAGCGTTCGCATGTCGCCGAAGACTCGCTAACGCTGCACTTCAAAATTGCGGCGCTCCGGAATTTCTGAGGCGTTGTGTCACCCCGCGGGGCGCGAAGCGCTTGCACGTCGAAACCAATGACGTGGGTGCATGTCGCACTCTCGTCACGGGCGTTCGCGGGCCGCGGCAGCGCCTGTGGCGCGCGCGGCGGGCGTGCAGCCAACGGCGGTGATCGGAATCTTGCTTCCTCCACATTCGAGTTTCAGGCGATGGATCGGCCAGAGCGTTGCGCGTCCGACACAGCGAATGGAAAATTCCTTGGCACAGCGGCTGTTCGCGCTGTGCCAGGCTTCTTTCGCGTTGACTGTGTTGGAAGCGCTCGACTAGCGTACGCGCGGTTACGGCGGCGCCAAGGCGACGGCCGAACGATGCAGTTGGACCACCAGTCGAATGGGTGACGGTCAGGCGATGATACGCAAAATCACGGGCTTCTCTCTGTTGGCCTCGGCCCTCCTTGGTCTCCTGCCGCTCGCCTGCCAACCCGGCGGCGTCGGCGATCCCTGCACGCCGGAGGACGAGTACAACGTCAATTTCCCCGGCTACGACCCCAAAGAAGTCAACGTCGAGAGCAAGTCGTTCCAGTGCGAGACCCGGGTTTGCCTGGTGAATCATTTCCAAGGCCGCGTGAGCTGCAAATACGGGCAAGATGCGCCGCCTGCGGCAGGTGCATCGCCTTCGGCCAGCTTTGGCAATTGCGTCATTCCCGGGTCGGACGCCACGAACCAATCCAACTGGATTCAGCAGGAAGTCACCCCGCAACGGGCGGACCGCACGGCCGACAAGGCTGTGTATTGCTCGTGCCGTTGCGATGGCGAAGACAAGAACGCGCGTTACTGCAAGTGCCCCTCGGGCTACGCCTGCAACCACCTCGTCGATGACCTCCACCTCGGCGGCGGCCAGCTCGCCGGCTCGTACTGCGTGCGGGACAACACCGCGTACGATCCCACAGGGGGCATCAACTGCAACCCGACCGGCTACCCCAAGGTCCCCCTCGCAGCGGGCTCCGTGCTCTCGTGCGGCGTGCCCGACCAAGGCTGAGCGTCGAAGCCTCGGCCTCGCGGCAGAAAAGATCGTTCGGGACTGGCTCGAGGCGCGCGGCCTGCGCGTGCTCGGAGCCAACGTACGCGTCAGCTACCTCGAAGTAGACTTGCTGGTCCAAGACGGGCGGACCCTCGCGTTGGTTGAAGTCCGAACGCGCCATCCCAACTCGTGGACGACGGCGTTCGGAAGTATCGACGGCTGGAAGCGCACGCGCCTACGCCGCGCCGCCGAACGCCTCTGGCACCGCCGCTTCAAATTCTACCCCGGCATAGACCACGTCCGTGTCGACGTCGCGAGCGTCACCTGGGTGAATGGCAAGGCGAAGGTCGAATACGTGAAGGCAGCACTCTGAGCGCGCCAAAGCTCAACGGAACCGAGGGAGGCTCACGGCCCTTGCGTTCCCCAATTCCAAGTTCGAATTCAAACCTGAAATCGGCCTCTGCGCAGCCCTCTCGAGTGACGCCCCGCGCAGCCCTCAGCGGAAGGCGCCATGCGCAGCCCTCTCCGGTGCGCGCGAAGCGCCGCACGCTCACGCCCCAGCGCGCGCCAAGCAGCCCAGCCGAACGCCCGGAACCAAAACGAGCTGAAAGTCTTGGAGGGCCAGATCACGATCTTCGAATGAGATGGAGGCGTACGAGAACTGACCGCACAGGCGCCTGCGATCTCTCAGCACAGCCCGAGCGGCCAAACGCCACCCGTCACCACTCCGCAAAAAACAAGCCAGAAAGCTAGCCCACCTCAGTCCGCGATAACCCCTCAATAATCCAGAGCAGCCTTCATCTCCTTGCGCAGCTGATACAACGGCTCAAGCTCCCCCGGCTCGGCTTTTGGCTCGAGCCGGGTGATGGCGCGTTCCAGCTTTTCGATTTCGACCTCTTGGCGTCGGCGCAGGTTCACGACCATGGTTTCGAAGGTCTCGAAGAACTCCACCAGCTCGTCGCCTTTGCGAAGCTTGCCGGGGATCCTCAAACGGCCCTCGCCGACGTCGTTGAGCTGGCGCTTCATCTTAAAAATAGGGCCGGCGACCTTGTGCGTGACGAAGATACCGGCAAAACCGATCAGCACCACGAGCAACGAGAGCGCGCCGACCAGCGTGAACAGCATCACGTGCTGGCTGTCGGTTAGAGCTGCCGCTTGATCGCGGAGCGCGGTTGCCTGCCCTTCTAGTGCTTGCTGCTGCGCCTTGAGCCGCTCGTCCTGCTTGTCCGCGTCTGCCTTGAAGGCATCGAGCAAGGCCGGGTTGTCGCTGTACACCGGGTCCTTGATGATGTTCATCTTGACGACCTCACTGACCTTTTGGCTTTCAGTGAGGACCTCTCGGCCGCGCGCGACCACTTGCTCGCCCTGGTGCATTGCCTGATGGCTCTGCGCGATCACGGCGACGCTCGTGCGCCAGATCAATAGCCCTAGCGAAATGCTGAAGAGCAGAGCGATGCCGACCAAGTACGAGGCGTACTTGAGCTGAAAATGGCTATCGAGCAGGTAATTTCGGAAGCGGCGCTGATGCCGGCCGGTAGCCGGAAGCGGCGCCGTAGAGGCTTCGCCCATGACTGGGGACTCCTTGCGGGTAAGGGCTTAAGAGTACGGCCTTAACGAAGCTCGGCGCAAGAAGTGCGCAGGTTTTACCGGGTAGTCAGCGGACATTGCACCCCAGGCACTACTGTAGGTGAGCGGCGATTTGAGAGAACTTGTCTAACGCGCGCTCCCCAGCGGTCTTGATCAGGTCGTTCTCGGTGTCAGTGTCCGGGGACGAAACCCCGGGCTCGGTGAGCTTGGTCGTGTAGTTGCCGATCAGCGATTTGTCCGGATAGCTGAACATCGCAATCTCGAGCTTCACGGTCAGGTTGCCGCCCGAGTAGTCGGGGGCCGTGATGCGGGGAGATAAAAAATAGGACTTCACACCGCTGTGCGGGCTCAGGCGGCGCTTCGCGTCGGCCACGAGCTCTCCGGGCGGCGCCACGGCGTAGACCGGCAATGCGGACGCCGCCCCGGCCATCGCGTTGTGAATGATGCCGTCGATTTCGTCGCCGCCGCGGCCCGTCTTGTCGGTCACCTTGCCGATCGCCAAGTAGTACTTCGTCTCGCTGGTGAAGACTGGATCGAGCGCCTTTTGGATCGCGGATTTGACGGTGTCGTTGGCCTCGTTGCCAAGCCGCTTCTGTAGGCACTCCGCGCCGCCCATATGTAGACGACCCAGTGCAGCCGCCGACGCGGCGCGAACCGTCGCATTGGAGTCATCGAGCCCGCCGCACAGCGGCTGGACAGCGCGCCGCGACTTCGAGGCGCCAAGCGCTAGAGCAGCCTGAGTGCGAATGCGGAAATCGGAGCCCCTGGCCAGATTCTGCGTCAAGTGGTCTACGTCAGGGTCCTCCGCCAGCGCTGGGCGCGCGGCCAGGAACCCTACGCCGCCCACGAAGGCCGCCAAAGCGATACGACGCATTGCCCGCAATCGTATCATGAGGGCCGCACGCATCGGGCATCATCATACGCAGACACCGCGCAGCAATGCCCGAGAGGATGTCCCGCCTTGCGCGCCTTGCGCGCCTTGCGCGTCTGCCGACCAGCTGGCCGCGGCGGGCTTGATAGGACTCGTATCCGGATCGCGGCGTCGCCTGACTCGCGCGCGCTCCGGCTCACATTCGCTTTCATGTTCACGCTCGCGTCGCCCACCCGTCTGACGACCGCGCTGGCCATTTGCTTCAGCAACTTTTCCATGGCGCAAACACAATCCCGAATTGGGATGTATGATGATCTGGTGAGCGCGCCGACCGGCGGACCAAACGGAAGTTCCGGACCGCGGCGGCGGAATGCGCCGCTCATTGCCCTAGCCGCGTGTGCGGCGTTCTCCTACTTGGTCTGGAGTGCGGCTGCAGCCGCGCAGACGCAGCTGCGAGTCACTGGCAGTTTGACTATCGAGGCCAGCGCTTCGCTGCAGCGAGGAGCCTGCGAAGTCGCAGCGCGTCTGCTCGACGACGCGGGCCATGCCGTCTCCGGTGCTCAACTTCAAATCAAGCTCCTCGGCGGCGCCGAGGTCGCACCGACGGCAGCGCGCGAATGCGGCTCGCGGTCGATCGAGCTGCCGCTCAACTCGCAAGGAGTGTACCTGGCTCGCACGAACGACTCGGGCGCGCTGTGCGTGCGCTTCGAAGGTACTTCCGAGCACCCGGAATTCGAACTGAGCTTTGCCGATCCCAATGGCTTGTACGCGGCAGCGTCGCGAAAAATCGTCGCCGACAGCGCAACGCGCAGCGTGGAGATGGCGTTTACACCCGCGCAAACCGTGCTCGCCCTGGAGCGCGACATGCAGATCCTGACGCTGGCAACGCGACCAGAGCCTGCGCTCGCGCCCGGCGAGGCCGTGGAGAACATCCGCATCTCTCTGCTGGCGGCGCGCGAGGGCGCGCCAGCGCATTCGCTCGGATTCGCGACGGTCGAGATCGGTAGCAACGCCGAGTTTCGGATCCCGAGCCTGGCGTTTGGCGCGCCGGGGCCACTCGAGCTGAGCGCAGAATTCGCAGGCAGCGCCACGACACGAGCCGCGCGCACCGTCGCTCACGTCACGAGCACCGCCCTGGCAGTGCTGTCACTCGCCGAGCCGGTCGCAGCCAGCCACCCCGAAAGCGGCGTGCGGATTCGAGTGCGCGTCTCATCGATCGCGGGCGCAGTGCCGAGCGGGTCGGTCGAAGCGCGGAGCGGCGGGCTGAGCTTGGGCAGCGCCCGCGTCGCAGACGGTGTGGCTGAGTTGTATGTGCAGCTCGAAGAAGCAGCAGCGAAAGCGCGCCCGCTCGAGCTCCGCTACGTTGCAGACTCACCGTGGTGGCTGCCAGCGGCGGCGCTTTCTGTCGAGATACCGATCTTGCCACCCAGTCCTTGGCGCCGGGTCGCGTGGATAGCCGCGGTCACAGCGCTCGGAACTTGGTTGCTGGTTGGCTGGCAGAGGCCGCGCCGCATCGAGCGCGCTGCGACGTCAAACGCCGGTCGCGAAACGGTGCGTGCCGCAGTCGACGTCGTCGCGCTCGGCGATGCACACGGCGGCTGGCGCGGTCGCGTGCTTGACGCGCACGACGGCACTCCAATCGCCAACGCCGTGGTGCTGGTGCGCTTGCCCGCGTTCGACGCAAGCGGCGTGCAGCGAACCGCACAGACCGACAACACGGGCGCGTTCACGCTCGATGCTGGCAGCGCCGGCCCTGGGGCCGCGCTCGAGGTGCGCGCACCTTTTCATACACCGCTGGCTGCGGCGATGCCGCCACCGGGCACGCTCGTGCTCTCGCTAACGTCGCGGCGTCGCACGCTGCTCGCGCGCTTCGTCGCGTGGGCCGGTCGCGACGGGGGCTGGGAGAGGCGCGGCGAGGCCACACCTGGCGAAGTCGCAGCTCGAACCGATAGGGCAGAGGTCGCTACTTGGGCACGCGCCGTTGACGAAGCGGCCTTTGGCCCGGACGCGTTGTCTGAGGCGAAAGAGCAAAACGTGGTCGGCCGCGAACCGTCACACAACCGGAAACCGTCCTGACGAGTGCGCCGCGGAGGCGAAACGTGTGAGCCCCATTGACGGGGCAAAGCGCGCGTTTCTATAGTCCGCCACCACTGCCGCACAGGCGCGGTAAGCCGCAATGATTTACGCTCTCCTCGCGCTCGTCGCAGTCGCCACCGCCGCCTATTTCTTGTTTTTCAAGAAGGGGCAACCGGCGGAGCTGCCGCCGACTTCCAAGAAAAGTGAACCGCCGCCGCCACCGCGGCGCTCTCCCGCGCCGAAGTCCGCGAACGCCGAGCCGGACGCAGCTCCAGCAGCTGCGGCGCCCCGGTCGAATCGCGCCGCGAACGTGTCTCCTCCAGCACCGCCCGTCTCATCTGGCGGTCGCCCGCTTCCGCCGTCGACACGCCAGCCCGAGCGAGCGCGCGACATCGAAGGTCTGCGTCGAGGCTTGTCGAAGGCACGCGGGACGGAGGGCTTCTTCGGCCGGCTCCGCGCGCTGTTCACCGGCAAGAAAGAGCTCAGCAGCGAGATCACTAGCGAGATCGAAGAAGTACTATTGAGCTCGGACGTCGGCGCCGAGACGACCGCCCTGCTCCTAGCGCGCGTCAAGGAAGCGCTGGGTCAGAACGACCTCGCCGACCCCGAGAAGGTTTGGGACGCGCTACGCGCCGAAGCGGAACGCATCGTGTCGGTCGACGGCATGACCGGGCCGCTCGAGCTCAAGAACAAGCCCACCGTCGTACTCTTGGTCGGCGTGAACGGCGCCGGCAAGACGACCACGATTGGCAAGCTTGCCACCAAGCTGAACGCCGGCGGCAAGAAGTGCGTGCTGGCCGCGGGCGACACGTTCCGCGCTGCCGCGGTTCAGCAGTTGATCGTTTGGGGTGATCGCGTGGGCTGCGAAGTCGTGCGCGGCAAGGATGGCGCAGACCCTGGTAGCGTAGTGTTCGACGCGATCAAGAAGGCCGAGCAACTAGGGGTCGATGTCGTACTTGCGGATACAGCAGGCCGCTTGCACACCAAATCGAATCTCATGGCGGAGATGAAGAAGATCGCCAAGACTGCGGAAAAGGCGCTGGCCGGGGCGCCGCACGAAATATTGCTGGTCATTGATGCGACGAACGGGCAAAACGCTCTTGCTCAGGCAAAAGAGTTTAAGGAAGCGCTCCCTCTCACCGGCATCGTGCTGACCAAGCTCGACGGCACAGCCAAGGGGGGCGTGGTGCTCGGAATCGCAAATGCACTCCGTCTTCCTGTTCGATTCGTCGGCCTCGGTGAACGGCCTGACGACCTCCACGAGTTTGCCCCCGCGGACTTCGTCGAGGCATTACTCGGTCGCGACGCTACCGAGTGACTGAATTCAGGTCGGGTCAGAATTTTTTAGCTTGTTGATTGTAAGAAATTTAGCGTGATATAGTCCCCCGGCGTTTCCGGTTAGCGGAATTGTCCAATAGTTCCAAGTGGTTGCGGTTCCGGCACACCGGTTACCCAAAAGCGTCGTTCGAGTGGGAAAGCGGAAGAGGCATCGATGAAGTCAAGTCCCATCGGGCTCCTCGTGGCAGTAGCCCTCGGCATAATCCCCGCGCATAGCTGGGCAGCCGGGAAAAAAGCTGCGGCAGCGAAGGATACCAAAAGCGCTGCCGCTGACAGCGCAACCGTGGATGCCGATGCGCCCAGCGCGAGCGGCGATGCCGCTCCGGCAGCTGGCGATACCGCAGGAACGGGCGATGCCGCAGGCACCGCCTCTCCCGCTGGAGGCGACGACAACCCGCCCCCCGGCGGCTCCGGTCTCGATGACATCTGCAAGATCGACCCGGCAGCCTGTCCGAATCTGGACATGGACAAAGAGGCCGCGCGCCCGCTGAAGGAGCAAATCTTCGCGGTGCAACAGGCTTACGCGCTGCGCGTTCGCCGCCTCGAGCTGCAGCTCGGTTGGTCGGTGAGCATGAACGACCAGTTCGTCGGTCACCCCGCTCCGGTGTTGGCGCTGAATTATTACATCACCAACGTGCTCGCGATTGGCGTCAACGGCGAGTACTACCAGCCGTTCAACGTCGACAAGCAGTTCAACGCCCAGGTGCGTCGTGCCACGCGCGTTGCGGTGCCGCTCACTGAGTACCAGTGGGCAGCCGCCCTGAACTTCACGTACGTACCCGCCTACGGTAAATTCGCCGGCTTCGGCGACTTCATCTTCCACTACGATGCCTACGTGGTCGGCGGCGTGGGCGCGCTCAGCGTGCGTCCCATCCCGGTTGTCGACCCCGACAATCGTAACTTCTCCTTCGAACCGAAGTTGGCGTTCAATGCCGGTATCGGCTTGCGCATCTTCTTCAACCGTTGGTTCGCCGCGGTGCTCGAAGTGCGGGACTACGTCTTCGACGACAAGCTCGAGAACCTCGCCGTTGCCGCTAACGCGCAAGACAAGAATCACTGGTACGGCGAAACGAGCTTGACGAACAACGTGCAGGCGCAGATCGGTGCCGCATTCTTCATACCGCCGTCGTTCAACTACCGGTTGCCAAAGTGATGGGCAAAGGGCGAGGCATGACGACCACGAAACAGAAGTCTCTCAAGCGAGTGGTGTCCGTGCTGGCTGCCACGCTGGCGCTGTTTGCCGTAACGGCGAGCGCGCAAGCGCAGGAAATCCAGCTTACGGGTCCGCTGGCGGGTGCGCCCGCGGTTCGTAAGCTGCGTTTGCATCGTCAAGGGCGAGTCGAGTTCGCTCCGGCGGTCTCCTTCACCCTGCTAGACGAATATCAGCGGACGATCTTGCTCGGCGCGCGGCTGCAGTACAACTTCACGGACTGGCTGGCGTTTGGTGCCTGGGGCGCGCTCGGCAGCGTGATCCGCATCCCGACGTACCTGAGCGATCAGGTTCAGAACGTGAACGCGGGTCGCCGCGCGAACGACCCGAACACGGCCATGAACCCGCAGGGCGCCAGCTTGGATCGCAGGTTGACCGCGGTGAACGTCGGCCCCGACTTCAAGAAGCAGCTCGGCGGTATCGACTGGGTCGTGGCGCCTCAGCTGACTGCCGTGCCATTCCGCGGCAAGCTCGCGCTGTTCCAGAGCATCTATCTGGACACTGATCTGTACTTCTTCGGCGGGCCTGCTTTTGTGGGGGTAACCGAGCGCGCCAACTGCAACGCATGCGCCGGCGTGTTCAACACCGCGACCCGCGTGGCTATTGCCCCGACCTTCGGTCTCGGCTTCAGCTTCTACATGAACAAGTGGAGCGCGCTCGGCTTCGAGTACCGCGGTCTCCCTTTCTCGTGGAACACGGGCGGGTTCGATACCGCAGGCGGCGGCAAGGACGGGAAGTTCCCGGACAACAAGATCACCAGCGCCGACCGTCAGTTCAACTTCAACCAGGTGTTGACGGTCAGCTACAATATTTACCTGCCGTTCCAGTATCGGGTGAGTGAGTAGGCTGGATTTGGTTGGGTTTGTTGCGACTGGGTGAGTAACCCTTGAAGCGCCCCGCTGAGAAGCGGGGCGTTTTAGTTTTGGTGCGCCCAGCATGGGCGCTGTCTAGCGGGTGAAAGTCCCGTCGAGAGGAGGTCATCCTAATCGAAGCAAACCGCAACTGCGTG